>Ga0213872_10000933_pt1 | contig 20581 bp, 17 predicted proteins | sample VelepicomBERX_R2_FD_160071 | JGI IMG/M metagenome (GOLD analysis project Ga0213872, IMG submission 160071) | Rhizosphere microbial communities from Vellozia epidendroides in rupestrian grasslands, the National Park of Serra do Cipo, Brazil - RX_R2 | ecosystem: Host-associated > Plants > Roots >...
GACCGCTGGGGCGAGCGCAATACCCGGGCGCAGCGCCAGGCGGGATACCGTAGCGTGATCCTGTCGCTGAAGAAAACCGGCGTGCCGCCGGGCGACATCACCGCCGAGCAGATGGAGGCCGTGGCCGACTGGTCCGAGCGTTTCGCCTTCGGCGAGGTCCGTGTGGCGCATGAGCAGAACCTGATCCTGCCCGACGTGCCGGAGCGCGATCTGTACGCCGTCTGGCAGCTGGCGCGCGCCCAGGGGTTCGCCACGCCGAACATCGGCTTGCTGACCGACATCATCTGCTGTCCCGGCGGCGACTTTTGCGCGCTGGCCAACGCCAAGTCGATTCCGGTTGCCGAGGCCATTCAGCGGCGGTTCGAGGATTTGGACTATTTATATGACCTCGGACACATTCAATTGAATATGTCCGGTTGCATGAACGCCTGCGGCCACCACCATATCGGCAATATCGGCATTCTGGGCGTCGATAAGAATGGCGAGGAGTGGTACCAGATTCTGCTCGGCGGCAGCCAAGGCAACCAGGCCGCGATTGGCAAGGTGATTGGGCCGTCGTTCGCGCGCGCGGTCATTCCCGACGTGATCGAACAAATCCTGCAGGTGTTCATTGAGCGCCGCCTGCCGGACGAATCCTTCCTCGATGCCGTGCGCCGGCTTGGCATCGATCCCTTCAAGGAGCAAGTCTATGCGCAACATCATTGACCGCGGCGGCGTGCGCGACGATGGCTGGCTGCTGCTGCGGCCGGATGACGCGGGCGCACTGCCCCCGTATGCGGATGACGCGGACGTGATCGTGCCGTTGACGCATTGGATCGCCGAGCGGGGGCGGTTTGCCTCCCGGCTGGGCAGGACGGCGGTCTGGCTCGGCGCCGACGCCGATCCGGCGGCGTTGCAGACGGAATTGAACCTGTTAACGCTTGTTGCTATTGACTTTCCCAGCTTTACCGATGGACGGGGCTATAGCAGCGCTAGATTGTTGCGCGAACGATACAATTATGCCGGGGAGCTAAGGGCGATCGGGGACGTGTGGCATGACCAGCTGCAGGCACTCTGGCTCGTGGGCTTTGATAGCTTCGAAATCAAATCTGGCAAGCCTTTGCCTACCAATGCAAACCTGGTGCGCCCCTTTAGCGAGCACTACCAATCGAGCTTTCGCCAGCCGCAGCCGCTGTTTCGTCGGCGCATCAATGTCCGCTGAAGTGTTGTAAATTTGTTACAATACTTGTGCGATAGGGGCAGACGAAGTAGGTTCATGAGCGACGGCTTGGTTTTTTTTGCCTCGGCGGGGCTGTTGACACGGGGTAGCCTGATTCCTATAGTGCCGGTTAACTGCATAAACACAGCCGAAGCAAGAATCTGTTGTTTGCAGCCAAGCTTTACCTTGTGAGCCCCTGTACCTCACGCATGGGCTTGTAATCAGATAAGAAAGAGGGAAAAACATGACTAAACAGCTGAAACTGAGCGCTCTGGTCGCTGCTCTGCTGATTTCCGCTAGCGCCTTCGCGGACAAGCCGGGCTATGCGGTGGACCAATCGACCGACGCCGTTGCCCGTGACAGCTACAACGAATGCTGGCATTCCGGTTACTTCGACAAGGCTACCCAAGGTCTGGTCGAGTGCGGCGACAAGGCAGCTGCCGCTCCGGTAGCGAGCGCGCCGGCGGCCGAACCGACCGTTACCCATGAGAAAGTAACGCTGTCGGCGAAGGTTCTGTTCGCTTTCGACAAGGCTGTTCTGCGTCCGGAAGCCAAGGATGTGCTGGACCCGCTGGTTAACCGCCTGAAGGGCGATGCAAACCTGAAGGGTGTTGCCATCAATGGTTACACCGACTTCCTGGGTTCGGAAAAGTACAACCTGACCCTGTCGCAAAAGCGTGCTGACGCCGTTAAGGACTACTTCGTGGCCGGTGGCGTACCGAGCGACAAGGTGGTTGCCGTAGGCCAAGGCCCGGCGAACGCTTCGATGACCGAAGAGTGCACCGCCAAGTTCAAGTACAAGAAGGCGCATCGCGCTTCGGCCGCTCTGAAGAGCTGCCTGGAACCGGATCGCCGTGTTGAACTGGTGATCGACACCGTTCAAGCCACCAGCAAGTAATCGGCCTCGCCGTTTACTCGAACCGCCTGCCACATGCGTGGCCGGCGGTTTTGTTTTATATCCCGCGCCCACCGGGCCCTGGCAGAGGCGATCTGGACGCTCGCTAGGACTGGCGGCTACAATCAGACGTTTCAGTATGCAATCAGACCCCCGCTCATGCAGGTATTTTTTGGAAACCCACGCCGCTTTGCCTTGTCCCCGTGCGCGTTGACCATCGGCAACTTCGACGGCGTGCATCGCGGCCATCAGCGGATGTTGGAACGGCTACGCAGCGAAGCGGATTCCCGGCAATTGCCCGCCGCGTTGTTGACGTTCGAGCCGCATCCGCGTGAGTTCTTTGCCCGCGGCGAGCCGACGGCACGCTTGTCGACGCTGCGCGACAAGCTGGCGTTCTTGCGCGAGTCCGGTCTGATCGACTACGTTTTCGTATTCCGCTTCAATCACGGTTTTTCCGGCATGTCGGCGCAGGATTTCATGCAGCACGTCTTGCGTGACGCGCTGCAGGCCCGTTATCTGCTCATTGGCGACGACTTTCAGTTCGGCGCGGGCCGTCGCGGCGATTTTGCTATGCTGTCCTCCGCGCCATGGCTCGTCACCGAGGCGATGCCCTCGGTGCTGGTGGAAGGCGAGCGGGCATCGAGTTCGCTCGTGCGCGACCGCTTGGCGGCCGGGGATTTGCAGGGGGCCGCGACGCTGCTGGGGCGCACCTATCAGTTGTCCGGCCGGGTCGTGCACGGCAAGAAGCTAGGCCGGACCATCGGTTTCCCCACGGCCAATGTGCATTTGCCTCACCGCAAGCCGGCGCTGTCCGGCGTGTTCGTGGTCGAGGCCGATACCCCGGCGGGCCGCTTTGGCGGCGTGGCGAGCCTGGGGCGCAACCCGACGGTAAGCCAAACGCAGGATTACAAGCTGGAAGTCCACTTATTTGATTTTGCCGGCGATTTGTACGGTCGCCGCATCGTGGTACGTTTTCTAAAAAAACTGCGCGACGAAGCGCGCTATGATGACCTTTCCGCATTGGTGGCCCAAATTGAACGTGACGCCGCCGAAGCCCAAACCTATTTGACCAGTTTGTAACGAGATCAGGCATGAGCATCGACTACCGAAAAACCGTCAATCTACTCGATACCCCGTTCGCCATGCGCGGCGATCTTGCCAAGCGCGAGCCGGGCTGGGTCAAGCGCTGGCATGACGGCAAGCGCTACGAAAAGTTGCGCCGGCTTGCCGCCGGCCGGCCGAAGTTCATCCTGCACGACGGACCGCCCTACGCCAACAATGACATTCACTTGGGCCACGCGGTCAACAAGGTGCTCAAGGATCTGATCATCCGCTCGAAAACGCTTGCCGGTTTCGACGCCCCGTATGTGCCGGGCTGGGACTGCCATGGTCTGCCGATCGAATTGATGGTCGAAAAGCTGCATGGCAAGTCGATTCCCGCCGCCAAGTTCCGCGAGCTGTGCCGCGAATACGCCAAGGAGCAAGTGGCGCGGCAGAAGAAGGGTTTCATCCGCCTGGGCATTCTGGGCGATTGGGAAAACCCCTACTTGACGATGGACTTCAAGACGGAAGCCGACATCGTGCGCACGCTGGGCAAGGTCTTCGAGAACGGCTTCCTCAATAAGGGCGAAAAGCCGGTGCACTGGTGCATCGAGTGCGGTTCGTCGCTGGCCGAGGCCGAGGTCGAATACGAGGACAAGGTGTCGCCGGCGATCGACGTCGGTTTCAAGGTCGCCGACGCCGCGCGTCTTGCGCGCGTCTTTGGCCTGGCCGCGCCGCTGGAAGGCGTCATGGCGGTCATCTGGACCACCACGCCGTGGACCCTGCCGGCAAATTTGGCGGTATCGGTCAATTCGGCGCTGACCTATCAACTGGTCGAGACCGACAAGGGCGTGCTGATCCTGGCCAAGGATCTGGTGGCGGCGACGCTCGCGCGTTACGGCGTCGAAGCGCATCGCGTGCTGGGCGAGGCCAAGGGCGAGGCACTGGATCTTTTGCCCTTGTCGCACCCGTTCTATGCGCGGCAAGTGCCGATCATCTGCGGCGGTCACGTGACCACCGAGGCGGGTACCGGCCTTGTGCATACGGCGCCGGCGCATGGTTTGGACGACTATATTGTCGGCCAGGCCTATGGACTGGGCATCGATAATCCGGTGGCGGACGATGGCCGCTATAAGGCCAGCACCGAGCTGTTTGCCGGCATGCTGGTGTGGGAAGCCAATCCCAAGGTCATCGAGACGCTTATCGCGCATGGCGCGCTGATCCATCAGGCCAAGCTGTCGCATAGCTACCCGCATTGCTGGCGTCACAAGACGCCGATCATCTTCCGCGCCACGCCGCAATGGTTCATCAGCATGGACCGGCCCGGCCACGGCGGCGAAACCTTGCGCGCCGTCAGTCAGCGCGCGGTCGACGCCACTGAATTTTTCCCGGCATGGGGCCGTGCGCGCCTGGACGCCATGATCAAGAACAGCCCCGACTGGTGCGTGTCGCGCCAGCGTAACTGGGGTGTGCCGATGACCTTCTTCGTGCATAAGGATTCGGGTGAACTGCATCCGCGTTCGGCCGAGTTGCTGGAAGAGGTGGCGCTGCGCATCGAGCAGCAGGGCATCGAGGCTTGGTTTAGCCTGGATGTGCGCGAACTGTTGGGCGACGAGGCCGAACAGTACAAGAAATTGAACGATACGCTGGATGTCTGGTTCGACTCCGGCTCGACCCATTTCGCCGTGCTCAAGCAACGGCCAGAGCTCGCCTGGCCGGCGGATCTCTACCTGGAAGGATCCGACCAGCACCGCGGCTGGTTCCAATCCTCGTTGAAGACCGGTTGCGCCACCATCGGCCGCGCGCCGTACAAGCAGTTGCTGACGCATGGCTTCACCGTGGACGACAAGGGCTACAAGATGTCCAAGTCGCGCGGCAACGGCATCGCGCCGGAAGAAATCTGCAACTCGCTTGGCGCGGACATTCTGCGCTTGTGGATCGCCTGCGCCGACTACTCCGGCGATATGGCGCTGTCGCAGGAAATTCTCAAGCGCACGACGGAAAGCTATCGCCGCTTGCGCAACACGCTGCGTTTCCTGCTGGCCAACCTGTCGGACTTCGACCCGATCGACCACGCCGTGCCGTTCGAGCGCCTGCTGGAGATCGACCGCTACGCGCTGACGCGCGCCAAGGCGCTGCAGGAGAAGGTGGCGGGCGAGTACTATGCCCGCTACGCCTTCCACCATGCCATGCAGGAAATCGTCGTCTACTGCGCCGAGGATCTGGGCGCCTTCTACCTCGACATCCTCAAGGACCGCCTGTACACCACCGCCGCGCCGTCTCCGGCGCGCCGCTCGGCGCAAACCGCGCTCTACCACATTACCCGGTCGCTGCTGCTGCTGCTCTCGCCGGTGTTGTGCTTTACCGCGGACGAGGCGTGGGAGGTCTTTACCGGTAGCGACGAAGAATCGACGCTGTTCCATACTTGGCACGAGTTTCCGCAAGAGGAAGCCGATGCCGAGGCCCGGCTGACGGCCAAGTGGGACGCCATCCGCGCGTTGCGCGCCGAGGTCAACAAAGAGATCGAAGTGCTGCGCGCCGGCGAGCAGCTGGGCTCGTCGCTGCAGGCCGAGGTCGACATCGAGGCCGATGCGGCGCTGTTCCCGCATCTGGCGAGCGTGGGAGAGGATCTCAAATACGTGCTGATCGTTTCGCGCGTCGGCGTTGCCCAAGGCGACGTCACCCGTATCCGCGTCACCCCGTCGGCGCACGAGAAGTGCGAGCGCTGCTGGCACTATCGCGCCGACGTCGGCCGTCATGCAGAACACCCGACGCTTTGCGGTCGTTGCGCGCAGACGTTGGCGGGGCACGGCGAGGGCCGGCAGCATGCATGAGAATCGTCGTTGGCCGTGGTTTGGCATGGCCGTGCTGATCATCGTTCTCGATCAGCTGGCCAAGCTGTATTTCAATGGTAATTACCAGTACGGCGAAACGCGCGCGGTGATTCCGGGGTTGTTCAATTTCACGCTGATCTACAATCCCGGCGCCGCCTTCAGCTTTCTGGCCGACGCCGGCGGTTGGCAGAAGCATGTCTTCACCGTGCTGGCTTTCGCGGTATCGGGCTGGTTGGGGTGGAACATCGTGCGCGGCCGCTTCTCTTGCCTGATGCGCTGGGCCGCCGCCTTCATCATGGGCGGCGCGCTGGGAAACGTGATCGATCGCGTGGCTTATGGCCATGTCGTCGATTTCATCCAAGTCTACTACCATAATTGGTACTATCCGGCTTTCAACTTGGCGGACTCCTTCATTTGCGCCGGCGCGGCGCTGATGGTGCTCGACAGTCTGAGAAAGCCTTCGCACTGATCCCCGCCGGTCCGCCCGCGCGGACCGGTATCCTGATTCACCTGCATGCCTGAAGGACCGACCCGATGAACAAGACGATTATGCTAGCCAACCCGCGCGGCTTTTGCGCCGGGGTCGATCGGGCCATCGCCATCGTCGAACGCGCCATCGAGCGCTTCGGCGCGCCGATCTACGTGCGCCACGAAGTGGTGCACAACCGTTTCGTCGTCGATCAGTTGCGCGAGAAGGGGGCCATTTTCATCGAGGATCTGGCCGATGTGCCTGTGGGCGCGGTGCTGATCTATTCCGCCCATGGCGTGCCGCTGTCGGTGCGGCAAGAGGCGGAAAGGCGCGGCCTGCAAGTGTACGACGCGACCTGCCCGCTGGTGACCAAGGTGCACGTCGAGGTCAAGCGCATGCACAAGGCCGGCATGGATATCGTCATGATCGGCCACGCCGGTCACCCCGAGGTGGAGGGGACGATGGGCCAGGTGCCCGACCGCATGTATCTGGTGGAAAACGTCGGCGACGTGGCGAAACTCGAGGTCGAGCACCCCGAGGCGCTGGCCTATGTATCGCAGACCACGCTGTCGGTCGATGAGACGCGCGACATTATCGCCGCGCTGCAAGCGCGCTTTCCCCATGTCGCGAGTCCGAAGAAGGACGATATCTGCTATGCCACGCAAAATCGGCAAGACGCGGTCAAAGTCCTGGCTGATGCCTGCGATCTGGTGATTGTGGTCGGCTCGCCCAATAGCTCCAACTCCAATCGTTTGCGCGAGGTGGCGGCGCTCAAGGGCGTGGCGGCTTATATGGTCGACAACGCGAGCCAGCTCGATGCGGCCTGGTTCGATGGCCGAGCGCGCATCGGCGTGACCGCCGGCGCCTCTGCGCCGGAAGTGTTGGTCCGCGCCGTCATCGACCGGATTCGTGCCTGTGGCGTCGATGCGGTGACCGAGTTGCCGGGCGTGGAGGAGCGAACGAGCTTTGCGCTGCCTCCCGGACTGCGTGAAGAAAAAGTCTGATCCGCCGCGATGTTGTTTATTTCATAAGTGGCGGGCATGATGGGGCTCTACCCATCTATGGTTGCAACCTCGCCCGGCCACGGGCGCGAACAAGCGGAACACTGTCATGCCCACGCAAGCGCTTTTTCAAGCCAATCTCGACCACTTGGCCATCCGTCCCGCCACGGCGTATGAGTTCGCCGCGGTCGTTCGTCTCTACGACGAAGGCGGCTATGACGGCCGCTACCAGGCTTCGGACTTTCTCCTGCTGGCGATGATCGACATGGACGCCGTCGGCGTGGTGCGCTTGGTCAAGGAAGAGGGCTACACCCTGTTGCGCGGCTTGTATATCGGCAAGGCGTGGCGCGGACGCGGCATTGGCCGCCGTCTGCTGACCGCCGCCGCCGGCTATTTGACCGAGCCGTGCTACTGTCTGACGCAGACCTCGCTTCTGCATCTGTTTGCCGAGCAGGGCTTCGTTCCCTGTAGCGACGACATCGTCCCGCCATTCCTGCTGGAGCGGCGCCGCCGCTATGGCTGGACCGGCAAAACCTACCACGTCATCTACCGGCCCGATTAGCGCGAGCGTGCGTTGCACGCTACGCCGCTTGGTCCAGCATCGCCAAATAGGCGTCGACTTCCTCGACATCGCACAGCTCGGCGGACAGATACTGAGCCGCGTAGTCGCGCCAGATGCCTGATTCGAGGAACAGACGCAGCAACACGGGGTCCAGGTGTCCCTCGCTCGTCATGCGGCTCATGATGCGCAAAACCTCGCTCATGCGTTTGGCCGGCTTGTAGGGGCGATCCGATGCCGTCAGCGCCTCGAAGACGTCGGCAATCGCCATGATGCGCGCCAGCACGCTCATCTGATCGCCTTTGATGCCGCGCGGGTAGCCCTTGCCGTCCATGCGCTCGTGATGGCCGCCGGCGATTTCCGGCACGCGCGATAGATGTTTCGGCAGCGGCAGGCTTTCCAGCATCTTGATGGTGGTGACGATGTGCTCGTTGATGATGTAGCGCTCTTCCTCGTTGAGCGTGCCGCGGCGCACGGAGAGATTGTAGCGTTCGCCGCGATGCATGCGCAGCACGGGCACCGCCATGTTGAAGCCCCAGCGATTGTCCGGGGGCAACAGCTCGCCCGCGGGGCGGGGAATGCAGTGCTCCGGCTTGTCGCTCAACAGGGTTTCCTGGACCGGCAGCGGGGGCGTGGGATAGGTGCTCAGCCGGCGCTGCTCGAGGAAGCCGAGTCCCAAACGGTCATCCAACGTGCGTAGCCACGTGCGTTGTCCGATTTGAGTCAGCCGCGCCAGCTCCTCGTCGCGCATGAACTCGCTGCCTTGGTTGCACTGAGCGACAAAGGCGAACTCCTCGTCCAATTGCGCCTTTTCCTGTTCGCACTCGGCGGCAAGCTGACGCGCGTCGCCGCCGGCAAACAATCCTTGCCAGTAGCGGATGTCGGCGTCGCGCTTGAGCACCTCGAAACGCATGCGGATTTCGTGAATCCGGTCGTACAACGTTTCCAGCTTGGTGGCCTTGTCCACCACGTATTCCGGCGTGGTGACCTTGCCGCAGTCGTGCAGCCAGCTGGCGATGAACAGCGCCTCTTGATCCTCGGTTGCCATGCTGAATTTGGCCAAGGGGCCGCTCTGCGTCTGACAGGCGGCATCCGCCAACATGCGCGCCACCTGCGGCACGCGTTGGCAATGCCGGCCGGTATAGGGCGATTTGGTGTCGATGGCGCTTGCCATCAGCTCGACCAACGCGTTCATCAGCGCCTTGAGCGAATTGGCCAGCAGGCGGTTTTCGATGGCGATGGCGGCAAAGCTCGTCAGCGCTTTCAAATAGTGCAGGCGATGGTTGTGAACCGGCCGGTCTGGGCTGTCGTCCTCGATCAGAATCAAGAGGCCGAACAGCGCCTTGGATTCCAGCCGCATCGGCAGGATGGTGATCCGGTGGTGATGACGCTTCAATAACGGCCGCAGGGCTTTGGGCACCAGGCCCGGCGTGCTGCACAGCTGCACCGGTTCGCCGCCGGATTCCTGCGCGGCGCGTACCAGCGGATCGTCGAGCGACAGCGGCCCGAGCGCCGCTTCGCGCGCCTGGGCATCCTCCGGCAGCAGCGGATGCAGCGTCTGGTCCTGCTGCAACAGCCACATGCCGGCCTGATCGGCCGGCAGCGCGCGCGCGGTGGTGCGCAACACCATCGACATCAATTGCTCCTGCTGGTGCTCCGCCACCATCTGCCGGCTGAGCGTGATGAAATCCTGGATGGTGCTCTTCATGTTGCGCGACACGTCGAGCAGTTCGTTCATTTCGCGCACGCCGGTCGGTGGCGGATCGTCATGGGAAAAATCCAGCGCTTGAATGCGCGAGGTCGCCTCGACCAGCGCGCGGATCGGCTGACTCATGGCGCGGGATATCAGCCATCCGGCCGGCAGCATCAATAGCAGGAACAGCAATGGGATGCGCAGCGCGTGTTCCGCGATGTTTTGGCCCTCGGCAAACAACTCGTCCCGCGGCATCAGCATCAGTAGGTAATGCGGTGATTCGCTGATTTCCGCAATGGACGATATCGACACCACCCATGGCTCGTCATCGCTCAAGAGTGTGTCCGGCGGCACGGAACCGAGCTGCCAGCTCTGCGCCAGGTCGCGCAGCACGGGTTGGCTCGCCGTGTTCAACGGCGCGGCGCGGCGCGCTTGCTCGCTGCTGTCCGTGCTCACCAAGACTTCGCGCTTTTGATTGATCAGCAGCAACAGGGAGTGGGGGCTCGGCAAGTTGTCGCGCAGCGTTTGGCTCAGGTCCTGCAAGCGCATGTCGACGCCGATCACCGCTTGCCGGTCGGGGCTGCGGCTCGCCACTGTCATGCCCAAAAGTCCGGTGGTGCTGAAACGGTAGGGCTCGGTGTGCACATTGCCGTCATGGTGTTGCGCCAACGCGTACCAGGGACGTTGGCGCGGGTCATAGAATGTCGGCAACTGCCGGGGGGTGCCCACCGGCTGGCCGGCGGCGTCAAGAAAAGTCCAGTTCTGCACGGACTGGCCGGGCTGGGTTTGGCGCACTTGCTGCAGCAGCCAATGCGTTTGTGCCGGCGCGCTGGGGAATATCGCCCGCGATGGCGCGTCCATCCGCCTCACCAGGAAAAAGCGTCCGTCGGCAAAGCCGGCGTAGACCGCTTGTAACGAGGGGTTGTCCTTCAGACTGGCGATCAGCTGCGGCACGAACGCCTGCTGCTGTTCGGGCGTTTGGGCCGCGGTCAGCGCCGAGTGCGCCAACAACGCGCTCACCGCGCCGGCCCGTTCCTCGGCGCGGGCGAGATTCGCCACCACCTGGCGTTGCGTGGCGCTGAACAGTTGCATCTGTGCTTGCAACGTTTGCTGGGTGATGGCCTGGTAATAAAAGTAGCCGAGCGCCGCCGCGGTGATGATGACCGTGGTCGACAGCAATGTGGTTAATAACAACTGCAGCGACTGTCCTTTAGGATGGCTCGTCATGTCAGCCCCTCCTTATGTGGTTGACATAAACTATTCATAGTCTATTTATATTGACTCGCATTCTCACATTGCCGAATGGAGGGGCTATTGAAATCGCGCCCGCCGCCCCGATCTGCGCTGTTATCGTTGACCAACCTGATTCATCACCATGAGCGCACAGAAAGAGACACTGGGCTTTCAGGCCGAAGTGAAGCAACTCCTGCATCTGATGATCCATTCCTTGTATTCCAACAAGGAGATCTTCCTGAGAGAACTCATCTCCAACGCCTCCGACGCCGCCGACAAGCTGCGCTTTGAGTCGATGAGCGACCCGTCGCTGCTGGATGAGGATGGCGAACTCAAAATCCGCGTGAGCTTCGATCCGGCGGCACGGACGTTGACGGTGGCCGACAACGGCATCGGCATGAGCCGGGAAGAGGTGATCGAACACATCGGCACCATCGCCAAATCGGGCACGCGCAAGTTTTTCGACTCGCTGACCGGCGACGCGCAGAAGGATGCCAACCTGATCGGCCAGTTTGGCGTCGGTTTCTATTCCGCCTTTATCGTGGCGGACAAGGTCGTCTTGACCACCCGCCGCGCCGGCGCGGGCAGCGACAGCGGCGTGTGCTGGGAGTCCAGCGGCCACGGCGAGTACACGCTGGAGACCGTGCCGAAGGCTGGGCGCGGCACCGAGGTGGTGTTGCACCTGAAAGAGGGCGAAGACGAATTCCTCAACGACTGGCGTCTGCGTCATATCGTGCGCACCTATTCCGACCACATCTCGCTGCCGATCGAAATGAAGGTCGTTGACGAGAGTGACGAGGCGGACAAGGCGGCGGGCGAAGACAAGTACGAAGCCGTCAATCAGGCCTCCGCGTTGTGGGCTCGCGCCAAGAGCGAGATCAGCGACGAGCAGTACAAGGAGTTCTACAAACACGTGGCGCACGACTTCAGCGATCCCCTCGCCTGGAGCCACGCGCGTGTCGAGGGGCGCCAGGAATATACCGAACTGCTGTACATCCCGTCGCGCGCGCCGTTCGATCTGTACGACCGAGAACGCAAGCAAGGGGTGAAGCTGTATGTGCGCCGCGTGTTCATCATGGAAGACGCGCAAAAACTGATGCCGCATTATTTGCGCTTTGTTCGTGGCGTGATCGATGCCAGCGATTTGCCGCTGAACGTGTCGCGCGAGATCCTGCAGCAATCGAAGGACATCGAGGCGATTCGCGCCGGTTGCGTCAAAAAGGTCTTGGCCACGCTGGAAGACCTGGCGCAGAACGATGCCGACAAGTTCGCCAGCTTCTGGCAGGAATTTGGCCAGGTGCTGAAGGAGGGCGTGGGCGAGGATTTCGCCAACAAGGAGCGCATCGCCAGACTGCTGCGCTTCCATTCCACGGCGAGCGAGGGTGAGACGGCCGACGTGTCGTTGGCCGACTACGTCGCGCGGATGAAGGAAGGGCAAGAGAAGATCTATTTCATCACCGCCGACACCTTGGCGGCGGCCAAGAACAGCCCGCATTTGGAAGTGTTCAAGAAAAAGGGCATCGAAGTGTTGTTGCTGGTTGACCGGGTCGACGAATGGGTGAGCGGTCATCTGCTCGACTTCGACGGCAAGGCGCTGCAGTCGGTGGCCAAGGGCGAGCTGGATCTGGGCGCGCTGGAAGACGAAGCCGATAAGGCCGCGCAACAACACGCCGAGGAATCGGCCAAGCCGGTGATCGGCCGCATCGCCGCCGCATTGGGCGAGCGGGTCAAGGAAGTGCGTGCGACCGCGCGCCTGACCGATAGCCCGGCGTGCTTGGTGGTGGGCGAGCACGACATGAGCGCGCATCTGGAGCGCCTGCTCAAGTCGGCCGGCCAGGACGTGCCCGAGGTGAAGCCGGTGCTGGAGATCAACCCTGACCACGTGTTGGTGCAGCGGTTGTCGGCGGAACAGGACGAAACCCGTGCCGGCGATCTGGCGCAGGTACTCTACGACCAGGCGCTGCTGGCCGAGGGCGGAAAACTCGACGATCCGGCATCGTTCGTCAAGCGCATCAACCGGTTGATGTTGGAATTGTCCGCCTGATCCAGGGTAGGGCAAAAAACAACGGCCCCGCGCCATTGAGCACCGGGCCGTTTTTATGCCGCCTACGAGCGCGATGAAGGACGAAGGGGCTGCGGCACGACGTAGTCGCCGTATTGGCGGCATTGGACGAGCGTGCTGTTCTTCAAGGACGCCAGGCTGTCGTTGTCGATGGTGTCGATCCGGCAGATCGCCTTCATCTTGTCGTCGTTGAGCAGGGTGAGTTCGTCGGTGGCGGGGTTGGCGATCCAGGTCTGCGCGAGTGCCGCGCCGCTCAAGGCGGCAAAGTACAGGGCGATGGTCGATGGCTTGAGCATTTCGTTACTCTCCGTTTGATTTAAAGAGATTGAAGTAAATGCTTTTAATGCGGGCGACCGTGACGGTCAAGCTGGCGTGGCACGAGCGGATGGACGTGATTCGACAAAAAAGCCACAGGCCGAAAGGCCTGCGGCTTTTTTCACACAAAAGCGGCTAAACCGCCGGTGGGCAGGTATCGACGAAGGATGGGCGCGTTTCCAGCTTCTGCTGCAAGGCGAGCAGGTTGGGGTAAGCGTCTTTCCAGGCGATGTCCGGGAAACGGAAGTCCAGATAGGCCAAGCAGCAGCCCACGGCGATATCGGCCAGGCTGTAGCCGTCGCCATGGCACCAGGGGCGCTCGCCCAGATCGCGCGACAGCGCCGCCAGACCGCGATCGATCTTGCCCATCTGGCGATCGATCCATTCTTGGCTTTGCTGCGCGGCAGGGCGTTTGCGTTCCAGGAACACGGCCACCAGGGCGTCGATGATGCCGTCGGCCAGTGCCTCCCAGCGTTTGGTCAAGATCAGCTGGCGGTTGCCGTCGGGCAGCAGGCGCTGTACCGGCGAGACGTTGTCCAGGTATTCGACGATGACGCGCGAGTCGTAGAGCGTCATGCCGTCGTCGAGCTCGAGCACGGGTACCTTGCCGAGCGGGTTGTAGTCGGGAACCTTGCTGTCGGCATTCCAGGGAATGTCGACCTCAATCGGGCAGTCAATTTTCTTTTCGGCCAGAACGATGCGCACTTTGCGGGCATAGGGGCTGGTGAGCGAAGCGATCAGTTTCATAGAGGGCTCAAACCGGTTGATGATGCGTCTAGTTGCATAACGATGGCCTAACTTTAGCGCAAGCGCCGCCGCCCCGGAAGAGCCTGCACCCAGCCTCACTGCACCGCAAGCTTGCCGCTGACCTGCAATTGCAGGGTCGAAGTGCCGGCTTGCCAGTCGGGGGTTGCCACGCTGTCGGTATTGCCGGATGCGCGTTTGGCCATCATCGCCATCACCGGACGCGGCATATTGCCACTATTGCCGACATTCAATTCGCGTACGCTAACATGCGTCTTGCCCAACGCGCCGGCGGCAATTTTCGCCGTGGCTTGCAGTTGGGCGATGGCTTCCGGCAGCATTTGCTGTTCGATGGTTCGGCGCGCAGCGTCGGAGACGCTGAAGTCGACGCTGGAGAGCAGCAGCGTCTGCTGTAGCTTCGCGACCAATTGGGCGCCCTGGACGAAGTCACGGGTACGCAAGTGAATTTCGGCACGTCCCTGCCAGCCCTTGATTTGATTGTTCTTGTCATACTGAGGCCAGCTGGCGTAGGCGCCGCTGGACGCTTGAACGGCGCTATAGCCTTTGGCCTCTGCCAGCGCGGCGGCGGTCTTGCGGTTCAGGCTGTCGGCCAACGGCGCCGGCTGCGCCCGGCTGTCTTCTGCGTACAAGGTGACGTCCAGTTGATCGTTGGCTACTTCGCGTTGGCTCGACGCGGTCAGTTCGAGCACGGTGGCGGTGTCTTCCGCGGCGGCGGGCAGCGCCGCGGTCAGAAGCAGCGTGCCGCCCATCAAGGCATGTATGAGTTTCATGGTATCTCGCTGTGCGCAATGGAAAAGAGCTGGACAAAATAATGACGGGATCGTTCAACTGAACCCGTCATCAATTTAGTCGCATAGCCGCCGCAAGGGCAAGGCGATTAGGCCAAGTATTCGTAGCCCGGCAGCGTCAGAAATTCAACGAAACTGTCGGAAGTGGTCAGCATGTCGAACATCTTGACCGCGTCGTCGTACTGCTTGCTCCAGCGCGCGCCGTACTCCGCCTTGAGCTTGGCCACTTCGTCGGCTTGCAGCTGGCGGAACAGTTCCACCGTCACCTTGCGGCCGTCGTCGAGCACGCCCTTGGGCGAGCGAATCCATTGCCAGATCTGCGAGCGCGAGATCTCCGCGGTGGCGGCGTCTTCCATCAGGTTGTGGATCGGCACGCAGCCATTGCCGGAGATCCAGGCGCCTAGGTATTGGATGCCGACGTTGATGTTCATGCAGAGCCCCGCCTCGGTGATCGGCGTTTCCGGTTGGAAGTTGATCAGATCGGCCGCCTTGACCTCGACATCCGGCCGCTGCTTGTCGATCTGGTTCGGCCGCGCGCCCAGCACGGCGCTGAAGGCCTCCAGCGCGATCGGCACGAGTCCGGGGTGCGCGATCCAGCCGCCGTCGTAGCCGTCGTTGGCATCGCGTTCCTTGTCGGCGCGCACGCCGCTCAGCGCCTTTTCGTTGGCCGCCGGGTCGTTCTTGATCGGAATCAGCGCTGCCATGCCGCCGATCGCCGGCGCGTTGCGGCGGTGGCAGGTCTTGAGCAGCAGTAGGCTGTAAGCGCGCATGAAAGGCACGGTCATGGTGATCTGCCCACGGTTGGCCAGGCAGAAGTCGCGGTTGTTCTTGAATTTCTTGATGCAGCTGAAAATATAGTCCCAGCGGCCGGCATTCAGGCCCGCGCTGTGTTCGCGCAGCTCATACAGGATTTCGTCCATCTCGAACGCGGCGAGAATGGTTTCGATCAGTACGGTGGCCTTGATGGTGCCGCGCGGCACCGAGAGCGCGTCTTGCGCGGCGATGAAGATGTCGTTCCACAGCCGCGCCTCGAGATGGCTCTCCATCTTGGGCAGGTAGTAATAGGTGGCCGAGCCGTTGGCGTTCAGATAGTGGATATTGTGGAAGAAAGACAGCGCGAAATCGAAGATCGCGCCGCTGACCTGCTCGCCGTCCACCGTCACGTGCTTTTCCATCAAGTGCCAGCCGCGCGGGCGCAAAATCAGCGTGGCGATGGTGTCGTTGAGGCGGTAGGCCTTGCCCTCTGCGCTCGTCCAGGCGATGGTTTTGCGGTAAGCGTCGCGCACGTTGATCTGGCCGGTGATCTGGTTGTCCCAGCTCGGGCAATTCGAGTCCTCGAAGTCGGCCATGAAGCTCTTGGCGCCGGAATTGAGCGCGTTGATCATCATCTTGCGCTCGACCGGGCCGGTGATTTCGGCGCGGCGGTCGAGAAGATCCGCCGGCAGCGGCGCGATTTTCCAGTCGCCGGCGCGGATGGCGGCGGTTTCCGGCAGGAAGTCCGGCAGACGGCCGGCGTCGAGCTCGGCCTGGCGCGTGACGCGCGCGCTCATCAGCACGCGCCGGCGCGCCTCGAACTGCCGGTGCAGCGCGGCGACCAGCGCCAGCGCGTCGGGGGTCAGGATGGTGGCGAATTCCGCCGAGATCGGGGCATGGATTGCGACGCCCTGTGGCAATGCTATCGACATGATGCTTCCTCTCGTGCTGTGCTTTTATGAAAATATGGTAATCAGTTTAGTGACGTCATAGTGCTAAAAAAAGACCTATAATCGCATAACATCTTTTACTTTTTAGTATCTAATGGACAACCTCAAGCAGTTGGAGAGCTTCGTCGCGGTGGTCAAACACGGCAGCCTCTCCGCCGCCGCGCGCATCGAGGGCGTGGTGCCGGCGGTGATGGGCCGCCGGTTGGATGCGCTGGAAGAGCGGCTGGGCGCCAAGCTGCTGGTGCGTACCACGCGCAGCCTGTCGCTGACCCAGGAGGGTAGCGCCTTTTACGAGGATTGCCTGCGCATCCTGGCCGAACTGACAGAGGCCGAGGCGTCGGTGGCCTCGGGTAGCGCGCGGGCGCGCGGCCATCTGCGCATCAGTGCGCCGGCGGGGTTCGGCCGCCGTCATGTCGCGCCGCATGCCGCCTCCTTCCAGCAGGCCAACCCGGACATCAAGCTCACCCTGGACTTGTCCGACCGCATGGTTGACCTGTTGCGCGATCCAATCGATTGCGCCATTCGCATCAGCGACCTGTCCGACTCCAGTCTCGTGGCGGTGCGTCTGGCACAAAACCGCCGCGTGGTGGTGGCCGCGCCCGCATACTTGGCGCAGCATGGCATTCCGCGCACCTTGGACGATTTGGCGCGGCACGCTTGCCTGACGCTCGGCGAAAGTCAGAGCCGCGGCTGGCGCTTCGTGGTGGACGGCGAGCAGATCAATCTGCGTGTCGCCGGCATGCTCGAGTGCAACGACGGCGCCGTGCTGCACGATTGGGCATTGCAGGGCAGGGGATTGGCCTGGCGCTCGCTCTGGGAAGTGAAGGACGACCTGTCGGAGGGGCGCTTGAGTAGTGTGCTCGATCACTATTCCTCGCCCGACTACCCGGTCTATGCCGTCGTGCCGCAACGCAAGTTCCTGCCGCTGCGGGTGCGCCGCTTCATCGATCATTTGAAGGCCATCTATGCGCAGGCGGGCTACTGGGATTGAGGCCGGCGGCTTTTCGAACCGGGCTGGCGCGTAGTTGTGTATGCTTGCGCCATGAATGACGGGACGACATAGAATCATGAAACGTTTTTTTCTCACCGGCGCGATGTTGCTGTGCCTGAGCCTGAGCGCCTGGGCGGCCGAGCCGACTTACCAGCTGACCTGTTTGCCCGAGAGCGATTCGCTCACTTTGGCCGATACCATCCGCACCCGGCTTGAACTGCACGGCTGGCGCGAGGCGGCCGGCAAACCGGATTATCAGTTGTGCTTCCAGCAGGAGGCGCGGCAGGAGGTTGTCACCGATCCGGGCTATTACGGTCCGGGCCCTTATTGGACGCCGCCTTCGACCCGCGTGGTGAGCATTCCGATGCTGACCCTATCCGCCAGCGGCAGCGGCCGGCCGTCGTGGCGCGGTTCGCAGGACTTGGGCGATGACGGTTTGGACGCGGCGATACGGCAATTGATCGACCGTCTGCCGCTCTGAGACGCTGGCGATCAACGACAACCCCCGGACCCCCGGGGGGTTGTTTTTGCGTCGCGGGAAACTATTCTTGTTGAGAATCGACCAATGCATTATTTGCATTAAATCAAATCCAGCTGTTTGTCGGCGTCCTAGACTGTCGATAACGACAGATTCAGACTTTGCAAGGAAGTATCATGCGCCTACGTCCCTACCAACCCGGCGAAGAGCCCAAGCTGTGGGATCTGTATCAACAGCTTGGCCAATCCGGTCAAAACCAGCAGCAATGGCTGTCGCGCTTGCGTCAGAGCGTGCCGTTCGTGGTCGAATATGACGGCCAGGTCATCGGCTACGCCAATCTCGACGGCGAAGGCGTCGTCGATCATTTCTTTGTGCGGGAAAATTGGCAGGGCCGCGGCGTCGGCACCTTGCTGATGGAAAAAGTGCATCGCGAGGCGGCTGGCCGCCGCCTGCCGGCGTTGACCGCGCTGGTGTGCCGCGCGTCGCAATCGTTTTTCGCCCACTGGGGCTTTGAGCGCGAGCCTGGGCAGCCGCTAGACGCCGACAATGCCTTCATGCGCAAAAACCTGCGCTGATTCCGAACGATTCTTCTTGTGCGTGTTGTACGCCGGACAGGCGGGCCTGTCCGGTTTTTTTATGGACATGTTTATCTGGTTGCGACACGTTAATAAGAAGATGGTGATTTTGTGATCCTGGCTTGATCTAGTGCAACTAAGCGCGCGCGCGCTTGATGCACGATGCGGGCTCAAAAACACCTAAAAAATCCGTATAAGAGGAATCGTTCCATGACTACCCCAATCATGCCGATTAATGTCGGAAATACTGGCTTCATGCTGTTATGCGCCAGCCTGGTGATGTTGATGACCCCGGGCTTGGCATTCTTCTACGGCGGTCTGGTCGGCCGCAAAAACGTGCTGACCATCATGGCGCAGAGCTTCATGTCGCTCGGCTGGACCACCGTACTGTGGTTCGCCTTCGGCTATTCGATGTGCTTCGGCCCGACCTGGCACGGCATCGTCGGCGATCCGACCTACTACGCCTTCATGCGCGGCATCGACCTGCACAGCATGTATACCGGCAACGACGCCGGCATTCCGCTGATCGTGCACGTGGCCTACCAGATGATGTTCGCCATCATCACCCCGGCGCTGATCACCGGCGCCTTCGCCAACCGCGTCACCGTCAAGGCGTACTTCCTGTTCCTGACCGCCTGGCTCGTGTTCGTCTACTTCCCGTTCGTCCACATGGTGTGGAGCCCGAACGGCCTGTTGGCGCAATGGGGCGTGCTCGACTTCGCCGGCGGTATCGTGGTGCACAACACCGCCGGTTTCGCCGCGCTGGCGTCGATCCTGTACGTTGGCCGCCGTTCCTACGTGGAAAACAAGCCGCACAACGTGCCGCTGATCGCGCTGGGCACGGGCCTGTTGTGGTTCGGCTGGTACGGCTTTAACGCCGGCTCCGAGCTGCGCGTCGACGCGGTGACCGCCTCGGCCTTCCTGAACACCGACGTGGCCGCCTCGTTCGCCGGCACCGCCTGGTTCTTCCTCGAATGGTCGCACGCCAAGCAGCCGAAGTTCATCGGTCTGTTGACCGGCGCCGTGGCGGGTCTCGCCACCGTGACCCCGGCCGCGGGCTACATCTCGCTCGGCTCGGCCGCGATGATCGGTACCGCCGCCGCCGTGGTGTGCTACTACGCGGTGATGATGAAGAACCGCCTGGGCTGGGACGACGCGCTCGACGTCTGGGGCGTGCACGGTGTCGGCGGTTTGCTCGGCACCATCCTGTTGGGCGTGTTCGCCGACAAGACTTGGAACGCCGCCGGCGCCAACGGCCTGTTGGCCGGCGACGCTTCGTTCCTGTGGAAACAGATCGTGGCCGCCGTCGTTTCCGGCGTGTGGGCGTTCGTGTTCACCTACGGCATGCTGTGGGTGATCGACCGCTTCACCCCGGTGCGCGTGGACGCGCATACGCAGGAAACCGGCCTGGACGCCGCGCTGCACGGCGAAGAGGCGTATACCCAAGGCCTGTAAGCCGCGGGTTTTTCCCTTACCCAAATTTAAGCCGCGACACTGTCGCGGCTTTTTTTCGCTGTGCGTTTAATACGATGGGCGCGTTGTGCGTAAGCACAACTTGGCAGCGTGCGTTCTATGGTAGCGCGCGTTCTATGGCAGCGTGCGTTCTATGGTAGCGTGCGTTCGCGCAGCAACGCACGGAAACCGCACGGAAACCGCACGGAAACAACACGGAAACAACACGGAAACAACACGGAAACAACACGGAAACCGCCCCGTGCCCAAACCTGTCCTTTCGGACAGCCATCCACCCTTGCCGCAACTATCACGATTTGTTACTGTCTCATGCTGCATTTTAAATCATCTTGCCGTTCTCTCCCCGCATGGACTTTGCTGATTTACTCGCCGCTTTTGCTTCCGCCTTTCAACAAACTAACCGCCTGATCACCCTCGATATCGGCGACAGCCGCCAATGGGACGGCCGGCTGCTGCCGCAAACCGTCGACGACACGCTCTGCCTCTATCAGGCGCGCGACGGCAGTTG
>Ga0213872_10000934_pt1 | contig 20565 bp, 17 predicted proteins | sample VelepicomBERX_R2_FD_160071 | JGI IMG/M metagenome (GOLD analysis project Ga0213872, IMG submission 160071) | Rhizosphere microbial communities from Vellozia epidendroides in rupestrian grasslands, the National Park of Serra do Cipo, Brazil - RX_R2 | ecosystem: Host-associated > Plants > Roots >...
CACAATAAAGTCGTCTCAGCAAGCCCGGTGCGCGGCCGGGCCGAAATCGGAGAAAAACTCAATGCTGGATCATTGCGCCAACCCCAAATGCGCGAAACCGCTCCGGTACCTCCGGGAGGGGCGTATTTTTGTCTTCGACTCACTCTCGTCTGGGCCGGACGGCAATGCCAAGCGTGCTCACCGGCTGGAACATTTTTGGCTGTGCGGTACTTGCTCGAAAACCTTGTTCCTCGAGAAAACGCAAGAGGGAATCCGGCTTGAGAACAAAGCCGAGCGTCCCCGTTTATTCATTCATGCCCAGGCGTCGTAACCTGGGCTGGTTCCCCGAGTATCTTTTCCTCCTCCATGCGAAGCTTCCCGGCTCCAGCCACTAAACCGGGAAGCTTCATCGCCCCACGGGTCGACGTCATCCGAAACCAAACTACTGGTCTTCCGGAGACCGCCTCCCTCGCATCTCTTCCAGTGTCTGCAAAATAATCTCGCATCTACTATGGTTAAAAGGGGTTAACCTAGAGACTGGAGCGCAACCCACCATGACAAAAGCAGAATTGGTTGAGGAAGTGACGCAGCTTGGCGACTTGACACGCCGCGACGGCGAGGTAATCGTCGACACAATCTTCGACGCCGTTATTGGAGCCCTTAAGTCAGGCGACAAAATCGAGATTCGAGGATTTGGCAGCTTCCGGATTCGCCAGCGCAAGCCCCGTATCGGGCGCAACCCCAAAACCGGCGCAAAGGTGGAAGTTCCAGCTAAGCGCGTCCCCTACTTCAAGCCAAGCAAAGAACTCCGCGACCTGGTCAATCCCCACGAGGCTTCCGCAAAGTCCGCTCCATCCTCCGGCCACGAGAGCGAAGCATCTACTTAAATCCGGTTAAACCCGGCTGATCCCAATTACCGAAAGCATCCGCCCGGTTCGTCCGTGTTCTGCTCGATATGAGAAGTACCGGTCCATTCGGCAGCTTGTGCATTCGCCTGTAATTGAGATCGCGCTGGCCGAGACACCGGCATCGAGCAATTGGCGTCGGTTTGCCTCGATAAGGTCGAGGTGCGGCCCGGAGTCAGGGTTCTCCTCGCCAATCGCGGACAAACACTTTCCGCTGAACAGATCCGCCGCGTACGTGAATTGAGAGGTAAACTCATTCCGCAGATCTTCTCCTACGCGATAGCAGCATTGCCCGATGCCTGGTCCGATCGCGGCTACGAGGTCTTCGGGCTTGCTGCAGAATTCCCGGCGCATCCGCCCAACACCTTCTTCCACAATCCTCCTCAGCGTGCCGCGCCATCCCGCATGAAAAGCTGCAACCGCCAGCTGCCGGCGGTCCGCCACCAGAACCGGAATGCAGTCCGCCGTCTGAATTCCCAGCAGAATGCCCGGTTCTGTTGTCATCAGCCCGTCCGCCTGGCACTCGCCGGATTCCGTTCCTGACTCGTCACCTGCCAAATATCTGACAATTGCTGAATGGATCTGGCGGACCGTCGCCAGAGGAAAGCTCGCATCTCCCGTCACTGCTTTCAGAAATCGCTCGCGATTCGCAACGACATTCGCCTTGTCATCTGCCTCGGTGAATCCCATGTTTAATTCTCCGGCCAGCTGCGAACCGCTATGCAACGTACTCACGCCACCTCTGCGGGTGCTGAACCCGTGCAGAAGCCACGGTATGGCCAACATGGTTGAAGCCCGGACGACCTCAATCTCGTATCCGGCCCGCTCATTTTGTGTATTGGGTGATTGAGCTTGAGTACGAGGTGCGGGCATGCGCTCATTTTAAGGCCCGGCGAAACGGTCTTAACTGGTCGTCGACAGCAAGCGCTGAAAAGCGAATGGGCCCGCTTTCCGGCGGGCCCGCTCAAGAGGCATTAGGGAGGGGAAACTACTCGGGATCGATTTGGAGAGAACCTGCTATATCTGCAGGCCTAAAACACAGTGAGATGCACTACATTGGTAGGTTCGGGACACCTGAAGTTGCCTCTAGTGTTGTCTACTTAGACTGCAAATGTAGTGCCAAAGTTTGCGCCTTCATTTAACACCTTCCCACGTAGCGTAGAGTTCAGCCCTTAAGCACCTCATTTTGCAGCCCAAATTCTTTGTCAACTGAGACTGGGCCGATGCGCTCCCTCTCCGCTTGCCTCTGATCGCCCTGGAAATAGTGGAAGTGAAGTACCACTATAGGGCACTCCTGTTCCCATTTTGGAACGAACTTTCCACTTCGAGCTGTTTGATTTTATTCAGCAGGGCCTTATAGCTCACCCGCAGCCTTCGTGCCGCCTCGCGCCGATTCCATCTCGTATTCACCAGCATCTGCTGGATCGCTTGTCGCTCCGCTTGCCAGGCCGCCTGCCGCCCGATCTCCAGCAGCGACGGCTCGGTGCCTTCCGAATACTCAATCGCGGGCTCCGCCGTCGCCTCGCGCTCTTCCATTGTGCGATCCACTGTATGCTGCGATAGCTCCCGCATGATTTGCGTTGCGTCGCCAACGATCACGTAGCGCTTGCACAGGTTCTCAAGCTCGCGTATGTTCCCCGGCCATGAATAACGGATCAGCGCCTCCGTCGTCTCATCCGGCAGCGGAGCCACCTTGCGCCCGTACGCCGCCGAATACCTGTCGATGAAGTACCGAGTCAGCACCGGTATCTCGTTCCGCCGTTCGCGCAGTGGAGGGATATGCACTGTCACAACATTGATGCGGTAGAACAGGTCTTCGCGAAACGTGCCTTCGCTCACCCGTTGTTCGAGCAGCTTGTTCGTGGCGCAGAGCACGCGAACGTCTACCGCCGTATCGCTCTTTGCGCCCAGCCGGGCGAACTCGCCGTCCTGCAGCACGTGCAACAGCTTGGCCTGCAGCGCCGGATGCATCTCGCCGATCTCGTCAAGAAATAGCGTTCCGCCGTGCGCCAGTTCGAACTTGCCGGGCTTGGTCCGCTGCGCGCCCGTAAATGCCCCGGCCTCGTACCCGAACAACTCGCTCTCCAGCAGATCGTGCGGAATCGCTGCGCAGTTCACCTTCACAAACGGCTTATTGCTCCGATGCGAGAGGGAAAAGATCATCCGCGCGGCGATCTCTTTGCCAACCCCGCTCTCTCCGCGAATCAGCACTGTCGCGCTCGTCGTTGCGACCTTCTCGATCGTCTCGCGGATTTCCGTCATCCGCGGCGACGAACTGAACAATCCCGAAATCTCCTCCGGGCCCGCTCTAGTCCCCTTACCGCGAGGACTTTTGCGGTTTTCGCAAAGTGAGTCGAGCAGCGTTGACAGTCGTAAGGAAATTTCCTGCCGATTGAGCGGAAGCGTAAGCAGGGCAGCCGCGCCCAGGCGAGCCGCCTCGAAGGCCAGATCCGCCTGCGGTGGCGCGATCGCCACAACGGGAATATGACAGGACTCGTTGCGCAGTGAATACATGATTGTGCTGTCCGGCTCGATTTCGAGCAGAATCACGTCTGGCTTCTGCGTCTGCGCGGCCTGCACTATGTCCGGGCCGGCGCGCACTTCGGACGCGTCGCCGCGAGCGCGCAGATACCCGCGCAGAGCACTGCGGGCATTTGGATCCTGCACAGCCAGCAGTGCCCGAATGTGTTTCGCTTCGGGCATGTTTTGAGTGATTGTATTCCGAATCGAAGTGAATTGGGTCGAACTTTTTATACGTTTCGATAAGGCGATAGCCGTTATCGCAGGCTCAACAGAAAAGACCCATGCGGAGGCACGCTGACCCTGAGCTGACTCTGCATGCCGAGCTCCTGCCGTAGCCACAGGTCGCGCACCCGATAGCTGCTCCTATCCAGGCCCAGCGCTGTCCACGGCTGCGCAATGTTCGCCGACGAATCCGCCAGATTGAACACAGCCACCAGCCGATTGCTGCCGTCGAATGCCGTCCAGATCACTGTGTCCGGTGTCACCATCACGGAACGATTTCCGGTCGAATGCTGATCTACCGCAATCACTTCCGGATTCGTCACTATCGCCTCGATCTGCGGATCCATGCGCGTTAAATTCGTCCCCAGAATCAACGGCGACCGCGCGATCGCCCATAGCGTCAGTAGCGTCCGCGAATCTCCCAGCGTGAAGCGGCTCTGTCGCGCCTGGCCCCAGCCGGGCCTCGGGCCCAGATAGCCAATGGGCAACATGTCTGCGTCTGGCCAATGCCCCTGCTCGATGTGTGGCGCCCACGCCTGAATCACGCCAAACTGGTTCTTCAGGCTCTGCGGAAATGCCTCGTCGCCCGGCTTCTTCGCCCAGATGTCCCACATGTCATCCGAGATTCGCCACATTTGCGCGTACTGCCGCACATCGGCAGCGTCATCGAGCGGCGTCGGCCCCGGCGACAGGCTCAGCACAATGGGCCGCCCACTCTTCTTCAGCGCCGCGCTGACCATGTGGATCTCCGCCGTGTGATACGGCTGTGAGATGCAGTCCACCTTCAGAAAATCCACGCCCCAACTCGCGTACAGCCTGGCCAACGAGTCGTAATAGGCCTGGCCCGCTGCATTTTCCTTCACGCCGTAGTTGTCCGGATTCCACCGGCACAGGTCTGTTTGGTCGGCCGCCTCCGACGCCCGGTACATCGAGCCCGCGATCGGCATGTCCTTCTCCACTGCCTGCTTCGGAATTCCGCGAATGATGTGAATCCCGAATTTCAGCCCCAGCGAGTGAGCATAATCTGCAAGCGGCTTCAGGCCCTGCTCGTTCGCACTGGACGGGAAGCGGTTCGGAGCTGGCTGGTAGAGCCCATTCGCCGACACAACATACCCCTGGTCGGCGCCGTCTTTGCCTGCGTTCTCCGGATGTGCAAGGTACCACCCCTCGTCCACCACAACGTACTGCCATCCAAACCGCTGCAGGTGCTGGTGAAGCCAGTCCACGTTCGCCTTGAACTCGGCTTCCGTGACGGTGAGCCCGTACGAATCCCAGCTGTTCCATCCCATCGGCGGCGTGGGAGCCAGATCCAAACCTTGCTGCGAAAACGTATTCAGCGAAAAGACTGCGACGACACACACGAGCAGCCAGCGCTTCATCTCTCACCCTGCAAGAAATAAGACAGGATTCTATACCGTCACTTCCCAGCCCTTCTCATATTCCCGCGACCACATCTTCATCGCCTCGGGATCATCCTTCACATGCCCTGTCGCCGAATCGATGTTCAGCTCGCGGTTCACTATCCACGCAATGTTTGACAACTGCAGGATAGTCACGCTGATGTTCGCCACCGCAATCGGGGAGTGCAGTGCCTCACCCGTGCGAATTGCGTTGATCAAGTTCTGGAAGTGCAGGTCGGTCATCGAATCGCGGCTCAACAGATCGCTGGTCGAGTTTTCCTTCCCCGTCTTGAACTCATCCACCTTCTTGCCGTTCCAGTCATAGACCTCGTATCCTTCGCGATCCACCAGCACAGTACCGGTGGTGCCCTGAATCGTCGATCCGCGGTCCCGACCATAAATCTTCATACCCTGGCAGCTACGGCCTTCCCATGAGAGCATCTTGTCCGGATACTCGAAGTTCGTCACCAGCGTGTCGTAGAACTGCCAGTCATCCTTGAACTGATACCGCCCGCCGGCCGCGGTCACGCGCTCTGGATAATCCACTCCCAGCGCCCACCGGCAGATATCCACCTCATGCGTTCCGTTGTTCAGCGTCTCGCCCGTGCCGTATCTCCGCAGCCAGTGCCAGTTGTACGGATGAATGTTGTCCTTGTAAGCACTCCTCGGCACTGGCCCCTGCCACAGCTCCCAGTTCAGCCACTCCGGAACCGGAGCCTCCTTGCCGATGCCCATCGACTTGCGCGTATTCACATACCACGCCATCGCGTAATAGGGCCGCCCGATCAGCCCGTCGTGAATCTGCTGAATGATCTTGATCGTGTGCGGCGAAGACCGCTGCTGGTCACCCACCTGCACCAGCTTCCCGTATTTCTTCTGCGCTTCGACCAGCAGCTCGCCTTCCCGCGGATTGTGGCTCGAAGGCTTCTCCACATACACATGCTTGCCGGCTTTAAGCCCATAAATCGCCATCGGAGCGTGCCAGTGGTCCGGCATCGCAATCGTGATGACGTCGACATCCTTCGACTCCAGCACCTTTCGAAAATCCGTCGCCGTCGCCGGAGCATACCCGAGCTCTTTCTGCGCTTCGCCGCAGAACTTGTCCAGAATTCTCTGGTCCACATCGCACACATAGGCCACGTGTGCGGCGTCAGAGTTATTCTTCAGCCCCGAAAGATGCGCATACCCGCGCCCATTCAGCCCAAAGATCGCAAAGTTCAGCCGGTCGTTCGCGCCGATAATCCGCGCATAGCTCTTCGCGGTGGAACTCAACGCTGCGCCCGCGACGCCAGCCGCGAGACCATCCAGAAACGTCCTTCGGGAAATCATCTGCACTCCTTATCGCATGGCAACGAAATGCCCGCGCCGGAAGAATCTCCGGACGCATGAAACTCTACTTGAAATCGCTTTGTAAGTATTGGAATGACGGGGACCGAAGCGTAAAACAGCCACGCATTCCTTATACACGCACATTCGTTGTGGCATCAAACGAAATGCCTGCTTTCCTATCTGACCCAGTAAGTTGAAGCGAGAGGATTCAAGTCGCAGATTTCCGATACCCGCGCGTCAAGGCGACGTATCTTTCACCTTTCGGGGTCAAATACCACAAAGTTGTTGTATACGGTATCTCGGCATCGCCCCAAGGGGCTTTACGGTATCCGCTCTCCCGATCTTCCCTGATCCAGCCTAAGCCCGTAAATTGCCGGTGGATATCCGTAAATATTCGCGGGATTGCCCCAAAAGACGGGAATTCCATTCGCTGAAGAGTGAGACTTGCTTGTTGCCAATAGCGCTCATCCCCGATCTCCCGTGGGGCCTTCCCTAGGATCATCTGGAATATTGCCAATCGCACGTCGTTGGGCTGGACGTATGAACTCCCGCCTGGAAACGTCAAGAGAAGCAACTCGTTCCACGAGGCTTCAACGTCGATTTCGTCAATAGCAGGTTTCAACTGGCCGAATACAAAATTTTCAATGCTGAGCGTCCATTTGACGGTCTCTTCGCCGCTAGAGAGAATGTTCGACGCATCATCCTGCGATAGCCTGAGTTCCTTGTTCTCAGCTTCCAACTGGATTACTCGTTTCTGGAGTTGGTTGATTTCCTCAAGGCTTTCTCTCGGGGTCTGCCACGCGCGAACCCATCCCTGCTTTGGGTTCAAATCAAACAGATCAGTCAGGGAGCCTAATACTTGAGATTTGAGCTCGTCCGGGTTGCTGTAGAAGTTGACGAGCCGCCTTTTGGAAGCTTTCTCGCGAAACGCCATCAATTTCTCTTTGCCTTTATCCGAGTCCTCGAGCTTTTCTCCCGGCAATTTCATGATGTCTCTATGTAGGAAAGCCAGTACAGGCTTTCCTTTGGCAACGGCGTAGTCATACTCCTTTTCTGTGTAGCTGACGCCATCCTCGGCGACACTGCCATATCGTCCGGCGATTATGACGACGTAGTAATCCGACGAATCGATCTCGCGCTTGATGAATTCAAATTGCTCCTCGTCGGCGGCTGGAAACAGCTCCATTCCTGCAGGGAAGGCCTTTCTTTGAAGAATTGCCTGGAGAACCTTTTCACGCTCGTCTTTAAGATCTGCAAAAGTTGAACTGACGAATACCTGATATCGAACCTCGTCTTCCCTCGTGCTCATTCAAAGAGCATACGTCAGGCGGTTGGAAGAAGCAGCGGTAACTCCGTGGCATCTCGCCCTCCCTGTTTCGCCAACTGTAACTTTTGCCAGTAGTTCATCGCATTCTTGGGCGCTAGACTCCACGCTCGGGTCCGCATGACTTCTCTAGCGGCCCTTCCCGGAGAACGACATGAGAAAGAACGCCTGGATGTTCGCAGCATCCGCCGCCCTGCTGCTGGCTTCACCACACCGTCTTCTAATCGCACAGGATTCGGCCACCGTCCCCGTGCACCTGGTTGTCTCCGCGGATTCCACGAAAGACGCGAGCGCCCCCCAGAAAATAGACAAGAGCAACGTCAATGTGAAGCAGGGAAAGAACCTGCTGCAGGTCACCGACTGGATCGCAGCCCAGGGCGATGCAGCCGCATTGCAGCTCTTTATTCTCATCGACGACACCTGCACCACAGAGCTCGGGCAACATCTTGACGAGATCCGCAACTTCATCAAGGCTCAGCCGCCGTCGACGCTGGTCGCTCTCGGTTACATGAGCAACTCAACGGTCAACATCATTCAGGACTTCAGCGCTGATCACGAGAAGGTCGCCGGCGCGGTACGCCTGCCCTTTGGAAGGATCAGCGCAAGCGACAGCCCCTACCTGTCGCTGATCGACCTGCTGAAGCGCTGGCCGCCAGGCAAGGTCCGCCGCGAAGTCATCATGGTAACCGACGGCATTAACCGCATTCGTGAGTTCGGTACATCATCGAACGTTGGCGCCCCGCCGAGAGGGCCGGGCAGGATACCGGGGAATCCGGCCTTCGGGAGCCCGTTGAATCCAACCGTGCCCTACATTAGCCCAGATGTGGATGCGGCCAGTATGGTCAGCCAGCGCACTGGAGTCATCGTACATACGATCTACGCACCCGGAGTCGGCAGGGCGGGCCGCAACTACTTCGAGCTGACCAACGGCCAGAACCAAATTTCCAAGCTGTCAGAAGAAACAGGCGGTGAGTCGTTTTTCCTGGGATTGCAGCAGCCCGTGAGCCTCCAGCCTTTTCTCGACCGTATTCAAACCGTGCTTAACAGCCAGTATTACCTGGTTTTCCGCGCAAGACCGGGTAAGAAATCCGACCTGCAGCGAGTCAAGCTCAGCACCGAGGTGCCCGACGTCGAGCTTGTTTCCGCCGATAACGTCTGGGTTCCAGCCCCCTCAAGCCTGAGCAAGGAAAAGGAAGAGAAGTGACGGTGCCCCACTCAAGCCTTGCGCTGGCGTGAGTGGGCTCGAAAGGCTCCTACCGCCTCGCCGGATCTGCCGCCTCTGTGTCGATGCCGAGCTCAAGCAGCGCCGCCTGGGCCTTCCCCACGTCCAGCTTGCCGTCGCGCGCCAGCTTCGACAGCGTAGCCGCGGCAATTGATTCCGCATCCACCTCGAAGAACCTCCGCAGGTGCTCGCGATTGTCGCTCCTGCCGAAGCCGTCCGTTCCCAGCGACACCAGCCGCGTCAGCAGCCAGGGAGCAAGCTGGTCCGGCACCGCCTTCATGTAGTCGCTCGCCGCGATAATCGGTCCCTTGGTGCCGTTCAGCGCCGACACGATGTACGGCGTCTTCGCCGGCTCCGTCGGATGCAGCCGGTTCCAGCGCTCCACCGCCAGCGCCTCCCGCCGCAGCTCGTTGTAGCTGGTCACGCTCCACACATCCGTCTGCACGCCGAACTTGTGCGATAGAATTTCCTGGGCCCGCAGCACCTCCCGCAGGATCGGCCCACTGCCGAAAAGCTGTGCAGTGGCCTTGCCTTTGGGTGCAGCTTTCAGCTTGTAGATGCCGCGCACGATGCCTTCGCGAGAGCCTTCCGGCATCTCCGGCATCGCGTAGTCTTCGTTGTACATCGTGAGGTAGTAGAAGACCTGCTCATTCTCCTGGTACATCCGCCGGATGCCATCCTGCAGGATCACCGCCAGCTCGTACACGTACGCCGGATCATAGCTGATGCACGTCGGAACCGTGCTCGAAAGCACATGGCTGTGCCCATCCTGATGTTGCAATCCTTCGCCCAGCATCGTCGTTCGTCCGGCCGTGCCGCCCATGAGGAAGCCCTTGCCGCGCGAATCCGCAAACGCCCAGATCATATCCCCAACGCGCTGGAAGCCGAACATCGAGTAATACATGTAGAAGGGAATCGTCGGAATGCGGTAGTTCGAATACGCCGTCCCCGCCGCGGTGAACGAGGCCATCGATCCCGCTTCCGTAATGCCTTCCTCGAGAATCTGTCCGTCTTTTTCCTCGCGGTAGTAGAGCAGCATGTCCACATCGTGCGGTTTGTACTTCTGACCCTCGGGCGTGTAGATACCCACCTGCCGGATCGCCGACTCGAGCCCGAACGTCCTGCCCTCATCCGGCACAATCGGCACGATCAGTTTCCCGATCTCCGGATCCTTCATCAGGTGCCGCAGGATGCTCACGAAACCCATCGTCGTCGATACCTCGCGGCCCCTCGATCCGGCTGTCCATTCCGCAAAGTAATCCAACTCCGGAGCCTTGAACTTAAGCTCCGGAACGTCGCGGCGAGGCATGTAGCCGCCAAGCGCGGAGCGGTGCTCCTGCATATAAATAATTTCGGGACTGTCCTGCGGTGGACGATAGGGCTTGGTCTCCTTGGCCAGCTCCTCCGGAATTGAAAGGTTGAATTGCTTGAGAAATCCCGTCAGAGCATCGTCCGTCAGCTTCTTTTCCTGGTGTGAAGCATTGCGTGACTGTGCAGTTCCAAGTCCGTAGCCCTTGACCGTCTTGGCAAGGATTACGGTCGGTCCACCTTTATGCTCTGTCGCCCGCTTGTAGGCGTTGTAGATTTTCGCCCGGTCGTGTCCTCCGCGATGCAAGGTCCATATCTGCTCGTCGGTCATGTCGCTGACCAGCTCCAGCAGCTCCGGATACTTACCAAAGAACTCCTTGCGAATGTAAGCTCCGCCTTTGGCCTTGAACGCCTGGTACTCGCCGTCCACGCACTCTTCCATCCGCTTCACCAACAGGCCGGTATGATCGCGCGCGAAGAGCTCGTCCCAATCGGATCCCCAGATCACCTTGATCACGTTCCAGCCCGCGCCGCGAAAGACGCCTTCGAGTTCGTCGATGATGCGTTTATTGCCGCGCACCGGCCCATCCAGGCGTTGCAGATTGCAGTTGACCACGAATATCAGGTTGTCGAGCTTCTCGCGCGACGCAACTCCAATCGCCCCCAGCGTATCCACTTCATCCGTTTCGCCGTCACCCACAAGCGCCCAGATCTTCCGCGGAGTCTTCTCGATCAGATTGCGATTCTCGAGATACCTCATGAAACGCGCTTGGTAGATGGCGTTCAGAGGACCGATTCCCATCGACACAGTGGGGAAGCGCCAGAAATCCGGCATCAGCCATGGATGCGGATACGATGACAGCCCAGGCTCACCGCGCAGCTCATGGCGAAAATTCAGCAGCCTCTGATCATCGAATCGTCCCAGCAGATAAGCCCGCGCATAGATGCCCGGCGAAGCATGGCCCTGGAAGTAAACGAAGTCACCCGGTTGATCACCATACGTCGCGTGAAAGAAATGGTTGAATCCCACTTCGAGCAGCGTGGCCAGCGAGGAATAGGTTGCAAGGTGTCCGCCGATCCCTGCGTCCTTCTTGTTCTGGCCATGCACCATGGCCATCGCATTCCAGCGGATCAGGCTCTCTATGCGGCGTTCGAGCGCGCGATCTCCGGGATAGGGCACCTCTTCATGCTTCGGAATGGTGTTGACATACGGGGTAGTCAGCTCGCTTGCAGCCGTGATGCCCGCTTCTCTCGCGCGCTTGCGCAGCGCCTCAAGCAACTCCGCGCTGCGCTCCGGACCCTCGGCGACCACCACGTCGTCAAAGGCTTCGATCCACTCGTGTACTTCTGACAGGAAATCGGACTGAACGGGAATTTCTGCTCGTGTGCTCATAAAAATGGCTCGGAATTGAACGTTTCAGTATACAGCCCGGAAACGCGCACGATTGCCTGGGACGAGGGGCAGTCGCGTGGTGGTATTAATGAAACAAGTCTGTTGAGAACTCATGAAATGGTAGCGGCAAAGGCGGCCTTGATCGCTGCCATCTTCCTTGGCTCTGGAGCCGTCTCCGCGCAGTCGGTCGAGACTGAACCAGTAGCAATTTTCGAACTTGGCGGGGCTACTGGTTGGAACATAAAGGGCGGTGCGGCAGCATTCGGGCCTGACTTCGCAATCGAGATAACACCCATAGAGAACTGGCTGGAGCTTGAGGCAGGCACAACACCGCTGTTGACCCGAAATTCGACAGAATGGGATACTCACCTGCTTTTCAAGAAGCCTTGGACCCTCTCGAAAAAAGTGGAGTTTATGTTCGGTATCGGTCCGCAATGGGCTCACACAAGAGCTAACGGCACGACCACGAACACTTTCGCAGCTGAAGTCGCAGGGGACTTTATGTTCTGGCCCAACGGGAAGAGGTTCGGCTGGTTCCTTGAGCCCGCCTACGATTACAGTTTCGGCGGAGGGCACGAGCAATCCATCGGAATATCCGCCGGCCTGCTTATCGCAATTCGATAAGGCCTGCTCGCAAAAGTGAACCTACCGGGAAGACGCGCGTGCCCCCCCCATCGCCCTCCAACTGATATACTCCTCTGTTTATGCGGGTACACGTGATCCTCCCTGCTGCTGGCCTTGGCACCAGGATGTCGGCTGGCCACTCGTCCACAACGGCGCCCAAGCAGTTTCTTGAGTTGGCCGGTGTCCCTATCCTCATTCACACGCTGCGCGCCTTCGCCGAGGTGCCTCGTGTCGCCGCCATGTACGTTGCGGTCCGCTCCAATGAAATGGACCGCGTCGCCGCTCAGATCCGCGACTATGGATTCGCGGGGAAAGTCCACGTCGTCACCGGCGGAGACACCCGCCAGGAAAGCGTTCAGCACGCCCTCGACGCGATCGACTGCGACCCGGATGACATCATCCTTGTCCACGACGCCGTCCGCCCGCTCATCGACGCCGCCACCATCGAGCGCACAATCCGCGCCGTCGAGAAACACGAGGCCGCCATCGTCGGCCTGCCCGCTGTCGACACCATCAAGCAGGTTGAACGCACCGCCGACGGAGCCATCATTACCGCTACCGTCCCGCGCGAGTACGTCGTCCAGGCGCAGACGCCTCAGGGTTTCCGCTGCCATCTGCTCAAGCGCGCCTTCGCTGAAGCGACCGCCGACGAATTCGTCGGCACCGACGAAGCCAGCCTGGTCGAGCGCGCCGGCGGCGAGGTCGCCGTGGTCCTTGGCTCTCCAGCGAATTTCAAAATCACGCAGCCCGGAGATCTTGAGCTCGCCGAGTTCTATTTGCAGCGCCAGCCAGCCCATCGTTAACTTCGGGCGAACTAGCGCAATGCCGGCGCGCGATCTGTTATCTGTTTTCATACAGGAAAGACGATGAACATCAGGATTGGATACGGCTGGGATTCACACGCATTCAAGCTCGGCGTGCCGCTTAAAATCGGCGGCCTTGCGATTGACCACCCCGAGGGCTTGGCCGGCCACTCCGACGGCGACGTGCTGCTCCACGCCATCACTGACGCCCTCCTCGGCGCTATCTCCGTTGGGGACATCGGCAGCTTCTTCCCACCCGGCGATCCGCGCTGGAAAGACGCCGACTCCTCCATCTTTCTCAACCTCGCGCTCGAAGAAATCCGCAACGCCGGCTACCGCATCGTTAACGTCGACACCACGCTCGTCCTCGCCGCACCCAAGATCGGACCCATTTCCGCCGAGCTGCGCGAGCGCGTCGCCGAACTGCTCGGCATCAAGCCTTCCGACGTGGGCATCAAGGCCAAGACACCCGAAGGCCTGAACGCGGACCATGTCGCCCAGGCGCACGCTGTCGTCCTGCTCCAGAAAGTCGACGACGCCGATGAACTTCGCGCCATGGCCGCCTCGATCGAAAGCGAAGATCAGTTTGAAGAGGTGGTGCACGACCTCGTGAGTCAGGCTCACGAAATCGAACCGCGTCCCGCAACCAAGCCGCTCTTCGATACCGACGACATCACTTAATCCCGGCCGCAGTCAGAACTAAACAGGAGCTTTTGTGAAGGTACGGATCATCGTGTCCCTGCTGGCAGCCAGTGCCGCCCTCGCTGCCGGTCAGACTCCCGACTGGCAAACCCCTGCCGAAAAATCCGGCTACAGCATCACCCCCGACTACGCTGAAACAATGGCTTACCTGCGCCGCGTCGCGGCCGCCGCACCCGGCCAGGTCAAGATCGAGCCTTTCGGACAGACCGGCGAGGGCAGGGAACTGGACATCGTTATCGCCTCAAAGGACGGCGTCTTCGGCCCCGCCGCCATTCACGCCTCGCATCGCCCCGTCGTGCTCGTGCAGAACTCCATTCACGCCGGCGAAATGGATGGCAAGGACTCCTGCCTCGCGCTCCTTCGAGACATGGTCATCAGCAGGACGCAGGCCGCACTGCTCGACAACGCCGTCTTCGTCTTCATCCCCATGTACAACGCCGACGGACACGAGCGCCGCTCGCCGTACAACCGCATCAACCAGAACGGCCCTGCTGAAATGGGCTGGCGCGGCAACGGAACCAACCTGAACCTCAACCGCGATTACCTCAAGGCCGAAACGCCGGAAACCCGCGCCTTCATGGCGATGTTTCATCGCTGGCTGCCCGACTTCTTCGTCGACGACCATGTCACCGACGGCGCCGACTTCCAGTACGACGTCACCTTCACCATCGATGACGGCCCCAACGTCTATGGCCCAACCGCCCGCTGGATTGACGACGTCGTCACTCCCACGCTCGTCAAGCAGGTTGACGCCGTCCCCGGCCACCTCGCCTCACCTACTTACATCACCCTGAACGACGACACCGATCCCGCCAAGGGCCTCGGGTTCAACGACGACCCTCCGCGCTTCTCCACCGGATACATGATCCTCGAGAACCGTCCCGGCATGCTCGTCGAGCTACACATGCTCAAGGACTATAAGACCCGCGTCACCGGCAACTACGAAATCCTGCGAGCGCTGATGCAGGTCGTGAACCGCGACGCCGGCAAGCTCCTCAAGCTCAATGCCGATGCCGATGCAGAAGCCGCGCGCCTCGGCGCGCATCCCCTCGGCAACCAGCAGTTTCCGCTGCGCCTCTCCTGGAGCGGCGAAACCACTCCATTCCTCTTCCGCGGATACCGCTACACCCGCCAGCTCAGCGAAGTCTCCGGCACCATGTGGGTCAAGTACACCCATGAGCCCTGGGACGTCTCTCTCCCGCTCGCCACAGGATTCAAGGTCACCGCTTCGACCACACCTCCCACGGCCTACATCATCCCCCGCCAGTGGACCCACGTGATCGACGTGCTCGCCGCACATCAGGTCGAGATGCAGCGCACCTCCGCGCCGTGGACCGGGCAAGTCGAAACCTACCGCTGCAACGGCATGGAGTGGAACCGCGCGCCTTTCGAAGGCCGACACCCCATCTTTCCAGGCGAAGCTGCCCTAGAGCCCGGCAAATTCGGCCATTGCGATCTCGTAACCAAAACCGTTACATATCCTGTGGGATCTGTCGTCGTCCAGCTCAACCAGCGCCTGTCTAAAGTCGCCCTGCAATGGCTCGAGCCCGAAGGCCCCGACTCCGCCATGGCGTGGGGCTTCTTCGACAGCATCTTCGAGCAGAAGGAATACGGCGAATCCTATGTCCTTGAGAAGCTCGCCCGCGACATGATGGACAAGGACCCGAAGCTCAAAGAAGAATTCCAGCGCAAGATCGAGAACGACCCAAAATTTGCAGCCAATCCCTACGCTCGCCTGTCATTCTTCTATGATCACTCGCCGTATTACGCGGCAAATCGCGTCGGCGAGTATCCCGTCGGCCGCCTCACCAAGCTCGACGGCGTACCTCTGGAAAAGTAGAGGCAGCTCCAATCCAGTCATCGCAGCCTCACTACGGCCCTTTAGCCGCGGCCTTTTCCGCATCGGCGATCGCCTTGCGGAACTTATCGACCGCGGGAACGGACGGCGATTGCAATGCGTCGGAGGCGGTGTATCGCCATGCCGGAGCGGCATCGAGCGGCTTGTCTACGTCGCCACGGTAGACAGCGAAGGTGTCCTGGGTGGGTCCGGCCTCAATTTGCGGACCCGGGGGAACTGGGGAATCCGGCGGCGGGTGGCCCTGTTGTGCGTCAATTCCGACGCCGCCATCGATGGGAGTGATAGAGCCTAGGTGACCGTTCTGGCGAGGGTCAGGGATGGTGGGCTCGACGTTATGGGCGTGGCCCTTGCGAACGACAATGATCAGATCTGCGCCCCCACCAGCCATCATGCGGACGTCGAAACGTCCCCAGTTCATCAGCGCGGCTTCGACATCCTTCTGAGCCATCTGATTGGCTCGCGGATCGTCGATCGTCATTCCGGCTTCAGGATCGATGATCACGGTGACCGTTCGTGCGGTAAGAACATAGGCCGGAAGAATGGGCTTCTTCTTGTCTTTGCTGAACTCGATTGCCGTCACAAACAGAAAAGCTGCGATCAGTGTGACGCTGCGATATAGCATGGCGCGCGCCCCCTTAAGGTTCAATCCACGATATTGAGACGGCCAGACCAGACGAAAGTACGCAGCGTCTCCCGAAGAGCGAAGAGCGAGGTCAGTTGATCGGCGCTCGCGTCTCCCACTGCACGCAGTCGCGCAGGCTTGGGTCGTTGTTGGCCAGGCTCACGCAACCGGAAACACTGTGTTTGAGGACGTTCTTCCCGCCGAAGGGCGCAAAAGCAGGTGGACCGAGGCGTCCCATAGCAGCCGCATCCCATGTCTCTGCGACCAAAGCCCCATGTTTGATATTCACGACGAGAGGAGTGACCTGAGGAGATCCTGTTTTCGGGTCGAACGTGATGGTGACCTTCTTGCCTTGTTGCGTCCAGTGTGCGTGCCAGACCTGTGAATTGCCATTGTCCCAATTCTGCTGGACCATGACGGTGCCATCCTCGGCAAACTGCACCATGACGACGCGATGGACGTCCTGGCTGATGCCTCCGCTGCCGGTATAGAAGCCCTTGAGCTTTTCGGCGTGCGCGGACCCAGCGGTGATAAGCAGAGCCAGAGTCAGGCGGGAGAGTGTATATGGGCGCATGGCAGCAGCCATCCTACACAACCAGTAGCAAAAAGGGCACAAAAAATCCGCCGCCGTTACACGGGATTTGTCTGGTGCGCCCGAAGCCTCTCGACCAGAATCGGCGCGATCTGCGACACGCTGCCTGCCCCGAGGGTGAGAATCACATCATTGGGCTGCGCGCGCTCGATCACCCGGGCCATGGCGCGCTCGGCTGAGGCGGCATATTCCGCACCGGGATGATGCATCGCGGTGACAAGCGCCTCCGAGGTAATGCCGTCGATAGGATCTTCGCTCGCGGCGTAAATATCGAGCACCTCGACGGTCGCCGCATCGTCAAAAGCCGTGACGAACTCGTCGAAAAGGTCGCGGGTGCGTGTGTAACGATGCGGCTGGAAGATGACGTGGATGCGGCTGTAGTTGCAGTCGCGCGCGGCGCGGAGCGTGGCGCGAATCTCGGTAGGATGGTGGCCGTAGTCGTCGACGACGGCGATCCCGTTCACGCAGCCCTTGAGCTGGAACCTGCGGTCCACTCCGCGAAAGTTTCGGAGACCCTCGGCGATATGGTCGGGGCAGACTCCAAGCTGCGTGGCAATGGCCACAGCGGCGGTGGCGTTGAGAACGTTATGCGCTCCGGGGACGTGCAACTCGAAGGGACCGAAGACGCAGCCGTCGCAGGCGGCCACTTCAAAACGTGAGCGGACTCCTTCGGAATGCGGCAACATGCGGAAAACGAAATCGGCGTTCGAGTCGGCTCCGTAAGTGAAGACCTTTCGCCGGACGCGCGGCAGGATAGCCGAGAGCAGCGGATCATCGAGGCATGCCACGCAGGCTCCATAGAAGGGCACGCGATCCATGAAGTCGATGAAGGCGGCTTCCACGTCCGCCATGTCGTGGTAGCAATCCATGTGTTCGCGGTCGAGGTTCGTCACGACCGAGAGGATGGGCGAAAGCTTCAGAAATGAGCGGTCGCTCTCGTCAGCCTCCGCAACGAGGTACTGCGATTTGCCTAGGCGCGCGTTCGACCCCATCGTATCGACGCGGCCTCCCACGACCACGGTGGGATCAAGACCTCCGGCGGCCAGCACCGTCGCGATCATCGAGGTGGTCGTCGTCTTGCCGTGCATGCCGGCAACGGCGATTCCGTACTTGAGGCGCATCAGTTCGGCCAGCATTTCCGCGCGCTGAATGACCGGAATCTTGCGGCGGCGCGCCTCAATCACTTCAGGGTTGCGCTCGTTGACGGCTGAGCTGGTGACGACGACTCCCGCGCCGATGACGTTGGCGGCGGCATGGCCTTCGAAGATGGTCGCGCCGAGCGACACCAGCCTTTCCGTGATGAAGGTGCTGCGCAGGTCGGAGCCGCTGACGGTATTGCCAAGATTGAGCAGGATCTCGGCGATGCCGCTCATCCCGATCCCGCCGATTCCGATGAAATGAACACGCTGTGGCTTGAGAAACATGAAGTCCGTTCACGCCGGCACGCCAGAATTCCTTTGAGCGAGCCGCATACGTTAATCTACCAGCGCTGGACATAGTCTTGTCTGGAGCCGCCGATGCGTTTGCGATTTCCTCCCCTTGTATGTGTCCTCTGCATGGTGTTTGCCGGGACTGGCCTCGACGCGCAGGTTCCCGCGCCCCACGTCCGGATCGCACAGGGCGAGCTCGAGGGCGCTCCCACCGGCATGGGGCCGTTTGTATTCAAGGGCATCCCGTACGCTGCGCCTCCGGTAGGCGATCAGCGCTGGCGCGAGCCAAAGTCGGCGCCGGGATGGTCTGGCATATTCCTTGCGACGAGGTTTGGGCCGGACTGCATGCAGCCGGAATCCTCAAACAGCCCTCGCTCGGCCATGAGCGAGAACTGCCTTTTTTTGAATGTCTGGACACCTTCGGTCAAGTCTGCACAACTGGCTCCGGTGATGGTGTGGATCCATGGCGGGTCGTTTGTTTCAGGCGCAGGCTCACTGCCCGGGTACGACGGCACGCGGCTCGCGATGCGCGGCGTAGTGATCGTAACCATCAACTACCGGATGGGAGTCTTCGGCTACATGGCGCATCCGGAGCTCAGCGCCGAGTCCCCCAATCATACTTCCGGCAATTATGCCCTTCTCGACCAGATGGCCGCGCTGCGCTGGGTGCGCGACAACATCGCGGAGTTCGGCGGCGATCCGCACAATGTGACCGTCTTCGGCGAGTCGGCAGGAGCTTCCAGCATCGCGTACATAATGGCCTCGCCGCTGGCGAATGGGCTGTTCGACAAGGCAATTCTCGAGAGCCCCGGGCTGCTGATGACTGCTGAGCCTGAGCTTCGCCGCGACTATCGCGGCATCACGAACATGGAGGCGGTCGGCCTCGCCGTCGGGCCGCACATCGCAGACCTGCGGGCTCTCTCGGCAGATGCCTTGATGGAGCAGTCCTACGCAGCATCGAAGAAGCTCTTCGGACCGGGCGGCACAGGCCGGATACGGCTCCGCGCGGCCACGCCGCTGGACGACCCGAACGGAGTGCATTTGCCGTGGACGCCCTTCGCCGACGGCTCCATCATTCCCGATCAGCTCGCACGCCTCTACGCCGAGAACCGCTTCATGCACATGCCGGTGATGGCAGGCACCAACACAAACGAAGGCAATCTCTTCCTCACGCATTTCCGCCCGGCGAACGCCGACGGCTTCAATGCCTGGGTGGAGCAGGCGTACACGCCCTGCGGCAAAGCCGTGCTCGCCCAGTATGCCGCGTCTCTCGCAACTCCCGATCAGGTCCACGCCGCAGCCGACCGCCTGCTGACCGACTCGCTCTTCCTTTACGGCTCGTTTTCGGTAGCGCGCGCCACGCACGGATATCTGTACCGGTTCACGCGCGTGAGCCCGCGCGCAGAGAAACAGGGCCTGGGCGCTTATCACTCGGCAGAGATCTCATACGTCTTCGGCCATACGCTCAATGCGCCCGACGACTACAGCGACGTAGACCGCAAGCTTTCCGACCAGATCATGACCATGTGGGTGCACTTTGCGCGGACAGGCGATCCGCGGCTCATGATGAGCTCCGAGTGGACGCGAATCGGGTCGAACGGCGAGGTGCCTTACATGGACTTCGGCGACACCATTACGCCGAAGGACTTTCCAGACACTACCGTGCAGATTTTCAGCCAGCTGTGGCCGCCGTCAGGCAAAGCCCCTACCTGCCTCAAGAAATGACCTGCGCAAAGAAATAACCGGCCTACTTCGCGATTACATCCACCGCTACCGGAGCCTTTCGCGGCGGAAAGCACGACATCGCGTCGCACGCCTGGTAGCGCAGTTGCGCCTCGATCAGATGCTCGCCGGGCTGCGCCTTTACGTGCGCCCGCACGACGAACTCGCCGGTGTAAACGCTGAGCTTCTCATTCGGAAACGACGCCAGCGAGAAGTCCGTTCCCGGCGGAAAATCCACCTGCTTCACCGTGAGTCCGGCGGGCTCGGCAACGATGAGTTGCGTAGGGATGAAGCTCTTCTCGTGCGGCGTGTGCGAATTGATATGCAGCCCCGGATTCACCGCAAAGTGTAGCTCGACGACGCTTTCCTGATTCGCCGTAATCGACACCTGCTCCGGATAGAGAAACTTCACGAACTGCTTCGCGTTCTGCGCGTCGCCGCTATCCCATGGAAGCTTCTGCTGCGCGCCCGCCAGACTGGCAGCTACCAGCGCCAGAATCGCTAAACCCTTCACTACGACTGACCCTTCTGCACAGGTTCACCGGTGCCCAAAGCCTTCTTGATATTGGCCTCGATCTCATCGCGGTCCACTAAGCCGATCGTGGCC
>Ga0213872_10000935_pt1 | contig 20549 bp, 19 predicted proteins | sample VelepicomBERX_R2_FD_160071 | JGI IMG/M metagenome (GOLD analysis project Ga0213872, IMG submission 160071) | Rhizosphere microbial communities from Vellozia epidendroides in rupestrian grasslands, the National Park of Serra do Cipo, Brazil - RX_R2 | ecosystem: Host-associated > Plants > Roots >...
GGTACTGCTGGATATCTGGATGCCGGACACGGACGGCGTGACCCTGCTCAAGGAATGGCAGCGCGATGGCCTGCTGACCATGCCGGTGATCATGATGTCCGGTCACGCCACCATCGATACGGCGGTGGAAGCGACCCGCATCGGCGCGCTGAATTTCCTGGAAAAGCCGATTGCACTGCAAAAGCTGCTGAAAGCCGTGCAGGCCGGCCTGACCCGCGCGCAGGAACAGGCGCGCGCACCCGCGCTGGCGCCGCGTCCGGTGGCGGCCGCCCAGCCGGAAGAGCATGCGGCGCCGGTGGCGTCTTTCTCCACCGCTGGCCAGGCCCAGCCGATCGCCGCACGCGCCGGCGCCACCATCGCGGGCAGCGACAATCACATGTTCAACCTGTCCTTCGACCTGCCGCTGCGCGAAGCGCGCGACGCCTTCGAGCGCATGTACTTCGAGCATCACCTGGGCCGCGAAGGCGGCAGCATGACGCGCGTGGCGGAAAAGACCGGCCTGGAACGTACCCACCTGTACCGCAAGCTCAAGCAGCTGGGCGTCGAGCCTGGCAAGCTGGCCAAGAAAAACGCCTGATCCGGGCGGCGCATGAGCAGTGCTCCCCGGGTTCCCACCTGGCTGGTCACCGGTCCCCGCGCCGGCGTGCGCGAGGCGGCCATTGCGGCCCACCTGGCGCCGGACCAGCCCAGTGTGATCATTCTGGAAGGATTGTCGGACGGCAGCTCCGCCCTCGTGTTCGAGGACGGGGCTGGGCCTGTTGTACCCCCTGTTGTACACCGGATCGCGCCCGGTTGCCTCCATTGCAGCGGTAATCTCATTTTGCGAGTAACATTAAACCGTGTGCTGCGCCAAGCGCCCGCGCGGCTCTACATCAGCCTCGCAACCTCCACCCATCTCGAACAGCTGCGCACCTGGCTGAGCGAGCCGCCCTACGGTGAGTTGCTGAGTTTGCAACCTGACCTCCTGGCCGATCCGGCCATCTGAATTGCCTGCACTTGAATTGCCTGCCTTCAGCCCAAACTAGGTCAAGAAGGCGAAACCGGCAGCGTTTCGCCTCTTGTGAAAGGAAGCAACATGAACCTCATCTACAACAGCGAGCAGTTCAGCGTAGTCGAGTTCCGTGCCGACCGTACCCTGGATGCCCTGCGCTTTGGCGGTTATGAGATTGTCGACAAGGGTGGCAAGCGTGAAATTTTCATTGCCGGCGTGCTGGCCCAGACCTTCCGCAAGGAGGTGAACGAGCTGATTGCAGGCGAGCCCACCATGGATGAAATCGATGAGTTCCTGGGCAGCTACGACGCCGTCATGAGCCAGCCCGTGACCCTGCACTGATGGAGTGAGTTCTGGTATGGTTTTGGTGTAGAGTGCAACAGCCAGAACCCACCATGTGCCAACTTTTAGGAATGAACTGCAATGTCCCGACCGACATTGTGTTCAGCTTTACCGGCTTTGCCATGCGCGGCGGCCAGACCGATACCCACCACGACGGCTGGGGCATCGCGTTTTTCGAAGGTGCCGGGGTGCGCCATTTTGTCGACCACCAGCCGGCCGTCAGCTCGCCTATTGCCGAGCTGATCAAGCGCTATCCGATCAAGTCCAAGAACGTCATCGCCCATATCCGCAAGGCCACCCAGGGCGAGGTGACGCTGGAAAACTGCCATCCCTTCGTGCGCGAACTGTGGGGTCGCTACTGGGTGTTTGCCCATAACGGCGACCTCAAGGACTTCCATCCCGAGCTGCACGGCGCCTTCCGCCCGGTCGGCAGTACCGACAGCGAGCGCGCCTTCTGCTATCTGCTGCAGCAGCTGCGCAGCCGCTTTGGCGACCAGTGCCCCAACCGCACCGCGCTGTACGATGCCCTGCGCGAGCTGACGGCGGAAATCGCCGCCCACGGCACCTTCAACATGCTGCTGTCCAGCGGCGGCGAGCTGTTTGCCCATTGCTCCACCAGCTTGTGCTACCTGGTGCGCAAATATCCCTTCGAGACGGCCAAACTGAGCGACGAGGACGTCAGCGTGGACTTTTCCGAGGTCACCACGCCCAACGACCGGGTCGCCATCATCGTCACCCAGCCGCTCACCACCAATGAGCAGTGGACCTGCTTTGAGGCGGGTGAACTGAAACTGTTTGTAGATGGCTTGCCACAAGATATGCGTCCGGCCTGACTGGGTAGCAAATTATTAGCAAATTCGCATTTGAGCAGCGTCAAGCCGGAACAAATGGGGTAAAGTAGAGATATTCTCCAAAATGTCGCACAGCTTTGTCTGCTAGTGCGGATGAGCAAAGACAGAACAAAGACAGATTCATGATTGATCTATCCAGCAACGAGACGTCCAAGGGCTTGCGCGTGCGCGAGTTCTATCTGGGACGCCAGCCGATCTTGGATCGGAACCAGGCCCTGTTCGGCTACGAGTTGCTTTTCCGCAATTCCCCAGTCGGCCCGGCCCACATCGAGACGGACCTGTCGGCCACGGCGTCCGTGATCGCCCATGCTTCGCAGCTGGGCATGGAACGCACCGTGGGAGACGCGCTGGGCTTCGTCAACGTCGACGCTGACGTCATCATGAGCGACATCTTCTCCTTCCTGCCACGCGAAAAAGTGGTGCTGGAGATCGTGGAAACCATGCAGGTGTCCCAGCCTGTGCTGACCCGTATGACCGAGCTGGTGGGCCACGGCTTCAGCTTCGCGCTGGACGACGTGCGCGGCGATACCGGCCACGTGCAGGCGCTGCTGCCGCTGGTGGAATACATCAAGATGGACATGCGCAATACCGAGCTGTCCAACCTGATGAAGCTGGCGCCCCGCTTCAAGCAGGACCAGAAAAAGCTGGTCGCGGAAAAAGTCGAAACGCGCGAAGAATTCAAGAATTGCCTGGACCTGGGCTTTGACTACTTCCAGGGCTATTACTTCGCCAAGCCGGTGATCATGAGCGGCAAGAAGCTGTCGCCGTCGCAGTTGGCCGTGATGGAACTGATGACCCTGGTCACCTCGGATGCCGATAACGTCGAGATCGAACGCGCCATCAAGCGCGACGTCTCGCTGGCCCTGAACCTGCTGCGCCTGGTGAACACGCCAGCCGTGGGCGCGCGCCAGCGCATCGATTCGCTGAGCCAGGCGGTGACCATCCTGGGCCGCCGCCAGCTGCAGCGCTGGCTGCAGATCATGCTGTACGCGGAGCCAAGCAAGCGCGGCCACAGCATGACGCCGCTGCTGATGCTGGCCACCACCCGTGGCCGTCTGCTGGAGCTGTTGGCGGGCAAACTGCGCCCGAGCTATCGTCCGGCCGCCGACATCGCTTTCACCGTCGGCATCATGTCGCTGATGGATACCCTGTTTGGCATTCCGATGACGGAAATCCTGACCCAGATTCCGGTCAGCGATGAAGTGGCGGAAGCGCTGTTGCATCGCGGCGGTTTCTACGGCGACCTGCTGCGCCTGGCTGAATGCATCGAACGTATCGAAGACATGGACGCCCACATCGTGCCGACCCTGCGCGATCTGGCCATGTCGACCGACGAACTGGTGGAGCTGGAGATGGCCGCCTTCGAGTGGAGCGATAACGTCGTGCGCTACGCTCTCTGATTGTTAAATAGATAATTCTGCGGTATCCTGACAGCCTTCCACGGAGGGCTGTTTTTCATGGCGTCAGCATTACTCAGCGTACAGCAGGTATCCAAATCTTACGGGGCGCGCAAGGCTGTCGACAGCGTCTCATTCCAGGTGCAGCGGGGCCAGACCCTCGGTCTGATCGGTCCCAATGGCGCCGGCAAATCCACCACGGTAGCGATGATCTGCGGCGTGCTGCGCGCCGACAGCGGCAGCATCCTGGTCGATGGCCAGGCCATGGGGCAGGGCGCCAGCGCGGCCAAGCAGAAGATCGGCTATGTGCCGCAAGACCTGGCGCTGTACGAGGATCTGCCCGCGCTGGAAAACCTGCGGCTGTTCGGCGCGCTGTACGGGCTGAAAGGCGCGCTGCTCAAGGAGCGCTGCGCTGCGGCGCTGGACTTGGTGCAGTTGGCCGATCGCGCCAAGGACCATCCTTCCACTTTCTCCGGCGGCATGAAGCGCCGCCTGAATATCGCCGCCGCGCTGCTGCACGATCCGCAGCTGCTGATCCTGGACGAACCCACGGTCGGTGTCGATCCGCAAAGCCGCAATGCCATCTTCGATACGCTGGAAGCCTTGCAGGCGCAGGGCCGCTCGCTGATCTACACCAGTCATTACATGGAAGAGGTGGAGCGGCTGGCCGACCATCTGGTCATCATCGATCACGGCAAGGTGCTGGCCGATGAAACGCCTGCCGCCCTGTATCAGCGTCTGCCCGCGCAGGCGGCTCTGTACGCGGAGCTGGCCGAGGAGCCTTCCGCGGCGCTGCTGGCGGGCGTACAGGCGCAATCCGGCGTGCAGGATGTCGCGCGCGAAGGCGCGGCGCTGACCATCCGTTTATCCGCCGCTGCGCATGCCGCCGCTGTGCTGGCGTGGCTGAACGCGCAAGGCATTCCGCTGCTGCACTTCGCCACCGCCAAGACTTCGCTGGAAGATATTTTCCTCAACCTCACCGGCCGCAGCTTGCGCGACTGACGGGAACTCCATGACTGCATTGATTGCTCTGGTCCGCAAGGATCTGTTGCTGTATCTGAACAACCGGCGCGCGCTGCTGCTGCATCTGCTGATGCCGGTGGTGCTGGCGGCTTTCTTTGGCTCTCTGTTTGGCGGGAATTCCAGCGCTGGCGCGGGCAAGATCGATATTGGCCTGGTGATCCAGGACCATTCCGTAATCAGCCAGCGTATCGGCGCGGGCCTCAAGACCAACAGTGTGCTGAAGGTGCAGGATCTGAGCGAGCAGGATGCGCAGGCGCTGGTCAAGAAGGGCAAGCTGGCAGTGGCCGTGGTGCTGCCGGAAGGCTTTGGCGAGCAGGCCGCCAATGCGTTGTTCAGCGGGCGTGGCAAGCCTGCCATGCCGGTGTATTACGATCCCTCGCAGTCCACCGTGCTGGCGATGGTGAAGGGCCTGCTGACGCAGCAGGTGATGCAGGAAGTCAGCGCCGCCGTCATGGGGCCGGAGGGCAGCGCCATCACGGCAAAGCAGCTGGACCAGGTGCGCGCGGAAGCGGCGAATGATCCGAGGATGGCGCCGCTGGGGGATTTCCTCGACAGCTTCAAGAAGTTCCAGCAGCAGAATGCGCAGACGCAGCGCGGCGCTGCGCAGGGCACGGCCTCCGGCTCCGGCTCGGGTGGCATGAGCATGCCTTATCACACCGAGGACCAGGCCCTGAGCAGCGGCCCCAAATACAATGGCTACGCCCACTCCTTCGCGGGCATGGGCGTGCAGTTCATCCTGTTCATGGGTATCGACATGGGCATCGGCATCCTGCTGGCGCGGCGCCTGGGCATCTGGAACCGCCTGCAGGCGGCGCCGGTGTCGCTGACCACCGTGCTGCTGGGCCGCGCGCTGTCCGGTGCGCTGATAGCTATGGCGCTGATGACGGCCATCTTCCTGTGTGCGGTGATGGTGTTCAAAGTCCAGATCAGCAATCTGCCCGGCTTTATCGGCATCGCCGCCTGCTTTGGCCTGCTGACGGCGGGATTTGGCCTGCTGGTGGCGGCGTTCGGCAAAACGCCGGAAGCCGCGCGCGGCATTGCCTCCTTCGCCACCCTGATCCTGGTGATGCTGGGCGGCGCCTGGGTGCCGTCCTTTATCTTCCCCGTGTGGATGCAGCAGGTGACGCTGATTACGCCCACCCGCTGGGCGGTCGACGGCCTGGATGCTGTCACCTGGCGCGGCCTGGACTTTGGCGTGGCGGCGCAGTCCATGGCGGTGCAGCTGGGCTTTGCGCTACTGTTCGGCGGCCTGGCGGTGTGGAAGTTCCGCCGCGATCAAAATAGGATTTCCTGACGTAAAGTTTTTCTGAAACATGCCGTTACTTAAGGATACAAACCTCCTTAAGAAAATCCGATGGCTGTTTCAATCAAGTCGCTCATCGCGCAGTGCGTTAACCAGGTCATCCGGCAGTACTACCCGGCGCAATATTGTTCGCTGTGCCACGTGTATGCCATCGTCGGCTCCAACCTGATCAGCATTGTGCTGGACCGCGTCTATCGTCCGGTGGCGGGGCTGGCGGCGGTCGACTGCGGCGGCGGCCAGTTGATGACCATGATCGACAACGACGCCTTCGCCAACCCGGCGGGCGGCGCGTATCACTGCTGGATTGAGTCGGCCGATGACCTGATCGGCGAAAAGGAGGTAGTCGACCTGACCTTCCGCCATAACCACACCTACGCGGAAAAGAACGGCTTCCAGTGGCAGCGCGAGCTGCCGCCTGACTATCTGTGGGGGCCGAGCAGGCAGATCGTGGTGGAAGCCGATCTGCACGCGCTGCCGAATGCTTTCCCGGACGGGATGGTATGGCTGTGCGAAACGGAAGAAGGCTGGCAGTGGATGACGCGCCAGCTGGCCGAGCATCAGAACGCGTTTGTCGCCCTGACGGCGGAAGCGCTCAAGCTGCTGCAAGCGAGCCTGCCGCCAGGCTCGCCCTTGCTGCCGCAGGCTCTCAGGACAAATTCGGGGCCAGCCAGCGTTCCAGTTCCTGCTTAGCGACGTTACGGCGGGCGACCATGTCGTTCAGCTGGTCCTCGCCGATCTTACCCACTACGAAGTACTTCGACTGCGGATGGGCGAAGTAGAAGCCTGACACCGCCGCGCCAGGATACATGGCGAAGGAATCGGTCAGTTCCATGCCGATTTCGGTGGCCTGCATGGTGTTGAACATATCGCGTTTGACGGTATGTTCAGGGCAGGCCGGATAGCCTGGGGCAGGGCGGATGCCGACGTACTGCTCGCCGATCATCTCATCGTTGCTCAGACTTTCGCTCTCGGCATAGCCCCACAGGTCTTTACGCACACGCTCGTGCAGGTACTCGGCGAAGGCTTCGGCCAGGCGGTCGGCCAGAGACTTCAGCATGATGGACGAGTAGTCGTCATGTGCGTCTTCAAAGCGCTTCTCGTGCTTCTCGATGCCCAGGCCCGCCGTAACGGCGAACATGCCGATGTAGTCCTTGATGCCTGAATCCTTCGGCGCGATGAAGTCGGCCAGGCACTGGTTCGGGCGCTGCACGCCATCCACCACTGGCTTGACGCCTTGCTGGCGCAGGCCGTAGTAGGTGAAGTCCACCTTGCTGCGGGTATCGTCGGTGTAGATCTCGATGTCGTCATCGTTGACCGTGTTGGCAGGCAGCAGCGAGATCACGCCATTGGCGGTGAGCCAGCGGCCTTCGATGATCTTCTTCAGCATGGCCTGGCCTTCCTCATACACCTTGCTGGCGGCTTCGCCCACCACTTCGTCCTTGAGGATGGCAGGGAATGGACCGGCCAGATCCCAGGTCTGGAAGAACGGCCCCCAGTCGATGTACCTGGCCACGGCGGCCAGATCGACGTTCTTGAATTCGCGGCGGCCGATGAACTTCGGCTTCACTGGCGCAAACTCCAGTTTCATCTTGTTGGCGCGCGCATCGGCCAGCGACAGGATCGGCAGGGCCTTCTTGTTGGCGTGCTGGGTGCGGATACGGTCGTAGTCCTGTTCCAGTTCGGTGATGTACTGCTCGCGGCTCTCCGGCGTCAGCAGCGATTGCGCCACCGAGACGGAACGCGAAGCGTCCGGCACGTAGACCACCGGGCCTTCGTAGTTGTGGGCGATCTTCACCGCCGTGTGGGCACGGCTGGTGGTGGCGCCGCCGATCAGCAGCGGGATCTTCAGCATGCGGAAGTGCTCGTCGCGCTGCATTTCCTTGGCCACGTGGGCCATCTCTTCCAGCGAAGGCGTGATCAGGCCGGACAGGCCGATGATGTCGGCGTTTTCCAGCTTGGCCTTGGCCAGGATCTCGGAAGCGGGCACCATCACGCCCATGTTCACCACTTCAAAGTTATTGCACTGTAGGACCACCGAGACGATGTTCTTGCCGATGTCGTGCACATCGCCCTTGACGGTGGCAATGACGATCTTGCCCTTCGGTTTGGCGACGATGCCGGTGCGGCGTTCCTCTTCCTTCTTTTCCTCTTCGATGAATGGGATCAGGTGGGCCACGGCCTGCTTCATCACGCGCGCCGATTTGACCACCTGCGGCAGGAACATCTTGCCCTGGCCGAACAGGTCGCCGACGATGTTCATGCCGTCCATCAGCGGGCCTTCGATCACGTGGATCGGACGGCCGCCGGTCGACATCACCTGGGCGCGCATTTCTTCGGTGTCGTCGGTGATGAACTGGGTGATGCCGTGCACCAGCGCGTGCGCCAGACGCTTCTCGACCGGATGTTCGCGCCATTCCAGGTTGGCGGCGTCCTGCTTGCCGGCGCCGGCCTTCAGCGTGCCGGCGAATTCGATCATGCGCTCGGTGGCGTCTTCGCGGCGGTTCAGCACCACGTCTTCCACGCGCTCGCGCAGCTCGGCGGGCAGGTCGTCGTAGACGCCCACCATGCCGGCGTTGACGATACCCATGGTCATGCCGGCCTTGATGGCGTGGTACAGGAACACGGTGTGGATCGCTTCACGCGCCGGGTCGTTGCCGCGGAAGGAGAAGGACACGTTGGAGACGCCGCCCGAGATCTTCGCGTGCGGCAGGTTCTCCTTGATCCAACGGGTGGCGTTGATGAAGTCCACCGCATAGTTGTTGTGCTCTTCGATGCCGGTGGCGATGGCGAAGATGTTCGGGTCGAAGATGATGTCTTCCGGCGGGAAGCCGACCTGCTCGGTCAGCACCTTGTAGGCGCGCTCGCAGATTTCGATCTTGCGCTCGAAGGTGTCGGCCTGGCCTTTTTCATCGAAGGCCATCACGATCACGGCGGCGCCGTAGCTGCGGCAAAGTTTGGCCTGGCGGATGAATTCCTCTTCGCCTTCCTTCATCGAGATGGAGTTGACGATGGACTTGCCCTGCACGCACTTCAGGCCCGCTTCGATCACCGACCACTTGGAGGAGTCGATCATGATCGGTACGCGCGAGATGTCCGGTTCGGAGGCGATCAGATTCAGGAAGCGGGTCATGGCGGCCTGCGAATCCAGCATCGCTTCGTCCATGTTGATGTCGATGACCTGGGCGCCGTTTTCCACCTGCTGGCGCGCCACGCTCAGGGCTTCGTCATACTGCTCGTTGAGGATCATGCGCGCGAAGGCCTTGGAGCCGGTCACGTTGGTGCGCTCGCCCACGTTGACGAACAGCGAGCTGTCGTCGATGGTGAAAGGCTCCAGGCCGGACAGGCGCTGCGCCGTTGCCACTTCCGGCACCAGGCGCGGTTCCATGGGGCTGAGGATCTCGCCGATGGCCTTGATGTGATCCGGTGTGGTGCCGCAGCAGCCGCCCGCCACGTTGATGAAGCCCGCAGCGGAGAATTCCTGCAGCAGGGCCGAGGTGTCGGCAGGCAGTTCGTCGAAGCCGGTGTCGCTCATCGGGTTGGGCAGGCCGGCGTTGGGGTAGATGCAGACGAAGGTATCGGCGATCTGCGACAGCTCTTCGGCGTAAGGACGCATCAGGGCCGCGCCCAGCGCGCAGTTGAGGCCGATGGTCAGCGGCTTGGCGTGGCGCACCGAGTTCCAGAAGGCTGGCACGGTCTGGCCGGACAGGATACGGCCGGAGGCGTCGGTCACGGTGCCGGAGATCATCAGCGGCAGGCGTGGCAGGCCTGGATGCTCGTCGAAGTATTTGTCGATCGCGAACAGGGCGGCCTTGCAGTTGAGCGTATCGAAGATGGTTTCCACCAGCAGCAGGTCGACGCCGTTTTCCACCAGGGCGGCCACCTGTTCGTGGTAGGCGCTGACCAGCTGGTCGAAGGTGACGTTGCGCGCGGCGGGATCGTTCACGTCCGGCGAGATCGAGGCGGTCTTCGGCGTCGGGCCGACGGCGCCTGCCACAAAGCGTGGCTTGTCGGCGGTGCTGTATTTATCGCAGGCGGCGCGCGCCAGCTTGGCCGCTTGCACGTTCATCTCCTGCACCAGGTGCGCCATGTGGTAGTCGTCCTGGGCGATCTGGGTGGCGCCGAAGGTGTTGGTCTCGATGATGTCGGCGCCGGCGGCCAGATAGCGCTCGTGGATTTCCTGGATGATGTGCGGCTGGGTGATGTTCAGCAGCTCGTTATTCCCCTTCACGAACAGCTCGCGCGCGCCAGCTTCGGCGGGCGGGGCGAAGTCGATGAAGCGGCCTTGCGCACCGCCGCGGTAGGCCGTTTCGTCCAGCTTGTACTGCTGGATGATGGTGCCCATTGCGCCGTCTAGGATCATGATGCGGCGCGCGAGAATTTCGCGCAGCTGGGCATCGGTCTTGGACATGACGGAATGGGACACTTTGGTATTCATTTTGCTCTTTCGTTCGAGGGGAAGGCGACCTGAGATTATACGGCATCGCCGAATAAGCTTCAGTTTGCTGCCGCATTGCAGCAACAATCTGCGCATGGATATATGTGCTAAAAATGCACAAATTATGTGATTTTGACGGTCTGGTGAAACTTTTTGAGTGATCCTAAGATGGCTTCATCAACTTTTGGAGAGTTCTCATGACCGCAACCCTTCGCAGCATCGCTGGCGCCCAGCCAGCCGCCCAGATCGACGCCGCTCATACGGCGCTGGTGCTGATCGATTTCCAGAACGAGTATTTCATGGGCCGCCTGCCGATTCCGGATGGACTGGCAGCGCTGGGCCAGGCGGTCAAGCTGGTGGAGCACGCCGACGCGCATGGCATTCCGGTGTATCACGTGCGGCATATCAGCGATGGCGCGCTGTTCACGCGCGGCAGCCTGATGTCGCAGATTCATGGCGAGCTGACGCCGGCGGCGCATCACCGCGTGGTGCAGAAGACCACCACCAGCACCTTTGCCAGCACCGACCTGCACGGCCAGTTGCAGGCGCGCGGCATCACCACGCTGATCGTGGCGGGGCTGATGACGCATATGTGCGTGTCGACGATGGCGCGCGACGCCCGCCAGTTTGGCGTGAGCAGCTACAACGTGCTGCTGGCGGCAGACGCCTGCGCCACGCGCGACATTGATGGCTGGGATGACGGTGTGGTCAGCCATCAGGAACTGCACCGGGTGACGCTGACGGCGCTGTCCGATAACTTTGCCCAGGTGCTGAACACGGCCGACCTGCTGGCGCTGCCCGTCAGCGCGCAACCGATGGCGAAGGAGGCTTGATCATGCCAATCCTGAATGTGAAAGTATCCACCGCACCGGACGCCGTGCAATCGGCCCGCATCGCCGCCACCTTGACCGAGCTGACTGCGGAACTGCTGGAGAAGGATGCCTCGCTGACTTCGGTGGCGATCACGCACCAGCCGCGCGAGCACTGGTTCATCGGCGCCGCCTCGCTGGCGCAGCTGGGCATGCACAGCTTCTACCTCGACATCCTGGTGACGGATGAAACCAACACCGCCAAGCAGAAGTCCGCTTACATCGCCGCCGTATTCAAGGCGATGCGGGAGATCCTGGGCGAGCTGCATGACGTCAGCTACATCCGCATCAACGACACCCGCGCCACCGCCTGGGGCTATGGCGGCCTCACCCAGCAGTACCGCGCAGTCAAGAAAACTCTTGAAACATAGTCGTATGCATTTTCGAGGGGAAAGAATTTATACTTCCTGTGTTTGCTCAGTTTTCTAAGGAAGTAACGATGAAATCCTCTCTTTCGCTGCGCGTGGCGCTGATGGTGGCTGCGCTGGGGTTGGCCTGGAATGCGCAGGCCAGCAGTATCGTGGTGTCGGTGTCGGACTCGGTGGCGGCGGCCAGCGGGAGCGTGTCCGATTCGCTGAATGGCTCGAGCAACAGCTCCAACGGCCATCACCGCGTCGCCGATGGCGACTACCAGATCATCCAGATCGCTGAACCCCCCGGCCGCGCTGACCGCGTGCGCCTGACCATGCAGGCAGCCGATCCGAAAGAGCAGGTGGTGCTGGATATGCCGCAAGCGACCTTCGATCAGCAGCGCCTGGCCAGCGGTGATGTGGTGCACGCGCAGAACCGCGTGTATGGCATCGAGTTCGCCCGCGCCGATAATCGCCAGCCGTTCTACCTGGTGCTGGCCGATGAATGGTACGGTGAGCTGGCCGCGCGTCCCGTCACCCTTTGATTGGTCTCCGTCATCTGCTGGCGCTGCTGGGCGCGGCGTGTGCCTTCACCGGCTCGGCGCAGGCGGGCAGCATGTCGTCCGGCAGCGCGGCTTCGCAATTCTGCGACCGCTCGCACCAGCTGACTGCCGCTGAACAGGATCGCCTGCTGCGCTTTGCCGCGGTGCTGCGCGATGAACTGGGTAGCGGCGGCGAAAGCGTCGCGCTGGTGAGCCGTTCGGGGCTTGATCTCTCTCGCTTCAACATCCGCTACTCGCACGCCGCGCTGGCGTGGAAGTCCGATGCGGGCGCATGGTCAGCGCGCCAGCTTTACTACGCCTGCGATGAAGGCCGTCCGCGCATCTACGACCAGGGCCTCGCCGGCTTCGCCATCGGCACGGATGATCCTGCGCTCGGCTATCTCTCCATTGTCCGTCTGCCGCCGGAGGCTGCGCGCACCTTGCGCCCCGCCTTGCTGGACAACGACCGCGTGCGCCATCTGCTGGGCGCCACCTATAGCGCCAATGCCTACGCCTTCAGCACCGAGTACCAGAACTGCAATCAGTGGGTGATGGAGTCGCTCGCAGCCGGCTGGGGCCAGCTGGATGATGGCGACGATCTGCGCACGCGCGCGCAGGACTGGCTGCGCCAGGCGCAGTACGCGCCGCAGCCGGTCGATGTGGGCTCGCGCCTGATCATGCTGGCCTCTCACTTTGTCCCGCTGGTGCATCTGGACGATCATCCGGACCAGGACCGTGACGCCATGCTGCTGCATATCAGCCTGCCCACCACGGTGGAAGCCTTTGTGCATCAGCGCTATCCGGACAGCGAGCGCATCGAACTGTGTCATGATGATAAGCAGATTGTGGTGCATCGCGGCTGGCGCCCCATGGCGGAAGGCTGCAGGGCGGAAGATGGTGACCGCGTTATTCGACTGGACGAATCATGAAACTCTTCAAGCTATTGCTGTGCACTCTGATGTTTTCGCAGGCTGCCTTTGCCGAGGAACTGCTGTTCACCGGCCAGGTGCAGAGCATCACGCTGCAGCCATCCGGCATTGACCAATGCAAGCGCGCCTGCGCGGATGCGCCGCCCGGCATGGTTTGCGTCTCCAACCAGGGCGGCTGCCAGGACGCGGTGCTCAAGGTGCTGACGGACCATCTGGGCTCGCGCGATGGCGCCGTGCTGCACTTCCCCTCGCGCACGGACGAGTGGGGCCGCTTGAACTTCCCCAATGATGAGGCGCCGATCCTGGTCTATGCCAAGGACGGCCAGGCGACCTGGGCGCCGTTGACAGTCAACGACAACAAGAGCTGGTTCAAGGCCAGTGTACTGCGGGGCGGGATCCGCACCATGGCGCAGTCGCTGGAACAGAATGGCGACGGTGAGGCTTCGCTGGATCAGCTGATCGAAAAACTGCGCCGCTAGCGGCCGCTGCCAAGCTGTTCCAGCGCGAAGTTCTGCGCCCGCTTGAGCGCGGTGCTGGCGCTTTGCTCGTGGCGCAGCACCTTGGCGATTTCCTGCCCGGTGCGATCGCCGATGCCTTCGAAGGCAAACACATTGCCGTACTGGCTGGCGCCAAAACCTTCTGCCGCGCTGTTAGGGGCAATGGCCTCGTACACCGACTGCGCGAACGGCGCCGCACTCAGATACTGCGTACTGGCATAAGTGGATTTTCGCGTCCCCGGCGGCACGGCTACCCAGCCGTGGCGGGCCGCCACGCTGCGGATATAGCTACGCGAGGTGGCCCAGGCGATGAAGCGTTCGGCCTGCGCCCGGTGCAGTGACGAGGTGGGGATCGCCAGCGTCCAGGTCCACAGCCAGGCGCCGCTGATCGCCGTCGTGGAGATGGGCGCGGGCGCCAGTCCGAGTTGTCCGGCGACCTTGGAGCGGTGCGGATCGAACAGCATGCCCGCCGCCACGGTCGCGTCTACCCACAGCGCGCAATGGCCCTGCGCAAACAGCGCGAGAGTTTCGTTAAATCCGTTACGTTCAGGGTGCGGCGGCCCGAATTGATCCAGCCATTGCGCATACATCTCGAGCGTCGATTGCCAGGCGGGTGAAGTGAGTTCGGGCTGGCCGTCGTCGCCGAACCAGCGGGCGCCGTGCGCGCGGGCGAGCATCCCTACGATCGACATGTTCTCGCCCCATCCCGGCTTGCCGCGCAGGCAAAGGCCATATACGCCGGCGGCGGGATTGTGCAGCTTGGCCGCAGCGCCGGCCAGCCAGGCGTAGGTGGGCTGCGCCGGCATCGCGATGCCGGCCTTGGCGAGCAAATCCTTGCGGTAGTAGGTCATCACGCTCTCGCCGTAGAAGGGCAGTGCGTATAGCTGGTTGTCCACCGTCAGCAGCTTGCGCACTGTAGGGAGCAGGTCGTCCACTTCATAGCTGGCGGGCAGGTTGGCGACTGGCGCCAGCCACCTGCGCCGCGCCCAGAGCGGCAGCTCGAAGGAGCCGATGGTCATCACGTCGAACTGGCCGTCGGCGATGGCCAGGTCGCCCATCAGGCGCACGCGCAGGGTGTTCTCATCGAGCACCCGCCAGGCCAGGCTGATATCCGGATTGCGTGCCTCGAATTCGCGCGACAGCTGCTGCATGATCAGCATGTCGCTATTGTTGACGGTGCCGATCACCAGCTGCGCCTTGCCCTGCTGCGCCTTGCGCGGATAGAACAGGCCATGCTTGTTCATGATGCGTTCCAGCGTGCCGTCGCGTGTGCGGGCTGCCAGACCAGCGTTGAAGGCCGCTTGCATTGCCTGGTAGTGCGGCGTGCGCCGCGAAAAGGCCAGGCAGTAGCCCGGCTGGGCTAGTGCCGGCGCGACGAATTCCAGCTGGCCGATCAGCTGCGGACGCTGGCTTGCCATCAGGTCGGCCGCCGCGTACTTGTCCATCAGGGCTAGCTGCACTTTGTCCTGGTCCAGCCAGTCCAGGTTTTGCAGGTCGCTGAGGGCCCAGAGTTTTTCCAGCTGGGTGTTCTGCTCGAAGGACGGCAGCGAGACGCCGTCGCGTACCGCGCCCACGCGATAGCCGCTCAGCGCGCCGAACGAGGTTGAGGGCAGGGCCAGGGAGCGTTTCTTGAGCAGGCCGATGCTGCCGCCAAAGAAGCGGCGGGAGTAGACAAAATCGGCGCCGCCCTCGCAGTCGGTGGTCAGCATCGCGCTGGCGCGGCCATGCGCCGCTTCCATGCGCGCCCGGGCCCAGGCCGAATACTGGAAGCTGGCGCGCAAGCCACTGCCCTGCAGGGCAGCATTGACCAGTTCCGGTACATAGCCGCCTTCCGGCAGGCTGGCGCCGATGTAGGGAGGACGTTCTCCAGCCATGATGACAAGCGCTTGCTCGGCGGCGCAGGCAGCGCTGCACAGCATGGCCGCCGCCATGACGCCAAGCTCTCGCAGCCATTGAAGGTGCAGCGCCATCACGTCTCCTAGCAAAATGCTAGTTGAATAGTAGCACCGTTACATACCGAAAAGAACCGTCAGGCTAGTTCCAGTCGCGCTGCGCATACAGTGCGGCGGCAAAGTCGACGAACACGCGCACCTTGGGGGATAGATGTCGGTTGCGCGGATACAGCGCATACAGCTCGCGCGGGCGCACCGTATAGTCGGGCAGTACCTCGACCAGGTCGCCGCGCTTCACATCCTCATGCACGATGAAGGAGGCCGAGGTGGCGATGCCCATGTGGGCCAGTGCGAAGGTGCGCAGGGCGATACCGGTATTGGCTTGCAGCGCACCTTTGACTGTCACGGTCTCAGTCGCGCCATCCGGGTCGGTAAAGGTCCAGTCGGCGGGGCGCGAGGCGAGGGTGTAGGTCAGGCAGCTGTGGGCCAGCAGTTCGCGCGGCGTGCGTGGGGTGCCATGGTGCTTCAGGTATTCCGGCGTGGCGACCAGCAGCACGCGGCTGCTGGCCAGACGGCGGGCGATCAGCGTGGAATCGGGCAGGTCGCGGGTCAGGCGCAGGCCGACGTCGAAACCTTCTTCGATCAGGTCAACCAGGCGGTCATTGCAGACCAGGTCAATTTTCAGTTCGGGATACTGCTGCAAAAACTGCGGCAGCCATTGCGCCACTTCCAGCGTGCCGAAGCCCATCGGCGCATTGATGCGCAGCAGACCGGAGGGGCGGGCCTGGTGCTGGCCGACGGCGCGGTCGGCATCGTCCAGGGCATCGAGAATGTGGCGGCTGGCGTCGTAGTATTCCTGGCCGGCGGCGGTAAGGGCAAAGCGGCGGGTGGTGCGGTTCAGCAGCTGGGCGCCCAGATAGGTTTCCAGCTGCTTGATCTGGCGCGATACGATGGTGTGGGAGATGCCCAATGCATCAGCGGCGGCAGTAAAGCTGCCCAGTTCCACCACGCGGCGCAAGGACCGCAATGCCGCCAGCTGATCCATGCAGTCCTTGTCAGGTGAAGCTCAGTCCTTCGAGCGGGAAGCCTTTGATGAACTCCGCAGCCTTGAGGCGTTTGCCGCCCGGCTTTTGCAGTTCGGTCAGGCGCAGGGTGCCGCTGCCGCAGGCCACCACGATGCCGTGCTGCGCATCGGCCGCCAGCACTTTGCCCGGTGCGGCCTTGCTGTCGCTGTCGAGCAGCTCTGCGCCCCACAGCTTGATGGTGGTGCCATTGACGTCGCCATGCGCGCCGGGGAAGGGATTGAACGCGCGGATCTTGCGGTGGATCTCGGCGGCGGACTGGCTGAAGTCCTGCGTGGCTTCTTCCTTGCTGATCTTGGCGGCGTAGTTGACGCCTTCTTCCGGCTGCGGCACGGCTTCCAGCTGGCCGTGTTCCATCTTGCGCAGCGCTTCCACGATCATGCGGCCACCCATGGCGGCCAGCTTGTCGTGCAGCGAGCCGGTGGTGTCCTGCGCCTCGATGGCCATGCGCTCGATCAGCAGCATCGGGCCGGTATCCAGGCCTTCTTCCATTTCCATGATGGTGATGCCGGTCTCGGCGTCGCCCGCTTCAATGGCGCGATGGATCGGCGCGGCGCCGCGCCAGCGCGGCAGCAGCGAACCGTGGATGTTCAGGCAGGGCTTGATGTCCAGCGTGGAGCGGGGCAGGATCAGGCCATAGGCCGCCACCACCATCACATCGTAAGGCGTGGACAGCAGGCGCTGATGCGCCGTCTTGGCTTGCTCGGCGCGCTCCGGATCCTTGGCGTCCATGCGTAAAGAGAGCGGCTGCAGCACTTCCATGCCATGCGCCACGGCGTACTGCTTGACGGCGGACGGCTGCAGCTGCATGCCACGGCCGGCGGGACGATCCGGCTGGGTCAGCACCAGCGGGATCTCATGGCCCGCGTCGTGCAGCGCCTGCAGGGCGACGGCGGCAAACTCCGGCGTGCCGGCAAAGACGACCTTCATGGCTTAACCCATGCGGGCGCGGCGGCCTGCGCGCGAAGCCGCGTCGCGTTCCATCTCGCGCTCTTCCTTCTGCAGCTTGGTCTTGATGCGGTTGCGCTTGAGTGGCGACAGATATTCGACGAAGACCTTGCCCTTCAGGTGGTCCATCTCGTGCTGGATGCAGACCGCCAGCAGGCCGTCGGCGTCCACTTCGAAAGGCTGGCCCTTGACGTCGAAGGCCTTGACCTTGACCTTGGACGGACGCTCGACGCCGTCGTAGATGCCGGGCACCGACAGGCAGCCTTCGTCGTAGACCTGGCGGTCGTCGCTGGACCAGACGATTTCAGGATTGACGAACACGGTCAGGGCGCTCTTGTCTTCCGAAGTATCGATCACCACCAGCTGCTCATGCACGTCCACCTGGGTGGCGGCCAGGCCGATGCCGGGCGCTTCGTACATGGTTTCGGCCATGTCGGCGGCGAGTTTTTCCAGGCGTTCATCGAACACGGTGACAGGCTTGGCGACCTTGTGCAGGCGTGGGTCGGGATAACGCAGAATGTTCAGAATGGCCATACGTAGACTTTATTGTGCTGACAACTTAATAGGCGCCTTGTTAAGGAAAGGCGAGAAAATGCAACATCGGCACCCCGTCCCGCTGCGCGGTTTCTCTTGCTAACTCAGGGGTTTATGTGCAGAATTTGATTCAATTTAGCAAGCTTTGGCTGTCTTGCATCATGGCATACGGGTGCCGTGTGATCGGACTTTTAATGGGATTTTGTCGACCATACATGAAAAATTTTAGCACAGTCGGCGTGCGCCTGTTGGCCGGCGCCCTGCTTAGCGGCGCTCTTGCCAGCCCGGCCTGGGCCCTGGAATGCCAGTTCCGGGCCGATGCGCCCGACTCGCACACGGTCGTCAAAGGCGACACCCTGTGGGATATCTCCGGCAAATTCCTGGAAAAACCCTGGTGCTGGCCCACCGTCTGGGGCATGAACAAGGAAGAAATCCACAATCCGCACTGGATTTATCCGGGCCAGATCATCTGGTTCGACCGCGCTGCCGGCCGCCTGCGCCTGGGCAACCGCATCGATGGCAATGGCGGGGCGGGCAATCCATCCGATCTGCGCGTGTCGCCCCAGCTGCGCACCGAAGGCTTGGGCAAGGACGCGGTGCGTTCCATCCCGACCGGCGACATCGAGCCTTTCCTGACCCAGCCGCTGATCATTGAGAACGATGAGCTGAACAACGCGCCGCGCATTGTCGCCGCCCAGGAAGGCCACGTCTTCCTCGGCAAGGACGACAAGGCCTTTGTCCGTGGCAACCTGAATGGCGGCACGTCCTTCCAGGCGTTCCGTCCCGGCCAGCCGCTCAAGGATCCCGTCACCGGCAAGGTGATCGGCTATGAAGCCTTCTACCTGGGCACCCTGAAGCTGCAGACCGAAGCCCAGCCGGGCAGCGACGTGCATACCTTCGTGGTGGCCACCGCCAAGGAAGAAATGGGCGTGGGCGACCAGCTGATGCAGCAGCCGCCCCAGCCCCTGCAGAATTACGTGCCCCATCCGCCCGAGCAGCGCGTGCAGTCGCGCGTGGTGGCGATCTACGGCGGCGTGACCCATGCTGGCCAAAATCAAGTGGTGAGCATTAATCGCGGCAAGCTTGACGGACTCGATATCGGCTCCGTGCTGCAGCTGTACCATGCGGGAGAGACTGTCACCGATCCGACTGCCAAGAAGACCTGGCTGGGGATGAAGGGGCAGGAGGTCAAGTTGCCGGATGAATTGGTCGGTAACTTGTTTATCTTCCGCGTGTTCAACCATATTTCTTACGGGCTGATCATGCAGGTCACGGCGCCCGTGAAGGTAGGCGACGCGGCCGAATCACCGGAGTAAGCCGCGCCGTGCAAGCCACGGAATCCTCTTCGCCGCCGCAGTTCCAGCCCCAGCCCTCGCTGGCGGACTGGCTGCGGCTGGTGCAAACCCCGGACGTGGGCCTGATCTCGGCCCATCGTCTGCTGTCTGTTCTTATCACTCCCGCCGCCATCTTTGCCGCCGCCCAACGGGGCGATGCGCGCCTGGACTCCCTGCGCGCTGGCCAGCGCTACGCCCTGCGGCGCCCGCCGGACGGCTTTGACCGCGAACTGGACCGCGTGCTGTCCTGGTGCGCCATGCCGAATCATGCGGTGCTGACGGCGGACCATCCCTTATGGCCGGAGCCGCTGCGCCACATTCCCAGGCCGCCGCTGCTGATCTACGTCAATGGCCGCCTGGAATTGTTGAGCAAGCCGGGGCTGGCCATGGTGGGCAGCCGCAGCGCCAGCACCCAGGGCATGGCGAATGCCGCGCGGATGGCCCAGGCGCTGTCTGAAGCGGGCGTGACGGTCGTTTCGGGCCTGGCCCTGGGTATCGATGCCGCCTCGCACACGGGCGCGCTGCGTGGTGCGGGCAGCACGATTGCCGTGGTCGGCACGGGCGTGGATCGCAGCTATCCGGTGCGCAACCATGCGCTGACCCAGCAGATCATCGAGCAAGGCTGTGTGGTGAGCGAATACGGCCTGGGTGCGCCGCCGCTGAAAGAAAACTTCCCGCTGCGTAACCGCATCATTGCCGGCCTGGTGCAGGGTGTGCTGGTGGTGGAAGCGGCGGCCAAATCCGGCTCGCTGATCACGGCGCGGCTGGCGGCGGCTTACGGGCGTGACGTCTACGCGATTCCCGGCTCGATCCACGCCACCCTGTCCAAGGGCTGCCATACCCTGATCCGCGAAGGCGCCAAGCTGGTCGAGCAGGCCAACGACATCCTGGGTGATTTCAACAAGGAAGGCATCTGCTACTGGCGCGAGGAGCCGGACGACAGCTTTGTCGACCGCGTGCTGGTGGCCATGGGCGAGCATCCCATCAGTCCGGACCAACTGGCCTTCCTGCTGAAGGAAGAGGCTGCTTCACTGCAAGGCCAGCTGTTGGCGCTGGAGCTGGCGGGCTTGATTGAACGCTTGCCGGGAGGCATGTTTCAACGCCTGCATGCCTGAGTGTTCCCCTTGTGCCGCCGCTGATTTAGCTGATAGAGTAGCGCCATGTTCGACATTCTTGTTTATCTTTACGAGACGTATTACCGTCCCGATGCCTGTCCGGACCCGGAGGCAC
>Ga0213872_10000936_pt1 | contig 20522 bp, 20 predicted proteins | sample VelepicomBERX_R2_FD_160071 | JGI IMG/M metagenome (GOLD analysis project Ga0213872, IMG submission 160071) | Rhizosphere microbial communities from Vellozia epidendroides in rupestrian grasslands, the National Park of Serra do Cipo, Brazil - RX_R2 | ecosystem: Host-associated > Plants > Roots >...
CGCTCGAAACCGAGCGCGATCTCCACCGCCCCGGTCAGGGTGGCGAGGTCGATGATCTTGGCAGGCGACAGTTTGTCCGCCGTGTAGGCCAGCGCGTCGGCCAGCGCGAGACGGCCTTCGGCGTCGGTGTCGATGATCTCCACCGTGAGACCGCCATAGCCCTTCACCACATCGCCGGGGCGGGTGGCGCGGCCGGACACCGCATTTTCGGCAATGGCGACGACGCCGACCGCATTGACCGGAGCCTTGCGGGCGGCCAGTGCCATCATGGCACCCGCCACCGCCGCGCCGCCGCCCATGTCGCCTTTCATCAGCTCCATATATTTGGCCGGCTTGATGTCGATGCCGCCGGTATCGAAGGTGATGCCCTTGCCGACCAACGCCGCCGGCTTTTCCTTCTTGCCGCCGCCCTTATAGCGCAGCACCGCCAGCGCCGGCGCGAAGCCGCTGCCCTGTCCCACCGCCTGCAAAAGGTTCAGGCCGGACTTCTTCGGATCGACAACCTCCAGCTCGACGCCGGGAATCTTGCCCAAAGCCTCGACGAAAGCCGGCGGGGTCAGCACATTGCCGGGCGCGACCACCAGATCGCGGGCGAAATGCACGGCTTTGCGCACCGCTTCCAGCCGTTCGAAGTGCGCTTTCGCCGCCGCCGGATCGGCGGTCAGAAGCGTCACCTCGGCGAGGTGCCAGATCTTTTCCTCATCGGGTTTCTGGCGGTATTTCGCCGGCGGACGCCAGGCGCGGAGCGCGATGCCGTAAGCCAGTTCCGCGGTCTGGTCGGGACCGAGCTCGAGGCCGACCGCGAGATGCACGATGCCGAGCCCGGCCAGTTCGGCGAAGAGAGTGCCGCCGATGCGGCGCAGCATGACGGCATCGAGGGCAGCCCGCTCACCGATGCCGACCAGCACCCGCCAGCCCTGGTCGGTGAGGATCGGCAGAACCTCTTCAGGCTCCGGCTTGAACGCGTTCTGGTCGAGACGCGAAAGCAGCGACTCCGCCTCCGCCGACGGCGCGGCAAGAGCCCGGGCCGAAACCGGCCCGGGCGGCAAGGCGAAGTTGACTCTCACTTTTCGTAATTATCGGCGACCAGACGATCCAAGAGACGCACGCCGAAAGCCGTCGCGCCCTTCGGCGTGACCGCCCCGTCCTTCTTGCTCCAGGTGACGCCGGCGATATCGAGATGAGCCCATTTCACGCCATTGACGAAGCGCTTCAGGAACATCGCCGCGGTGATCGAACCGCCCTCGCGGCCACCCACATTCATCATGTCGGCGATCTCGGATTTGATCTGCTTGTCGTAAGCATCATCGACGGGGAGACGCCACACGGCCTCGCCCACTTCCTTGCCGGCGGCGATCAGCTTGTCGGCGAGGCGGTCGTCATTCGAGAAAAGGCCGGCATATTGATCGCCGAGCGCGATGATGATCGCCCCCGTCAGCGTCGCCAGATCGATCATGAATTGCGGCTTGAAGCGGTCTTGCGTGTACCAGAGCGCATCGGCCAGAACGAGGCGGCCTTCGGCGTCGGTGTTGATCACCTCGACGGTCTGGCCCGACATGGTGGTGACCACGTCGCCCGGACGCTGGGCATTGCCGCCCGGCATGTTCTCGACCAGCCCGACCACGCCGACCACATTGACCTTGGCGTTACGGAGAGCCAGCGCCTTCAGCAGGCCGATGACCACGGCGGAGCCGCCCATGTCCCATTTCATGTCTTCCATACCGCCGGCCGGCTTGATCGAGATGCCGCCGGTGTCGAAAGTGACGCCCTTGCCGACGAAGGCCAGCGGCGCCTGATCGTCGGGGCCGCCATTCCAGCGCATGACCACCAGCTGGGATTCGCGCTCGCTGCCCTGTCCCACGCCCAAGAGCGCTCCCATACCGAGCTTCTTCATCTGCTTTTCGCCCAGGACTTCGACATCGACGCCGATCTCGGCCAGGGTCTTGCACTGATCGGCCAGACTCTCGGGATAAATGATATTGGCGGGCTCGGAGGCGAGGTCGCGGGTCATGAAGACGCCTTCGGCCACCGCTTCGAGCGGCTGATAGGCTTTCTTGGCGGCGGAATGATCGGCGACCGTCACGACGATCTTCTTCACCGAGGGCTTCTCCTCGGCCTTTTCCTTGGTGCGGTAACGGTCGAAGCGATAGGAGCGCAGCTTGGCGCCGAAAGCGGCATTGGCGGCGATCTGCGCGGCGCTGAGCGGCGCGCCGTCGACCGGGTCGATCGCCAAGGTGACTTCGCTATCGCCGCTGGTCTGCAGCTGCGCGACGACGGTGCCGCCCAAGGCTTGCGCGCCCTTGGCGTCGATCGCCTTGGCCTTGCCCAAGCCCACCAGCAGCAGGCGGGTCAATTTCAGGCCACCGGGAGTGAGGATCAGGAGGGTCTGGTCCTTCTTGCCCTCGAACCGGCTGGCCGCCATCGCCTTCGCCAAGGTGCCGCCGCTTTCAGCGTCGAGCGCAAGACCGGTGGCGGAGAGCTTGCGCCCCTCCAGAACGGTGACCACCAGGGCGCCCTCGAAGGCGGAAGCCGGTTTGGCGAGAGAAATTTTCATCGGGTGAGCCTCGATCTGTGAAAAAACGCTGCGGAATCTAACCCCCGCGGTCGGCGAAGGGTCAACCCGGATTTTCTTCGAGCGGCGTGATGTGGCGCTCCATCAGCCAGAACAGGCCCCCCGGCAAGGCGATGATCAGGGTGGCGATACCGAACAGTACCGACAGAGCGGTGGCCTGCGGCGATGGGACTCCGATCAGCCCGAACACCGTGACCATCGCCACTTCGCGGGCGCCCCAGCCGGCGATCGAAATCGGCAGGGTGGCGACCAGAATTACCGGCGGCACCAGCACAACGCAATCCACCAGCGTCACCGGCGCGCCCAAGCCCAGCGCCAGCACCCACACCACCATCGCCAAATTGACATGCCCGACCAGCGCGACGCCGATCACGGGTGCGGCATTCCTGACGCGGAAAAAGCATTTCCTGGTGTCGGCCGCCAGCTGCGCGAAACCGCGCATGATCCGAAAGCGCATCCAGCTCCCCGGCAGGCGGTCGAGCTGCGCCAGGAAGACCAGCCCGGCGGTCGCCCCCAAGGTCAGCAGCGGAAACAGCCATACGGCCGGGGCGTCGGTGACGCGGTCGAGCAGCGCCGGCTCGGCGAGGGTGGTCAGCAGCACCAAGGCGTAGACCGTGGCACCACGTTCCAGCATCACCGAATTGATCGACGCCCCGAGATCGAGGCCGGCGCGGCGCGTCGCCAGCATGCGGATGGCGTCGCCGCCGACCGCGCCGGGAAGGATCTGGCCGAAGAAATTTCCGATCGAGAAAAGCTCGGCGGCACGCAGGAACGGCAAATGTCCACCGATGGCGCGCAGAACCAATTGCCAGCGCTTGGCGCAGATTGCCACCTGCACCACTTGCAATCCGATGGCGGCGGCGAAATACCACAGCGAGAAATCGCGCATGGCGTTCCAGGCGGCGTCGAGATCGACCTTATGGATGAGATAGGCGACAGACCCGGCCGTCAGCCCCAATTTGATGGCCCAATTGGTCAAACTTTTCCACATAAGCGCGGCGTCTCTCGAAAAGGGTTCGCCCTTGTATGTTATAGAGCCGCGCTTTGCAACCGGACCGGCTGGCGCCGAGGCCCCCACTCTCCCGGACACGCCTCGAACAGGCCGGGAACCGCATGGCCGCATTTCAGGCAATGGCCGGCGCCGTCCAATCCCCACCGGCCGAGAGTGTACCAGTCACGCTCGATCAGCAGCGAGCCGCAAGAAGGGCACCAGGTGCTGCCGCCCTCGGAATCATGGACATTGCCGGTATAAACGTAAGAGAGACCGATCTCGCGGGCCAGACGGCGCGCCCGCGTCAAGGTGGCGGCGGGGGTATTGGCGATATCCGTCATCTTATAGTCGGGATGAAAAGCGGAGAAATGGAGCGGGGTCTCAGGCCCCAATTTCTCGCCGATCCACTGCGACAGCTTCCGGATCTCCTCGTCGCTGTCATTGGCGCCGGGGATCAGAAGCGTGGTGATCTCGAACCAGACTTTGGTGTGGTTGCGTAAATATTCCAGCGTCTCCAGCACCGGGGCCAGATGGCCGCCACAGATGCGGTGGTAGAAATCCTCGGTGAAGCCTTTGAGGTCGACATTGGCGGCATCCATGTTCTGATAGAACTCGATGCGCGCTTCGGGCCCGATATAACCCGCCGTCACCGCCACCGCCTTAAGCCCCCGCTCGCGGCAGGCCTTGGCCGTATCGACGGCATATTCGAGGAAGATCACCGGATCGTTATAGGTGAAGGCGACCGATCGGCATCCGCTTCGCAGTGCGGCTCGGGCAATCGCTTCCGGTGGAGCCGCATCGTTCAGCCGGTCGATCTCGCGTGCTTTCGAGATGTCCCAGTTCTGGCAGAACTTACAGGTCAGATTGCAGCCCGCGGTGCCGAAGGACAGGACCGGCGTCCCCGGCAGGAAATGATTGAGCGGCTTTTTTTCGATGGGATCGATGCAGAAACCCGACGAGCGGCCGTAGGTGGTCAGCACCATCTGATCGCCCTCGCGGGCGCGCACGAAGCAAAGCCCCCTTTGCCCGTCCGGCAGCTTGCAGTAGCGCGGGCAGACGTCGCATTGCAGCCGGCCGTCGCCGAGGGCATGCCAATAACGACCCGGCACCGTGTTGGAAGCCATTGTCATCACGTCACCTGTCTAGGATATAGTCCGCCCCATGAGCGATTACAGTCCCGACCTCGACGACGATGAAGACGACGACGAGGCCCAAGGCCCCCTGAAGGGCCGCAAGAACTACATCACCCGCAGGGGCTTCGACGCTCTGCAGGCCGAACTGCGTTTTCTGACCAGGGAGGAGCGCCCGAAGGTGGTCGAGGTGGTGTCCTGGGCGGCCGGCAATGGCGACCGGTCGGAGAATGGCGACTATCTCTATGGCAAGAAGCGCCTGCGCGAAATCGACCGCCGCATCCGCTATCTCACCAAGCGCATCGAAAAGGCCGAGATCGTCGACCCCGCTTTGCAGACGCGGCGCGACCAGGTGTTTTTCGGCGCCACCGTGACCTACGAGAATGAGCGCGGCGAGGAAAAGACCATCACCATCGTCGGCGAGGACGAGCAGGATTCCGACCGCGGCCTGGTGTCTTGGGTTTCCCCCATCGCCATGGCGCTGCTGAAAGCCTATGAAGGCGACGAAGTCAGCTTCCGCGCTCCAGGCGGCAAGACCGTGCTTTACGTGGTCGGGATCACCTATCCGGAGTAAACGGAACCCCCGGCAGCCCCGCCACATCGGACTCATAGATGAACAGATTGCCAGCCTCGGGATCCCGGTCCAGCGCGGCCTCGTCCAGTCCGGCGCGGGCCGAGGTCACGAACAGGGTCTTGAGATCGGGGCCACCGAAGGCGACGCAGCTGGCCTGCCCGGCCGGCACCTTCAGCGTCTCCATCACCTTCCCGTCCGGCGCGTGACGCACCACTTCGCCCGCGCCCCAGCGGGCGCTCCACAGGCAGCCCTCGGAATCGGTCACGGCGCCATCGGGTTCCCCCTCGGTCACCTCGGCGAAAATTCGCTTATGGGAGATGGAGCCTGACTCTGGGTCGAGATCGAAGGCCCAGATCGCCTTCTTGGGGCTATCGGCGAAATAGAGGGTGCCTCCGTCCGGGCTGGCGCACAGGCTGTTGCTGATCGCCACCCCGCCCATATGCGGATGGAGAGTGCCGTCGCGCTCCAGGCAGAACAGGGTGCCGGTATCGGCGCCGGCGCTCGCCTCGTCCTCGACCATGGTTCCGACCCAGAAACGGCCCTGCCGGTCGGTCCGCCCGTCATTGAACCGACGGCCGTTGCCCTTTTTCTCGACCCGGGCGATCCAGTCCAGCGCTTTCGTCTCGATATCGAAATAAGCGAGGCCGCTCTCGAACGCGGCGAGGATATGGCTGCCGCCACCTGCCAGGAAGGCGAAGGAACAGAGACGTTCGGGCATTTCGGTGGTCTCGACGGCGCCGCTCGACAAGGTCAGGCGGTGCAGCTGGCAGGCATGGATATCGGTCCACCACAGCTTGCCGTCCTGCTCGTTCCAAAGCGGGCCTTCGCCGAGAATGTTGGCCGAGGGCAGCACGGTCAAAAGCTTCATGAGAGGCTCCAACGTTGAATGATGGCTTCCAGCGCAGCCAACCCCTCGGTCAGGGCGGCGGGGCCGGGCTGCAGGATAATGGGGGATTTTATTTCGAAGACCTGCCCCGCGCGCACGGCCGGAATACTGCCGAAACCAGGACGGGCGGCAATTTTCTCCGGACGGACCTTTTTCCCGCACCAGGAGGCGATGATGATGTCGGGTGCGGCGGCGATCACGGCTTTTGCATCGACGATCCGCTCGGCCGCCGACTTCCCGCGGGCCCGCTCGGGGAAAATATCGATGCCGCCTGCCGCTTCGACCAGTTCGGAGACCCAAGCAATCCCCGAAATCATCGGCTCGTCCCATTCCTCGAAATAGACTTTGGGACGACGCGACAGTCTTGCGGCCCGCCCCTTGGCGGCCAGCAATCCGGCCTCGAAGCTTTGCGCCAGCGTTTCGGCTTGCGCCCCCTGCCCGACCATGGCGCCCAGCAGCCGCACCATGTCGAGGATTTCGGCCACACTGCGCTGATTGAAGGCATGCACCGCCACCCCCGCCTTGATCAGCCCCGAGACGATTTCGGCCTGGAGATCAGAGAAGGCCAGCACCAGATCCGGCTCAAGAGCGAGGATCTTCGGCAAATCGGCAGACAGGAAGGAGGAAATGCGCGGCTTGTCCCGCCGCGCCTCGGGCGGGCGCACAACATAGCCGGAAACGCCGACGATTCGATCCTGCTGGCCTAGTCGATACAGGGTCTCGACGGTCTCTTCGGTCAGACAGATCAGGCGTTGCGGCGGGAACATGGCGGGCTCACTGCGACATGGACGTGGCAATCTGTCAACCGGTTGACCGATGCGACGAAACAGCGTCCTATGTTGCGCGGTTGAGTGCGATCGGAAGGGTTGGCCATGCGGCTGTTGGGACGCGTTCTAGTAGTGGTGCTGGCAGTGATCGGCGGCGGCTTTCTGCTGATCGGCGGCATCGGTCTTTATAGCCTGCTTCATACCCACCCGGCCCCGCTGCCGGACAAGATGGTGCTGGCGCTCGATCTCGACCGCGGGGTTTCGGAAGTCAAGAACGCCAGCCCCTTCGGCTTACGCAAATACAACGCATACTCGCTGCGCCAGACGATCGAAGCCCTCGACCGCGCGGCGCGCGACCCCCGGGTCACCGCGCTAGTGGCCCGCTTCGACGCGCCGCCGATGGGCATGGCCCAGGCCCAGGAACTGCGCGACGCCGTGCTGGCCTTCCGCCGTTCCGGCAAAAGAGTGATGGCCTACTCGACCTCTCTGGGCGGCGGCGGAAATGGCAATCTGGCCTATTATCTGGCTTCTTCCTTTCATGAGATCTGGCTGCAGCCTTCGGGCGATATCGGCCTGACCGGCTTCATGGCCGAAAGCCCCTTCTTCAAAGGGGTACTCGACTGGCTGGAGATCAAGCCGCAATTTGCCGGCCGTTACGAATACAAGACCGCCATCGACATCTACACCCACGATAAATTCACCAAGGAAGGCCGCGAATCGATGCAGCTTCTGATCGACAGCTGGTCGAAGCAGGCGGTCGAAGGCATCGCCCTGGCGCGAGGCCTGCCTCCCGCCGACGTCAAGGCGCTGATCGACAAGGCCCCGCTGATGGCGGACGAATCCTTGGCCGCCAAGCTGGTCGACAAGCTGGCCTATTGGGATGAAGCCGAAAAGGATCTGACCTCGGACGGCTCCCAGCTGGTCGACCTCGCCGACTATGCCGGCCACTCGCATGCCGAAGCCAACGCCGTCAAGGTGGCGCTGATCGGCGGCATCGGCAATGTGACCGAGGGGGACGGCAATGAAGGCCCGTTCGGCGGCGCTTCGGTCATGTCGAGCGTGCGCCTCGAAAAGGCCTTCAAGGACGCGGTGGCCAATCCCGACATCAAGGCCATCCTGTTCCGCATCGACAGCCCCGGCGGCGCCTATCCCGCCGCCGACGATATCTGGCACACCGTGACCATGGCGCGCCAAGCCGGCAAGCCGGTGGTGGTCAGCATGGGCGATGTCGCGGCCTCGGGCGGCTATTTCGGCGCGATGGCGGCCGACAAGATCGTGGCCCAACCCGGCACCATCACCGGCTCGATCGGCGTGTTCTCCGGCAAGCTGGCGATGCAGGATTTCTGGAAGAAGATCGGCGTCACCTTCGACGAGGTGCATCAGGGCAAGAATGCCGGCATGTGGAGCGGCATTTCGACCTTCACCCCCAGCCAGTGGGACCGACTGAACAGCGAGCTCGACCGCGTCTATGCGGATTTCACCGGCAAGGCCGAGAAGGCCCGCAACATCACGCCCGAGGCCATGGACAAGCTCGCGCGCGGCCGCATCTGGCCGGGCGACGAGGCCAAGCGAGTCGGGCTGGTCGATGAGCTGGGCGGCTATGCCGAAGCCGAGGTGCTGATCCGCCAGCTGGCCAAGCTCCCGACCCAGATGCCGATCCAGCTGGTCCCCTATCCCAAGGAGAAGAAGGCGATCGACTATCTGCTGGAGCTGGCCGAACAGGGTGATCTGCCGGACGGGGTGGCGGACAGCGCCATCAGCCTGCAGCGCATCGCCAAGGTCGCCGAGATGCTGGCGCCCCTGACCGATATGGTCGAGGGCGACAAGGATACGCGGCTGAAGGCCCCGCCGATCGAAACGCGGTGAAAACCAAGGTGCGTCTGCTTGTGGCCTGCGTCGTTCTGCTCTGCTATGCGCCTAGCAATGGAGCAGAAGCCGCACAGGATCAGGCACATTACCGGGGAGCGGTCGCCAACCAGTCAACCTCACCATTTTATGTTCACATCACGATCAAAGATGATCGGGACGGCAGCTCAGCCACCGGCTGTGTCGGTGCCAATTTTCTCGTAGGCGCGATTTTCAGTGAACTGGGAGGAGACGCCGCTCCGCGCGAAACTCAAATCGCTCTACTGAGAAAAGCACATGAGATCGCGCTGAACAGCACTGATCACGAGTTCCACTTCGCCAATTCGGCAGCGCTCGCCAATGTCCGGCTTGAATACACCGAAGGCGATCTGACACAAGCGGAAGCCGCAGTAAAATCCATAGGATTGAACGGTTTGACCCCGAATACTCCGGAATACCAGACCTTAGGAAGGCTTCAGTGGAGCGCCGCGCTCGCCTGCGCCATCATCGAGAAAGGTTGGTCCGCACGGCGCGCTGATATAACCGGGCAGATTATCGCCAGCCCCTGACAGGGCCGATCACCTGCCATCTTAGGTCAAGACGCTCCCTTTTCCGCCGCGATCAGGAATTCGATATTGCCCTCCGGTCCCTTGATCGGGCTTTCGACGATGCCGCGCACCGTCCAGCCGGGTAGATTGTTCACCCAGGCTTCGATACGGTCGCAGACTTCCTTGTGCAGCTCCGGCTCGCGCACCACCCCGCCTTTGCCGACGCGGCCTTTGCCGACCTCGAATTGCGGCTTGATCAGAGCGGCCAGCCAAGCATGCGGTTTGGTCAAAGCGAGAGCGGCTGGCAGCACGGTCTCCAAGCCGATGAAGCTGGCGTCGCACACGACCAGATCGATGGGATCGGGGATCTGCTCGGCGCTGAGATGGCGGGCATTGGTCTTTTCCAGCACCACCACGCGCGGGTCCTGGCGCAGCTTCCAGGCGAGCTGGCCTTGGCCTACATCGACCGCATAGACCTTGGCGGCGCCGTTCTGCAGCAGCACGTCGGTAAAACCGCCGGTCGAGGCGCCGACATCGATGGCGGTCTTGCCCTCGGGATGGATCGGAAAGCTCTCGATCGCCTTGGCCAGCTTGAGGCCGCCGCGCGAGACCCAGGGATGGTCCTGGCCGCGAAGATCGATCTGAGTGTCCTCGGCCAAAGACAGGCCGGGCTTGTCGAGACGCTTTTCGCCCGAATAGACCAGCCCGGCCATGATCAGCGCCTGGGCGCGGCTGCGGCTTTCGACCAGACCGCGATCGACGAGAAGCTGATCGAGGCGGATCTTCACAGGGTTTCCGGCGAGAGCCCGAGACGGTCGAACAGGGATTGATCGCGGTTGGGCGCGGCATTGCCGGCGGTCAGCAGCACCTCGCCGCAGAAGATCGAATTGCAGCCGGCGAAGAAGCACAGCGCCTGCAGCTCGTCGGTCATTTCCTGGCGACCGGCGGCGACGCGGACGTAGCTTTTCGGCATCAGGATGCGGGCCACGGCGACGGTGCGGACGAAATCCAGCGGATCGGTATCGGCCACGCCCTCCAGCGGCGTGCCGGGCACGCGAATCAGCAAATTCACCGGCACGCTTTCCGGATGCTCTTCCATGGTGGCCAAAGTGGTCAACATGGCGGCGCGGTCATCCTGACCCTCGCCCATGCCGACGATGCCCCCGCAGCACACTTTCATGCCGGCCTGACGCACATTGGCCAAGGTGTCGAGACGGTCCTGGAAGGTGCGGGTGGTGATGATCTCTTTGTAATGTTCTTCCGACGTGTCGATATTGTGGTTGTAGTAGTCGAGGCCGGCCTCGGCCAGCGAGTGCGCCTGCTGGGTGGTCAGCATGCCCAAGGTGGCGCAGCTTTCCAGCCCCAGCGCCTTCACGCCCTCGACCATGCGCAGCACCTTGTTGAAGTCCTTATCGGTCGGATTGCGCCAGGCCGCGCCCATGCAGAAGCGGGTGGCCCCGTCCGCCTTGGCCTTGGCGGCAGCGGTAAGAACCTTCTCGATCTCCATCAGCTGCTCTTTTTCGAGCCCGGTGTCGTAATGGGCGCTCTGCGGACAATATTTGCAGTCTTCGGGGCAGCTGCCGGTCTTGATCGACAAGAGGCGCGAGAGCTGCACCTTGTTGGCGTCGAAATGCCGCCGATGCACGGTCGCCGCCAGGAACAGCAGATCGTTGAACGGCAGGGCGAAGAGGTCTTTGACTTCCTCGACCGTCCAATCGTGGCGGGGGGCTGAAACGGCGGCATGGTGCATCGGTCGGTACCTTCTCGGATTGCGTTTTCCGCTCATAGCACCTTCCTCCCGTCAAAAGAAAGGTTTTGTCGGGAGGTAAGGATTCGAATAGAACGCTCCCACCATGCGCGATTTCGATCAGAGCTGGCGTTCGCGTCTCGCCGAGCTATCCGGTCTCGGGCGGCTGAGGCAACTCGAAGCCGGCGACCGCTTGGCCGATGGGCGCATAATGCGCGACCAGACCAAGCTGCTCGATTTTTCCTCGAACGACTATCTCGGCCTCGCCCGCCATCCCGAGCTCAAGCGCCGCGCCGCCGAGTATCTGGAGCGCTGGGGGGCGGGGGCCGGCGCGTCAAGGCTGGTCACCGGCAATCTGCCGCCCTATGCCGCCATCGAAGCCAAGATCGCCGCCGGCAAAGACTCCGAAGACGCTTTGGTGCTGGCCTCGGGCTTCCAGGCCAATGCCGGGATTTTGCCCGCTCTGCTCGACAGTGCCATGTGGGACGGCGAGCCGGTGGTGCTGGCTGACCGTCTCAATCATGCCAGCCTGATCCATGGGGTACAGGCTTCGGCAGCTCGGCAGGTACGTTTCCGCCATAACGACCTCAACCATCTGGAAGAGCTGCTGGTCAAATATCGTCAAGCCGGCCGGACCTGCTTCATCGTCACCGAGACGGTCTTCTCGATGGATGGCGACCGCTCGGACGTGGTCGCCTTGAAGGCGCTGGCCGACCGTTACGACGCCTTCCTTTATCTCGACGAGGCCCATGCCACCGGAGTCCTGGGACCGAACGGTTTCGGTCTGGCCCACGGGCTGGCCGGCGCCAATTGCCTGGCGATGGGCACCTTCTCGAAGGCGATGGGCAGTTTCGGCGCCTATGCCGCCTGCAGCGCCGCCCTGAAGGAGTATCTGGTCAATCGCTGCGCCGGCCTGATCTACGCCACCGCGCTGCCGCCGGCCACATTGGGCGCGATCGACGCCGCCCTCGATCTGGTGCCGGGACTGGAGAGGGAACGGCAGGTTCTGGCCGCCAATGCCGAGCGATTCCGGGTCGGGATGAAGAGGCTCGGCGAGGATTGCGGCAGTTCCTCGACCCAGATCGTTCCCCTGATCGTCGGCGATGAACAGCCCGCCCTCGATCTCGCCCGGTCCCTGAAGGAGGAAGGCCTGCTGGCCATGGCGATCCGTCCGCCGACCGTGCCGCCGGGCGGCTCCCGCCTGCGCTTCGCCTTTGCCGCGCATCATAGCGAGACAGATATCGACCGGCTGATCGACCAGCTGACCCATCTGAGGAACGCGGCATGAGGCCGCTTCTGGTGATGCTGCATGGCTGGAACTACGACGCCTCCTTCTGGCGGCCGCTGCAGGAATGCCTGCCGGAAGCTGAATGCCTGTGCTGGGATCTCGGCTATTTCGGCGAGGAATCGATGAAGGCGCCGGAGCGCGATGCCTTCGCCATCGGCCATTCCTTCGGAGTGCTGTGGTTCCTCCGCCAGCGCCCTTTCCCTTGGCGTGGACTGGTTGCGATCAATGGCTTCAACCGTTTCGCCGCCGCGCCCGATTTCCCCGAGGGCGTGCCTTTGCCGCAACTGGAGCGGCTGAGCGCCAGCGTGGCGGAAGCAACCTTGCCCGCGCTGACCGGGTTCAGACAGCGTTGTGGCGATCCCGTTCCTCCCCCCGACACTCCAGATCTGTCCCGACTGCAGACCAGCCTCGATCATTTGCGCGGCTGGGATGCGAGGCCGCATCAACCAGACCTCGCCTTGTGTGGTAAGGCTGACAAGGTGGTGCCGGCCGCCCTCGTGCGCGCCGCCTTTGACCCCGAGATCATCCGCTGGCATGAAGGCGGCCATCTTTTGCCGCAGCAAGACCCCGAATGGTGCGCGGATCAGATCCGCGTTTGGTTGAAGAGAGTATTATGAACGAGCATAAGGGCCGCATCGCCTCGGCCTTCACGGCGCAAGCCGATGTGTATGACGCCGCCGCCGATCTGCAATGGCTGGTGGCCGAACGCCTGTCCGAACAAATCGTTTCGCGGATCAAAAAGGTGCCGCAGCGCATCCTGGAAATCGGCTGCGGCACCGGATTTCTGTCAGCCCGGCTGGCCGACGCCTTCCCTGAGACGCGCCTCCTCCTGACCGACATCGCTCCCACCATGCTGTCCCGCTGCAAAACGCGGGTCGGCAACAAGCATGAGTATAAGGTGCTGGACGGCGAAAGGCCGGAAGGACTGACCGGGAAGTTCGACCTGATCGCCTCCAACCTCGCCTTCCAATGGTTCGTCGATCTGCCGGGGGCGCTGGCCCGCCTCGCCGAGCTGCTGGCACCCGGCGGACAGATGATCTTCGCCACACTGGGCTCCGAGACTTTCACCGAATGGCGCCGGGCCCATCAGGTGCTCGATCTGGCCTGCGGCACCCCGACCTATCCCAAACCCGAGGACTTTCCTTGGCCGGCCCAGCCCTTCACCCATGACTATACCGACGAGCGGATCTTGCATCCCTATGCGGATGGCCGCGATTTCGTGAACAGCCTGAAGCTGCTCGGCGCCAGCGAACCCGAACCCGGCTACCGGCCCCTGTCGCCGGGCGCGATGCGGAAATTGCTGGCCTCGCTGTCGGGCGGGTTCGAGGCGACCTATCACGTCATTTATGGAGAAGTGCGCCGATGACGCGGGTATTCGTCACCGGCACCGACACCGATGTCGGCAAGAGCTGGGTGTCGGCCTGGCTGGTGAAAAGCTGGGACGCCGGCTACTGGAAACCGGTGCAGTCGGGCACGGCGGAAGGCTGGGACGCCGATCTGATCAAACAGGTCGCGCCCGATGCCACGATCTACCCGTCGCGCCACGCCTTTCCCGATCCGCTGTCGCCCGACCAAGCCGCCGCCCGGGTTGAGGCCAAGATGCATCTCGACGATTTCACGCTGCCCGACCATGACGGGCCTCTGGTGGTCGAGGGAGCGGGAGGGCTGCTGGTGCCGCTCGATGATCTGACCTTGATGGCCGATCTGATGGAGCGCTTGGGCTTGCCGCTGGTGCTGGTGGCGCGCAGCGGGCTCGGGACCATCAATCACTCGCTGCTCAGCATTGCCGAAATCCGCCGCCGCAAGCTGCCTTTGGCCGGCATCATCCTGGTCGGCCCGGAAAACAGCGACAATCGCGACGCCATCGAACATTTCGGCGGCGTGCCGGTGGTGGCCCATCTGCCGCCCTTGCCCGACCTCGCGGCGTTGGCCGCCTACCCCGCCCTCGCTTGGAGACCCTGATGAGCAGCGACCAGATCCAGGTTCTGGACTCCCGCCACATCTGGCACCCCTTCTCGCAAGCCGAGACCGGCCCCGCCTATCCGGTCGCGGTGAAAGCGCAAGGCAGCTGGATCGAGACAGCCGACGGGCATCGCGTGCTCGATCTGGTCTCCTCCTGGTGGGTCAATCTGCACGGCCATGGCGAACCCAAGATCGCCGCCGCGATCGCCGAGACGGCGGCGCGGATGGAACAGGTCATCTTCGCGGATTTCACCCACGCCCCGGCCGCGCGTCTGGCCGCCGGTCTGGCCGAGGCGTTGCCCGGCGACCTTTCGAAGATCTTCTATTCCGACAATGGCTCCACCGCGGTCGAGGTGGCGCTGAAAATGGCACTGCAATATTTCCAGCTGGTCGGACAGCCCAAGCGCAAACGCTTGCTGGGCTTCGATCAGGGCTATCATGGCGACACGGTCGGCGCCATGTCGGTCGGACACAGCTCGGGTTATTTCCGCGCCTGGTCCGGCATGCTGTTCCCGGTCGACATGCTGCCTTTCCCCGCCACCTGGGAGAATGATGATTCCATCGCCGCCAAGGAGACGCGGGCGCTGGCCGCGCTCGACGCCAAGCTCGCCGACGATGTGGCGGCGGTCATTCTCGAACCCTTGATCCAGGGCGCGGGAGGCATGCGCTTCTGCCGCCCCGAATTCGTCCGCCAGGTGGCCGAGCGGGTGCGCGAAGCCGGCGTGCTTCTGATCCTCGACGAGGTGATGACCGGCTTCGGCCGCACCGGCAGCCTGTTCGCCTGCCAGCAGGCCGACGTGGTGCCGGATCTGATTTGCCTGTCCAAGGGGCTGACCGGGGGCTTCCTGCCGATGGGCGCTACGGTGGCGCGTGAAGGTTTCTGTCAGGCTTTCACCGGCCAGATGCTCGACCGCGCCTTCCTGCACGGCCATTCCTATACCGCCAATCCCTTGGGTTGCGCCGCCGGCCTGGCTTCGCTCGAAATTCTCACCAGCCCGGAATGCGAACGCCGGCGCAGCGCCATCGAGACGGTGCAAAAAGAGCGCATGAGCGCGCTGGCCAAGCGCCGGCCCGAACTGCATGCCCGCGCCCGGGGCACTATCGCCGCCGTCGATCTGGCCAAAGGCGCCTATGGCGACGGCTCGGGCGCCAGGATCAAAGAGCGTTTCTGGAGGGAAGGCATGCTGATCCGTCCGCTCGGACCGGTGCTCTATTTTTTGCCGCCTTATTGCGTAACGCCGGAAGAGCTGCACAAGGCCTGGGACCTGCTGGAATCAAGCCTGGGTTAACCGGCTTAGCAACTCCTCGCGGGTAGGCCGGAAATCCTCGGCCTCCCACCACGCCTTGAGCGCATTGAGACGGTGTCCGACCTCCGGACCCGGCGAGACGCCGAGCGCCAGAACATCCTCGCCGCGCAGAGGAAAGTCGGGAATCGTCCAGTCGTCGGCGAGATCGAGCAAAGCCATCCAGCGGCCATTCTCGCCGGCCTGCACATACCCTTCGCCAGCGCGGTGATACGCCCAATTCAGCAAGGTGAGATCGCGGAAGCGTTCGCGCCCCAGCCGGTAGAGCAGCCGGCGCTGAGAAGGCGGATCCATCAGCCGGTCGGGCAGCTCGTCAGGCGCGGCCATCTCGGCCAGACGGTCGGACTGGGCGTTGGACAGGCGCAGGCGCTGCGCCACTTCGGAAATATGGGTGGGGTCGGGCTTCAGAAGCGCCGCCAGCCGCCGCAGCGGATCGGCGCTGATGGTGTCGCGCCGCACCCCGCGGCTTTCGAGAAAGACCAGGGCGCGCACCCGTCCGAGATCGGCGGCGTCGGGCAGGAGTTCCGCCAGCACGCCATTGCCCTGCATCAGCACCAGAGCCGGCAGCGGGTCCGCAGCGGATAGCAGCTTGAGCAATTCGGCAGCGATCCGCCCGCCTGACAGCTCTTTCAGGCGATGCGCGCTGGCGCGGCAGGCGTTGAGAGCCGCAATATCGGCGGGCGGGCGGCCGAAATGCGCGAAAAAGCGAAAGAAGCGCAGCAGGCGCAGAACGTCCTCGTCGATCCGCCTCTTCGGATCGCCGACAAAATCGATTCGCCCTTCCGCCAGGTCGGCCATGCCGCCGAAGGGGTCGTAGATCATCCGGTCCCGGCGGCAAGACAGGGCGTTGATGGTGAAATCGCGGCGCGAGGCGTCGATGACCCAATTGTCGGTGAAGGCCACCTTGGCCCGCCTTCCATCCGTCTCGACGTCACGCCGGAGCGTGGTGATCTCAAAAGCGCGCGAACCCGAAAGAGCGGTCACGGTGCCATGGTCGATCCCGGTCGGAATGGCCCGCAGTCCGGCGCGCCCCAGCAGATTCATCACCGTTTCCGGCGGATCGGGTGTCGCGATATCGATGTCGCCGACCGGCCGGTGCGCCAGGGAATCGCGCACGCAGCCGCCGACGAACCGCGGCTCTACGCCGTCGGCCGAGAGGGCGGCCATCACCGCTTGGGTGCCCGCTTCCTCCATCCAGTCTTGCGGCGGCAATTCGCCGACCGGCTCGTCCTTGGGTAAATCCTCTAGGCTTTCCATAGGTCCGACAGCACTTCGTAAAGATTGACCAGCATGCCGGCGGTGGCCCCCCAGATGTAACGCTCCTCATAGGGAATGGCGTAGAAATAGCGCTTCTCGCCCGATGGCAGGGTGCGCGAATGGCGCTGATGGTTGGCCGGATCCATGATGAAGGACAGCGGCACCTCGAAGATCTCGGCCACTTCGAACTCGTCGGGATTGAAGCTCAGCGGCGGATGCAGCAATCCGACCACCGGCGTGATGTGAAAGCCGGTGATGGTGGCGTAGGCGTCGAGCCGTCCGACCACATCGATCTTGTTGCGGTCGAGGCCTGTCTCTTCTTCGGTCTCGCGCAGGGCGGCAGCCTGCGGATCCGGGTCTTCATTCTCGACCCGTCCGCCGGGAAAGCTGATCTGGCCGCCATGATGGATCAGATGGGCGGTACGCTGGGTGAGGAGGACGGACAGACCTTCCTCGCGAACCACCAGCGGCACCAGCACGCCGGCGGCGGTCAAAGCGGTGGCCTGACCGACGAAATTGCTCTCGCCGCCAAGTTCGGCGGCGAGACGCCGGGCAGTCAGGATGTCGGATCGGTTTTCGCGGCTTAGGCCGGCATCGAGGGCGCGAACCAGCGCCTCGCGCGTCAGGCGGGGTGTTCCAGCGGCCCCAGCGGAAAGAAAATGCCCTTGCTCCATACGCCGTACAATCTTTCTCCGTCGACGAGTTCCTCGACCCCGAGCCCCACCAGCTCATAATAGACCGAACGCGTCAAGCGCGCCTCAATCCCGTCGCGGACGGTCAGATAAGGGGGATTGCCCTCGGCCTTGCGGCAGAGACGCAACTGGCCGGGCCGATCGAGGGTTACCAGCTCGTCGACATTGGTGCGAAAGCTGATATTGCGCTGGCGGCCGCAGCTGCAGGAGAACATTTCCACGGCCAGGAAGGGGACGTCCTCGACCTCGATTTCCGCCTCTTCGCAGGGGGTGATCAGCCAGTAGGAACCGTCCTCGCGGCGGGTCAAGGTAGAGGCGAACAGGCACACCATCTCTTTGCGGGGTATGGGAGTCCCGTGATAAAACCATTTGCCGTCCCGCGCGATTCGCATGTCGATCTTACCGCAGATCGATTTCTGCCTGCCGCGAGGATCGGCCAGGGATTTGGCATTCTCCGCCGTCATCCCCACCTAGCCTTATGTTGGTCCCGGAGAATCATTAAGTGTGCCCTGAAGCTGTTCCCGACTTGCCCGATGATGAGTTTCATATGTCCAAGGTGGGGGCTGAAATCGAAAAGCTCAATAGCCTTCTGCAACAGGCCCGCCAGGAGATAGGACGCGTCATCTTCGGTCAGGCCGAGGTGATCGATCTCGCCATGGTGACGCTGATGGCCGGCGGCCATGCGCTCCTGATCGGCGTGCCCGGCTTGGCCAAGACCAAGCTGGTGAATTCCCTGGGAACCGTGTTCGGGTTGGACGCCAAGCGCATTCAATTCACCCCCGATCTGATGCCGGCCGATATTCTGGGCTCCGAGGTTCTGGAGCAGAACGACGCCGGCCAGCGCTCCTTCCGTTTCATTCCAGGGCCGGTCTTCTGCCAGTTGCTGATGGCCGACGAGATCAACCGCGCCAGCCCGCGCACCCAGTCGGCGCTCTTGCAAGCGATGCAGGAGCATCATGTCAGCGTGGCCGGGCGCAGACTCGATCTGCCGCGCCCTTTCCATGTGCTGGCGACGCAGAACCCGCTGGAGCAGGAGGGCACCTATCCGCTGCCCGAGGCCCAGCTCGACCGCTTTCTGCTACAGATCGATGTCGGCTATCCCGACCTCGAGTCCGAACGCCGCATGATGCTGGCCACGACGGGAACCAAGGAAGAGGAACCGGCTTCGGTATTCGATGCCGGCTCTCTGATCGCGGCGCAGGCGATGGTGCGCCGCGTCCCGGTCGGCGAGCAGGTGGTCGAAGCGATCCTGAAGCTGGTGCGCGCCGGCCGTCCCGCCGAGTCGCCGCTCGACTCCGTGCGCCGTCATGTCGCCTGGGGCCCCGGCCCGCGCGCCGCCCAGGCGCTGATGCTGTGCTGCCGTGCCCGCGCTTTGCTCGATGGCCGCCTTACCCCCTCGGTCGAGGATGTGGCCGCCTTGGCTCGTCCGGTGCTGCAGCACCGTATGGCCTTGTCTTTCGCCGCCCATGCCGAACAAGTCAGCTTGCGCGGCATCATCGACCAATTGACCGAAAGCATTTTGTGACCGCAGCGGCCCTCCATCAGAAAGCCGAATCCCTTGCCGCCGGACTGCCGGCTCTGCTGCTGCGGGCCAAGCGGGTGGCGGCCACGGTCAGCGGCGGATTGCACGGACGGCGCCGCCCCGGCAGCGGCGAGGATTTCTGGCAGTACCGGCAAAGCCAGCCGGGGGACTCGCTGACCTCGATCGACTGGCGCCAGTCGGCGCGCTCAGATCATCTCTATGTGCGCGAAACCGAATGGACCATCGCGCGGACCACCCGTCTGTGGGCCGACCCTTCGGCCTCGATGCGCTGGCGGTCTTCCGCCGAGTTCGAGACGAAATATGACCGCGCCTGCCTGCTTGCGGTGGCGCTGGGATTCCTGCTCGAGCAGGCGGGGGGACGGATCGGGCTGCTGAACAGTCCCGGCCCGACTTTCTCGGGGCGGACCGCGCCGGCTCGCCTCGCCCACGCCCTGGTGCAGGCCCCGGCCGCGAATGACCTGCCGGTCAATGGCGCCGCCCCGCGCAGCACGCTGGTGGTGCTGTCGGATTTTCTGATGCCGCTCGTAGAGGTCGCCCGCCAGGTCGAGCGTTGGAGCGCCGCCGGCCTGTCTGGCCAATTGCTGCAGATTCTCGATCCCGCCGAAGAGGCATTGCCCTATCAGGGCCGGGTCCGCCTGCATGGGCTTGAGCATGAAGGCGATATGCTGCTGCCCCATGCCGAATCCCTGCGCGGTGATTATGGCCAGGCGCTGGACGCCCACCGCCAGGCCCTGTCCGCCATCGCGCGGGCGGCCGGCTGGCGCTTTTCGACGCACCGCACCGACCAGCCGGCGCGTGTCGCGCTGACCCATCTCTATACCGCGATGGCATGTTAACATTCGCATCCCCTTGGCTGCTGCTCGCCGCTTTGGGCCTGCCGGCCCTGTGGCTCTTGCTGCGCATCACGCCGCCGCCGCCCAAGCGTTTCGATTTTCCCGCCATTCGCCTGCTGCTCGGCCTCTCGACCAAGAGCCGCACCGCGAAATCGGCGCCGCTCTGGCTGATCATTTTGCGCCTGACCCTGGCCGCCTTGCTGATTCTCGGCGCCAGCGGACCGGCCTGGAAGGGCCAGCAGAACCGTGCCGACGGTCCCTGGTTGATCGTCGTCGACAATGGCTGGGCGGCTGGCAAGCACTGGACCCTGCGCCGCGAGCGCGTGTTGGAGATGATCCGCGAGGCCGGTCACGCCAATCAGACCGTCACCTTGCTGCCCACCGCCGCCCCTGCAGACGGCGGACCGCTGACCCTGATCGGTCCGCTTTCCGCCGCCGACGCGCGGAGCGCCGCCGAGAAGCTGGAGCCGCAGGCTTGGCCGGGCGACCGCAAGCAGGCGGCCACGGCGCTCGACGGCCTGCCGCATGGCAGGGCGATGCGCGTGGCGTGGCTGTCTGACGGGCTCGAGGATGAGGGAGCCGA
>Ga0213872_10000937_pt1 | contig 20514 bp, 15 predicted proteins | sample VelepicomBERX_R2_FD_160071 | JGI IMG/M metagenome (GOLD analysis project Ga0213872, IMG submission 160071) | Rhizosphere microbial communities from Vellozia epidendroides in rupestrian grasslands, the National Park of Serra do Cipo, Brazil - RX_R2 | ecosystem: Host-associated > Plants > Roots >...
TGGCCGAGATCGAGCGCCGCTTCCACGAAGACAAGCCGGCACTGGCCCTGTACAACCTGAAGGACTGCGAGCTGGTTACGCGCATCTTCGCCAAGACCAATCTGCTGGCCTTCATGATCGAACGGGCCGCTGTGACGGGGCTGCAGGCCGACCACATGGGCGGTTCCATCGCCGCCTTCAATCACCACTACCTGCCGCGCATGCACCGCGTGGGTTACGTCGCGCCCAGCGTGGGCGACGTCACCGGCCATTCCTCGCCGGGCGGCTTTGTGATGGACTCCAAGCCGGGACTGTACGATTCGGTGGTGGTGCTGGATTATAAAAGCCTGTACCCGTCCATCATCCGCACCTTCCTGGTCGATCCCGTCGGGCTGATCGAGGGGATGCTGGCGGAGGACGGCAGCACCACGGTGGAGGGCATCAACGGCACCATCTTCTCGCGCGAGAAGAACTGCCTGCCCGCGATCACCACTGAACTGTGGAAGAAGCGCGATGCCGCCAAGCGCGAGAAGAACGAGCCGCTGTCGCAGGCGCTCAAGCTGCTGATGAATTCCTTCTGCGGCGTTCTGGGTTCGCCGGACTGCCGCTTCTTCAATCCCAAGCTGGTATCGTCGGTGACGCTACGCGGGCACGAGATGATGAAGCGCACCCGCCAGCTGGTGGAGCAGGCGGGCTATGACGTGATCTATGGCGACACGGACTCGATCTTCATCTGGCTGAAGAAGGCGCGCGCGAACGACGACGCCATCGCGCTGGGCGAGCAGCTGGCGGCGCAGATCAACCAGTGGTGGCGCGATCACCTGGCGGCCCAGGGCCTGCCCAGCTATCTGGAAATCGAATTCGATACGCACTACCTCAAGTTCTTCATGCCGACCATTCGCGGCGCGGACATGGGCAGCAAGAAGCGCTACGCGGGCCTGACCATCAACGGCAAGGGCGAGGAGGAGGTGATCTATCGCGGTCTGGAAGTGGCGCGCAGCGACTGGACGCCGCTGGCGCAGCAGTTCCAGCAAGGGCTGTTCACGCGCATCTTCAAGGCGGAGCCATACCAGGAATATGTTCGTGAGTACGCCCGCAAGACGCTGGCGGGCGAGATGGATGAGCTGCTGGTGTACCGCAAGCGCCTGCGCCACCGGATGGACGAGTACCAGGTCAATGTGCCGCCGCAGGTGCGCGCCGCGCGCATCGCCGACGATTACAACCGCAGCAAGCAGCGCCCGCTGCGCTACCAGAACGGCGGCTGGATCACCTATGTCATGACCCGCAACGGGCCGGAGCCGATGGAAGTGGTGCGCTCGCTGATCGACTACGAACACTATCTGTCCAAGCAGCTGCAGCCGATTGCCGACTCCATCCTGATGCCGCTGAACGACAGCTTTGCGCGCCTGACGACGGCGCAGCGCAGCTTATTTTGAGTGCTTGCGGCGCTTTTCCACCAGGGCGTCGATCGGCTCACCGGCCAGGCGGCCCTCAACGTAGGCGAGGTCGGCTTCCAGCTGCTGGCGTACGGCCAGGGTTTCATTCAGCTCCCGGCGCACGGCGGAGATGCGCCGGTCGACCGTGTGCAGCTGATCGAGCAGGGCGCCACGAATGCTTTGCAGCGACTGTGAGGACAGCTGCATCTTGCCGTTTTGCGCCGCTTCCAATGGACGCTTCATGAACTCGGTGATGGCCTGCAGCGAGAAGCCGATGGAGCGCAATTGCAGGATGCGGCCGAAGCGCGCCAGCGCCTCTTCATCGTAGAGCCGATAGCGGCCCTGGCTGCGGGCGGGCAGCACGAGGCCCAGTTCTTCGTAGTATTTGAGCGTACGCGGGGTGACGCCGAGGCGTTCGGCGGCGGCGCGCACGGTCAGGCCGCCGGGCGTGACGGTGTCGGCGGGTTCGGTGGTGCGCAGGCTGGCGTTCATTTTGCCGCCACCTGCGAGGGCGCGTGCCAGCCGCCGCCCAAGGCCTTGACCAGGTAGACGGAGCTGACCATCTGCTTGCCGCGAATCTGCACGGCGAGGCGCTGGTTGTTTAACAGCGTCTGCTGGGCGGTGATGACGTCGAAGTAGGTTTCGACGCCGCCCGCATAACGGTCATTGGCCAGCTCCAGCACGCGCTGCGAGCTTTGTACGCTGGCTTGCGCGGAGGCGTGGGCGCGATCCAGCTGGGCCAGGCCCTCGACGCCGTCTTCCACCTCCTGCATGGCGGTCAGCACGCTCTGGCGATAGCTGGCCACGGCGCCGCTGTAGCCTGCCTTGGCAAAGGCCACGCTGGCTTCGGTTTTGCCGGCGTCGAACAGGTTCTGCGTCAGCGCGCCACCCAGCGACCACAGGATGCTGGGCGCGGAGAACAGATTGCTCATCTGGGCTGCATCCCAGCCGCCATTGGCTTGCAGGATCAGGCTGGGGAAGTAGGCGGCGCGGGCCACGCCGATATTGGCGTTGGCAGCGGCCACGGCGCGCTCGGCGGAGGCGATGTCGGGGCGGCGCTGCAGCACGTCGGACGGCACGCCTACCGGCAGCGAGGGCGGCTTGAGCGCCACCACAGCGGGCGCCAGGCGGAAGCTGGGCGCGGGCGTGCCGGTCAGGGTGGCGATGGCGTGTTCGTACTGGCTGCGCTGGGAGCGCAGCAGTTCCAGCTGGGTCTTGCTGGCGTCGAGCAGCGACTGCTGCTGGGCCAGATCGAGGCCGGTCGCCGCGCCCAGTTCGTGGCGGGCCTGGATGAAGTCGAAGGCTTTCTGCTGCAGGGCCAGGCCTTGCAGCAGCACGTCAATTTCGGCGTCCAGCTCGCGCAGGTTGAAGTAGTCGGCGGCCAGTTCGGCGCTGATCACCAGGCGGACGTTTTCAAAGTCCGCGGCGGCTTGCTCGGCGCTGGCGGCGGCGGCTTGCGCGCTGCTGCGCACGCGGCCAAACAGGTCGGCCTCATAGCTGACAGCGAAACCGGCCTGGTAATTGTTCTGCACCACCGACGGTGTGGCCGCACCCGGCGCCGCAGCGGGACGGTCGGCGGACGTCTTCTGACGCGTGGCGCCAGCTTGCAGGCCCACTTGCGGGAACAGGCCGGCGGCGCTGACGGTCGCCTGCGCGCGCGCCTGCTCGAGGCGTGCTGCCGCCAGGGCGAGGTTCTGATTGCCGGACTGGCCTTGCCGCTCCAGCTGGTTCAGGCGTTCATCGCCGAAGACTTCCCACCACGGGCCTTTGAGCGCGCTGTCGCCCGGCGTGCCCGCGCGGAAGGGCAGCGTGGATTGCCAGGCGTCCGGCAGGGCGACTTCCGGCCGATGATAGTCAGGAGCGCTGGCGCAACCACCCAGCGCGGCCATGAGGACTGCCGTCAGCAGGTTGCGGATGGTGGCGTAGTTCCAGCGGCGGGCGCGGACTGCGGTCGCCGGTGATGCGCCAGCGGCGTAGTGTGGGCGGCTTTGTTTCATTGCGCAGCCTTCTGCGAGCTGTCGGAGGCGCGGATCTGCACTTGGTCGCCATCTGCCAGCGAGTCGGCAGGGTTGACGACCAGATTGTCGCCGGTGCCGATGCCGCTCAGGATCTCCAGCCTGTTGCCCAGATCATTGCCCAGGGTGACCGTGTGCAGTTTTACTTTGCCGTCGCTTCCCACCACGGCCACGCGCGGGCCTTCGGGGCGGAACAGCAGGACGTTGGATGGCACCAGCATGGCGTTGCTGCTGCCGCTCAGTGGCAGCGCGACCTGCACGTAGGCACCGGCCAGCAAGGCATTGTCCTTGTTGGGCAGGTTGACTTCCACCTGCAAGGTGCGGGTGGCGGCGTCGATGGCGCCAGCGGTACGGACCACGGTGCCGGCGAACTGCTTGCCCGCCAATTCCGCCTGCGTCACAGTGACCTTGTCGCCCACCTGGATGCGCTGGGCGTAAGCCTGCGGCACGTAGACATACACGCGCAGCGGATCGACCTGCGCCAGGCGGAACAGCGCGCGGTCGGCGCCGCCGTTGCCGCCGTTGATCAGATCACCCACTTCCACATTGCGCGCAGTGACCACGCCGGAAAAGGGCGCCACCACGCGCTTGAACTCCTCGGTCTTCTGCAGGCGGCGCACGTTGGCGTCGGCGGCCGCCAGGTTGGCCTGGGCCTGGGTGTAGGCGCTGGTGCGCTCGTTGTATTCCTGCTGGGTGACGGCGTCCTTCTTGCGCAGGGCTTCCCAGCGCTCGGCGGAACTCCTGGCCAGTTCCAGGCTGGCGGCGGCCTGCTGGCGCGCGGCGACGGCCTGCGACAGCTGCTGGTCCACTTCCGGCGTATCGATTTCCGCCAGCACGTCGCCCTTGTTGACGCGCGCGCCGATGTCCTTGTTCCAGCGCAGGACGTAGCCGCTTGCGCGGGCATAGATCGGCGACTCGATCATGCCCTGCAGGGTGCCGGGCAGCGTCAGAGGCTCGCTGCCGCGCGCCGCCTTGGCCTGGGTGGTGATGACGAACTGCTTGTTCAGCTCACCCGAGGCGGCAGCCAGCGCGTTGGAATGGGCCATGCGCTGGACCATGACGCCGCCCGCGCCAAGCAGCAGCAAGGCGACAGCGATGGCGCCCGCTGTCTTGGCGCGCTTGATAATCGGGCCACGGTGCGGGTGATGGTGCGGCTCGTTGGACTCGCTATGGATGCCGAGTGCGGCGTGACGATTTTCGGTCATGTCAGTGATTCCCTTCTGCGACGGCAGGCATGGCGCGCGCGCTGCGTGGCGCGCGATGTTCGAGATAGCGGTGGATGCCGGCGAAGACGATCGGCACGAACAGCAAGGTGGAGACGGTGGCGAACAGCAGGCCGCCGATCACGGCGCGGCCCAGCGGCGCGTTCTGCTCGGCGCCTTCGCCCATGCCGATGGCCATCGGCACCATGCCGATGATCATGGCCAGTGCCGTCATCAGCACCGGACGGATACGGGTGGCGCCCGCTTCCAGCGCGGCGGACAGCGGCGGCAGGCCGTCGTTCAGGCGCTGGCGGGCGAAGGACACCATCAGGATGGAGTTGGCGGTGGCCACGCCCATGGTCATGATGGCGCCGGTGAGCGCCGGGACACTGAGCGTGGTCCCGGTCAGGAACAGCATCCAGACGATGCCGGCCAGGGCTGCGGGCAGGGCGGTGATGATGATGAACGGGTCGATCCAGGACTGGAAGTTCACCACGATCAGCAGGTAGACCAGCACGATCGCCATCAGCAGGCCGACGCCCAGGCCGATGAAGGAGGAGTGCATGGTCTCGACCTGGCCGCGCAGCTCCACCTTGGTGCCGCGCGGGAGCGAGGGCCCGGCCTGGTCCACCAGCTTTTGAATATCCGCTGCCACCGCGCCCAGGTCGCGGCCTTCGACGCTGACAAAGACGTTGATCACCGGCGTCAGGTTGTAGTGCGAGACGATGGCCGGCTGCACCGCCGGCGCCACCTTCACCAGGCTGCTGAGCTGCTGGGTGGCGCTGGCGCCGTTGCCGGCCGCGCCCGGCGTACCGGCGGCGCGCACCGGCGTGCCGAGCAGCGCATCCAGGTCATCGATCTTGTACTGCGGCGACTGCACGGCGACGTTGTAGACCACGCCGTTGCCGGGGTTCAGCCAGAACGCGGGCTGGGTCTGCGAGCTGCCGGACAGGGTAATCAGCAGGTTCTGCGCCAGGTCGTTCGGATTGAGGCCGAGCTGCTTGATCTGGCTGCGGTCCATCTGCAGGCCCAGGGTCGGCAGGTCCATGCGCTGCTGGATATGCACGTCCACCGCGCCCGGCACCTGCTTGACCTGCTTCATCAGGCGCGCGGCGATGTCGTAGTTGGCGCGCAGATCCTTGCCTGCGATCTGGATATCGACGGCGGCCGGGTGGCCGAAGTTCAGAATCTGCGTGACGATGTCGGCTGGCTGGAAGAAGAACTCCACGCCGGGGAAGCGTAGCGGCAGTTCGCGCCGCAGCTTGTCGATGTAGATTTGGGAGGGCTCATGGTCCTCGTGCAGCGACAGCAGGATCTCCGCGTCCAGCGTACCAATGGTGCCGGCATTGCTGTAGGAGAGATTGATGCTGGAGTAGGGCGTGCCCAGGTTGTCCAGGATTGTTTGCAGGTCTTTGGGCGGGATCAGCTGGCGGATCACCTTTTCCACTTCGTCGGTGACGCGCGCCGTCTCTTCGATACGGGTACCGGTCGGCATGCGCATGTGCAGGCGGATCTGGCCCGAGTCCACGCTCGGGAAGAAGTCGCGGCCGATGGCAAACACCAGCCCGAGCGAGAGCACGCAGAACAGCAGGAAGGCGCCGCCAAAGCGCTTGCGGTGCGTGAGCAAGGTAGACAGTATGACGATGTAGCCGCCGCGGAAGCGCTCGAAGGCGGCGTCGAAGCGGCGGTAGACGCGCTGCAGCAGGCTGGGTGGAGCATTCGGGTCGTCATGGGCGCGGTCCATCATCATCATGACCATGGTCGGCACCAGGGTGCGCGAAAGGATGTAGGAGGCGATCATCGCGAACACCACGGCTTCGGCCAGCGGCACGAACAGGTAGCGCGCCACGCCGGTCAGGAAGAACATCGGCACGAACACGATGCAGATACACAGGGTGGACACCAGCGCCGGTACGGCGATCTCGCCCGCGCCGTCCATGATGGCCTGGTGCAGGTCGACGCCCTGGTGCAGGTGGCGCTCGATGTTCTCGATGGTGACGGTGGCGTCGTCCACCAGGATGCCGACCGCCAGCGCCAGCCCGCCCAGTGTCATGATGTTGATGGTCTCGCCCAGCATGTACAGCACGATGATGGACGACAGGATCGACAGCGGAATCGAGACGGCGATGATGCAGGTGCTGCGCCAGTTCCCCAGGAACAGCAGGATCATGGCCGCGGTCAAGGCGGCGGCGATCAGCGCCTCGCGGATCACGCCACTAATCGCGGCCTTGACGAACAGCGACTGGTCGAACAGCGGGGTGATCGTCAGTTCCTTGGGCAGAGTCTGGGCCGCTTGCGGCAGCAGGCCTTTCAGGGTATTGATGATGTCCAGCGTAGAGGAGCCGCCGCTTTTCAGCACGGAGATCAGTACGCCGCGCTCGCCGTTCTGGCGCACGATATTGGTCTGCGGCGAGAAGCCGTCGCGCACGCGCGCCACCTCGGACAGGTAGGTGGTGCTGCCATTCTTGGTCAGCACCGGAATCTGGTTCAGGCCCTCGATGGTCTCGGGCGAACCGTTCATGGCGACGTTGTATTCGGTGCCGCCGATTTTGGCGGTGCCGGACGGCAGGGTCAGGTTCTGTGCATTCACCGCCTGCACCACGTCGGCCGGGGTCAGTCCCTTGGCCTGCAGCGCGCGGGTATCCAGGTCGACCGAGACCAGGCGCGATTTGCCGCCGTAGGGATAGGGCACCGCCGCGCCGGGGATCGTCACCAGCTGCGGACGCAGGAAGTTGACCGCCGTGTCGAACAGCGACTGCTCGTTCAGGCTGGCGCTGGACAAGCCAAGCTGGATGACGGGAATGCTGGAGGCGGAATACTTGATGATGAGCGGCGCGTTGGCGCCAGGCGGCAGCTGCTTGAGCTGCGACTGCGACACGGCCACGATCTGCGCCAGCGCGGTCTGGATGTTGGCGTTCGGCTGGAAGAAGATCTTGATGACGGTGGAGCCGGACAGCGAGTTCGACTCGATATGCTCGATGTCGTTGACGGTGGTGGTCAGGCTGCGCTCCGTGGTGGAGGCAAAGCGCTGGCCCATTTCCTGGGCCGACAGGCCGCCGTACTGCCAGATGACGCTGATCACCGGAATATTAATTTCGGGGAAAATGTCGGTCGCCATCTTGTACAAGACAAGTGGCGTCGACAACAGTATCAGCAGCGCCATCACGATGAATGTGTAGGGCCGCCGGAGGGCGATATTAACGATCCACATGGAGCAGGTTCCGCTGGTGTCTGAGCGCAAAATCATAGCACCACTTGAACGTGCACGTTCACCTTGGAACAGTTTAATACTTTGCCATACAGTGTGTTACATGCGGCTCTCCGGCGGCGCGCTGCTTACCAGTGGCCGTGCTGCGATCCGCCACCGATACTCAGGGTCTCGCCGCTGATGTTGGCGGCTTCGGTCAGGAAGACGATGCCTTCGGCGATCTGTTCGGGCGAAGAGATGGTGCCCATCGGCGCCAGGGTTTTCAGGAAGTCCTTGTTGCTGTCCTTGTGCATCGGGGTGTCGACGATGCCGGGTGCGACCAGGTTGAAGCGGATCTGGTCCTTGGCGTATTCCAGCGCCAGGTTGGTGTTGGCGCCGTTGATGCCGCCCTTGGTCATCATGGCGACGGCCGCAGGGAAGAAGGCGAATGGGTTGGTCAGCAAGGTGGTGGTCACGCCGACGATGCTGCCGCCGCGCTTCTGGTTCAGCATCTGCTTGACGGTTTCCTGGGTGATGTACAGGTAGCCTTCCAGGTTGGTGTGGATCAGGGCCTGGAAGTCTTCCGCCGTGTAGTCGGTGAAAGGCTTGGAGATGAAGATGCCGGCGTTGTTGACCAGGCCATCGACCCCGCCAAAGCGCTGCACGGCGGTCTGCACGACCTGGATGGCGGTGGCCTGGTCGCCGATGTCGCCGTCGACGATGGCCAGTTGGGCCGACTGCGGCAGCTCGGCCGACTTGCTGGCGCTGCGCGAGGTGGCGACAACGTTGTAGCCGCGTGCCAGGAAGGCGTTGACGGTGGCGGCGCCGATACCTTGCGATGCGCCGGTGACGATGATGGTTTTCTTGCTCATGGTGTTCTCCTTGGAGGGTTAAGTTGTGCTGCCGTGAGGAGAACTATAGTTATTGACTGGCCATTGATAAATGAGGTGGAATGCAAGACAATTGATACATTGTGTAATGAGTAAGGCTGGTCATGCGCCGCAATTTCGACGATGTGCTGCTGGGCACACTGGAACTGTTCTGCTTTGCGGCGGAGCTGGGCAGCTTTACCGCCGCCGCCACGACGGCCGGGGTGACGCCGGCGGCGGTCAGCCGTTCCGTCTCGCGGCTGGAGGAGCGCCTGGGCGTGCGCCTGTTCGTGCGCACCACGCGCCAGATCCGGCTGACCGATGGCGGCAAGCTGTATTACGAACAGTGCCGGCAGGCGCTGTCGCAGCTGAATGAGGCGGAGCGCCAGGTCACGGGCGGGCAGTCGCGGCCTTCCGGTCTGCTGCGCATCAGTACCCCGACGCCGTATGCGCATCACCGCCTGCTGCCTTTGATGAGCGAATTCCGCACGCTGTATCCTGAGGTGCAGCTGGACATCCACATCAGCAACCGCAATATCGACTTTGCCGAAGAGGGCTATGACCTGGCCATCCGTGGCCGGGCGCCGGCCGATTCCAACCTGATCGCGCGCAAGCTGGAAGATGCGGAGCTGGTGCTGGTGGCGTCGCCGGATTATCTGAAACGGCACGGCAGGGTGCGTTCGATCGCCGACCTGGAGCGGCATGAATGCATCCAGTTCGAGCTGCCCAGCACCGGGCGGCGCATTCCCTGGCTGCTGCGCCAGGACGGCGGCGTGGTGGAGCTGGAAACGCGCGGAAGCCTGTGCTGCACCGAGGACGTGCTGGGGATTACCTCGCTGGCGCGCGCGGGCGCGGGGATCGCGCAGAACTACCGCTTCATCGTGGAGAAGGATCTGGCGCGCGGCGACCTGGTGGAGCTGCTGCCGGAGCATGGCGGCACCTCGCGGCCCTTCTACCTGCTGTATCCGCACGCGCGCCACCTGTCGCTGCGGGTGCGGACGCTGGTCGACTTCCTGGTCGAGCGGCTCAACCCCAGGAACACGCCAGCCGCCCAGCTGTAAGCTTATTCCGGCGCCAGTATACGGGCGAAGGCGTCGCGGGCTGGATGGTGCAGCACGTCCTTGCGCCACACCAGCATGGTGTCCACCTGCGCCAGCGCTGGCGGCAGCGCATGCTGGCCGATGGTGGCGGCCAGGTCGCGCTGGATCAGGATTTCCCTGGGCATCAGCGCCACGCCCATGCCCGCCGCCACGCAACCGATGATGGCTTCGTAGGTGCCGAACTCGGATTCGCGCGTGGGCGTCACGCCCGCCTCGGCAAACCAGCGCTCCAGGATGCGGCGGTAGGCGCAGCCGGCACGGAAGGCCAGCAGCGACTTGCGCGTCAGGTCGTGCGGGCTGCTGACGGGCGGATGGCCCGCATGGGTGATCAGCATCAGTTCCTCGTGGAAGACCGGCAGCTGGGCCAGTTCTTCATGCTCCACCGGGGCGGCCACCAGGGCCATGTCGAGGCGGTGGCGCAGCACGCCGTCCAGCAGATGGTCGGTGGGGCCGGTGTCCAGCATCAGATCGACCTGGGGATACTGGCAGTGGAATTTGCCCAGCAGGGCGGGCAGGCGCGCCGCCGCCGTGGTCTCCATGGCGCCGATGCGCAGGACGCCGCTGGGCTGCTGGTCCGGCTGCATGGCTGCCTGGGCTTCGTCGGCCAGCTGCAGCAGGCGCTCGGTGTAGGACAGCAAACGGGCGCCTTCGGTGGTGATCTGCAGGCGCCGTCCGGTGCGGTGGAACAGGGGTACGCCCAGTGATTCCTCCAGCTGCGTCAAGCGGGCGGAGACGTTGGACTGGACCCGGTTCAGCCGCGTGGCCGCCTGGGTGACGCTGCCTTCCTCGGCCACGGCCTTGAAGATGCGAAGTGCGGAAAGTTCCATGTTGATTCTCGATTTGAGATGGATCCAATCATTATTATTCATTTTTATTCATAGTCAAAGGCTTTTATAGTGATCCCATGGAATAATTTTCGTGGGAGCTATCATGATTCTGCTCGCTTGCAGTTTTGCCTTCATCATCGTCCAGCTGGACGTCACCATCGTCAATGTCGCCCTGCCGCAGATCGGCCGCGAACTGGGCGCCAGCGTCACCGACCTGCAATGGGTGGTGGATGCCTATACCCTCGGCTTTGCCGTGTTCCTGCTGTCGGCCGGGGTCTTGGGCGACAAATTCGGTTCGCGCCGCGCCTTCATGGCCGGCTTCGGCCTGTTCACCCTGGCCTCGCTGGCCTGCGCGCTGGCGCCGGATGCGAATGTGCTCAACGCGGCGCGCGCGGTGCAGGGGATCGGCGCGGCGCTGCTGGTGCCAAGCTCGCTGGCCATCCTGAGTTCCGCCTACGCCCATGACAAGGTCAAACTGGGCAAGGCGATCGCGTGGTGGACGGCGGCGGGGGCGGTGTCGATTGCCGCCGGCCCCTTGCTGGGCGCGCTGGTGATGCACCTGGGCGGCGGCTGGCGCGGCATCTTCTGGATCAATATCCCCATCTGCATCATCGGCTTCTGGCTGACCGGGCGCGTGGTGCCTGCCATGGCAGGCAAGGATCCGCAGCGTTCCTTCGACGTCGCAGGCCAGCTGCTGGCGATCGCGTCGCTGACAGGCCTGGTGGGCGCGGTGATCGAAATGGAGTCGCTGGGCCTGGGCCATCCGCTGGTGCGCGGCGGCCTGCTGCTGGCGGTGGTGGCCGGCGTGCTGTTCGTGCTGGTGCAGGCGCGCAGCAAGTCGCCCATGCTGCCATTGGGCTTGTTCCGCCAGGTGCCGTTCTCCGGCGCGGTGTTGTTCGGGGTATGTGTGAACTTTGCCTACTACGGCGTGATCTTTGTGCTGAGCTTCTATCTGCAGAAGGTGCGCGGCTTCAGCGTGCTGCACGCGGGCCTGGTGTTCCTGCCGTTGACGGGCACCTTCCTGTTCTCGAATATCTTCAGCGGCTGGATGCAGTCGCGGGTTGGGGTGCGTTTGCCGATGATTGTGGGCGGCTTGATCTGCGCCGCAGGCTATGCGCTGCTGGGGTGGATCGGGATCTCGCAGGAGGCGACCTTCCTGCAGATGCTGCCTGGGCTGGCGCTGATCCCGGCCGGCATGGGCCTGGCGGTGCCGGCGATGACCACCTCGATCCTGTCCAGCGTGGAGCGCAAGCAGGCTGGTACCGCGTCGGCGGTGCTGAACACGGCGCGCCAGGTTGGCGGTGCGATGGGCGTGGCCTTGTTCGGCGCGCTGGTGGCGGGCGACAGCGCGGAACGCATCCTGCACGGTGTGCGCAATGCGATGGCGGTGTCGACCAATCTGCTGTTGCTGGCGGCGTTGCTGGGCTTCCTGTGCATCGCCAGCCCGCGCCGCGCCGTGCCTGACAGCACAGCCGCCTGCACGCGCGAATGATGCTTCAGTGGGAGATCAGCACGGGCAGGGTGGCGCCGTGCAGCACGGTCCGGGTGGCGTCGCCCAGCTGCACTTCGCGGGCGCGCGGGTGGCCGTAACCTCCCATCACCAGCAGATCGCAGCGCAGATCCGCCGCCCAGTTCAGCAGTGTGGCGCCGGTCGCCGCGCTGGAAAATCCATCGGCCATATCCGCCGCTATTTCGTGCCGGGCCAGGAACAGCGCCATATCGGCGCCCGGCATGTCGCCATGGCAGCGCAGCGCGCTGGCGCCGTTCAGCATCAACAGCGTGACGCTGCGCGCCATGCGCAGCAAGGGCAGGGCGTCGGCGATGGCGCGCGCGGCATGGCGGCTGCCGTCCCAGCCCAGCAAAACATGTGAGAAGGGGGCGAAGGCCGGGCGGCCCGGCTCCAGCCCGCGCGGCGTCACCAGTAGCGGGCGGCCGCTGTTCAGCAGCAGGTAGGGCGGCAGGTTTTCCAGCTGCGCAGGCAACTGGTCTTGCGGATCGTGCTGGCTCACGATCAGCAGGTCGGCGAAGCGCGCATGGGACAGCAGCGCAGCGGCGCTATCGTCCTCCGCCAGGGCCATGGTACGCCCGGCCACACCAAAGGCGGCGGCCACGCCGTCAAACATATCCAGGCTGCGCTGCGCGAGGCGGCGCCTTTCCAGCAATGGCAGCCGCCACGCCGGGCGGTCGCCGCCGGCTTGGGCCAGGCGCGGAATGCCGGTGGCGGCCACGCCGGTCAGGTGGGTGTCCATTGCCGCAGCCAGTTGGGCGGCCAGCGCCACGCGCGCGGGCGCGTGGTCCGACTGGTCCACGTGCACGGCGATGGCGCGGTAGCTCATGGCGGCCTCGGTAGACTTGCGGCGCCGGCCTCAATGCGCCATCAGCACGGGAACCGTCATGGTGCGGATGATGGTGCGGGTCACGCCGCCCAGCACCAGTTCGCGCCAGCGCAGGTGGCCATAGGCGCCCATCACGATCAGGTCGACGTTCAGGTCGTAGGCCAGCGACAGCAGGGCGTTGCCGACGTCCAGGCCATCCGGCGTCTTTTGCACCAGCACTTCGACATTGACGCCGTGGCGCGCCAGGTAAAGCGCCATATCGGCGCCCGGCTGCTCGCCATGCACGCCGGGCTGCGCATCCGGATTGAAGATGACCAGGGTGACCTTGCCGCTGCGGCGCAGCAGCGGCACCGCGTCGGTCACGGCGCGGATGGCGGCGCGGCTGCCGTCCCAGGCCACCAGGGCGTGGCGGTCGATGCGTTCGAATTTGCCGGCATAAGGCAGCACCAGCACGGGGCGGCCGCCGTACAGGGCGACGTGCTCCGGCAGTGCGTCCAGCTCACCGCCCGTGCAATCGCCGGGATCGCATTGGCTGAGCACCACCAGGTCGGCGTAGCGGGCCTGCAGCACCATGCCGCTCAGCGTATCGTCGTCGCACAGGCGGCGCTCGAAGGACTGCACGTCGGCGGCGCTGGCCATGGTCTCGAAGCGGGTCAGCGCCTGCTCCGCTTCCATGCGCAGGCGGTCGAATTCCGATTGCGGCAGCGGGCCGGCAAACATCATGGCGGCGGTGCGGTAGTACTCGACCGGAAAGCCGCACATGGCTGCGCCGACCAGGTGGCTGCGCTGGGTGCTGGCAATATGGGCGGCCAGGCGGATGCGTTTGGCCGACTGCGAGGAGAGGTCGGCGTGAACCAGGACGGTCTTGTACGACATGGCAGGCTCCTTGAAAAGGAAGGGTTCTGTTGAAGCTTATCAACCGTACCTGCCAGTTTTTCTGATCTGGATCAAATTATGCGATCTTGGATCAGGACTCGTTCTTTTTCGCCAGGAAGGCGTGAATTTGCGCCACGACGGCCGCGCCTTCGCCGACGGCGGCGGCCACCCGCTTGGTGGAATGGGCGCGCACGTCGCCGATGGCAAACACGCCCGGCACGCTGGTTTCCAGTTCGGCGCGGACCTGGTAGCTGGCCATTTCGCAAACCTTGTCAGCATTGCCGGCGACATTCGGATTGGGCACCGAAATGTCGAAGCCGGTCAGGATAAAGCCGTTGCTGTCCAGCGCGACGCCGCAGTCGGCCAGCCATCCGGTATTGGGATCGGCGCCGACGAACAGGAACAGGTGGCCGGTGCCATATTCGGTCTCCACGCCGGTCTGGTGATTGCGCACCCGCACCCGCTGCAGGCCGTCGTCGCTGTTGCCGTCCAGGTCCACCACTTCGCTGTGCTTGTACAGGGTGATATTGGGCGTCGCCGCGATCCGTTCGATCAGGTAGTTGGACATGCTGGCCGCCAGTCCTTCGCCGCGCACCAGCATGTGCACGTGGCGCGCGTGCATGGACAGGAACACGGCGGCCTGGCCGGCCGAATTGCCGCCGCCGACCAGCACCACTTCTTCGTTGCGGCACAGGTTGGCCTCGATCGGCGAGGCCCAGTAGTACACGCCGCGCCCTTCGAACTGGTGCAGGTTGGCCAGCTCCGGACGGCGGTAGCGCGCCCCGCAGGACAGCACCACGGCGCGCGCCCGCAGGCGGGTCAGGCTGCCACACATTTCCACCCGCAGGGGATATTCGCCGCACAGCAGGCGACCGGCCGGCGCCGGCACGGCCAGTTTGACGCCGAACTTCTGCGACTGCACATAGGCGCGGCCGGCCAGGGCGCGGCCGGAAATCCCGGTGGGGAAGCCCAGGTAGTTCTCGATGCGCGCGCTGGCTGCGGCCTGGCCGCCATGGTGGCGCGTTTCCAGCGCCAGCACGCTCAAGCCTTCCGAGGCCGCATATACGGCGGCCGCCATGCCGGCCGGGCCGGCGCCCACCACGATCACGTCCCACACGGTTTCTTCGCTCAGATCGGGCAGGGTGCCCAGGCAGCGCCCCAGTTCCACCAGGGTCGGGTTGCGGCGGATGCTGCCGTCCGGGCAGACCACGATGGGAAAGTCGTCCGGCGCCGGCTGGTAGTGGTGGCACAGGGCCTGGCCCTGCGGGTCTTCGGCCGGATCGATCACGGTATGCGGGAAGGAGTTGGAATTCAGCCAGGTTTGCAGATTGTGCAGGCGCGGATGGCCGCGCGGCGCCACCAGCACCGGCCCGGCGGTATTCTCTTCCAGCAGGGCGACCCGCCGTATGATCAGGGCGCGCACGATGCGCTCACCCAGCTCCGCCTCGGCGATCAGCAGGGCGCGCAGCTTTTCGGTGGGGACGCTGATCACCTCCACTTCGCCCACGGCGGTGCCGGTCACCAGCGAAGGGCGGCCGGACAGCTGGCTGATTTCGGCGGCGAATTCGCCGGGTGGATGGTTGCGGATCAGCGAGCTTTCCCCCAGCCCGTTGGCGCGGGTGATGGCCACTTCGCCCTTCAGCACCAGGTGCATGCCGAAGCTGCTATGGCCGGCGCGGAACAGGGGCTCGCCGTCGCGGTAGTGGCGCACTTGGCCAAAGCGCGCGACACGGGCGATTTCCTCGGGGCTGAGCTTGGGGAAGGCCTGGTGCGCGCGCGTCTCCAGGATATTGGGCCGCGCGGCGCGGCCGTCGATGGGACTGAGTGGTGGATCACCTGCCATGTGCCTGCTCCTGAGTGGGGATAGTCCCAAGGATAGATAGGCACCATTGTATTGGAAACCACCAAAAGGGGGAGATTTCCTCAGCTGGCGCTCAACAGGCGCTGAGCTGTTCCCGCTCCAGCAGCACAAAGCCACGGGTGCGCAGGGTGATCCAGTTGCGGTTGCGGAACTGGCTCAGGATGCGGCTGACGGTGGATGGCGTCAGGCCGAGGAAGTCGCCGATATCCTGGCGCGACATGGGCAGGCTGACCATCCGTTCCGGCTGGCCGTCGGCGGGGCGCGGTCCGGCGCGGTCGAGCAGGAAGTGCGCCACGCGCTGTTCGGCCGAGGCGCTGCGCAGGATGGCCGACAGGGTTTGCTGGCGCGTGATCTCCGCCGCGATGCGGTGGCTGAACTGCTCGGCGCTGCGCGGCTGGCGCGCCAGCATGCCCATCACCCGGTTGTAGGGCACGCTGTCCACCACGCAGTCGCTCAGGGCCAGCGCGCAGCTGTGCTGGCGCGGCGCGTCGATGGCGTCCATGCCGAGCCAGTCGCCGGCGCCGAGGAAGTCGATGATGCGCTGGACGCCATCCTGGTTCAGCTGGTACAGCTTGAGGCAGCCGCTGCGCACCAGGTAGACGGCAGGACGCACCGGATCGTCCATGTGATAAAGGTGGTCGCCGCGGCCCAGGCGGAAGCGCCGTTCCACCGGGCAGACCGGGGCGGTGGCGCCGGCCTCCTGGTCGGCGCTGCAGAAGGGCGCCATGGCGCAGGCGCGGCAGTCCGGCTCGGGCGGGGGCGACTGCAGCAGTTCGCGATGCAGAAGCTGGTTCATCAGGCTGCCTTTCTTGCAGTGCAGTCCTGCACCAGCCCGCGCAGCGCGTCCATATCGAGCAGCTCGACGTCGTGGCGGCGCAGCTCGAGAATGCCTTGCTGTTTGAAGTGCAGGATCAGGCGGCTGACGCATTCGGCCGTCACGCCCAGGTAGTTGGCGATATCGCCGTGCGACATGGGCAGGCGGAAAGCCCCCGCCGCATAGCCGCGCGAGGCGTGGTGTTCGGACAGGCCCAGCATCAGCGCGGCCAGGCGCTGGCCGGCCTGGGTGTTGCGGGTCATCAGGGCTTGCTGCTGGCTGCGGCGCAGTTCGGCGCTCATCAGGGCATGCAGGCTGACGCGCTGCAGCGGCTGGCGGCGGCCCTTGAAGGCCTGGCGCTGCCAGGTGATGCGGCAGACCTCGCTGTCCTCCAGTGCCACGGCCGAGCTTTGGTGCACGACCTGGCCCATGGCATTGAGGGCGATGAATTCCGGCGCGAGGGCAAAGCCGACGATCTGTTCGGGCCGGGCGACGCCGGCGCCGACGATCTTGAAACTGCCGGAGCGGATGGAGTAGATGCTGTTGTCCACCAGGTCGCCCTGGCGGTACAGGCTTTCGTGCCGGGAGACACGGATGCGTTGGCCGGGAATCTGGTCAGGCGCAGCCGTGCCTTGGCACATGTGGTAGTGGACGCAGCGCTCGCACTGCTCCCGGTCCACGGTTCGGGTGCTTGTCGTAGAGTTCATGCCGATAGGTTATCTATCGGCAACTGCACTTTCCTTGATCTAAATCAAAAACGATAGCCCACGCCTACGCCGAACAGCAGCGGGTCCACTTTCACGTAGCTGGCTTTGGCGCCAGAGATGTACACGTCGCTGCGGATGCGGATCTTTTTCACGTCAACGTTGAAGGACCAGTTCTTGTCGATGGCGTAGTCCAGGCCGGCCTGCACGGCAGGGCCCCAGCTCTTGTGTTCCAGGCCGCCGGCGCCGTCCAGCAGCTCGACTTTGGAAATGTTGGTGTAGTTGATACCGGCGCCCAGGTAAGGGGTGAAGGCGGTGCCGTTGGTGAAGTGGTACTGGCCCAGCAGGGTTGGTGGCAGGTGCTTGAAGGTACCGATTTTGCCGCCGTCCAGGTAGACGTCGTGCTTTTGCGGGTAGGTCAGGACCAGCTCAGCCGAGATGTTAGGGCTGAAGAAATAGCTGATGTCCACATCGGGCATGTTCTTGCTGCTAACATTGATGCGGTCCGAAGCGCCGGTGCCGCCCACCTGGTCCGACTTGTCGGCCGGGCTCAGGTGCAGTGCGCGCACGCGTACCAGCCATGGGCTTTCCTGCGCGGAGGCTTGGGCGCCCAGCAGGGTCAGCAGTGCGATGGCGATGGCTTGCTTTTTCATTTCATTCCTCTTTGGGGTCGTTGATAACTGGAACGAAGTCTAATTGCCTCAGCAGCAAGCTGACCATGATTCAGATCAAATTTTCAACAGAGCAACCAATCTGGACTGTTTTGATCTAGGTCAAGAAAATTGCCTTTCGGACTCATTACACTTCCTCATCGTTTGAAAGTTTGAGATAACGCAAATCTGTAGCGTGCCAGGAGAAAACTAAAATGCGAAATAACCAACCAGTGACGGGACGTGAGATTCAGGTGGCGGAAGGCCAGGCCATCGTTTCCCAGACCGACCTCAAAGGCAATATCACTTACGTCAACTCGTACTTGACCGAAATTAGTGGCTACAGCGAGGAGGAACTGCTGGGCGCGCCGCAGAATATCCTGCGCCACCCGGACATGCCGCCGGAGGCGTTCGCCGACCTGTGGGCCACCATCCAGCGCGGCACCCCGTGGACCGGCCTGGTCAAGAACCGCGCCAAGAACGGCGACCACTACTGGGTGCGCGCCAACGTCACCCCGATCCAGGACGGCGGCCGCACGGTGGGCTATATGTCGGTGCGGGTGCGCCCCGAGCGCCACGAGATCGAGCGCGCGGCCGAGGCCTACCAGCGCATCCGCAGCGGCGAGGGCGAGCGGGTGCGCGTGCATGAGGGCCGCCTGATCACCGGCGGGCGCCTGGCGCACCTGCTGGCGGACATCCGCAATATGTCGCTGCGCAGCCGTATCTGGCTGGCCACCAGCGCCGTCAACACGCTGCAGATCGGCGTGTGCGTGGCGGCGCTGACGAGCGGCGCGCTGGGCGTGATGAGCTATGCGATTTTCTGCGCCACCTTTATCGGCCTGCTGATCAATGTGTTCCTGTGGTGGGGGCTGGGCGTGGGCGTGCTGCGGCCGCTGGAGGCGTCGCTGCAGGCGGCGCGCTCGATCGCGGCGGGCGATTTGTCCTGCGGCTTTGCCGAGCCGCGCTCCAACGACGAAATGGGCCAGCTGCAGCGCGCCCTGCAGCAGATGAATGTGAACCTGGTGGCCACCATCCGCGACGTGCGCATCAACGTGGAGACCATGGCGGTGGCCACGCGCCAGATCGCCGCCGGGAATATGGACCTGTCCGGCCGTACCGAATCGCAGGCCGCCAGCCTGGAAGAAACCGCCTCCAGCGTGGAGGAATTCGCCGCCACCGTGAAGCAGAACGCCGAGAACTCGCAGCAGGCCGACGCGCTGGCCGTGTCGGCGCGCCAGGTCGCGACCGAGGGCGGCGAGATCATGAAGGGCGTGATCGCCACCATGGACGACCTGAATGCCTCCTCCAAGAAGATCGTCGACATCATCGGCCTGATCGAGGGCATCGCCTTCCAGACCAATATCCTGGCGCTGAACGCGGCGGTGGAAGCGGCGCGCGCCGGTGAGCAGGGCCGCGGCTTTGCCGTGGTGGCGGGCGAGGTGCGCAACCTGGCGCAGCGCAGCGCGGTGGCGGCCAAGGACATCAAGCACCTGATCGAAGCTTCGGTCAGCAAGGTGGGCACCGGCATGGAGCAGGTCTCGCGCGCCGGCATCACCATGGAGCAGGTGGTGCACGCGGTGCAGCAGGTCACCACCATCATGGACGAGATCTCGCGCGCCTCCAGCGAGCAAAGCGTCGGCGTGGACCAGGTCAATTCGGCCATCGCCCACATGGACCAGGTGACGCAGCAGAACGCGGCCCTGGTGGAACAAGCGGCGGCGGCCTCCAACAGCCTGGCGGCGGAAGCGGTGCATCTGCGCCAGGCCGTCAGCCTGTTCAAGCTTGGCAAGGAGGGCAAGGCCCTGGCCGGCGCCAGCCAAAGCGGCCGCCTGGCCGCGCAGAAAAGCGTGCCGCGCCTGGCCGCCTGAGTAACCAACCTAGTTTAAATCTGTCATGCCTCATACTGAATCCGCCACCCAGACCGCCGCGACCTATTTTCCCTCGCTGCGCTTTGAACCCGATGTGATCGAGAAGCTGGGCCGCGCCGGTCCGCGCTACACCTCGTATCCGACCGCCGACCGCTTCGATAACGGCTTCACCTACGCCAATTACCTGGAAGCGGTGGCCGCCGTGCGCAATCGCGGGGTGCGCTCGCCGCTGTCGCTGTACCTGCACATTCCTTTCTGCGACACGCTGTGCTACTACTGCGCCTGCAACAAGGTGGTCACGCGCGACCGCAGCAAGGCGGCGGTCTACCTCGATTACCTGAAGCGCGAGATCGCCATGCAGTCCAATCTGTTCCAGGGCCTTGGCCAGGTCGACCAGCTGCACTTCGGCGGCGGCACGCCGACCTATCTGGACGATGAGCAGATGGGCGACCTGATGGACTACCTGCGCAAGCAGTTCCCGTTTGCGCCGGACGGCGAGGGCGAGTACAGCATCGAGATCGATCCGCGCACGGTCAGCCCGGAACGCGTGCGCCGCCTGCGCGAACAAGGCTTCAACCGTATCAGCCTGGGCGTGCAGGACTTCGACGCCAAGGTGCAGAAGGCGGTCAACCGCATCCAGCCGGAGCAGGAGACGCTGGGCGTGATCCAGGCCGCGCGCGAGGCCGGCTACCGCTCCATCAGCATCGACCTGATCTACGGCCTGCCATTCCAGACCATGGACAGCATGCGCGCCACGCTGGCCAAGGTGATCGCCGCCAATCCAGACCGC
>Ga0213872_10000938_pt1 | contig 20482 bp, 21 predicted proteins | sample VelepicomBERX_R2_FD_160071 | JGI IMG/M metagenome (GOLD analysis project Ga0213872, IMG submission 160071) | Rhizosphere microbial communities from Vellozia epidendroides in rupestrian grasslands, the National Park of Serra do Cipo, Brazil - RX_R2 | ecosystem: Host-associated > Plants > Roots >...
GTGATCCAGGCCGGTGCCATCGGGCTCCTTGCGCCAGACGGTGATTTCCAGGCGCTTGGACAGCGCGTTGGTGACCGAGACGCCGACGCCGTGCAGGCCGCCGGAGAAGGCGTAGGCGCCGCCCGAGCCCTTGTCGAACTTACCGCCCGCGTGCAGGCGGGTGAACACGATTTCCACGGTGGGCACGCCTTCTTCAGGGTGCAGGCCGACCGGGATGCCGCGGCCGTCGTCTTCCACCGTGATGCTGCCGTCGGCGTTCTGGGTGACGATGATGTTCTTGCAGTGGCCACCCAGCGCTTCGTCGGACGCGTTGTCGATCACCTCCTGAATAATGTGCAGGGGGTTCTCGGTACGGGTGTACATGCCGGGCCGCTGTTTAACTGGCTCCAGGCCCTTGAGGACGCGGATGGATGATTCGCTGTAGTCGGAAACGGGTTTTTTAGTGGCCATCTGAACGGACTTAATAATTTTACACTGTGTTTATGTACAGCTAAGGCTGACGCCTGCGTATTCTATCCTCAACCGGGCGTCATGGCGGATTTTTGTGGTTAAATAGAAAAAAATCATCGCCCTCACGCCTCTTTCACCCCTATGCCAGCAGAGAAATTCCCCTTCGCGGTGCGTCTGGTCGGCTTTGCGCCGGAGGAGGCGCTTGTCCTGACGGCGTTGCTGGCGCAGGTTCCTGATGTGAGTACGAACCCGGGACCGGGCTATTTTTGCCTGTCCGACGATTCGCTGCAAGAGCCGGATCTGCTGATCGCCAACGGCGCGGAACTGAGCGCGCTGGCGGCTTTGTCGACCCTGGCCTCGGGCGAGGTGCGGCCGGCGCTGATCGTGGGCGATCCGGTGCTGGCGCTGCCTTATCCCAGCGTGCTTCGGCCAGTGGAGGCGGACAGCCTGCATGCGGAGCTGCAGCAGTTGGTGGAACGCCGGGCCGACGCGCTGGCGGAGCTGGCGGCGTCCGGCCTGCCGGCGCTGCCGGAGCGGCGTCTGCGCCAGCGGCTGGACTTCGATCTGACCGATCCTGCGGAATATGAGGCTTTGCGCCACCCGGGCAGCCGGGGCGCGGTGCTGGTGGTGGACCGTAATGCTTCGTTCCAGGCGCATCTGGAGCGGCTGCTGCAGCCTTACAGCATTCCGGTGGTATGGGCGGGCAGCGAGGCGGAAGCGGCGCGGGTGGCATCATCACGCGCGGTGGCGGTGGCGCTGGTGAATACGGCGATGCAGCTGGATCCTTACCGGCTATCGGCCATGCTGCGGCAGGGCGGTGGTCCGCTGATTCCGGCGGTAGTGCTGCTGGTGTCGGCGCCGTTTGTGTATGACCGCAGCAAGGCACAGGCTTCCGGTGTGGCCGGGTTGCTGGACAAGCCGGTGGCGGACCACCATCTCAAGGCGGTGCTCAAGAAGCTGATGGGCATGAGCTGACTAGTCGGAGCGGCGGCGCGCCTTGATGCGCCGTTCGGTGCCGGGCGGGCGCGGTGCATCGCGGTTCTGCTCCCGCCACGCGGAGGCGCGCGCCCAGGTGTCGTGGAAGCTGCGGCGTATCCACAAGTCGCGCCAGGGATTGCGGATTGTGCCGGTGATTTGCTCCATCCATTCGCGCGGCGACAGCGCTTCGCCTCCATACATTAACTCGTCGCCTTCCACGCGGGCGTAGTACCAGACGCCCCGGTAACGCATGCGCAGATCAGAACCGTCTGGCAGGAACAGTTCCTTCCACTGATAGCCGCGGCGGCCGGGGTTGCCGATGTGTTCGGCCAGCCAGGACTTGATGGCCAGCGCGATAATTTCGTTCGGGTCGCGCATGTCGCCGCATTTGCGCAACTGGTGAATCAGCTCGAAGTACAGGGTGGGGGATATGCCCGGCAGGTACGCCTCGTTCTTCATACTTGTGCCTCGTTTTGTCTCGTTTTATAAGAGTTGGACCGCGTCCTTCAGAGGGAAGTTCCGAGTCCGGGCTGAAAAAAAGCGAGACAAAACGAGGCAAAAGAAGCACAGAGTAGGCGTACCTGCCGGGGCATACCGGCACATATATACGGCAGCTTCTTATTCCGGCTGCGCGCCGTGGAAGACCTGGCGGTACAGGTAGCGGACTTCCGGCGCGCAAAGCATCTCCTGGTCGTCTTCATGGGCCAGCACGCTGTGGCGGGTGTGATAGGCGCCGCTTTCATCGAGTACCAGACGGTCTGCCAGACGCGCGGACTTCATCTGCGCTACAAAGACCAAGACTTTCCCCACCTCCTGCGGCGACAGCTCGCGCGCGCCATGCGCCACCGAGACCAGCACGCGTGCATGCGGATTGAGATCGACCGCGTGGCGGATGCGCGCCAGCAGCTCGCTTTGCTGCTGGTCCTGCAGATCGGCGGGCCGCACCAGAACGACGATGACCCCCGCCATGCTCAGCGCCATGGCGCCATTGGCGGTGCAGATCACGATATCGTCGTAGCGCAGGCTGCGGCGCATGCGCTGCGCATGGGCTGAAGACATCAACAGCACGCTGGCGCCGGCAGCGGTGCGCAGCAAGGCCAGTTGCTGGGCCAGATCAGATGCGGCATGGTCGTCCGTGCCGGTAAGGGCGATGATCATTGCATTTCCTCGGTGATGACGATGGAAAAAGCTTAGACCTGGGCGCGTAAAAATGGTCTAAAGACTCGCTCGTCCCCTGTAAACACGGCGTAAACGCCAGTCCCGCGTTTACGGAATTTTTACACCTGCGGCCCCACTGTTTACACCATCTTTAGACGCCGATCGATAACCTTGCCGGTATCAATACGAGACCTTTAAGGGAAGCGATGAATACCTTTTATCTGATTGGCGCACTGACCTCGGCCGCTTTGCTGGTCTACCTGGTCGTGGCCTTGCTGAAGGCGGAGGATCTGTGATGACCATGCAATCCTTCATCCTGCTGGCAGTTTTCCTGCTGGTGCTGCTGGCGCTGGCCTACCCGCTGGGCATCCTGCTGACCCGCGTCGGCCAGGGCGGCGCCGTGCCGGGCATGCGCTGGCTGCACAAGTTCGAGCAGCTGCTGTATCGCGCCGGCGGCGTCGAGACCAAGGACGGTGTAGCGGCCGGCCAGAGCTGGAAGTCCTATGCCGTCGCGCTGCTGCTGTTTAACACCATCGGCGCGCTGGCCGTGTATGCCCTGCAGCGTGTGCAGCAATGGCTGCCGCTGAATCCCCAGGCACTGCCCAATATCAGCGCCGATTCGGCCTTCAACACCGCCGTCAGCTTCGTCAGCAATACCAACTGGCAGGGCTACAGCGGCGAACAGGCCATGAGCTACCTGACCCAGATGCTGGTGCTGACTTGCCAGAACTTCTTCTCGGCCGCCACCGGCATCGCCGTGGCGTATGCGCTGATCCGTGGCTTCGCTTCGCGTTCGGCCGATTCGATCGGTAACTTCTGGGCCGACGTGACCCGCTCGACCCTGTATGTGCTGTTGCCGCTGTCGCTGATCTTCGCGGTCTTCCTGGGCAGCCAGGGCGTGATCCAGAACTTCTCGGCCTACAAGGAGGTGAGCCTGATGGATCCGGTCACCTACACCCAGCCGAAAACCGGCGCCGATGGCCAGCCGCTGCTGGGCGCCAAGGGCCAGCCTGTGACCGAGACCCTGACCACCGACAAGCAGACCATCGCCATGGGCCCGGTGGCATCGCAGGAAGCCATCAAGATGCTGGGTACGAACGGCGGCGGCTTCTTCAACGCCAATTCGGCGCACCCTTATGAGAACCCGAACGCGCTGACCAACTTCCTGCAGATGATTTCCATCTTCGTCATCCCGGCCGCGCTGTGCTTCGCCTTCGGCCGCATGGTGGGCGATCAGCGCCAGGGCTGGGCCGTGCTGGCCGCCATGACGCTGCTGTTTGTCGTCATGACAGCGGTGGTGATGAGCGCAGAACAGCAGGCGCATCCCGCCCTGCAGGCGCTGAATGTGGACCAGAATATGAGCGCGCTGCAGTCGGGCGGCTACATGGAAGGCAAGGAGACCCGCTTTGGCATCAGCGCTTCGACCCTGTTTGCGGCCGTGACCACCGCTGCCTCCTGCGGCGCCGTCAATGCCATGCACGATTCCTTCCTGCCGCTGGGCGGTATGGTGCCGCTGCTGCTGATCCAGTTCGGTGAGGTGATCTTCGGCGGCGTCGGCTCGGGCCTGTACGGCATGCTGATCTTCGCCATCATGGCGGTGTTCATCGCCGGCCTGATGATCGGCCGCACGCCGGAATACCTGGGCAAGAAGATCCAGTCGTATGAAATGAAGATGACTTCGATCGCCATCCTGGTCACGCCTATCCTGGTGCTGTCCGGTACCGCCATCGCGGTGCTGTGCGACGCGGGCAAGGCCGGCATGGCCAATCCCGGCGCGCACGGCTTCTCGGAGATCCTGTACGCCTTCAGTTCCGCCGCCAACAACAACGGCAGCGCCTTTGCGGGCCTGAATGCCAACACGCCGTTCTACAACATCATGCTGGCCATCGCCATGTGGTTCGGCCGTTTCGCCGTGATCGTGCCGATCCTGGCCATCGCCGGTTCGCTGGCCGCAAAGAAGCGCCTGGAAGCCAACGCCGGCACCATGCCCACCCACGGCCCGATCTTCATCGGCCTGCTGGTCGGCGTGGTGACCCTGGTGGGCGTGCTCAATTACGTGCCTGCGCTGGCGCTCGGCCCGGTGGTCGAACACCTGCAGCTGTTCGCGCATTAAGAGGAGTTCAATATGTCTCAAGCGATTATCAACAATCCGCCGGCCGCCGCAGCACCAGTACCGGCGCGCAAGCTGAACCTGTTCGACTCACAGCTGGTGTGGCCGGCCATCGTCGATTCGTTCAAGAAGCTCGACCCGCGCGTGCAGCTGCGCAGCCCCGTCATGTTCGTGGTCTACGTTGGCAGCATCATTACCTCGCTGCTGGCCGTGCAGGCTTACAGCGGCCAGGGGGAAGCGCCGTTCGGCTTTATCCTGGCCACCGCGATCTGGCTGTGGTTCACCGTGCTGTTCGCGAACTTCGCCGAGGCGCTGGCGGAAGGCCGCAGCAAGGCGCAGGCAGCCTCGCTGCGCAGCCTGAAGCAGACCGTCATGGCCAAGAAGCTGTCCGCGCCAAAACATGGCGCGGCCTGGCTGCCGCAGTCGGCCACTGATCTGCGCAAGGGGAATGTGATCCTGGTCGAAGCGGGCGATGTGATTCCGATCGACGGCGAAGTGCTGGAAGGCGTGGCCTCGGTGGACGAATCGGCCATCACCGGCGAATCGGCCCCCGTGATCCGCGAATCGGGCGGCGACTTCTCCTCTGTCACGGGCGGCACCCGCGTGCTGTCGGACTGGCTGATCGTGAAAGTGACCGCCAATCCCGGCGAGACCTTCCTCGACCGCATGATCGCCATGGTGGAAGGCGCCAAGCGCCAGAAGACGCCCAACGAAATCGCCCTGACCATCCTGCTGGTGGCGCTGACCATCGTGTTCCTGGTGGTGACCGTGACCCTGCTGCCGTTCTCTCTGTTTTCGGTGGAGGCGGCCAAGGCGGCCGGTATCGCCAGCACGCCGATCACCATCACAGTGCTGATCGCGCTGCTGGTCTGTCTGATCCCGACCACCATCGGCGGCCTGCTGTCGGCCATCGGCGTGGCTGGCATGAGCCGCATGATGCAGGCGAATGTGATCGCCACTTCCGGCCGCGCGGTGGAGGCGGCAGGCGACGTTGACGTGCTGCTGCTGGATAAAACCGGAACCATCACCTTGGGCAATCGCCAGGCGTCGGCCTTCGTGCCAGCACCCGGCGTGACCGAACTGCAGCTGGCCGACGTGGCGCAACTGGCCTCGCTGGCCGACGAAACGCCGGAAGGCCGCAGCGTGGTGGTACTGGCCAAGAACAAGTTCAATATCCGCGAACGTGCGATGGAAAGCCTGCACGCCACCTTCGTGCCGTTTGCCGCCACCACCCGTATGAGTGGACTGGACATTCCGCTGGAAGGCGGAGCTGTGCGCGAAGTCCGCAAGGGCGCGGCCGAGGCGGTGCGCAAGTATGTGGAAGCGCAAGGCCAGCCTTACCCGGCCGAAGTGGCGCGCGCGGTGGATGATGTGTCTCGCCGTGGTTCGACTCCGCTGGTGGTGGCCGATGCGGGCCGTGTGCTGGGCGTGATCGAGTTGAAGGACATCGTCAAAGGCGGCATCAAGGAGCGTTTCGCCGAGCTGCGCCGCATGGGTATCAAGACCGTGATGATCACCGGCGACAACAAGCTGACCGCCGCCGCCATCGCCGCCGAGGCGGGTGTGGACGACTTCCTGGCCGAAGCGACGCCGGAGGACAAGCTGAAACTGATCCGCCAGTACCAGTCCGACGGCCGCCTGGTGGCAATGACCGGCGACGGCACCAACGACGCGCCCGCGCTTGCCCAGGCCGACGTGGCGGTGGCGATGAATTCCGGCACCCAGGCCGCCAAGGAGGCGGGCAATATGGTCGACCTGGATTCCAATCCAACCAAGCTGCTGGAGATCGTTGAAATCGGCAAGCAGATGCTGATGACGCGCGGCTCGCTGACCACCTTCTCGATCGCCAATGACGTGGCCAAGTATTTCGCCATCATCCCGGCGGCCTTCGTGGGCACTTATCCGGCGCTGAAGTCGCTCGACATCATGCATCTGGCCAGCCCTTCGTCGGCCATCATGTCGGCGGTGATCTTCAACGCGCTGATCATCGTGGTGCTGATCCCGCTGGCGCTGAAGGGCGTGCAGTACCGCGCCATCGGCGCCGCCGCGCTGCTGCGCCGGAACATCCTGGTGTACGGGCTGGGCGGCCTGGTCCTGCCCTTCATCGGGATCAAGCTGATCGACATGGTGCTCGCCATGTTCAACTTTGTTTAAGCAAGGAGCTGCAATGAATCTCCCCAAATCTGCCGCCAAACAATCGCATCTGCGTCCTGCCACGCTGCTGTTTGCCATCCTGTCCGTGCTGTGCGGCGTGGTGTATCCGCTGGTGGTGTGCGGCATTGTCGCGCTGCTGTTCCCGGCCAAGGCGGGCGGCAGCATGGTCGAGGCGCATGGCAAGGCGGTTGGCTCGACCCTGATCGGCCAGGCCTTCTCCTCGCCCAAGTACTTCTGGAGCCGTCCATCTGGCACCGGGCCGATGCCGAACAATGGCGCAGGTTCGGGCGGCGCCAACCAGGGGCCGACCAATCCGGCGCTGATCGACGCGGTCAAAGGCCGTATCGATGCGCTGCACGCGGCCGAGACGGCGGCGGGCCTGCCAGTGTCCACCGGCCCCATTCCGGTTGACCTGGTGACGGCTTCCGCCTCCGGCCTGGATCCGGAGATCAGCGTCGCCGCCGCCCTGTACCAGGCGCCGCGCGTTGCCGCCGCGCGCCACCTCGATCCGACGCGCGTGCGCAGCCTGGTGGAGCAGCACCGCTTGCCGCAGTACTTCGGCTTCTTTGGCGAGCCGCGCGTCAATGTGCTTGAGCTGAACATGGCGCTGGATGGTGAGCGTACCACTGCGCTGGCCTCTGCAGCACGCTGAGAGGTGGCGTAGAATGCTGTTCCATGTTCCCCAGCGATAGCCAACGACCCGACCCGGATGCGCTTCTGGCGCAAGTGCAAGCGCAGGAGCGCAAGGCGGCCCGGGGCAAGCTGCGCATCTACTTCGGCGCTTCGGCTGGCGTGGGCAAGACCTACGCCATGCTGGCGGCCGCGCGCAAGGTGCTGGCCGCCGCGCCGGTGCCACCGCCGCCGGGCGCACGTCCCACGCTGCTGGTCGGCGTCATCGAAACCCACGGCCGCAGCGAAACCGCCGCCATGCTGGAAGGCTTGCCGGTGCTGCCCCTGCGTGCCGTCGAATACCGTGGCAAGAGCATCGCCGAATTCGACATCGACGCGGCGCTGGCACAGCATCCCTCCCTGATCCTGATCGACGAACTGGCGCACTCCAATGCTCCCGGCGCGCGCCATCCCAAGCGCTGGCAGGACGTCGAGGAGCTGCTCGACGCCGGCATAGACGTCTACACCACCGTTAATGTGCAGCACCTGGAAAGCCTGAATGACGTGGTGGGCGGCATCACCAATATCCGCGTCAGCGAGACCGTGCCCGACACGGTGTTCGACCAGGCCGACGAAGTGGTGCTGGTCGATATCCCCGCCGACGAACTGCTGGCGCGGTTGAAGAGCGGCCGGGTCTACCAGGAAGCGCAGGCGGAACGGGCCGCGCGCAACTTCTTCCGCAAGGGGAACCTGATCGCGCTGCGCGAACTGGCGCTGCGCCGCACCGCCGATCGCGTCGAGGGCGATGTGCGCGCGTATCGCGTCGAGCAGTCGATCAACGCCATCTGGAAGACCGGCGCCGCGCTGCTGGCCTGCGTGGGGCCGCGTCCCGGCTGCGAGCATACGGTGCGCAGCACGGCGCGCCTGGCCAGCCAGTTGGGCACGGCCTGGCATGCCATCTATGTCGAAACGCCCGCCTTGCAGCGCCTGCCCGCACGCCAGCGCGAGCAGATACTGAAAAACCTCAAGCTGGCCGAAGACCTGGGCGCTGTCACGGCGGTGATCTCGGGGCAGGACATCGCGCTGTCCGCAGTGGACTATGCGCGCAGCCACAACCTGTCCAAGATCGTTATGGGCCGGGTGCACCGTAGCTGGCCCTGGCGCGCGCCGCACATCAAGCGCATCGCCGCGCTGGCCGATGACCTGGATCTGATCGAGATCGGCGCGCCGAAAAACGGCAGGCGGGCAGCGGGACGCGACGGCGCTTATGGCGGGGCGAATGCGGCCCTGTACGACGCCAGCTACGACCGAAGCGGCGATGCCGTCCAGGGAGCTGAATCGCCAGGCTCGGGTGCCGGCGCCGGCCGAGGCGTCGACGCCGAACTGGCCGAGGATGCCGCCAAGGCGCGCCGTCGCCTGCATGGCTATCTGTGGGCAGCCGGCAGCAGCATCGCCACCGCGCTGGCCGCCACACCCTTGCTGGCCTGGCTGGACCTGGCCAATATCGCCATGCTGTTCCTGCTGGTGGTGGTGCTGGTGGCCTGGCGCTTCGGGCGCGGACCGTCGGTGCTGGCGACCTGCGTCAGCGTGGCCTGCTTCGACTTCTTCTTCGTGCCGCCGCGCTTTGACTTTGCCGTCTCCGACTTCCAGTACCTGATCACCTTCGTGGTGATGCTGGTGGTGGGCCTGTTCACCGGCCACCTGACCTCCGACCTGCGCTTCCAGGCACGCGTCGCCTCCAGCCGCGAAGCCCGTTCGCGCGCGCTGTACGAGTTTTCCCGCGAGCTGTCCGGCGCACTGCTGACCGAGCAGATTTTCGAGATCACCCAGCAGGCCATCCAGCACGCCTTCCGCGCCCGCGCCACATTGATCCTGCCGGACGATCATGGCCGCCTGCAGCCGCCTCGCTTTGGCGCCGCCGACGCCGCCACCAACCGTCACCTGGCCCTGCTGGACATGGCGATCGCCCAGTGGTCCTTTGACCGCGCCGAGAACGCCGGCCTGGGTACCGACACCCTGCCGGCCAGCCGCATCTTCTACCTGCCGTTGATGGCGCCGATGCGTACGCGCGGCGTGCTGGCGATCGAACCGGAGCACCGGCGCTGGATCCTGATCCCGGAACAGCGCCAGCAGCTCGACACCTTCGCTACCCTGGCGGCGATCGCGCTGGAGCGGGTGCATTACATCGAGGTGGCGCAGAATGCCCTGGTCAACATGGAGTCTGAGCGCCTGCGCAACTCCTTGCTGGCTGCGCTGTCGCATGACCTGCGCACGCCATTGACCTCGCTGGTCGGCCTGTCCGAATCGCTGGCCGCCTCGCGCCCGCCGCTGTCGGAAGCGCAGCTGGATACCGCCACCGCGCTGCACGATGAGGCGCTGCGCATGAGCACCCTGGTGGCCAATCTGCTGGACATGGCGCGCATCCAGAGCGGGGAAGTGAAGTTCAACCTGCAGTGGCACGCGCTGGAAGAAGTGGTCGGCAGCGCGCTGCGCGCCAGCGCTTTGCAGCTGCGCGAGCACCAGCTCAGCACCCGCCTGCCGCCCGAGCTGCCGCTGGTGCAGTTCGACGCCGTGCTGATCGAACGCGTGCTGTGCAATCTGCTGGAGAACGCCGCCAAGTACACGCCATCCGGTGCGCGCATCGAAGTGGCGGCCGAGGTGCGTGGCACGCTGATCCACGTCAGCGTATATGACGACGGCCCCGGCCTGCCGCCCGGCCGCGAGGAAGCGCTGTTCGAAAAATTCACCCGCGGCGAGCGCGAATCGGCCAAGCCGGGCGTGGGCCTGGGACTGGCGATCTGCCGCGCCATCATCGAGGCGCACGGCGGTCGCATCGCTGCAGTGGCGTCGCCGCTGGGCGGGGCCTGTTTTGAATTCACCCTGCCGCTGGGCACACCGCCGCTGCCGCCCGAGCCGGACCTGGATCCGGCCGCAACACAACTGGAAGCATGAGCATATGAGTGAACCATCCCCGACCGCCCTGCTGGTGGAAGACGAACCGCAGATCCGCCGCTTCGTGCGCGCCGCGCTGGAAGAGGAGGGCTGGCAGGTGCACGAAGCGGCCACCCTGCAGCGCGGCCTGATCGACGCGGGCACGCGCAAGCCGGACCTGATCGTGCTGGACCTGGGCCTGCCGGATGGCGACGGCAACAGCTTCATCGCCGACGTGCGCAAATGGTCGCAGGTGCCGATCATCGTGCTGTCGGCGCGCGTCAACGAGGACGACAAGATCGCCGCGCTGGACGCCGGCGCCGATGATTACCTGACCAAGCCCTTTGGCGTCGGCGAGCTGCTGGCCCGTGTGCGCGCCACCTTGCGGCGCCAGCGCCAGCCGCTGGCCGACAGCGCGGGCCTGGTGCGCTTTGGCGACGTCACGGTGGACATCAAGGACCGCCGCGTCACGCGCGCGGGCGAGCCGGTGCATCTGACGCCGACCGAGTTTCGCTTGCTGTCCGTGCTGGTGGCGAACGCCGGCCGGGTGGTCACCAATCCCCAGCTCCTGCGCGCCGTGTGGGGCCCGGCGCAATCGGAGAACGGCCACTACCTGCGCATCTATATGGGCCACCTGCGACACAAGCTGGAAGAAGATCCGACCCAGCCGCGCTATCTGCTGACCGAAACAGCAGTCGGCTACCGCCTGCAGCTGCCTGCCTGAAAACGATCTTTACGTAACGTTTACAGGCGGCGCCGGTCTTTTTGCACCATCTTTATACCCCCGTTGATACTCTGTGCGCCTCACTTCAACGGGAGTTTGTATGACCAAAAATAGCTTCATGCGCAGCGGCGCAATCGCTGCGTATGCCGGTCTGGCGCTGCTTGCCACGAGCGCAGCCAACCAGGCCTTTGCCCAGGCAGCGGAAGGCTGCGCGGCCGATTCGGCCAAGCACTCGCTGTCAGACCGTTTCGTCAGCGCCTATCAGGATTACCTGGCCTGGAACGGCGATCCCGCCGACACCCCGCCTAACTGGCGCGAAGGTTATCAGCCGCCGCCGGTGTCGAGCGCACCAATGCCGTTCTCGAACTGGCCAATGGGCGGCACCGAGAACATCGGCTACGAGAACATGTACAACGGCGCGCTGATGGAAGCCATCTGGTGCGGCGAAGACGGTAAGAAATGGAAGGACAGCCGCGTCACCGTGTATGGCTGGGCCAACGTGGGCGGCAATCTGAGTACCTCGCACACGCGCTACAACCCATCCAACGGCACTGGCTCCAACTTCCCGGCAGCCTATGCCTACTCGTCCAACACGGTCCAGTTCGACCAGGCTGCGCTGTACTTGGAGCGCACTCCGGACGTAGTGCAAAAGGACCATTTCGATTGGGGCTTCCGCCTGGCCGGCGTATGGGGTACGGACACCAAGTACACCTTCTCGCGCGGCATTTTCAGCAACCAGTTCTCGAACGGAAATGGCAAGGTCGCCAAGTACGGCGTCGACATTCCGATGGCTTACATCGAGGGCTACTTCCCTGGCGTGGCGGATGGCATGATCCTGCGTGCGGGCCGCTACATTTCGATCCCGGACATCGAAGCCCAGCTGGCGCCGAATAACTACACCTACACGCACTCGCTGCTGTACACCTACGATCCATTTACTCAGACCGGCGCGATCGCCACCGTTAAGCTGGACAAGAACTGGACCGTGCAGGCCGGCGTCCACTTCGGTAACGACATGGCGCCCTGGTTCCATGCCAAAGTGCCAGCCACCTACGTCAACGGCGCTGGCGCCACCGTGGCCAACCCGAACGCGGGCCAGGAATACGGCGCCCAGGCGTCGGGCACCGCTTGCGTGCAGTGGACTTCCGATTCAGGCAACGACGCCATCTACCCCTGCGCCAACGGCATCAACAGCGGCAACTACGGCTGGAACAATCTGCAGCAGAAGGTCGTGACCTGGTACCACAAGTTCGACGACCAATGGCATATGTCGTCCGAAGCCTATTACATGGACCAGAAGAACACGCCCAACATGTCCAACGCGGACGGTGCTGGACTGTGGAATTCCTACTTCGGCGCCATCAACAGCGTCGGCGGCCCGTTTGGCGCGGCTGGTGGCCATGGCTGCGGTCCGAATGACGGCGTGACCTGCACTTCGAAAGAGTGGGCCTTCGTGAACTACATCGTGTACCAGCCGACGCCGCGCGACTACTTCGCCTTCCGCACCGATATCCTCAACGATATCAACGGCCAGCGCACCGGCTTTGCCACCCGCTACACCGAGTTCCTGCTGAGCTGGAACCACTGGCTGGGCAAGGCGATCACCATCCGTCCGGAACTGCGCTACGAACATGCCGGTGTGGCGGCTTACGATAATCCTTGCCCGGCGGCTGGCACGGCGGGCTGCGGCAGCACGGTCACTGCGGGTAAAAAGTCCCAGACCATGTTCGCCATGGACGTCATCGTGCATTTCTAAGGAGCTGGCATGAAATCGTTTATACGGTTTATCGCCGTTGCCGTCGGCCTGCTGGCGATGTTCGATGCGCAGTCTGAGCCTGCCCGCGTGCTGCCGCTGGACCATGGCCCGCGCGCGCAAAGCACGCCCTGGGTGAATGCGCAGATTCGCGAGCGAGAGGCGCGCGAGGCCCAGAAAGCGCAGAAAGCGCAGAGGCCGCCCGAAGCCGCTACGGAGCCCGCGCCCGTAGCGCCGGTGCACGGCTAAGCGCATACTTCGGCCGCCGGCGAAGTATCCACGCCGGCGGCTGATCTACAATACCTGCACCACCTTTTCGAGGGAGTGCATCCATGAGCATTGACCTGCAGCCGCGCTTTGCCCGCGTGGCCGCCGCCATCGGCGATCCCACCCGTGCGCTGATGCTGTCGCGTCTTCTGGATGGGCGCTGCTATACCGCCACCGAGCTGGCCGCCCACGCGGGCGTGGCGGCATCCACCGCTTCCCAGCATCTCAAACTTCTGTGCGACGAAGGCCTGGCCCAGGTCCGTGCGCAGGGCCGCCATCGCTACTTCATGCTGGCCGATGCCGACGTGGCGCATGCGCTGGAGGCGCTGCTGCGCGTGGCCGATGGCGCGCTGCCGGAAACGCAACGCTGGCGCGGCCCCGGCATGCGCCATCTGCGCCACGCGCGCACCTGCTACGGCCACCTGGCGGGCCAGCTGGGCGTACGTCTGCAGCAGGCTTTCGTGGCGCAGGGCTGGGTGAGGGAGGACGGCGACAGTGGCCGCGACTATCTGCTGACGGCCGATGGCCACGCGGCCCTGGCGCGGCTGGGCGTGCCGGAAGCTGCGCTGGCGGCAGGTACGCGGCGGCGCGCGCTGTACGGCTGCGTCGACTGGTCGGAGCGGCGCGATCACTTTGCCGGTCCGCTGGCTGTCGCCGTACTGGACACCTTGCTGGAACGTGGCTGGCTGCGCCGCAGCGGCGATTCGCGCGCCCTCAGCGTCAGCGCGGAAGGGGAGCGCCAACTGGCGGCACTGCTGGGCATATCAATGTGAGAACGGTCTACTGCTCCAGCTCCAGCATCAGATAGCCGTCCACCAGCTGCTGCTTCAGCTGGAAGCCGCGCCGGCTCAGCATCTTCATCATGGTGGATTCGGCTTTGCAGGCCGAGAACAGGCGGCGCTGGCCATAGTGGCCGCAGAAGAAGTCGACCAGCGCGGTGCCGACGCCCAAGCCACGGAAGGCCGGATCCACCGCCACCGCGTGCAGTTCGCGTTCGCTGCCTTTGTTGGCGTCCATCCCCAGAATCATCATGTAGCCCGCTACCTTGCCATTGACGACGGAGACCCAGAAGTCGATCGGCACGGTGGAGCGGCCGCCGCCCCAGACATCGCGCAGGGCGACGCCTTCCGTGATGCCGTGCTTGAAGTTGTGTGCCAGGGCAGCCTGCCGCACCGTGTCCTGCACTGCCTGGTCGAAACCGCCGGTTTGCCCACCCAAGATGGTCAGGTGCACGATGTCATCCACATCCTCCGGCAGCGCGCGCCGGATCGAGGCCGCCATGAAGCGCTGATGGCGCTCGCTGCGGGCGATATGCTGCAGGTGGCTGGCGTGGTGCGCCAGATGGTCCACCAGCTGGCGCACCTGGCGCACCAGCACGGCGACGATGGCGTAGAACACGCCGCTCTGCAGCACCGCGTAGCCCAGCATCCAGAGCGGCTCGCCGGGCGCCTGGCGCAGGCTGTAGTCGTAGGCGCGGGCCAGCGCCGACAGCAGCACGAAGGCCAGCGTGGCATGCGGCCCAAGGAACCAGGCCGCCAGCGCGGTCGGTGCGCTCAGATAGGGCGAGTAGGAGATGGTGGCGCCGGTGTCGACGTCCAGCAGAAAAATGACCGCCTCCAGTAGCAGGAGGCCGATCAGCATGGTGCGGCTGTTGAGATGTTGTGCGGTCTTGCCCCAGCGGGCGACCAATCGTTTTATAGGTGGCATAGCAGAAGCGCCTGAACAGGACAATTTGGCGGTTCGCTTAGGCTAACCGCCCCTCTGGTGTGCTACAAGCCGATTTTTGTAAAGGAATTGTATATCTTTGTATCGTTCACTTGCTCAGTGCGCGCATGGCCCTCTCAAGTCCGTCCATGGTGACGGGGAACATGCGGTGGTTCATCAGCTGATTAATGATCGAAATCGATTGACGATATTGCCACACGCCTTCCGGCTCGGGATTCAGCCAGACGAACTTGGGGAAGGCGCTGGTGAAGCGCGCCAGCCATTCCGCGCCCGCTTCTTCGTTGTTGTATTCCACCGAGCCGCCCGGCTGCAGGATTTCGTAGGGGCTCATGGTGGCGTCGCCGACAAAAATCAGCTTGGTGTCGGGCGGGTACTTGCGCAGCACGTCCCAGGTGGCAAAGCGTTCCGACTGGCGGCGGCGGTTGTTCTTCCACAGGTAGTCGTACACGCAGTTGTGGAAGTAGAAGAACTCCATGTTCTTGAATTCGGTCTTGGCCGCCGAGAACAGCTCCTCGGTGCGCTCGATATGGTCGTCCATGGTGCCGCCGACGTCGTACAGCATCAGCACCTTGACCTTGTTCTTGCGCTCCGGCTGCATCTTGATATCCAGGTAGCCGGCGTTGCTGGCGGTGGCGCGGATGGTGTCTTCCAGCGCCAGTTCCTCGTCGGCCCCTTCGCGCGCGAACTTGCGCAGGCGACGCAGCGCCACCTTGATATTGCGCGTGCCCAGTTCGCGCTCGCCGTCGTAGTCCTTGTAGCTGCGCTGCTCCCACACTTTTACCGCCGTGCGGTTGCCGCCCTTGCCGCCGATGCGCACCCCTTCCGGATTGGTGCCGCCGTGGCCGAAGGGCGAAGTGCCGCCGGTGCCGATCCACTTGCTGCCGCCTTCGTGGCGTTCCTTCTGCTCCTTCAGCAGCTCCTGCAGGCGGTCCATCAGCTTGTCGTAGCCGAACTTCTCCAGCTGGGCGATCTGCTCGGGCGTCAGCTCGCGCTTCATGCGCTGCAGCAGCCAGTCGAGCGGAATGCCTTTCTCGGCGTCGAAGGCGGCATGGATGCCCTTGAAGTACAGGCCGAAGGCGCGGTCGAATTTGTCGTAATGGGCCTCGTCCTTGACCAGGATCAGGCGCGACAGATAGTAGAAGTCGTCCAGCGAGGTGTCGCTGACGTTCTTCTGCAGCGCTTCCAGCAGCAGCAGGAATTCCTTGATGGTGACGGGAATCTTGGCGTCTTTGAGGGTGAAGAAGAAATCGATCAGCATGGGATCACTCCGGGCGGGCGCGCCGCTCCAGGCGGTACAGCAGCTGGGCCTTGATCTCGGCCCATTCGCCGCGCACGATGCTGTACATGACCGTGTCGCGCACGGTGCCGTCGCGGCGCAGGGCATGATGGCGCAGCACGCCGTCGCGCCGCGCGCCCAGGCGCTCGATGGCGGCCTGCGAGGCGTGGTTGAAGTTATCCGTGCGCAGGCCCACCAGGGCGGCGTGCAGGGTCTCGAAGGCGTGCGTCATCAGCATCAGCTTGCAGGTGGTGTTGACGTGGGTGCGCTGGTAGCTCTGCGCATACCAGGTATAGCCGATTTCAATGCGCGCGATGGCCGGCACGATGTCATGATAGCTGGTGCTGCCGATGACTTTTCCGCTGGCGACGTCGATCACGGCGAAGGCAAAGCGGGAAGGGCGCATGTCGATGGCGCGCTGGATGTATTCGTCCACTTCATGCGGCGCCGGCACCGAGGTGACGCGCAGATGCCACAGTTCACCGTCGCTGGCGGCGGCGCGCAGGCCGTCGGCATGGTGCGACGCCAGCGGCTCCAGGCGCACGCCGTTGCGCTCCATGGTGAAGGGCGTGATGTTGGACCACAGGGACAGTTCGGCGCTCATCAGCGGTTAGTCCTCGACATGAACACCAGGCGCTCGAACAGGTGCACGTCCTGCTCGTTCTTCAGCAGGGCGCCGTGCAGCGGCGGCACGATGGCCTTCTGGTCCTGGCTGCGCAGGGCTTCCGGCGGGATGTCTTCCGCCAGCAGCAGCTTGAGCCAGTCGAGGAATTCGGAGGTGGACGGCTTCTTCTTCAGACCCGGCACTTCGCGCAGCTGGTAGAAGGCTTGCAGCGCCTGGTCCAGCAGCTCCTTCTTCAGGTTGGGGAAGTGGACATCGACGATGGCCGCCATGGTGTCCTTGTCGGGGAATTTGATGTAGTGGAAGAAGCAGCGGCGCAGGAAGGCGTCCGGCAGCTCCTTCTCGTTGTTGGAGGTGATGATGACCAGCGGGCGGTGCAGGGCGCGCACCATTTCGCGCGTCTCGTAGACGTAGAACTCCATGCGGTCCAGTTCGCGCAGCAGGTCGTTGGGGAATTCGATGTCGGCCTTGTCGATCTCGTCGATCAGCAGCACCACCGGCTCCGGCGAGGTAAACGCCTGCCACAGCACGCCCTTGACGATGTAGTTGTGGATGTCGTGCACGCGCTCGTCGCCCAGCTGGGAGTCGCGCAGGCGCGACACGGCGTCGTATTCGTACAGGCCCTGCTGGGCCTTGGTGGTGGACTTGATATGCCACTGCATCAGCGGCATGTTGAGCGCGGCGGCGACTTCCTCGGCCAGCATGGTCTTGCCGGTGCCGGGCTCGCCCTTGATCAGCAGGGGGCGCTGCAGGGTCAGGGCCGCGTTCACGGCCAGTTTCAGATCGTGGGTGGCGACGTAGTTGTCGGAGCCTTCAAAGCGGTGGGCGGACATGCGGAACATCTCTCAAGGATTAGCGATAGGTCAAGTATACGTCAGATCAGAGGTGACAGCAGTGTGTGTTTCTGGCAATGAACCTTGTGGACTGTGTCAATATTATTGAGTTAGAATCGTCTGCTGATGGCGTAAATAGCAAGTTTTGCAACTGGTTGTATCCGATTACACTTATTAAACTAAGTACACCATGAAAAAACTCTTCGCATTACTCGTACTCGCCGGTGTTGCCCAGTTTGCCTCCGCGGCAGACGTTGTGGCCAATGCCAAGGCCGCTCCGGCCAAGATTGAAATGTGTATCGGCTGCCACGGCATTCCGGATTACAAAGCCACCTTCCCGGAAGTGTTCCGCGTGCCCATGATCGGCGGCCAGTCGGCGAAATACATCGAGAATGCGTTGAAGGCCTACCAGAAGGGCGATCGCAAGCATCCTTCCATGAAGGGCATCGCCACCAGCCTGTCGGACCAGGACATCGCCGATATCGCGGCTTACTACTCGCAGCAAACCCAGGCGAAATAAGGATCTGACGACATGAAAAAACTGATCACTGCGCTGGCCCTGACCGCCATTTCCTCCGCTGCCCTGGCTGGCGGCAATATCGATGCCGGCAAAGCCCTGACCGAGAAGTACAGCTGCTTCGCCTGCCACGGCAAGGATTTCAACACCCCGATCGATCCCAGCTATCCAAAACTGGCCGGCCAGTTCAACGACTATCTGGTGCACGCCCTGACCGCCTACAAGCGCGGCGACGGCGCCAATGGCCGTAACAACGCCATTATGACCGGCCAGGTGAAGCCACTGTCGGACCAGGACATCAAGGATCTGGCCGCCTACCTGAGCAGCCTGCCGACCTCGCTGGCCCAGCACCGCTGATCCCAGCCAGCCTCAGCAAAAAAGCCACCTGCGGGTGGCTTTTTTATTTTGTTATTTCAGCAGGCGGCGCACGCTGTCCATGTAGGCCAGGGCGTCTGGCGGCTGGCCGTTGCGCTGGGAGTTCCAGATCATCTCGCCCAGGCATTCCATGATGCGGTGCTGGGCCTCGTGGGCCGAGTCCAGCTTCAGGGTCAGCTCGGTGGCGGCCTGGCGGATGCCGGGCGGCTGGTCAATGGAGATCTGCTCGTCGATCGACAAATGCATCGACAGGTGCAGGAAGGGATTGGTCTCGCCGCTGGCCACGGCATAGTCGCGCGCCAGGGCTTTTTCCACGTCGCTCAGCACGTCGTGGTATTCGGGATGGTGGTTGATCCAGTCGGCCGCCATGGCTTCCAGCGGGGTCAGGACTTCATTGGCACGCTGCTTGCGGAAGGCTTCGCAGAAGAAGCGGCGCACGTCCTCTTGGGATGGGTTGAACATGGGTCTAAAGTCAGGGATGCATCAGCCGCCATTGTACCCGCTGCGCGAATTGTGTACTCTGGCGGCTTATTTAACCTCCGGAACGCCGCATGCTGAACCAAACCGCCTTCGATACCCTGTTCTACGCCGCCCATACCCACAATGGCTGGCAAGACCGTCCCGTGGAAGATGAGCTGCTGCAAAAGCTCTACGATATGCTGAAGTGGGCGCCCACTGCGGCCAATGGCTCGCCTGCGCGCCTGGTCTTCGTCAAGTCGGCGGAAGCCAAGGCCAAGCTGGTGGAGTGCATGTCGCCCGGTAACCAGGCCAAGACCCTGCAGGCGCCGGTGACCGTGATCGTTGGCATGGATATGGAGTTTTACGAGAAACTGCCGCAGCTGTCGCCGGCCGTGGACGCGCGTTCCTGGTTCGTGGGCGATGAAGTGGGCATCCAGAACACCGCCTTCCGCAATTCGTCCCTGCAGGGCGGCTACATGATCCTGGCGGCCCGCGCCCTGGGACTGGATTGCGGCCCGATGTCGGGCTTTGACAATGCCAAGGTGGATGCGGCCTTCTTTGCCGGCACCCCGGTCAAGTCGAACTTCGTGTGCAGCATCGGCTATGGCGACGCCTCGAAGATCCGTCCGCGCGCGCCGCGCCTGGACTTCGGTCAGGCTTGCCAGATTGTTTAAGCAATAAAAAAACCGCCCTCGGGCGGTTTTTTGTTAGCCGGCTTTGGCGGTGGCCGGCTGGGCTTCCGGCTCCGGCGCGCAGGTGGAGCCGGGCGGTTCCGGCAGCGGCCGTGGCGCGTGCGGCTGGCGCAGGTAGCGCGCGGTATGGTGGCGCTGTCCATGTGCCGGCCAGGTCAGGAAGCGCGACAGCTCCTGCAGGGCGCGCTGGTAAACCTCACGCTTGAACTCGATCACCACGTCCAGCGGCACCCAGTATTCATGCCAGCGCCAGGCGTCGAATTCCGGATGGTCGGTCAGGCGCAGATTGACTTCCGTATCGCGCGCGCACATGCGCAGCAGGAACCAGATCTGCTTCTGGCCGCGGTAATGGCCGCGAATCTCGCGCTTGATGAAGTGATCCGGTACCTCGTAGCGCAGCCAGTCGCGGGTGCGGCCCACGATTTTGACATGCTCCGGGCGCAGCCCGATTTCTTCCTCCAGTTCGCGGAACATGGCCTGTTCCGGCGTTTCGCCATATTTGATTCCCCCTTGAGGGAATTGCCACGAGTGCTCGCGCACCCGTTTGCCCCACCACACCTCGTTCTGCGAGTTGAGCAGGATGATGCCGACGTTGGGCCGAAACCCTTCACGATCGAGCATAGTGCACCTCAAACTTTCTGCGACCTGAGCGTCCTGCTTATATTTTTGCCCACAAAACTGCGCTCCGGCAGCCTTTTCGGGATAAGAAAAGGGCCGGAAGGCACTCTATTGAACGCATTTGTATAAAGTATGGACGCATCAGACAGCTAATCCTTTAAAATTAGGTTGATTATAACCCTCTCTTTTTAAAAAGAATTCACGTTATGCGCGCTACCCGATTTTTTATTT
>Ga0213872_10000939_pt1 | contig 20468 bp, 16 predicted proteins | sample VelepicomBERX_R2_FD_160071 | JGI IMG/M metagenome (GOLD analysis project Ga0213872, IMG submission 160071) | Rhizosphere microbial communities from Vellozia epidendroides in rupestrian grasslands, the National Park of Serra do Cipo, Brazil - RX_R2 | ecosystem: Host-associated > Plants > Roots >...
CGCGGTGGGGTTGGTCATTTAAATGCCCTCAAGCGCCGGGCGCGCAGAGTGCGCGCTGGGGTAGGCAGCTCCGCAGCCACTTCGTTCCCGCGCCAAGCGACCCCTGTTCCGTAACCAAGGCTGTCGGCAGCGCGGGCCTGCAGTCGCAGGCCAGCAACGAATTTATGAAATTCGTTGCTCATAGTCTCTCCTCCGGCAGCAGCCGCAAGGTGGAGAGAAACAGCAGCGCTTCGGAATCGAGGGCGCCGATGGCGGACACCGAATTCTGGGCCGCTTCGCGCATCAGCGGAACCATGGTCTTGGCGCCGGTCTCGTCGTCGCGCTTCAACCCCAGCACCTCGCCGACCGCCAGCGCTAAAATCCTCTGCCCGGCCCGCACGGTGACGTAGCGGGTGGAGGCGGCTTTGCTCTGGCCGAGGAGGCGGGCGAGGTCGATCACTGGAACCGGCCCGCCGCGGATGACTGCCACCCCGCGTACGAAAGGCGGGGCGCCGGCCAGCGTTTCGGTCGGCAAGGGACGCATCACTTCGACAACCTGCTCAAGCGGAAGGGCGCAGAGATGGGGGCCTGCTCGGCAAAGAAGCCAGGGACGCTGGACGCCGTTCCCGTCAACCATCAAACCATCCGCGGAGCTAGCCAGGATCCTTGGTCGATCTTTGCCATAAACCTGTGGTTGTCAAGGCCTTGCTGGGCTGCGGCGAAGCGGTCCGGCAGGCGCTCCCTGTGACAATTCCGGGGCGTCCGCTTTTTGCCACAGCTGGGCCCTCGCGATTTGCCGGAGACTCGGCGGGTAATGAGGAGGAGACCTTCATGACCGTCTTTACACTGGCTTCCAATCTGCCCAATGACAGCTTCGCCGACTGGAGCGACATCGCCCTTTGGCAGGGGGGGCAGATTCCCAACGGTCCTTCGGCCCAAGTCTTTCTCAACAATATCAGCCCCAATTTCTATTTCGTCGAAGTGATGCAGTCCGAGCCTATCTCGATCGGCTCGTTCAATATGCAGTCCAACGATCTGCTGCTCTACGGATCGCTGAGGTCGGCCGGCAGCGTCACGGTGGCCGCTCCCGCCGAAATCCAGATCTATGGCGGGGCGCTGTCGGCCCAGTCGTTGCGTCTCGCCGGCGGGGGGGGCAATGATGTCGGCATCGTCGGCGTCGGCAGCGTCACGGTGGCGGCCCCGCTTTACAACAACAGCGCGATCGTCAGCGGCAATGCCGAGGGCCTGTCCACCCAGACGGCGCTGACGGTGAGTGCCGCCTATATCCAGAATAACGGGCTGTTGGAGGCTTCGGTCAATTCGACCCTGACGGTCGAGGTCACCCAGACCGGCGGAATAGCCAATTATGTCTGGGGCACGCTGGTCGGCGGAACCTACGAGGTGGAAAGCGGCGGCACGCTCGATCTGCAGACCAACGGCCTGGTCCACAGCCTGTCGGCGCATGTGGTCTATGACGGGCTGGGAGCAGGCACCATCGCCACCTACGATCCCCGCTCCGGCCACTATGTGTCGCTGGAACAGACGCTCGGGCTGGTCACTCGATCCGGTACGCTCGAACTCGATGCGGGAACCTACTCCACCTCCGGAACACTGAGTGTCGCCGGCACGCTGACATTGTTCGGCGATGCGAAATTTTCTGCCGGCACGCTCTATCTGCCCCCCAACGGACAGCTCAATCTGCTGCTGGCGGTGCCGGGCGGCGGCCAGGAGGTCAGCGGCGGAAGGGTGATCGATGACGGTAATATCTTCGCCGATGGCAGCGGCGGCGGGGTCGCCGTCATCAATGCGCCGGTCCTGGGTGGCGGCACCATCACCATCGGTCCCGCGGTGACGATCATCAATGAACATATGCAGTCGGTCACCACCACGGCGACCCTCGAACTGACCCAGTCCGACAGCAACGCCATCAGGTTCAGCGACGGCACCGGCGCGGTGATCCTCGACAACCCGGCCTCGGTGACCGGGCATTTCCAGGATTTCCGGGCCGGCGACAAGATCGAGCTGCCCAATGTGGCTCTGTCCTCGATCACCGCGCACGGCTACACCAATGGGATGCTGACCTTGAAGGAGGGAAATGGCGTCCTGCATTTCGCCTTCGACGGCAGCTACAGCACCGCGGATTTCTTGCTGCAGGCCGGGGCGAACGGGGCGGGCACTCTTATTGTCGGGGTGGCGCCGGCTGTATCGGCTTAGAGCGCGCTGCGTTAAGTCTGAACCACTCGATGTTAGCGCGCTCGGAGGAGCAAGGCGACGACCCCCGGGGGTCTGCGGGGTAGGCTACCCCGCACAGGTGATGCAGATTTTCTGCATCACACTTTAAGCAGCGGGGGGGGAACCAGGCGCTTCTTCCACCCGGTTCCGCCCCGCTCCTTTAGCGGCGTAGAGCGCGCGGTCGGCGCGTTCGAGCAGGTCGGCCAACGGCTCGGGCGGTTCTTGGGTGACGGCGAGGCCGATGCTGGCGGTAACGCTGACCTCGCGGTCGCCGGCCAGGGCGAAGCGGGCGGCCTCGATAGCCTGGCGCAAGCGCTCGGCCACGACGCGGGCGGCTTCCGGGCCGGTCTCCGGCATCAGAACCACCAGCTCCTCGCCGCCGATGCGGGCGAACAGGTCGCTATCGCGCAAAAGCATCTTGATGCAGTCCACCACCCCGCGCAGCACTTCGTCGCCGCCGGCATGGCCATGAGTGTCATTGACCCGCTTGAAGTGATCGACATCGACCATCAGCAGGCTGGTGCGCCGCCCGGCGCGCCGGGCGCGTTCCAGCTCGTGGCCGGCCAGCTCGAGAAAATGACGGCGGTTATAGATCTCGGTCAGGGAATCGCGCGAAGCGAGATCTTGCAGGCGCGCATTGGCGTCGGTGAGTTCGCGGGTCTGGCTGGCCACCAGTTCTTCCAGCAAGGCGCGGCGCTTTTGCAGGAAGCGGGTGCGAAGCTGCACCAGCTGATAGATGGCGGCGATGGCGGCAAGGGCCGTGAGCGAGCGGAACCACCAGCTCTGCCACCAGGCGGGCTGGACCATCACCTGCAATTCGAGCGGCTCGACCCAATTGCCGTCGCGGTCGGTGGCGCGCAAGAGCAGGGAGTAGCTGCCGGGGGGCAGATTGGTATAGGTGGCGCGGCGGTGTCCGGCGTCCGAGGACTGCCAATCATCGTCGAATCCGGCCAGCCGATAGGCGTAGCGCAGCTTGTCCGGGGCCGAATAATCGAGGGCAGCGAATTCGACCTCGAGACTGCGTTCGCGCGGGCCGAGAACCAGCGGCACTGTGGTGGCGGTGTCGGGCGGGACGGAACGGGTGCCGATTCGGATGGAGGCGACCACCACCGGCGGCGTCACCCTGCGATGGCTGAAACGCTCGGGGTGGATCGCGGCCAGCCCTTCCGAACCGCCGAACAGCAGCGTGCCGTCATCCAGCTTGCCGGCGGAATTGATCCAATAATCGGGAATCGCCAGCCCGTCGTCGCGCCCCAGCGCCTGGACCGCCATAGCGTCGGGGTCGATCACCGCCAGCCCATTGTCGGTGCTGACCCAGATCCGGCCGCTTTCATCCTCCTGCATCGCATCGACGATGGGATTGGGCAGGCCCTCGGCGGTGCTGAGAAAGTGGAACTCGGGCGCCTGGCCCGCCCCGTTCGGGGCGGCCACCGCCAGCCCCTTGCCGAGTGGGCTGGCCCACAGGCGGCCCTTGCGGTCGACCAGCAGCGCGGCGACGAATTCGCCCGGCAGATAATGGGTGAATTTTCCGCTGGCGATGTCGAGGCGGTCGAGGCCGTGCCTTGTGCCGACCCAAAGGCCGCCCTTGCCGTCGAAGCGCATGGCGTTGGCGCTGTCATCGGTCAGGCTGTCCGGGTTCTTGTCATGGCGGAAGACGCGCCAGACGCCGCTGCCGGGATCGAAGCGCATCAAAGGGCCGGCGCCGGCCCACAGCGCATTGTCCTGCCAGGCCAGCGTGACGATCAGGCTGGTGTCGTCGCGCGGGAAGAGGACCGGGCTGACCTTGCCGGTCTTGCCGTCCAGGCGGTAAAGCGCCCGCCCGGTGCCGGCGGCGATCCACAGCGATCCATCGGGTTCCGCCGCCAGGCCGGTGATGCTGCCCGGCGCCAGAGCGGCGCTCTGCGGCAGTGGCGTGATAAGGCCGGCGGCTGGATCGAGCAGGGCCACGCCGCGATCCTTGTAGCCCAGCCAAACCTTCTGCCCGGCGGTGGCGAGGCTGAGGACATTGCTGTCCGATAAATGGCCGGGATCCGTCGAAGGCATGATGTTGTCGATGGTGCTGCGGTCGGGATCGATGATGCCCAGCCCGTGCACCGTGCCGGCCCAGATCAAGCCATTGCGGCTTCTGAACAGGCTGCGCACGGTATCGTCGGGCAGCCCGGCCTGGTTGCCGAGCTCGTGGCGAATCGGATGCAGAGCGCCGCTTTTCAGGTCGAGGCGGGTGATGCCGCCGGAAATCCGCCCGATCCACAGCTCGCCCGGCCGTCCTTCGATCATGTCGTAGGAACTGGGGCCGCCCTGAAAGACCTGGCTCACATCGTGAACCACGCGCGCCTTGCCATCCTCGCCGATACGGCCGACCTGGGACTGAAAGGTGATGAACCACAGAGAACCGTCCTCGGCTTCGGTCAGGGCGATCACCACATCGTCGATCACGCCACCGGACGAGCCGAGCACGGGGACCGGTTCGAACGCCGCGCTGTCCGGCCTTTTGCGCATCAATCCTCGATAGGTGGCCACCCATAAGGTGCCGTCCTTGGCGACCCGCACCGTGCGGATCCGGTCCGAGCGCAGGCTCGCGGGGTTGCCCTCCAAATGGTTGAAGCGGGTGACGGCGCCTTGCGAGTCGATATGGTCGAGGCCGGCATTGTTGGCCGCCCACAAGCCGCCGCCGCCATCCGGCGCCAGAGCATTGACCGCGCCGCGCGGCCGGCTGCCGACCGGCTCGGGCAAGGTGTGAAAACCGTCGATGGCGGGGTCGTACCAGCAGATTTCACCGGTGATGGTGCCGACCCACAACCGGCCTTCGGCATCGGTCATCAGGGCGGAGACGATGTCGCCGGGCAGCGAGGCCGGATCGCCGTCGCGATGCAGATAGGTGTGGAAGCGGTAGCCGTCGAAGCGCGACAGGCCGCCTTGGGTTCCCACCCAGATGAAACCTTTGGAATCCTGGGCGAAGGCCATCACGACCGGATGGGGCAGCCCCTGATCGCGGTTGAAGCTGGCGGCCAGCGTGGTGCGCAGATTTTCCCAGCCGTCGGCCATCGCCGGGGCCGCGGCCAGCGAAGCGAGACAAAGCAGGGATTTCAAAAATCTGCGCAAGCGTCGGTCGGCGATAAGAAGGGCGAGAGTGCTTAGATGTACACTCTCGCCCTTCCCCTGGATAGCGTTTTAGCGGCTCTTCTCACTGTCCATATGGACGAGTTGCCGCGCCGGATTACGCGCGCAGGCTGATCTCGGTTCTCGAGGATTGGTATCCCTATTTTCCCCGGCCTTTCCTATATTAGCCGTCGCGCCGGCTGATGCCCCCGCCTTGCGCGCCGTCGTCGATTTTGTCAGGGAGAAGACCCGGTGATAAACCCGTCCGACATCGAAGCGTTCAAACGCGACGGCGCGATCTGCCTGCGCGGCCTGTTCGAGGATTGGGTCGATCTGATCGCCGCAGGTATCGAACGCAATATGCGCGAGCCCAGCGCCGCCGTTGCCGCGATGGACGCCAACAAGGATGGCGAGCCGGGGCGCTTTTTCGACGATTACTGCAATTGGCAACGCATTCCCGAATTTCGCCGGGTCGTCGAGGAAAGTCCGGCCGCCGAGACGGCGGCGCGGGTGATGGGCTCCAAACGGGCGCAATTCTTTCACGACCATGTGCTGGTCAAGGAGCCGGGGACGGCCAAACCGACCCCTTGGCATCAGGACAGCCCCTACTATTTCGTCGGCGGCACCCAGACCGTCAGCTTCTGGATCCCGGTCGATCCGGTGAAGGAGGCGACCTTGCGGCTGGTGGCCGGCTCGCATCTCTGGCCCAAGCCGGTGCAGCCGGTGCGCTGGCTGAATGACAGCAAATTCTATGATGGGGATTATCTTCCCGTGCCGGATCCGGACAGCGACCCTTCCATGCGGGTGTTGGAATGGGAGATGGAGCCGGGCGACGCCGTTCTATTCGATTTTAGGACCGTGCATGGCGCGCATGGCAATCCCGAGGGACGCCGGCGGCGCGTGCTTTCGCTGCGCTGGGTCGGCGATGACGCGGTCTATGTCGAACGCCCCGGTCGTACTTCGCCGCCCTACCCAGGCCATGAGATGAAGGCCGGCCAGCGCCTGCGGGAGGATTGGTTCCCCGTGATCTGGCGACGCCGCGACTCATAGTAAAAATCATTATTAACAAATAGTTATTGAATATATTTTAGCTATTCCAGATATTCAGCGGATCATGAAACGCCACGCCATTCCCCTTCTGCTGCTCTGTCTTTCGGTCCGTGCCTGGGCGCAAACCGACGAGATTCAGGTCTATGACGCCACGATCGCCGATCAGGGCCAGTTCGAGCTCGAGTTCCACAATAATTTTACCCCGAGCGGCCTCAAAACCGCCAATCATCCGGGCGGCGTGGTGCCCGACCACGCCTGGAACGGCGTTCCGGAATTAGCCTATGGCGTGACTGAGTGGTTCGAGGCCGGCCTCTATCTGCCGGTCTACACCATCACTCGGGACGGGCGGGCGGAGTTCGATTCGGCCAAGATCCGGGCGCTGTTCGTGACGCCCTACGCGGCCCAGCGCACCTTCTTCTATGGCGTGAATTTCGAGTTGTCCTACAACGGCCTGCATTGGGAGTCGACCCGTCTGTCGGGTGAAATCAGACCGATCGCCGGGCTGCATCTCGGCGCCTGGGATTTCATCCTCAATCCGATCGTCGATACGGATTTCAAAGGGATCGGCCGGCTCGATTTCGCTCCGGCCGAGCGCATCGCCTACAATCTCTCGCCTTTTTGGGCGGTGGCGGTCGAACATTACGCCGATTTCGGCCAATTCGCCGGTTTCGACACCCTGCCCAACCAAAGCCAGACCCTGTTCGGCGTGGTCGATTTCAAGCAAGAGGACGAATACAATATCGAATTCGGCGTCGGCCACGGCTTCACCCAGCATTCCGACGATGTGACCGTGAAGTTGATGGTCGGCTTGGACTTTTAGGTAGGCGGGGGCCGGGCCCCCGCACCTCGAGGTCGTCACTTCGCTCCTCCGAGCGGTATGATGCTGAGAAGAATCATTCCGCTCTAGCGGTGGTTCAATAACTATTCAGGTTCAATTTAATTTCGTGGAGCAGGATTTCCGCTAACCCATCAAAAGAAGGGGGGAGGAACATGATCCAGCGAATTGGTCGCTCCTTGAGCGCGTATTTACTTACTTCATCCGCACTTACCACTGTTTTTATTGTCCCCGCGGCGGCTGCCGAAGAGGAAAAACCGGTACCGGAAGTGGTGGTGACCGGCTCCGCGATTCCGTTGCCGCCCGACGCCAGCACCGCCTCGGTCCAGGTCCTGACGTCGGAGGCCTTGGCGCAGACGGGCGTGACCAGCAATCTTCTCGACATCTTGCGCAAGGCCGTGCCCGAGATCGCCGGCCGCGGCAATGTCGGCGCCACCAACGCCAACAACACCAACCAGAAGACCTTCGGTGGCTCGCAGCTGCTGCTCAACAATACCGATACGCTGGTGCTGGTGAATGGCCGCCGCGTCGCCTATAGCGGCGCCAACGCCGTCACCAACGGCAAGAATTTCGTCGATGTCGGCCAGTTTCCCGCTGCGGCGATCGACCATGTCGAGGTGCTGGATGACGGCGCTTCGGCCATCTACGGCTCGGATGCGGTGGGCGGCGTAGTGAACGTCATCCTGAAGACCGGCCTCCATGGCGGCGATTTTGGCACCCATGTCGGCTTCGCCGACGGGCATAAGGACGAATCGGGCTACTTCGTCTATGGCGACGATATCGGCAAGCTCGATTATACCATCTCGGCCAATTTCTCCCATTCCGACCCCTTGAAGCAAAGCGACCGGAGCTTCTCCAAGGGGATCTTCGGCACGGTGACCTTCGTTCCCGGCGCGGTCGGCTATAGCGGCGCAAATCCCGGCGCCGTGCTGGCGGCGGGCCTGACCTCGCCCTCGCAGCGCAATGGCACGGGGACCGGCGCGACCCAGACGTCGGTCGCCGGCCTGGTCGCCAACGGAACCTATGTGGCGGGCACCCCCGCCGCGATTCGCAGCGCCTACGACGTGGCGCAATATACCAACATGATGCTGGCGCAGGATCAGCAGGCAGTGGCGACGACCTGGACCTATGATGTCAGCGACGCGTTCTCGGCTTTTGGCGATTTCGATTTCGGCCACACCACCACGGGAACCCATTTCAAGCCCTTCACCACCAATATCACGGTGCCGGCCGGCTCGCCCTACGATCCCCTGACCACCAACTTCACCAATGTCAATTTCGGCAATCCAGCCAATCCCAACACCTATGACACCGACAGCTCGGCCATCCGGTTCACCGTCGGCGCCAATGGCAGGTTCAGCAATGACTGGAGCTGGGAAGCGGCCTATGTGCACAGCCAAAACGATCTCGCCATCGATATCGGCGGCCTGATCTACGGGCCCAACCTGCCGCTGGCCGTCGCCGGCGGCTATGACGCCAACGGCAATGCGGTGGCCGGCGGGGCCTACAGCAAAGTGTGGTCCGACTTCGCCCAGAACAGCATGGTGCTGCAGCCGGCGCTCGATCCCTTCGCAATCGGCGGAGGCGTCAATTCGGCCTCGCTCGCCAATCTGTATGGCACCGAACATCTCCATGCCTTTTCGCAGTTGGATTCCTTCGATGCCAAGCTGACCGGCAAGCTGTTCAGCCTGCCGGCCGGCAAGATCCGCTTCGCGATCGGCGCCCAGGTCTGGCGCGAAGCGGAATCGAGCCATGCCGACGCCAACGGCACCAATACCGGACCGACGGCGCAGCGCTGGCTTGGGGCCTCTATAATGACGCCTTCTCGGCCAATCGGACCGTCGAGGCCGCTTTCATCGAAACCAACTTCCCCATCACCGGCGCCGATTGGAACTTCCCGGGCGCCCATGCCATCGATCTGGTGGCGGCCGGGCGATTCACCCATTACAGCGACATGGGATCTTCGCAGACTCCGGAATTCGGGGCGCGCTGGCAGCCTTTCGACACCCAGTTCACCCTGCGCGGCACCTATTCCAAATCCTTCACCGCGCCCACCCTGGCGGCGATGTTCGGCCCGACCGACACCCGCCTGATCGGCACCGGCGTTATCCAGAACACTTTCGGGATCAGCAATCTGCAATTCAACGGCGAGGACGGGAACAATTCCAACCTCAAGCCTTCGACCGCGCAGACCAAGTCGATCTCGGCCAGCGTCACGCCCAATTTCGTGCCGGACCTGACGGTCAAGGCGCGCTATTCGATGATCGACCAGCAGGGCATTCCCGCCGGCATCGGCTTCAACAACATCCTGGCCAGCGTCAATGCGCTGGGCTCGGCCTCGCCCTTCGCCGGCAATCTGGCCATGGGCAATTTCCCCGGCCTGTCCGGCGCGACCTCCTTCACCCAGCCGGGTCAGTTGCTGGCCTATATCAAAAGCGGCGGCGCGGCGGCGACGGCCAATCTCTATGCCATCGACCAGTTCCGCAACAATTCGGCCCTCAGGATCAGGACGCTCAACCTGTCGGCGGACTATGTCCTGCCGACCAAGGAGTGGGGCACCTACACCTTCGATAGCTCGGCGACCATCTTCAACCTGTTCAAATATCAGGCGTTGCCGATCCAGCAATATTACAATTACGCGGGCACGGCGACCAATGTCGAAGGCACCCTGCCGCGCTATCGGCTCTACAGCACGCTTGACGGGCAATGGGGACCGTGGGACGTGGTGGTCGCCAATACCTATATCGACTCGCTGAACGACATCGGCACCGGCGGCGCCACCGCCAGCAAGCCTTACCTGGTCAAGGCCTATACGACCTTCGATCTCAGGGCCAGCTATTCGGGCGGCAGGCTCGATATGCTGACGGGCTGGAAGGTGGCGGCCGGCATCAACAATATCTTCAACCGGATGCCGCCCTTGTCGCCTTTCGCCTACACCGACAACCTCGCCGACGTGTCGACCTATTCGCCGCTGGGGCGAACGGGGTATATCGAGCTTTCGGCGAAGTTCTGAGCGGGCAAACAGCAAATCGTTTGAGGAGACAGGTATGTCCACAAGAACCGAAGCCGGCACTTCCCGAGCGGAAGGCACCGGCTTCTGGCCACACGGCTGGTGGAAGATATTCGATATGAAGATCGGCATCGTGCCGCTTCCGGTCTATGCCGTTTTCATCGCCCTGATCGCAGTCTTCCTCACCAGCGGCGACAAGACCTTGCCGCCGGATCTGCCGATGTCGGTGGCGATTCTGGCGCTGGGGGGCTTCACCTGCGCCGAATTGGGCAAGCACCTGCCGGTCATCCGCAACCTGGGTGCGGCGGCCATCTTCGCCACCTTCCTGCCATCCTATCTGGTCTATGCCCATCTGCTGCCCGACGCGGTGGTGGCCTCCACCAAGACCTTCTTCAAGAGCAGCAACATCCTTTATCTTTATATCTCCTGCATCATCGTCGGCAGCATCGTCGGCATGGACCGGCAGGCGATCCTGAAAGGCATCCTCAAGATCTTCGTTCCGCTGGCCGGGGCGGCCATCACCGCCGCCTGCGCCGGCACCCTGATCGGCACGCTTCTCGGGCTGGGAACCTATCACACCTTCTTCTACATCATCGTCCCGATGATGGGTGGCGGTATCGGTGAAGGGGTGATCCCGATTTCCATCGGCTATGCCGCCCTCACCGGCGCTCAGCAGGGGGACATTCTGGCGCAGATCATGCCGATGGTGATGATGGGCAGCCTCACCTGCATCATCTGCGCCGGCCTGCTCAATCATCTCGGCAAGCGCAAGCCGCATCTCACCGGCAATGGCCGCATCACCCATGATGGCGAGGACGCCGCCGGCCACGTCAAGGCGGAATTCTCCGGCGCCATCGATCCCGCCGCCATCGGCGCCGCCGGGGTGACCGCCGTCGCGCTCTATCTGATCGGCGTCGTCGGCCAGCGTCTGTTCGACTTCCCCGCGCCGGTCTCGATGCTGTTCATCGCTTTCCTGATGAAGGCGCTCAATGCCGTTTCGCCACAGCTGGAACGGGGCGGACAGGTGGTTTCCAAGTTCTTCGCCGTCTCGGTGACCTATCCGCTGCTGTTCTCGGTCGGGGCCTCGATCACGCCTTGGGACAAGCTGGTTTCGGCCTTCACCATCCTCAATGTCCTGGTGGTCGTCTCGACGGTGCTGGTGCTGATCTCCACCGCCTTCCTGATCGCCAAGCGCATCAACATGTACCCCATCGACGTGGCGGTGGTCTGCTCCTGCTCGGCGGCGCAGGGAGGCACCGGAGACGTGGCCATCCTGACGGCGGCCAATCGCCTTCCGCTTCTGCCCTTCTGTTCCATCGCCACCCGCCTCGGCGGGGCCACCATGGTCACTCTCGGTCTGGCGCTTATGCGAATATTCATATGACGAAGGGCGCGGCAAAAAAGAGGGAGGAGGGCCCCCGCCCCCTCCCTCACACCGCCAAACTCAGCGCGCCGGCGTGAACAGCGCGGCCAGGCTGGCGATCTCGGGTTTCAACTGGTCCCGCAACTGGGTGCCGGCGAGGAAATACTCCGCCTCGGACTTGGCGTTGGCGCCATCGGCCTTATAGGCCATTACCAATTCCCCGATATTCTCGCCCGCCTTGTCGCGGAGCGGCGTCATTACCACCACCTTTTTCACGGTGTCCTTCGTGCGGCGCCAGCGCGGGTCGAGGATGGTGATGCCGAGTTTCTGGATATCGACATCGTCCGGATCGTCGACATTGCCGATACGATCGGGATAGGAACCGGCGAACATGGTGTAGGTCCCTTCCGCCGTGCCCGGCGGCACGCCGTGGAAGGTGACGCTGATCAGTTCGGGGTGGGCCGCCATGATCTTCTCGGACAGGGCTTGCGCCACGATCTTGCCGGCGGGCGGAGCCCAATTCTTGGGGTGCGCGGGCTCGTCGGCCAAGACGGGGCCGCTCACGATCAAGGCGATGAGCAAAGGTGTCAGTTTCATGATCTGGTTCTTTCTGGACGTTGTGACGGTCTAGATTAGTCGGCCATCCTGACCGCAACCTTACAGAGCCGCGGGCATCTCGAAGCTGACCCGCAGTCCGCCCTCCTCACGCGGTTCGGCGAAGATGCGGCCGTGATGCAGCGCAATGATGCTGCGGCAGATGGCCAGACCCAGACCGCTGCCGCGGTCCTCGATGGTTTCGGGGCGCTGGAAGCGGACGAAACGCTCGAAGATCAGCTCGCATTGTTCCGGATTGAGGCCGGGCCCCTGATCCTCCATGCTGACCAGCCACCGCCCGTTCCCCAGGCGCGAGGTGACGCTGATCAGCCCGCCGCGCGGCGAGGCATTGATGGCATTGGTCAAGAGATTGAGCAGCACCTGGCGCATCCAGCGTTCCTCGAAGGCGACGAGCCCGTCGCCCTGATGCGACAGGACGAAACCGCGGCCATGATGTTCGGCCAGCACCTGCGCGTCATTGCGGAAATTCTCGATGAAGTCGTCGGGGGCGCGCGGGGTGCCGTCGATCTTGATGGCCTGAGCCTCGGCGCGGGACAGGAACAGCAGCTCGTCGATGATGCGGTTGAGCCGCGCCACCTCTTCCAGTTGCACCAGCACCGCTTCCTCCTGATCGGCCGCCAGCCGCCCGTCGGCCAGCAGCTTTTCGCCATGCAGGCGGACCAGGGAAAGGGGGGTCTTCAGCTCGTGCGAGGCCTCGGAGGCGAAGCGGCGGATCTGGTTGAAGGCGCTTTCGAGCCGGTCGAACATCTGGTTCAGCAGGCGGGCGAGGTTGGTCACCTCATCCTCGACATTGGCGACCGGGATGCGCTCGCTCAGCGTGTCCGAGCCGATGCGGTTGGCGGTTTCCTGGATCAGCCGCAGCGGCCGCAGCATCAGGCGCGACAGGCCAAGACCGATGGCGGCGCTGGCGGCCAGCATGACGGCGAGCAGCACCGCGCCGATCTCGACATAACCCTCCATTACGTCGCGCACCTGGGTCAGGGAGGTGGCGATCACCACGTCGAAGGGCTTCATGACGAATTCCTCGACCCTCAATTCGCCGATGCCGGGCAGGCTGGTATTGTATTTATCCTTGCCCGGAACGTCGGGAATGACCATGCCGTTCAGATTGTGCGAGCTGAACAGGGCGCGATCGTCCGGCGTTTGCAGATTGATATAGAACAGCACCGAGGCGAACTCGGTGGTCTCGCGGATCTTCTGGTCGATCACCTCGGGGTCGAGACTTGTGTAATTGGGGCCGAGATGCGCCGAGATCTGCTGGAACTCGGATTCGTTCAGCAAATCCAGCCCGTGGATCAGATGGCGCTCCAGCAATTGATAACCGGCGGCGAACAGGCCGGCCATGGTGACCGTCGCGGAGAGCGCGTACCACACCGCCAACCGGACACCGATCGATCTCATATCAACTGATAGCCGACGCCCCGCACGGTCTTGAACACCGAGCGGCCCATCGCTGCCTCCAGCTTGTTCCTGAGACGGCTCATATAGACGTCCAAGAGATTGGTATCGACGTCGTAATGCGAAGGCCAGATCTTCTCGGCGATCAGGGTGCGGGTCAGGACGCGCCCGGCATTCTGCATGAACACCTCCAAAAGGGCGAATTCGCGCGAGGTGAGGTCGATCGGCTGGCCGTTCACCTGCACCGTATGGCCGACCAGATCGAGCAGCAATCCGTTATGGTCGAGCCGGGTCTGCTTCACGCTGGACTGGCGGCGCAGCAGGGCGCGCACATGGGCCAGCAGCTCTTCCATGGAAAAGGGCTTGGGCAGATAATCGTCGGCGCCGAGATCGAGGCCCTTGATGCGGTCGGCCACCGTGTCGCGCGCGGATAAGATCAGCACCGGCTCGTCGAAACCGCAGGAGCGCCATTCATGCAACAGGTCGAGCCCGTCGCCGTCGGGCAGATTGAGATCCAGCACGATGACGTCGTACTTGGTCTCGACCAGCGCGTCGCGGGCTTCCTGGCATGTTGTGGCCACTTCCACCGTATAGGTACGCTCACTCAGACTCTGTTTCAGAAATCCGCCGAGCCGGGGATGATCTTCGACAATGAGGACTTTCACGATCCGCCCCGCCGTAATTAAGTCTCTCAAATTATAGGTAAAATCGGCGTCCTATCCCAGCAATTAAACCTAACGAATATTTTAGCCGATCATCAGGTACGGTTCAGGTTCGGCCGTTATCGTTGGGTTCGCACCGCTCTTGTTTTGCGGCGCAGCAAATGACAATTCAGGGGAAGAAACCGATGAAAGCGCTCCTCCTTCTCACCGTCGCCGCCGCGGCGCTCGGCCTGCCGGCCCTTGCCGACCCGGCCCCCGCCAAAAACTATGCCCAGGCCCTGGTCGAGCGCACCGTCGCCGCCCATCCGGACCTCGCCGTGCTGGCCCTGCATGTCACCCCGCCGAAGAGCAAGGACAATGTGATCATCGCCTCCAATATCGGGCGGATCGGCAAGAAGGCGGACGAGGATGATCTCCGCGTGATCAAGACCGGCAATCCCAACAAGGCGGTCAACAAGGCGGGCGACCATTATGAGGTGGAGCTGCCGCTCTTGGACGCCAATCGCCGCCGCATCGGCGCCGCCGGCATCGTCTTCCATTACAAGGAGGGTGACGACAAGGCCAAGCTCGACCAGGAAGCCGAGGCGATCCGCGACTCCTTGGCGCGGCGCATCTCCCATGTCGGCAATCTGGTCGAACCGGCCACTTATGATGCCGCCATTCCTTCCGATTCCTATGGCCAGCAGCTGGTGGAAGGGCTCTTGGACAAGCATCCCAACCTGGTGATCCTGGCGCTGCATGTGCCGACGCCGGGCAATAAGGACTATCCGATCGTCGCCTCCAATATCGGCCGCCTCGGCAAGAAGGCCGACGAAGACGACATGCATGTGATCACCAGCGGCGAACCCAAGCTGGAATTCAACGAGACCAAGGACCGTTACGAGGTCGAAGAGCCGCTGCTCGACGCGACGGGGGCCACCATCGGCGCGGTCGGCGTGGTCTACGCCTATAAGCAGGGCGACGATCTCGAGGCCCGCAAGGCCGAGGCTGACGCGGTGCAGGCCGAACTGAAGGCTGCCATTCCCAACGCTGCCAAGCTGATCGAGGCTAACGGCGACTATCTCAAGAAGATCCGCTTCGCCGAGCTTGCGGGCTATGAGGGCGATTTCGACCATATTCTGGCCGACCAGGCCAGCAATCGACTGCTGCTGGCCGCCGAGGATCACGGTACGGTCGAACTGTTCGAGCTCTCCACGCTCAAGCATGTGAAGACGGTGACCGGGGTCGAGACGCCGCACGCCTTCCTGCCGCTGCCATCGGCCAAACTGCTGGTGGTGACCGATTCCGGCAAGGGCGGCAGCAAGCTGTTCGATCTGGCCAGCCTGCAGCCCAAGGGAAGCTTGAAAAATCTCGGGTTGGGGGCGGATTCGCTCGAATTCGACGCCAAGACCGGCCACGCCTTCATCAATACCGGCGGCAAGGACGCCGATATGAGCGAGGCCTATCTCGAAGAGATCGACCCGGTCAGCGGCAAGGAGGCGGCCAAGATCAAATTCGCCTCCAACTCGCTGCAGGGCTTGGCGCTCGACCCCGATGGCAGCCGGGTCTTCGTGATGGATCAGGGCAATAATCAGGTGGCGGTGGTCGACCGCGCCAGCCACAAGATCGCCCAGACCTGGCCGATCAAGAATGTCGGCCAAGCCGCCATGGTCCAGTATGACGCCACCCATCGCCGCTTGATCGTCGGCACCAGAAAGCCGGGCCGTCTGATCGTGCTGAATGCCGATAGCGGCGCGGAAATCGCCAATCTGGCGGCGCCGGAAAAGGTCGACCAGCTGATCTATGATCCCGCCAGCGGGCGCATTTATATGCTGGGCGGCGACGGCACGCTCGGCCTCTATCAGCAGAGCGGGGCGGATGGATATGCCGAACTGGCCCGCATCCCCACCGCCGAGGGCGCCAAGACCGGTCTTCTGGTTCCGGGCCTGCACCGCCTGTTCGTCGCCGTCTCGCCCGGCGAGGGCAAGAGCTCGGGCGGCGGCATCCTCGAATATGCGGTGGAGTGAGGATCCGATGCGCGCTTCCCGCCTTCTTCTGGCCGCCCTGTTTCTGGCAGGGCCGGCCGGGGCCGAGCCGGCCCATTTCTACCGGCTCGAGCGCAGCTTTCCCCTGGCCGGGGCCGCGCCGAGCTGGGACTATCTGGCCTTCGATCCCAGCAGGCCCTACCTCTATATCGACCGGCGCGGCGACGGGGTGACGGTATTCGATGTCGAGGCCGGCAAGATCGTCACGGTGATCGAGAATTCCAAGGACGCCAACGCGACCACATTGGTTCCCGAATTCGACCGCGGCTATACCGGCAATGAGGATGGCTCGACCACCATCTTCCAGCTTTCGACCTTGAAGACGATCACCCGCGTCAAATTCGGCGAGGATGCCGATGCCGGCTTCTATGAGCCTGTCACAAAGCAGATCGTCTTCACCCAGGGCGACAGCAAATCGCTGGCCTTCCTCGACGCCAAGACCGGCAAGCTATTGGGCAAGGTGGCGACCGCCAGCGCCAAGCTGGACGCCAGCGTGGCCGACGGCGAGGGCGCCCTCTTCACCGCCGAACGGGACCGCAACGCGCTGCTCAAGCTCGACGCCAAAAACCGCAAGGTCGTCGGCGAATGGAAGACCGAGGGCTGCGACCAGCCGACCAGCCTGGCCTATGATTCCGCCCGTAAGCGGCTGTTCGTCGGCTGCCGCGGCAAGGCCCCGGTGCTGCTGGTGATGGACGCCGAGAGCGGCCGCGCCGTCACGACGATGGAGATCGGCCGCGGCAATGACGGGGTGATCTATGACCCGGACAGCCGCCGCATCTTCACCTCGAACGGGGTGGAGGGGAATCTGGTGATCTTCGAGCAGACGGACGCCGACCATTACCGGCTGGAAGAGGCGGTGACCACCCGCCCTTCCGCCCGCACCATGGCGCTGGACCCCAAAAGCAAGAAACTCTATCTGGTGACCGCCGAAGGGGTGGTGGATCCGGCCAAGCCGGTCAATAAGGGCGTCTCGCCCTTCTATCCCAACGCCTATTTCGACGACAGCTTCACCGTTCTGGTCTATTCGCAGAAGTGATCCCGGAGATACAGTCGACCCGAGCCGAAGCTGCTTACGCCGATTCCCGGCGGCGCTCGTCGAAGCGGCCCCACACCGATTCCCAGCTGCCCTTGGAAGCGCCCTTGGAATATTCGGTGGCGCGCTGCTCGAAGAAATTGGCGTGCTCGACGCCGTTCAGGATTTCGACCAGCCAGGGCAGGGGGTGCTTCCTCACCTGGGAATAGACATTCTCTTCCTTGGCGAAATAGCCGAATACCGGGGTCAGTTTCAGCTGCGAGAGGCGCCAGTCGGCGATGTAGCGGACATAGGACTTGATGTCCTCGGCCGTCATGCCCTCGATGCCGCCCAGACCGAAGGCCAGATCGACGAAGCCTTCCTCGAGACCGACCATGGTCTTGGCGACGTCGATGATGTCGTCCTCGACCGTTTTGGTGACGGCGCCGGTCTCGGCGTTCCAGGCATGATAGAGGCGGGTGATGCCCTCGCAATGCAAGCTCTCGTCGCGCACCGACCAGGAAACGATCTGGCCCATGCCGTTCATCTTGTTGTGGCGCGGGAAGTTCAGCAGCATGGCGAAGCTGGCGAACAGCGCCATACCCTCTGTGAAGGCGCCGAACATGGCGAGGGTCCGGGCCACATCGGCCACGGTGCCGACGCCGAAGCTGTGCATGTAGTCGGCCTTGGCGCGCATCTCGGCATAGTCGCGGAAAGCCTCGAATTCGGCCTGTGGCATGCCCAGCGTTTTCAAGAGCAGCGCGTAGGCGTCGATATGAACCGTCTCCATGTTGGAGAAGGCCGCCATCATCATCTGCACTTCCAGCGGCTGGAAGATCGGGATGTAGCGCTTCATGTAATTGTCGCCGACTTCCACGTCACTTTGCGTGAAGAAGCGGAAGATCTGGGTCAAAAGGGCCCGCTCGCCGTCGGTGACGCGGTCCGAGGCCCAATCCTTGATGTCGTTGCCGAGCGGGACTTCCTCGCCCATCCAATGGATCTGCTGCTGGCGCTTCCAGAATTCGTAAGCCCAGGGATAACGCTCGACATTATAGGTGCCGGTGCCGGTCAGAAGCCCGATCTTGCCGGTGCCGATCAGGCTCCTGGGGTCGAGCGATCCGATATCCTTCACTGACACGCCAGGCACTCCTCGTAATCGGTCGGCTGTTCGACCTTCAGCTCTTCACTCTTCTTGTCCTCGAGCTTGCCTGCGAAAGCGGCGCGCTGGACCGATTTGGAACGGCAGTAATAGAGGCTTTTGACCCCCTTTTGCCAGGCGGTGAAATGCAGCATGTGCAGATCCCATTTATCGATGTCGGCCGGCAGGAACAGATTGATCGACTGGCTCTGGCAGATGAAGGGCGAGCGATCGGCGGCGAATTCGATGATCCAGCGCTGATCGAGCTCGAAGGCGGTGCGAAAGACCGACTTCTCGTCATCGCTCAGGAAGTCGAGATGCTGCACCGAGCCTTGATGTTCGAGAATCGACTGCCAGGTCTCGGCGGTGTCCCGGCCTTTCTCGGCCAGAAGCTTCGACAAATAGGGGTTGCGCACCGAGAAGGCGCCGGACAGCGTCTTGTGGGTGTAGATATTGGCGGGAATCGGCTCGATGCCGGCCGAGGCGCCGCCGCAGATGATGCTGATCGAGGCGGTGGGCGCAATGGCGATCTTGTGCGAGAAGCGCGCCTTCATGCCGCGCTCGGCAGCGTCCGGGCAGGGGCCGCGCTCCATCGCGAGCTGCACCGAGGCGGCGTCGGCGTCGCGGCGGATCTTCTTGAAGATGCGCAGGTTCCAGCTTTTCGCCATCGCGCTTTCGAAGGGCAGGTTCTTCTGCTGCAGGAAGGAGTGGAAGCCCATGACGCCCAACCCCACCGAGCGTTCGCGCAAGGCGGAATAGCGGGCGCGCTCCATGCTGTCCGGCGCCACTTCGATGAAATGGGTCAGCACATTGTCGAGCATGCGGAGCACGTCTTCGACGAAGCCGGGCTGGTCGTGCCATTCGTCCCAGGTCTCGATATTGAGCGAGGACAGGCAGCAGACCGCGGTGCGCTCCTTGTCGTCATGATCCTTGCCGGTCGGGAGCGTGATCTCGGAGCAGAGGTTCGAGGTGGTGACCTTGAGGCCCAATTCGCGCTGATGCTTGGGAAGCGCGCGATTGACCGTGTCGATATAGAGCAGATAGGGCTCGCCGGTCTGGAGACGGGTCTCGAGGATTCGCTGCCACAGCTGGCGGGCATCGACTTCGCGCAAGGTCTCGCCGCTCTTGGGGCTTTTGAGTCCGAACATCGCGCCGTCCTGCACCGCTTCCATGAACTCGTCGGTGATGCAGATGCCGTGATGGAGATTGAGGCCCTTGCGGTTGAAATCGCCCGACGCCTTGCGGATTTCGAGAAACTCCTCGATCTCCGGATGAGAAATGTCGAGATAGCAGGCGGCCGAACCGCGACGCAGGCTGCCCTGGGAAATGGCCAGGGTCAATCCGTCCATGACATGAACGAAGGGGATGATGCCCGAGGTCGAGCCGGTCTTGACCTTCTCGCCGATCGAGCGCACTCGGCCCCAATAGGTACCGATGCCGCCGCCATTGGAGGCCAGCGCCACATTCTCGTTCCAGATGCCGACGATGCCGTCGAGGGAATCCGGCACCGAATTCAAAAAGCAGGAGATCGGCAGGCCGCGTGTGGTGCCGCCGTTGGACAGAACCGGGGTGGCCGGCATGAACCAGAGGCGGCTCATCGCGTCATAGAGGCGCTGGGCATGATCGATATCGTCGGCGAAGGCGCAGGAGACGCGGGCGAACATGTCCTGATAGGACTCGCCCGGCAGCAGATAGCGGTCATCCAGCGTCGCCTTGCCGAAATTGGTCAAAAGCGCGTCCCGCGAACGGTCGAGAGTCAAATCCTCCGGGGTCGGCTTCGGCGCCAGCGGATAGGGCAGCGGCGAGCGCTTCTCTTCGGGCAGGCGCGGGGTCTCGGAGCGGGGCTGGACGGGAATCGAGTGGGCCGGAACCAATTGGCCGTTCCGGTCGAAATCGAAAGCGAGAGCAGTCATCGAGGCCCCTGAGCGATGAAAGAGGAGGAGAGCGTCACCGCCACATCTTGACGACGCGAAGAGGTGTGACCCCCAAATCTTGTGGAATCGACCAGGGACCGTCAAGAAGGATTCATGACCGGTTTTAAGATTCTTATC
>Ga0213872_10000940_pt1 | contig 20466 bp, 20 predicted proteins | sample VelepicomBERX_R2_FD_160071 | JGI IMG/M metagenome (GOLD analysis project Ga0213872, IMG submission 160071) | Rhizosphere microbial communities from Vellozia epidendroides in rupestrian grasslands, the National Park of Serra do Cipo, Brazil - RX_R2 | ecosystem: Host-associated > Plants > Roots >...
TTCGGCGTGGAAAACAGCCCAACTTGTCAGCAGAGAACAAGCTTCCGGGATCTGTGACTTTTCAGACCGTCGCCGCAAACTTTCGGAAAGCAGATCTGAAGAGCCCCACCCGCGTGAATGAATTGGTCAGCGGTGTGGTGAATCAACTTCTAGAGAGTGAACTCTCGAATCTTCAGCCATCAGAACACCAGATCGTCGGCGACTGGATGCGAAGCGATCCGATCATACGAGAGCGGATTCTGAGGTGCTTCGAAAGGACGCCGCCATAGTGGACATCGAATTGTCGGTCACCAATATCCTCACTGGCGCCTCGCAACACTTCACAACTTCCATAATGGATCGCCTTCCGCTAGGCCGGGATTCGGGTAGTCCCATTCAATTTCGGGGCGACAGGATCTCACGAACGCACCTTGATCTTATAAGCAGGGATGGACGGATTTTCGTGCAGGATCTCAGCACGAACGGAACCTGGGTGAACGGAGAGCGGGCGGCGAAAGGCTATCAACTCGAGATACACGACGGCGGCTTAATTGAAATTCCGGGATACCGGATCGAAGTTAGCCTGCCAGATGAGAAGCTTTCAACTGCTTCCTCGCGGACTGAGTCATCACTCACTGACAAGTCTCATCCGCACCAGCGATCTTCAAGGCTGGCACATATTCTTACCACCTCAGTTGATCCGCTAGAGGGCGTAGTCATTCTTGGGGCGATATGTTCATTCAGTGTGATTCTGCTCTACGTTATTTATTGAAGTGGTATTGGCTATGCGAAAACCTGAAGGGGATAAATGCTGGTTGAGTAAGGATGTAGCTTCTGGGCTGACCACTGGCATCGACGTTACTACCGGTGCTGTTCACGACTTAGGCCACAGTGCGATCCAGGCGGTAGCAGATGAGTTTTTGCAGGCATCAGCAGATCTATCGTCCGATTGCTCGTTCGGATGCGCGCCACATACTTGCTCACGCTGGTCTCGCCGATGTCGATACTAAGCTTCAGAAGCCTTCGGTGAATACGCGGTACGCCCCAGCCCGGATTCTCGCGGCTCATGCGCCGGATGAGTGCGCGAAGCTCCGCGCATTCATAACCCGCGAACCAGCCAGGCGTTTGTCGAACTGGTCTGCCGTGGAAACGCCACATGGCGCCCGTCGGATGACGGGACTGCATAGAGCGTACCGAACGACTCCAGCAGTTCCGACGTGCGCCCCTCGCGGTCGAGGTAGACCAACAGTGACGGAAGACCGTTCCGCAACAATCCGAAGCCGATCCGCACAGATACGAACCAACCGCTGCAGCACAACCGCCGTCCGGTGCGGAGAAAGGCATCCCGTCCGCGGATGTACAGATTGCGGCGTTGATCGCCGATGCCAAAGCGAAACTGATGGACACCAGCCTGCGTGATCGCCTCGTTATGTTTCTCGACGTAGCGAGCGACCGGCTCAAGCTGGACCAGCGTTACGGACGCGATCCCGACGAAACGATCCGGCTGCTGAACGTTTTCATCACGCAATCGCAGTTTCACGCGCAACAAGGCGCGAGCGACAGCGAGATCTCACGCGCGGAATCGATTCAGGCCGTCGCGATTCGCGATGCGCTGCTGGCGACCGATGTTATCAGATCAGTAGCCCGGGCAGGACGGTGCTGACTCCACGCCAACGGTCAAAGGTGTCGGATGGTTAGCCCTGGTACACACTTGAGCCAATGCAAGAGTTACGTTTCCAACAGCGCAGGCCATCGCATGGACGCGCACTCGCGAGTACCAACCTTCTGCTCCACCGCATCTGAACTCGTTCCGCTGGCGCGGCAAGCGCCCTAGAACGGAAAGCGCAGTGAAAGGATCCAGCGGTGGTTGTATTGGCGGAACGTTGTGACAGCGATTTGATAGCCCGCGCCAATAGTGAAGCGAAGCCGTTTCTTGAGAGGGAAACTTCCGAAGACGATTCCGGGCGTAATAAAAGTCTGATGCTTGCCGTCCAGCACGCCCCCGCACCAAAACATCGAGTTTTGTTCGATCATTGGCCAGATTCTGCCTTTAATGCGGTAGTCCACTGCGGTATTGAAAACAATATTCCTACCCAAAATGCGAGTTCCGCTTGCGGGAATGCTTCCGCCGATGGTCGTTTGGATGTCCCATAGCCCAAAGCCTTTGGCAAAGGCCACCGTGGGAGATAGGATCGCATGGGCAATACCGTTCGGAGGCGCACCGGTTGGAAACGAACCGCCGAAAAATAGCCCAACGAAGTAGTCGCCTTTGCCTTCTGTTGCGGAGAAGAGCCGATACTTTACGAGGAATGAAAAATCCCCAAAACCATCCGGCGCGTTCGACGGACGGGTTACGTAGCTCGGAGGAAAGAGGCCAACTTCCAGACGATTGGTCGGAATGATCTCCAGTCCGCGCGAAGTGCCGTAATTATCGCTATCTGCTCCGGCTCCCCCTCGTTGCCAGCCGATATCGTACCGGTACTGTTGCACCAGCATTACGTGCGTCGTGACGATAGGCGATACGAAATGTGGTTGGCTGGCTCTGGCTTGGTCCACAGCATCGAGCCATTTTCGCACCCAATTATTGCGGTTGGACGCCGTGCCGTCGGCCGCTTGAGATGAGCTCTGTGGCGAATTATCGGAATCGGCCGAATCCGACTGAGGTGCCGCGGAGTTGCTGACACCGGGTGCCCGCGGAGCGGCGCTCTGGTCAACAAACCGGGCGAGAGCAGGAACTGCGAAAAGGAGAGCTAGCACGAACCCGCGTGTGTACTCGATGCGGTGATGAGAACTCTTACGGACCGCGTTCATAGCCAAGCCGGCGTTCCGCGCTCAATAGACAGATGCACATTTGTCCAAGCCTGTTGAAGCGATCGCGTCGTCGCACGTACTGCCCTTCCCAATATTTGAATCTAAAAGGAAAGTATGACTTATCGTTTCCGGCTTCTGCCGGCATCACTGTTCGCCCTGCTGGTAATAGCCCTGCTTTTGTGGTACTGGAACAGTCGCCCCCCACAGCCGAATCAGCCGCCGGCCTCGCTTCCGAACCAAACCCAGCCAGCCGGCGCACCGCTTTCTCCTCCGGAGAGATCCGCGACCAGAATCCACGCCCACAATTTGTTACTGCGGAAGGGGCCTGACTTCCGCGTCTATGTGAGATGGCTCGACGGACATCTGGCGCGTACTCGCCGTGACATCGACCCGTCATTTGATCGTCCGGATTCTTTCTACCTCGACATCCAAACGGGCGTCATTCGAGCTAATATCGGCGATATCGGTCACTATCTCGATAGCTCGGTGGCCGACTCGCCACTCACGAAAGTGACCCTCCTCGCCGACGGCCCAAACCTTAAATTGACCGGTGTTATTCACAAGATAGTTCCGTTGCCCGTCCAAGTGATCGCATCCGTATCGGCCGCCAGAGACGATCAAGTGCGCATTCACATCCTCAAGATAGATGTGTTGAAATTGCCGATGAAAGGCCTGCTAGGTCTGTTGCATGTCTCCGCGGCGGATCTGGTCAAAAGCAAGATTGACGGCGTGGAGATCGAAGGAAATGATCTCTTACTGGAAACGCAAAAGCTGCTGCCGCCGCCCCATATCCGCGGTCGTCTGACGCACGTGTCGGTCGACAGCCCCGATATAGAAGCCGTCTTTGGCGATGCGGCAGAGAATATCGAGCGTGTGGAAATGTGGCGCAATTTCTTCAGCCTGAAAGGCGGCACAATCGACTTTGGCAGTCTCACCATGCACCCGGTCGACATCACCATGATCGATATTTCCAGCAATCCGTGGTTCGATCTCGATCTGGTCAACTACCGCGAACAGTTCGTCAGCGGCTATACCCGCATGACTGCCGATTCCGGACTCCAGATCTTCGTTCCCGACCGGCGCGATATCCACTCGAAACCCGCACCCCAAAGCGACAGCATCCAGTGGTTCAAAGACCGAAACATCCCTCCACCACCGCAGATCACTGCTTCGGCCACACGTTGAGGAACCGGTATCGGCTCCAAAACCTCGGCGGAGCTCACCGGCTGAGATAGCTTTTCTTGAGCTTCAGAAACCACGCCGGCGTTGCGGTCCGCGACTTCGCTCACTCTATATTCAGCAGCAGCTCCAATGACCTGCGCGATCTCGGATGGATTGAGCTTGTGGTCCTCTGCAAGCCAGGCGGCCATATCACTGGTTGCTTCGTCGAACGCTTGTCGAGTGAGCCGTCGAGGCCCATTGTGATGACGGCATCGGGTTCTTTTACACGAAAACCGTTGTTTCAGCCCCTAATTGCTGGCAACCCCCCTTGCAATTGCAAGCGTGACGTGATCCCTGCACCCCACGTGTGAGTCACTAAGATAAGCTGAAATACCATGAAAATGCATTGGATCATCGCCGCCGCGCTATGTTGCGCAATCGCGCAACCCGCTCAAATCGAGTCTTCCCAGGACTTGGTCGGGCGGCTCACGCCGCAGCAGAAACAGCAGTTCGACCTGGCTTCACAAGCATTCGACTCCCAGCATTACGCTGGCGGGCTCTCCGCCTTCAAGGCACTCTTACAAGAGTTACCAGGCGACCCCGTATTGTCCAAGTTCGCTGCCGAGTCTGCCTTGAACTCCGGTAATGCGACATTCGCGGTCGATACCTTACAACCGGTCGCGCAAACAAATCCCGATGACTGGCAAGCGACGGCGCTGCTGGCCCGCGGATATGCAGCGACCGGCGACAAGAAGGCGCGTGATGTAGCGATGGCCCACATGCTCGAGCTACGCCAAAAAGGTGTTACACCGCCAAACATGCAGGCGTATATTTTGGAACGCATCAAGATAGGCGATAGCACTCTGGTAATCCGGCCGTCACTCGTGCCCTGGGGACCATATAAGGTTTATGTCCTCGGCCAATTTATGAACGCACAGGGCCAGATCTTCCTTCGCATGACACTGGAGAGCCCGGATTCTGACCAGAACTTGTTCGTCCAGCAGCATCCGAAGGAAGCCGCAGCCGGCCTTCGGTTCTTTTCCATTGACGGCTATCAGCAAACTGGGTCAAACACCCAAACGCATATGACGTTCGGGTTCTATACGGGCGAACCCTCCTACGACACGGTAAGAGAAAAATTTCTAGCCATTGCAGAAAAGAAAGAGAGTCCTATCAGCAGCCGTTCCGGCTTGCCGGTGCACTAATGTGCGGTTCAGGTGTCCGGGCTTCGCACCGATGGTACAAATTCTGCCGACCAGGGCTGAAGAGGAGACGATCTCGCTCGATGAGGCAAGACACTTAAGGCGCCTTCGCAAAACGCTGAAGAAAAAACGTCCACAGCGTTTTGGACTATAGACATCTGCCGCAAACCCGCCAATAGCCGGTTGGCTAGTCATCGGGGGAACAACCGTCACTGACCATTGCCCTACTTGCCACTCTACAGCGGCTTACGCCTCGTTGGCACCGTTAAATCGAGGTAGAAATCTCACGTCGTAGTGGTTCCTCTGCGCTTCGTCTCGGAAAGCCAACACGCAACAGCCTCATCGCAATCAGCCCCACTCAAGGTTGAACCAAAGGGAGTTGGGACGCGAGTTGCAGCTCAATCATAAGACCGACACGGCGATCGATCTGGAAGAAAGCGGCGGTCTTCTTGGGGCCGAGCACTTGCTCGAACTTTGGAATCCACTCCAGCCTCAGATTCGTAAAAGCGCCATCAACCTCGTTCCACCGACGGATATAACTGCTGGCCTGGGCGTCTGTCATCGTGGTGTAATTGGCTGCGTACTCTTTGAATAGCGCATACCTGCTGTCGTTGATTTTATCGTTGCTGGGTGTAGGCGTCGTACACGGGCCAAAACTTTGTGGCTTCATCTGCGGTAAGAGGCAGATTGGCCGCAATCACCTGTTTCTTCTGGTCCCGCAAATCTTTAGCGCGTCAGGTTAATTTCGAGGTCGTTGATCTTTGTGCGCTGGTCACTCGAGTTTTCTGCCTGAGCTTTAGCCATGTCGGGAGCAAACAGCAACCCGGCGCTGAGGGTAACCAGGGCAGCAGCAGTCCTCATCGCTCTCTCCTTCTCGTTATGGGGGCAGGCGGTAGCTTTCGTTCGGCTCTCTGATGAATCAGCTATGCGTCGAGATTTATATTCTTTTCTTGACGCTTCAGGGTTCTCATGTCTCAACTCTCTGCCATTCGGACGACTTCGGCATCCGGTCGTTTTCGGTTGTGGCCCGTTTTCAGCGCCATTCTCGCCTTCGCAGTTGCCTGGTTTCGGCGACGCACCGCCCTTCAGTTGGGAAATTCTAGCTCCGCGCCATCAAGTCTGCGTTCTCCAGCGCTCCGTGAAGCGCCCGAAACTGGCCACCGACCGGTTTGTCGGGGGATGGCTCTCCTCGGTCTGGGACGGCTGGGAGTCCGGGGTCTTCATCGTCAAGGGAACCACGGTCATCGGTTGGCATCGTAGAGGCTTTGGCTTGTTCTGGAGTTGGAAGATTCGGCGCGGTAAGCCGGGGCGCACTTCGGTGCCCAAAGAGGTTCGCGCATTGATCCGCACGATGAGCGAACAAAACCCACTCACGCGAACTGCTCAAGCGCGGCGGTTATTTGAGTGAAGGCGTTTTGAGGACGGCAATTGCTGCAGCCCGTTGAATACAAGTATGTGATCGAAGAACCGGGGGCGAATGCTGCCAATCGCCGCTCAATATGCGCCAGCAACCAAGGTGAACGCGGAGCGCATGTTGTCGTGGTGAAGGCATTCGAGACGATAATGCACGACGAATTGAGTTACTGCTCGGCGCAAGGACGCTTCACCAGAAAGGACCCGCTTTGATACACACTCACTCTTGATGGAGCGTACCCAGCGTTCCGCGAAGGCATTCAGATTGAAACTGTGGGCTGGCAGGCTGCAAAGCGCTTCTCCTGTGGCCTGGCGCGGAGAGGCGTGATCCCCCAATTCTACCGTGGATTGTTCGCTTGTAGCACAGTAATAATCGCCCGCAGGGCCCACTGATATTATTTCTTTGCCGACAGGCTTGCAATCGTATGGGGCTGGCCCACAAGCAAGGGCAGACCAGGCCAGAAACCGGGCCCTGAGTTCACCACTATCTTTCCCTCCTTACGCATCAAAACCGGAATGTCGTTAGACAATAAGAGTCCGTCACACTCGGCTGCTCGCAAAAGGCTGAGTGAAATCTTAACGGTAGTTTTGAGCCCCTCTTCAAATCCGTCGAACTTGTCCAGTCGAAAACTGACGAGTGCCGTGGATTCCAGGCCATAATTTTCTTTGGTGATTTGCTTGCCCAATTCGCTCTCGGGCGACACGGAAATCACAACTCCTGTGCCTACAATCGTTCCGGAAGCCTGACTGGTCTTTAAGCCTGCGGCCAACGTGGGCAGCAGGTTTCGGATCTGTGACACATCAAGGCTCGTGCATACCCGCAAGTCGTAATCTAATGCCATATATTTAGTACACTCCTTGCTCTTTTATGAAGCTATTTACTATGGGAACAAGTGAGTAATATTTCCATGCTGATCGATCATAATAACTTCCTTAAGACGTGAATCACGATAGTCCTTTAATGCATCGCGAATCTGCTGCCTTGTTACGCCGGGATCGTCCGTCATATTCAGAACGATTCTTTCGGCTTGGCCTTTGCCTACCTTTCGGTTTATGCCATCGACAACCCCCTTGGCATCGGTTTCAGGTTGCGGAGCATAGTTATCGAAAATCTGTCCCTCAATTCGATAGTCAGGATTCTTGTCTCCTGGAACCTTCGGATTCTGTTCTACCTTGTATCCGGCATCGGCCAATATATCGGCCGATTGGTTCTCTAACTCGATCCCGCGTTTGTTGTTCGGCCCCACGTCCCGATTGTTAGTTGTCCGCGTCCCGGTGGGTTTGTCGCCCGGTTTCCCCGTTGGCCTTGTGACATATTGACGGTAATTGGCGGGCTTATTGGCATCGGCCATGGCAAGGTGGGTAAGTTGGACAGTATCCGTCGCAAGATGCGCGGCACCCGTAAGACCTACCGCTCCGCCATGAACAGCTAAACCGCTCCCAGCAAGAATCAAGCCAGCCGAAACAATACCTACTGGAACGCCAAGCCCGGCACCGATGCCGGTCGCGTCCAGTCCGAAGCCGATCGCTTCGCCAGCGAAGCCTGCCCCTATGCCGCCGACCCCCTGCGTAAACTCGAACAGTCCCTGAATAGTGGCTGTTGCATCGCCAAAGGTGGCACCGACCTTGCCGGCGGGAGTGGGCTGTTCCTGCCGGCCCACGCCCACCACCTCATCGCTTCCCAAGGCATTGAAGAATCCGCCGGTAAAGTCAGCGGCGCCCTGGAGGAACGTATTAAAATCAATTCCAGACATTTGCTAGTTTCCTCCGATCATTTGCTCACACCCAGTTGTCGGGTTCCGTTCGCCGGATCTTGCATGTTTTTGGAAGTGTCCATGGGGAACGAAATCTACGTTCAATTCCCCATAGGGCTCGCGACCGCTTGACATCGAGGCAAAGAACTGGTCGTCGGTAGATCGAGGACTGGCGCGGGGAGTTCCGTAGGTGCGGTCTATCTGTTGCTCCGTTTCCCTTGGGAGTACCTCACTAACCGAACCGTAAACTGGTTTTCAGCCCCCGCCACATCGTGCGTTCGAGCAAGTAAAGACGATGGGCATTAAAACAAATCCTATCGGCAGCTCCATCTCCGTCGCAGCGCGCTTGTGAACGGATGATCGGCACAATTCGCCGCGAATGCCGAGATCATATGATCGCCTTCAACGAGTGAAGCCTGCATCGGCACCTCCAAGACTTTCTGGACTACTATCATCGCAATCGCCCGCGCTTGTCTTTGATGGAGGACAGTCCGGAGCCGCGGCCGGTGGGACCGCCGGAGTCGGGCCGGATTGTCTCGATTCCAGGCTCGACGGGCTGCATCATCGCTACGAACGTCGCGCCGCCTGAGCAGGTCACTGATGCCTACGCAAACGACTGGGCAGATGCTAACGCCGGCTGTCATTTTTCCACACTGAATGACAAAAACACATCGTCTCAACGGTCAGAGTGATCCAGCGATCAGACTTAAGGTGTTGGCCTCCTAGCGTTCCATTGCGCTCCTCATTTCGTTGCCGGTCCCCATGTATCCAACTTCCGAGAATGGCCGTTGTGACGAGACCAGGGGGCTCAATATCGCGCGGCGGTTCGGCTCCGCAATAATTTCGAACACAGACTCCACCCTCTCGATATACTCCACTGAGCATATGCGGATCAAGATATACAGGAAGGCGGCCCAGGCAGCAGCTTCATGATAGGCTCGGCCGTCCGAATCTTATTTGGCCGAGGCCGCCGCTGTGGGATCTACTCAGCGCGTAACGCTTCGGCCGGATCTACTTGCAACGCGCGCCGCGATGGTAAATAACTTGCCAGAAACGCTGCTAAAAATAAGCCGATGCACGCGCAAAGATACGTTGGAACATCAAGCACCGTCACGCCAAACAGAAGTGACGACATCAGCCTGGTCAATGCCGAAGACCCCACTACTCCGATTGCGATTCCCAGACCAGCTAACGCCAAGCCAGAACGCACAAATAGCGCGAGCACTTGCCTTGGTTGCGCACCAATCGCAATGCGGACACCGATTTCCCGCGTGCGCTGCGTTACCGAATACGCGATCACACCGTAGATCCCAATGAGTCCCAGCAGCAAGGCCAGACAGGCTGCAATCGAAAGCATTACCAGCGTGAAAGATGTTCGCTCGAGCGACTTCGAAACGTATTGCGCCATCGTCTGCACATTAGCGATGGGAAGCGCGGGATTTATCTGCCACACCACACGCCGAAGGTCGTTAGCGAAGGCCTCTGATCCGGCGCCCTCGCTCCGCACAACAAACTTTACGGTTCTAGCGGCAAGAGTTTCCTGGCCCTCAAACTGATCGAGCAACAGAGGCCAGTAGACCGGTTTTGGACACGGTTTGTTGACACCATCGTAGTGGATATCGGAAGCAACACCGATCACCTCGCGCCACGGCTCGTTCGAAGATCCGCGCACCTGTTTCCCAATCGCATTGGCAGCCGATCCCCAATACTCTCTTGCGAGTCCTTCAGAAACGATCGCGACCCGATGAGGATCATAGAGGTCGGACCAGATGTAATCGCGCCCGGCCACGAGATGCGTACCCATCGTTTCGAAAAATCCTGGCGAAACGTACACGTAGCGTTGCACCGGAACACTGCTATCTGCATACGATTTGTCCCGCGCGAAGACCGGATCGAAACTGTCGTTGTCGTCCATTGGGACGCTATCGGAGATGGCCACGTTTGAAACGCCGTGGATACTCTGTATGCCGCGCAGAATGGCCTCTTCGGTGCGCGTCACCTTCTCCGGGTTCGGAATCTCTGCCATGGGAATGGCGACTTGCAGGGTCTCCAAATGCGCCGCATCGCGGAATCCCGGCTGTACGTGCACCAGCGCCATAGCCGTTCGAATCATCAGACCCGAACTCACCAACAGAATGACCGCAAGCGTCACCTGTATAATGACCAAGCCATTCCGCGCAAAATGGCGTTCGCGGCTTGCGCTGCTGTGGCGGTCACTGTGCCGCAGACCAGCCCCAAGACGCGTGCCGGCATACTTCAGGGCCGGAATGATGCCGAACAGAAATCCGGCGATCACCGAAATGGCGGCTGTGAACAGCACGGTATGACCGTCGATGGAGACCGCTGTCAAACGCGGCAAATTCCCGGGCGCGAGCGCTTGCAAAGACCGCAGAGCGCCATACGCGATCAGCAACCCTAGCGCGCCGCCTGCTATCCCGAGCGCGACACTCTCAGCGAGAATATCCGCGGCGAGGTGGCGCCAGCTTGCGCCCAACGCCGCGCGCACTGCCAACTCCCGGTGACGGCCCTCCGCGCGTACCAGCAGCAAATTCGCAACGTTGGCCGACGCAATCAGTAGTACCAGCCCGACCGTGCCCATAATCAGCCAAAGGGTCGAGCCGATATTGCCCACAACTTCGTATGCCAGAGGTCGCACCCAGGGCGTCAAGAGCGCCTGCTCGAATTCGTTCACGGTGTATCCAGCCGGAGGCGGGTATGAGCGCATATAGATCGGGATCATGCGCGCGACATCAGCCGAACACTGTTGCATAGTTACTCCTGGCTTCAGCCGGGCAATAGCGCGATAGCTGAAGTTTCCAAGATTGACTTTTGCGCGATCGAACTGGAAGGGCGTATACAGTGCCAGAGTCTGATCCAGAAAACGGAAATCCGGCGGCAGCACGCCAACAATTTCCCGCAGTTCGCCATCGATCCGGACACGGCGGCCCACGACCGCCGGGTCACCTCCGAACTTATGCTTCCAGAAGCCGTAGGACAGAATTACTGTCTTGGGCGCTCCGGGCAAGTCGTCGTCGTGAGTAAACAGACGGCCCAAGATGGGCCGCGCACCAAGTAGCGGCAGCGTTCCGTCTGTTACGCGCATAGCCTCCACCTGCTCCGGTTGGCCCACACCTGTGATGGTCTTCAAGTCGTTGGACCACAACCCGAGATCCTCGAAAGAATGCTTCTGGTCGCGAAACGTGAAATAGGTGGATGGAGATTGTGGCAGCTCTGGAATTTTCAGCCCCGGCGCCCGGAAGACGAGCGAGACCAGTCGATCCACATGTGGATAAGGCAGTGGCTTTAATAGAATTCCGTTCACCACCCCAAAGATGGCTGAATTGGCACCAATTCCCGTTGCAATGGTCGCGAGGGCGATCAAGGTGAATGCAGGCTCCGCAGCGAAACGGCGAAGGATTTCTTTCGGACCAATGGTCAGCGGCAAGCGGGCCTCCGTTCAAACGGTTCTGCAAACTCCGCGCCAACGTGCCAGCATTGCGGTTCAACCACTTAGCTGTCTGCGACTGTTCCTTAATGCAAACCCATGCACGAAATCGAACACTAGATGATGGCGCGCCTGCGCTGCACCCCGATTCCGGCTTGTCGCGCAGGTGGGCTCGGTGCGGCCGGTAGGCAAAACGGAAAAGTATTCGATAAACCTGCCGCGAAAGATACCTTCAGCGCCTGCAGTATCGCTTCCATTTGCTTGAGAACATCAGCGATCCTCGCATCTGTTAGGACCGTATATTTTGCTGGACCGCCGAGTTTGCCCCCGAGAAGGGGCCGGCTCGCAGGACCACTGGCCTATGGCCCTGAATTCGTGCCGGGAGAACAGGTGAAGTTCTCGATTCGAATGACGTCAGCGGAAGAGATTCCAATCTGCTGGCTTACCTTCTCAGAGATTAGGAATCTCGGCTCCGCAGCTGCCCGCGGTGAAAAGCACCAACGAAAGATCCGATAATCACACCCAGCACTTCCAAGGCTTGCGTCCATTTATCCAGCCGTACCTAAGCACGCTGTAAAGCCAGATGAAAGAAAGTAACTCCAAACGTGACGCGGCAACAGTCGCGTCACTATATGAAGCACAGCAGACAACATTGAGCATCTTACATGGCGTTGTGAGAGACGGCTTTTCGCTGACTAAGATCCAGACACCGTTCAGAATCGGGACCACGATTCTTCGCTCAACACGCATGACTATCCTAGCGCCCGATTCTGAAAATCTCCTGAAAAACATGCAGATCTTTATCGGATAATACTTCGTGAAGAGATCCGCAAAAGAAATTGACGGAACTGTCATCGGCTTGCGATTAGTTCTTAACCTTTTCTTGTCACACTTCCATTCGCACTTGGTCCGTAATTCGCGCAGTTAGAGCTACGCGCTTGTTCTGGAAACCGTGCCAGAACAAATAGGACAAATCACGTGGGAGTTGCCTTACCCTGCGCGCCGCGGAACTATTTCTTTTATCAGGGAGTCTATGTATAAAGCTGCACAGTTAGTAGTGTTGGCAGCGCTAGCGGTAGCCAGCCCGTGGTTGCCAATCGCCGGCGCTCAAGCCATCAGAGGCACAGTTTCCGGAATCGCGAAGGATTCGGGCGGATCGATTTTACCCGGCGCGCTTGTCGAAATACCGCCTTTCAACAAAAGACAACCTACTGACAGCCATGGTCAATTTCTGATTACCGACGTACCGCCTGGTACTTATCCACTCACAATATCTTACGTCGGATTTGCGCCATTCAAAGCTTCCGTCGAGGTCACCGCTGGCGCCGCAGTCAAAGTTGACGCCGTCCTTCACGTTGCCACTCAGACGGAGCAGGTCCTTGTCACGGCACCCCGCGCGCAAGGCGAGGCCGAGGCAATCAATCTCGAGCGCACCTCGGACAATATTCTGCAAGTGCTGCCCGCCAACATAATCACCAGTCTGCCGAACACAAACATTGCAGACGCTGTCGGCCGGCTGCCTAGTGTTACCCTCGAGCGCGACGAAGGCGAAGGCAAGTATGTTCAGATCCGCGGGACGGAACCTCGCCTGAGCAATGTCACTGTTAATGGGGTCCATCTTCCGTCTCCCGAAGCGAACGTCCGCAACATCAAACTGGATACGATTCCGTCTGATCTGGTTGATCGGATTGAAGTAAACAAAACTCTTTCCCCCAATCAGGACGCAGATGCGATCGGGGGATCGGTGAACTTGGTTACGAAAACTCCCGGCGAAAAGCCCTTCTACAGTTTTTTGGCTCAGGGAGGCTACACGCCAATTCAAGACGGCCGCACCCTTGATTTGTTCAATGGCACCGTAGGGCGCCGTTTCGGTGTAGATAAAAAGCTCGGCGTCCTCATCGGCGGCAGCTACGATCACAACAACCGCGGTATCGACGACCTCGAACCTGCGCAAGCCATCGGAAACTACAACGGCCGCAACTTCGCTTACATTAACAGCGAAGATCTTCGAACTTATAAATACTCTCGCGGCCGGTACGGCTTAGACGGAGACGTTGACTACACGATCAAGCCCGGCTGGACCGTCTACCTGCGCGGCCTCTACGCCGATTTCCACGACTATGGCGATACTTACGTTTACACGCCAAATGCAGGAAGCATCGTTTCCAATAGCGGCGCTCAAACCATTTTCGATAACACCGGGAATATGCAGTATCGCGAATATGTGCGTCGGCCAGACCAGGGTGTCTACAGTATCCAGGTAGGCTCCACTCAAGTGATCTCATCTACCGTCATTAACTATCAATTTGCTGCTTCCCGCGGACACAATTATGGCGGCCAGGATTTTGCCACCACTTACTTCAATGGCCCGTCCAATGTGCAATTCGGCCTGGACGAGAGCAATCCGTACCGGCCGAAGCTAACGCCGCCTCGACGGCACGAACGTCTACGATCCCGCGCAGTACTCCATCGCAAGCACTGAGATTCCGTACTACCGCAGTGTTGAAATGGACTACCAGGGAGGCGCTTCGCTCTCCCAAGGCTATAACCTAGGATCTCACTCGAGCACCTTCGAAATGGGTTTCGAGATCAGGAACGCCCACAAGAACCAAAACGAAAACGACCAGTTCTTTGACGCCAATGGCTCGTACCCTATGAACCAGTTCCTATCAGGCGCCTCGAACCCCAATTATTACGGTGGTTCCTTCGCGTTCGGGCCGCTTACCAATTACAGCAAGATTGAGAGCGCAATCGCCAGTGGCCTGACGAACGGAGGCTTCACTCCCAATGTGGATAAGGACCATATCGTTTCCGATCCCGCCACATGGAGCGCCCAGGAAGGTGTTTACGCGGGATATCTCATGGACGCCATTACCATCGGTAAACTCCGCCTGGAAGGCGGCCTGCGAATCGAGGGCACGACCGAGAACTTTAACGCAAACAGAGTGACTCTGGATAATGGCGCCTACAGCCGGACCGATCCCGTCACCGGGAGCTTCAGTTACGTAAATCTGATGCCCAGCGTCCAGGCACAGTACCTGATCGCGAAGGATATCAATCTCCGCCTGTCATACGGCAGAGGGCTCTCCCGGCCAAATTTCCAGGACATCGTGCCCGCAGTGCAGGCCGACCCGAACTCTAGCCCCAAGAGCCTTCAAGTCGGCAATCCTGCATTGCTGCCAACGAAGGCTAACAATTACGATGTCCTGATCGAGCATTATTTCCAGCCTTTGGGAATCCTCCAAGGGGCTTCTTTTACAAATCCCTGATAGATCCGATTTATCCCACTGTATCCTTCGTTCCTGCTACGGATCCCAATTTCGCGGGATACCTCCGCCAGGAATCCATCAACGGTCCGAGTGCCTCTATTGCGGGCTTTGAAATGGCGTGGCAACAAGGCTGTCATTCCTTCCCGGCCTTCTGAGCGGTTTCGGGGTTTCTGCGAACTACAGTTACGCCGCATCGCAGGTCACCTTTCCGCAGGGTTTTTCTTCCGCGGTGCCGGGCGGCCAGGGAAGAATCGACCACCCCAGCCTGCAGCGGCAGGCGCCGAACACCTGGAACCTTGGTTTCACGTACGACAAGGGCCGTTTCTCAATGCGCTTCGGCGTAAGCCACAACGATGCGAATATTTTCGCCTACGGTTACGTGCATGATCCGACTATTCCGAATGTCGATAAGAACCCCATCCTCGGACTCAAAGGTCCGCTGGGCGATCAGTACCTGTACGCTCACACGCAATACGATGTGCAGGGAAGCTACCATCTCTATAAGGGCGTCGAGGTTATGGCCGCCGGCCTGAACCTCAGCAATGAGGTCTTCGGTTTCTACACCGGCAGCCCCATCTATCCGAATCAGCGCGAGTACTATCAACCCACCGTCATTTTCGGTGTCCGCTGGACTAGCTTCACCGAGTAGGCCTTCGGCAGCGACAGGACAGGCGATCGCATTAGCTGTTGGGGTTGTCTGTCCTAGAGCAGTCGTTTAGTTCGGAATCGATTCGAGTTTCGGCAGCGAGGACAAACACGGAACGGGATTGCCATCGGTAAGCCACGCCTGATCAAAGTTCTCAAATCGTGGTGTCGGTAGGGTCGAGAACTGGCGTCGTGCTTCGTAGGACCGACCTATCCGTTGCTCCGTTTCCTCTGCGAGCGCCTCCCTGAAGGTCAGGCATCAGTCGAATCTCGGCGCCGCTCGATATTTTTCGAGTCGAGCAGTTTCGCGACGGCCTCTTAGTTTAGATCGGGCAACAGCGCTTGGAAACACTGGAATGCGCGGCTTGCTCGGCGTGCCTTCGGTGCGCGGTTCAGTGTCCGGAGTAACAAGAAAACACGCACTTTGTGGAACTTCGTCACGCAGTGTGCATCTGACGAATAGTGAGTCAATTGGAGGGCTTGCCGATGCTGGCGACGCCAGAAAGCTTTCGAGTGCGAGCAACGGTCCCCCGTGCTTTCCTGTTATTCATTTCGATGGCGGCGTTGGTTGCTACATTATCAGCGCGATGCGAAGCGCAGCAGCCATCCCCAAATCATCCTCCGGACCCGGGAACACTCAAGAGCAGCAACCCGCAACCAGCTGAAAGCAAACGACTCTTTGGCATCATTCCAAATTACCGGACTTCTCCAAGCCTGTATCCTTATGTCCCGATGACGACGGCCGCCAAATTCAAAGTCGCGAGTCAAGACGCGTTCGATCGTGGGACGTTTATTCTGGCGGCTCTCTTTGCAGGTGAAGGGCAATTGACAAATGCGAATCGCTCGTTCGGGCAAGGAGCAGCGGGCTACGGCCAGTACCTGGGGACTTCGTACGCGGATTTTGTTATTGGCGATTTCATGACGGAAGGGATTTTTCCGTCACTGCTTCACCAAGATCCCCGCTACTTCCGCGATGGCAAGGGCAGTGCGTGGTCGCGATTGGGATATGCTATGGGCCAGATTTTCTGGACGCATAATGACTCGGGCAGCACTGGATTCAATTACTCCGAGGTGATTGGAAATTCAATGGCGGTTGCGATTTCGCAATCCTATTATGTTGATAACCGAACCTGGCACGATGCGAGCGTAAAACTCGCTGAGCAGCTCGGCGTAGATATGGCGGCCAACATACTCAAAGAGTTCTATCCAGAGATATCGCATAAATTTTCGCGCAAGCACCGCGAGAAGCAATAACCTATCGATTGCGGTCGAGGATCTAACCATGCGGGGCACTGGTCCGGCCGAGCGGCGGCAGCCGCTCACATCACGAGATTCGCGTCCCGTGCCAGCACCCATCGGTCGCCGTCGCGCCGGTAAATCCCGATTGTGTAACCAGAGTGCTGCATCGGCGCGGTGTCGTCTGGCGGCGTCAGCGTTACCGCGAGTTTCAGCCAGCAATAGCCGAGATCGCCCGCCACCCGGACTTCCTTCAGGTCCGCCTGCACAGAGATCTTCACCTTCCCCGCGGATTGCAACGAGCCTTCCAGAAACTCCCGTTTGCCGAACGGTTCGCGGCCTGGCGTCAGAAAAACCATATCCTCCGCCATCAACGGGGCGAGCGCGTCCACGTCGCCGGCTTCAGTGGCTCGGCACCACATTTCAATGAGGTTGCGGATTGCAAGTTCGTCGTTAGACATTCGAATCTCTTAAGTATAGGGAGATGCAAGAAGCGTACCGCGCGGACAAACGACTATATCGGTCCTCTAAGCGTCTGGCGGGCCAGAAATTCGGAGCTCCTGATGGCTTCGACTCATGGTGCGGTCTCTCGGTAGAGTGTTACGTCCGTACCGTCGGCAAACTGGAGATTAGACCTCAAGCGGTCGGGCTGCGGCACAAGCGGCCTTCACATAGCTGGCATGCACAACGTAGAACAAACCCTCAGGCCCGAACTCTTGGGTCCGGAGAATGCTCAGGTGATGAGGCGCCGATCGAGAGCAACAACCGAATGGCTGGGAGGAGGCAACCACGCCTGAGCTGGCTTTGCCTCAAGGCCACATCACTCCCCACCGGGTAGACTCCGGTCAAGCGAAAACCTGCTGTTTCGAGGAGTGTTCTCCATTCACGCTCACCTCGTTCTCTGCCGCCAGCAGCTTGCACCGGGACGAAGCCTTTTCGCCCGCGAAGCGTACCTTCGCTGCCTCCACACCGCTGCCTCCACACTGGCCTCGAGATCAACGAGCATACCTCGAAGATGGGAATGGAGTTTCAGCACTGCAAGAATGAGTGACCCACCGCCCCCTCCAACCTCGGCGACCACGTTCGCGCGTGAAAAGTCCCAGGCACTCGCGATAGAAACGTAATCTTCTGCGGAGCCGTGCCCATGAAGGCACGGAAGATCGAGTCAGCTTCGGGATGATCCTGTGAGCAGCGAGAGGGTACATTCGGGTCGCGCACCTGTGAGGCAGGCTTGCCCGTTCGGACGCAATCGGCAAGCGGGGCTAGTCGTCGGGGAGCAGATCCGCCCAGAAAACGACGGCTGGCCATGCCGACTGGGCCACGTCCTTCCGGAGCGCCCTTCCGAACGCGGCCAGCCGAAAATGTCTCGACGTCGTTTCCTCCGTAACGCCTATGCTGGCCAGGGCACGCAGGAGGCGATACAGAGCATCGACATCCGCCTGACAGGGTTCGGCGAGGTGATCGATGCTGCGCACTTCATCTCCGAGTGCATCGGCAACCCCAAGGCGCGCAGCCGCACAGAGCATATAGCTGCGCGAATAGGACATTGCCATCCGCACGAGCTCTGTATTGGCATCACATTGCCGATGCCGCTATCAGATTGCGCCATGAAATACCTTGATACCCCGGGCAAGGATAGCAGAGAACCCAGCCCTGACACGAACGCCGGTTGCTGAGGCTCGGAAAGAAATCAGAAAAGGGGAGAGCACGCCTAAGCTGGCAACCGCTATCAGCTCATTCCGATCCGCGCGGCTTATCGGATGTCGCAGTCGTGAGTTTGGCTCGAAGCGGGATGATTTTCTGCATCCAGGCCGGATGCCCATTGGACAATGTGGCGGCGTAGTCGAGCGAGTCCTTGTCTCCAGCTGCGATCAGAGTATCCACGTATTGCTCCAGAGGGATCTTGCTCCAGGGCGATATGGGACGCACATCGCTCTCAGCGAAGTACCACCGGCCGAAGACCGACCACGGGTCGTCGGATGTTGATGCCAAGAGCTGCGTGCGCAATGCCCTGATCTTGACAAGGTCCGGCAGTCTGGACTGATCGTATTTGTTTTGCGTTGCCGCGAACTCTGCCAGATCAGCTAACCATGCCGGGGCAGGCGCCTGGGGAGGAATATCGAAGACCTGTGCGGTTCCATCTCGGAATCCTGCGAGAAGGGACGAGCCACTCGGGCTCAAAGCGATCGTGGTTACGCCGCTTTTCTGACGCACAGCAAGGCGGACCAACTCGCCAGTACTCGCATCCCAGATCTTTGCCGTTAAATCGCGAGAGAGCGTCACAACGATGCTTGCGTCCGGATTGAAAATTGCCTTGTAGACAACATCGGCGTGCTGTAGCGGAGGCGCGATCGGCTGGCCACTCCTCACATCCCAGACTCGGGCCGTGTGATCCCAGGAGGTAGTGACGATGCGGGAGCCATCAGGGCTATAGGCCACGAAGTCAATGGGCGCGCCTTGATGAAAAACCTGGTTCAGGGCTTGGCCTGTGATCGCATCCCACGTTTTGGCGGTATGATCAGCCGATCCCGTAAGAACCACGCGGCCATCTGGGCTGAACACCGCATCAAAGACCGTGTTGCCCTGCCGCAATGGTTTCGCCAGCCGCTGGCCATTCTTTGGGTCGAGAAGGTCCGCAACACCGTCGCCGGTAGCAACTGCTGCACGAGTGCCGTCGGGACTGAAGGTTATGGAATAAACAGGCTCGTGATAGACAATCGGCGGCGATAAGGGTTGGCCTGTGGCTGCATCCCAGAAGCGAGCCATCGCCCCGTCGGTGCCCGTCGCCACGATCTTTCCATCGGGACTGAAGGCAACGGTTTCGACGGAACCGGTAAGGCGCATGGGAACTCCGACGGGCTTTCCGGTCACAACATTCCAGATACGCGCAGTTTCGTCTGTAGAACCGGTGACGAGATACTCTCCGTCCGGACTGAAGTTTGCGGCAAGAACCTGATCCTTGTGCAAAAGTGGGCCGCCCACCTCCTTCCCAGTCTGAGCATCCCAAAGCCTCGCCGTATGGTCTGTGGATGTGGTTGCGATCTTCTTACCATCAGGACTGTAGACCGCGGAGATCACAGCATCGGTGTGCCCCCGAAGGACGAGCGCACTGTTGGTGCGCTGCTCTGCGAGCAATTCAAACGTCAGACCAGCCGCCACATTGCCCTGAGGCTGCAGCCGGAAGCTTTGAGCTAATCTCCTCAGCGCTTCGGGCTTGCTCCCATCCGATGCAAGCTGCATTGCCTGCAAAAAGTCGATGTAGCTCTGGATTGATGGGTCCGTAGAGGCAATCGCGTGCGAAAAGGCGTTCGACGGTGGCGCCGCCTGGGCGTTAGCCAATCTTCGTGCAATAAGAGCTTCAAAGAGCGTCAATGCACACAGACTCAGAATTTTCCATCTGTAGCTCTTACGAAAACTTAGTTTCGCTGAGAGACGGGTCATTGCGAGGTGCTTCATCAATGGATCAGGTGTCTTATAGAAAATGCTAGTCCAGCACTCGCGAGATCACAGATCGATTCGGGGCAGGTGCTGGGCGAGGCGAGGGCGGCAGC
>Ga0213872_10000941_pt1 | contig 20415 bp, 21 predicted proteins | sample VelepicomBERX_R2_FD_160071 | JGI IMG/M metagenome (GOLD analysis project Ga0213872, IMG submission 160071) | Rhizosphere microbial communities from Vellozia epidendroides in rupestrian grasslands, the National Park of Serra do Cipo, Brazil - RX_R2 | ecosystem: Host-associated > Plants > Roots >...
CGATCGAGCGCACAGACCACGGCGCGCCAATGCCGAGCGCCGCTTCGAAGACTCTGGCTGTCATGGCACCACCTCACCGAGTGATTAACCAGGGCCGATCGTACCCACTCGAAATTCAAGAGAGGCCTGCAACAACTTCTCTCGCAGATCGCGAAGCTGGAACACCAAGCCGAGATCCTCAAGCGGAAAGAGAAGATGGGCGTCATTGCGCGCATTCGCGAAGCCATCGCCCATTACGGGATTGCTTCCGAGGAGCTCTATGGAGCGGCCGACGGCAAGGCCCCCAAAGCGAAGCGAGCCGGCAGGAAGCCGGGGCCGACTGCGAACAAGCGCGCGAAGGCCGCCGTCAAATCGAAACTGCCGCCCAAGTATGGCGATAACGCAGGCCACACCTGGAGTGGCCATGGAAAGAGGCCCGATTGGTTCAAGGCGGCCCTGGCTGCGGGGCAAGCCGCGGAAGACCTGCTGATCAAGTCGTGATCCCGCACCGGGCGGCCGGGCGCTCGGGACGAAGGTCATCATTGTCAAATTGCTAATGACGTTTTTCGACTGATCGTCTTTTTCACAAGAGTCTCGATTCCTACAGTCTCGCCATGCGATTCGGAGGAACGAACTCATGGAAAAGATCGGTCGACATCTCTACGGCTTGACCGTCCTGCTGGCGGTGGCGAGTGTCATGGTGACGCTCGCGGGCTGCGCCAGCTCGGACGGCATTGCGCCCAAGGCCAGGCCGGCCGACGTGCAGACCCTCGCGCCGCTAACCGGCGCGCCCATCGACCTCAATGATCACTGGTGGGAGGCCTATGGCGACGCGAGCCTGAACGCCCTGGTCGAGCGCGGCCTCGCGAGCAATCCCAATCTGGCCGTGACCCGGCTGCGCGTCGAACGGGCCGAAGCCCTGGCCAGCCTGGTGGATGCCAACCGCCAGCCTCGCGTGGACGGCGGACTCGATGCGACGCGCGAGCGCTATTCCGCGCACAGTGCGTTGCCGCCGGTTCTGGCCGGCCATGTGCGGACCTCGGCCTCGACGCTGTTGAGCGGAAGCTGGGAGCTCGACGTCTTCGGCCGTCAACGTGCCCAGCTCGATGCCGCTATCGGCGGCCGGCGTGCCGCCGCGGCCGATGACCAGGCCGCCCGCGTCCTGCTGGCCAGCAACATCGTCCGGCAATACATCCAGCTGGCCCGCCTGGACGACCAGCGCGAAGTCCTGGAGCGTTCGCTGACGCAGCGTCAGGACATCTTCACGCTGATCGAGCAGCGCGTCCGCGCCGGTCTGGACACGGCGGTGGAGCTCAACCTGGGCGAAGGCGCGATTCCTGAGATCCGAGCCGCGATCGAAGCTGTGGACGAACAGCGCCAGCTGGCCCGCCACGCCCTGGCCCTTCTGAGCGGACAAGGTCCCGCGGCCCTGGAACAGCTTTCACCGCGCCTGGCCAAGGTGCTGCTGCTGGCCACACCCGAGGCCCTGCCGGCCGATCTGCTCGGCCGCCGCGCCGACATCACCGCCGCACGCTGGCGCGTCGAAGCCGCGTCGCGGGAACTCGAAGCCGCGCATGCCCAGTTCTATCCGAGCATCAACCTGTTCGCATTCGCCGGCTTCTCCGCCATTGGGCTGGACCAGCTGGTCGAGGCTGGCAGCCGCCAGATCGGCGTCGGGCCGGCCGTACGGCTGCCAATCTTCGACGCGGGCCGCCTGCGTGCCAACTATCGCAGCAAGTCCACCGATGTGGATAGCGCCGTCGAGTCCTACAACGCTGCCGTGCTGGAAGCGCTGCACGATGCCGCCGATGCGATCACCAGTGTGAGCTCCGCGCAACGCCAGCTGCAGGAACGTCGTCTTTCCTTGGCCAGCGCCGAGCGCGCCTACGAGCTCGCCGTGCAGCGTTTTCGCGTCGGCCTGGGTTCCTACCTAAGCGTGCTGACTGCCGAAACCAATGTGCTGGCACAGCGCAGCGCCGAGACCGAGCAGAAGGCCCGCGCGCTGGATTCCCAGGCCATGCTGGCCCGCGCACTGGGCGGCGGCTATGTGCAGCCCGCCGCCCAGATCGCCCTTCAATCGAACTGAAACCAGGAGCACTCTGATGAACACCTCCGTAGATACCGGCGCTTCCAAGATGCGCCTCACCCGCCGCAAGTGGCTGCTCGGCACTGCCGCCGTTGTGGCCGTGGCCGCCACCGCCTACGCCAGCTACTACGGCCTCGTGCTCAGTCACTTCGAGTCGACGGACAACGCCTATGTCCAAGGCAATGTGGTGCAGATCACGCCCCAGGTCGGCGGCACGGTCGTCGCCATCGGCGCGGACGACACCGACTTCGTTCGCGCCGGCCAGCCACTGGTCAAGCTGGATCGCGTCGACGCGCAAGTGGCGCTCGAGCAGGCCGAAGCCCAGCTGGCGCAAACCGTGCGCGAAGTGCGCGTGCTCTACGCCAACAACAGCACCCTCGACGCCCAGATCGCGCTGCGCGAGGCCGAACTGCTTCGCGCCCGAAGCGACTTGGCCAAGGCCGAGGACGATGCGCAGCGGCGCGCCTCGCTGACCCAGACCGGCGCCGTCAGCGCCGAGGAATTCAAGCACGCGCAGTCGCAGCTGACGGCGGTGCGCAGCAGCGCTGCGGCCGCCCAGTCGGCGCTCGTCGCAGCACGCCAGCAGCTCGTCTCCAACCAGGCCCTGACGGAAGGCACGAACGTGGCCCAGCATCCAAGCGTGATGCGTGCCGCAGCACGCGTGCACGAGGCCTTCATCGCGCTGAATCGCTCAGTGCTGCCGGCCCCCGTCGACGGCTATGTGGCCAAGCGTGGCGTGCAGCTGGGCCAGAAGGTTGCGCCAGGTGCTCCGCTAATGGCCGTTGTGCCGCTCAAGGACGTCTGGGTGGACGCCAATTTCAAGGAAAGCCAGCTGCGCAAGCTGCGAATCGGCCAGACCGTGACGCTCGAGGCCGATGTCTATGGCAAGAAGACCGAGTACCACGGCCATGTGGCCGGTCTGGGCGCCGGCACCGGCTCGGCCTTCTCGCTGCTGCCGGCACAGAACGCCACGGGCAACTGGATCAAGATCGTGCAGCGCGTGCCGGTGCGCATCGAGCTCGACCCGGCCGAGCTGGCCGCCCATCCGCTACGCGTGGGCCTGTCGATGGACGCGACGGTCGACGTCAGCGATCTCAGCGGCAGCATCCTGGCCAACGCGCCGCGCAGCACGCTGTTGGCCAGCACCGATGTCTTCGACACCCTTGAGCGTGACGCCGACCTGCGTGTGCGCGAGATCATCGCCAGCAACAGCTCGGCGCAGCACGAAGGCACGAGCCCGCGCCGCGTGGCCGCCGCGCCCGGCGATGCCGCAGCCGTTGCCGCGGACTGAGTGCGAGACCCCGCATGAACGCCGCAAGCACTCCGCGCCCGCTCACGGGCATGCCGCTGGTGATGGGCACGCTGGCCCTCTCGCTGGCCACCTTCATGAACGTGCTCGACACGTCCATCGCCAACGTCTCGCTGCCCGCCATCGCCGGCAACCTGGGTGCTAGCCCCAATCAGGGCACCTGGGTCATCACGAGCTTCGGCGTCGCAAACGCAATCTCGGTCCCGCTCACCGGCTGGCTGGCGCAGCGCCTGGGCGCCGTGCGCCTGTTCACGGCCAGCGTGCTGCTGTTCGTGCTGACCTCCTGGCTCTGCGGCTTTGCGCCGAGTCTGGAGATGCTGATCTTCTTCCGCATCCTCCAGGGCCTGGTGGCCGGGCCGATGATTCCCTTGTCCCAGGCCATGCTGCTGGGCTCTTACCCGCCCGCGAAATCCGGCATGGCGCTCTCCATGTGGTCGATGACGACACTGGTCGCCCCGGTGGCGGGCCCGCTGCTGGGCGGCTGGATCACTGACAACTACGCCTGGCCCTGGATCTTCTACATCAACGTGCCCGTGGGCATCGTAGCGGCGGGCGTGACCTGGTCGGTCTACCGACACCGCGAGACGCCGACGCGCAAGCTGCCCATCGACAGCGTGGGCCTGGGCCTGCTGGTGCTCTGGGTGGGATCGCTGCAGATCGTGCTCGACAAGGGTAAGGAGCTCGACTGGTTCCACTCCCCCATCATCCTGGCCATGAGTCTCGTAGCCCTGATCGGCTTCGTCGTGTTCCTGATTTGGGAGCTGACCGAGGAGCATCCGATCGTGGACCTGAGGCTCTTTGCTCGGCGCAACTTCGCTATCGGCGCCGCGACCTTGTCGCTGGCCTGGCTCGTCTACTTCGGCAACGTAGTGCTGCTGCCGCTGTGGCTGCAGCAGTTCCAGGGCTACACCGCCACCGCGGCGGGCTTTGCGCTGGCGCCGGTGGGCGTCCTGGCCGTGCTGCTCTCCCCCTTGATCGGCAAGATCCTGCCCAAGGTCGATCCGCGCTGGATCTCGACGACCTCGTTCCTGATCTTCACCCTCGTGCTGCTGATGCGCTCGGAGTTCACGCCCCAGGTGGACCAGTGGTCCATCATGATCCCGACCTTCATTCAGGGCGCGGCCGTGGCCTGCCTGTTCACACCCTTGCTGTCGATCGTGATCTCGGGCCTTGAGCCGGGACGCATTGCTTCGGCCACCGGACTCTCCAACTTCGTGCGCATCACGGCCGGCGCCTTCGGCACGTCGATCACCACCACGCTGTGGGACGACCGCGCCACTCTGCACCATGCTCACCTCACGGAGGCGCTGACGAATGTGAGTGCCGAGTCGACGGATACCTTCACCCTGCTGGGCAAGGTGGGCCTGAGCGCGCAACAGGCGGCGGGCCAGCTGAACCGCTTCATCGACCAGCAGGCCGCCACCATGGCCGCGGACGACATCTTCGTCGCTTCCGCCCTGATGTTCACGCTGCTGATCGCCCTGGTGTGGCTGGCCAGTCCGGCGCGCGCCAGGGCGCCGATCGATGCGGGCGGTGCCCATTGAGCGCCGGCAATCCCCCTGCCCGCGGAATGTCTTGGTGGCCGCTTGCCGCTGAGCGCGGCCCGATCTCAAAATGGCCATCTGCAAGAAGGAGTCATGCCATGAGCAAGAATCCCGACGAGCGCCCCATCGTCGCCATCGCCCGCGAGGAACTCGAGGACACGGTGATCGCCGACCTGCAGGTGCTGACCCGCATGGCCACCCTGGTCACGGGCCTGCCCAATGCCTTTGTCACCTTGGCCGATCCGGAAAACTTGCCAGTGCGCGGCACCGAAGAGACCTATTGCGCCCGAGCCCTGCAGGAGGACGATGTGTTCGTGGTCGAGAATGTGCGCGTGGATGAGCGCACTCGCGCCATCGCCGAGCGGCGCGTGAACTCGAAGATCGTCACCTACGCCGGGGCCCTCATCAAGTCCGAAGACGGCCGCAAGCTCGGCACCCTGTGCATCACTGACGAGGTCAGCCGGCCGCTCGACGAGGAGCAGCTCCAGTTGCTGCGCGGCCTGGCACGCCAGGCCATGAACCTGCTCTCGCTACGCCAGGCCAAGAAGGAGCTCACGGCGGCGTTGGAGGCCATGACGCGCCTGGCCACGGTGGACGATCTCACGGGGCTGCTGAACCGCCGCGCCTTCATGCAAGAAACCGAGAAGCTCCAGAAGCTGGTGGCCCGACAGCAAGGCACGTTGTGTATCGCCATCATCGACGTGGACCGCTTTAAGCAGGTCAACGACCAGCATGGTCACGCCGCAGGCGATCTGGTGTTGAAATCCGTGGCGAAGGCCCTGCGGGGCAGCCTGCGCGAAAGCGATTTGGTCGGCCGCATCGGCGGCGAGGAGTTCGCCGTGACCCTGCCCTTCACGAGCGAGTCGAACGCCTTTAAGCGCCTGGAGCAGTTGCGGCTGCGAGTGGCCGAGCAGAACTCGGAAGGCATCCGAGTGACGATCAGCGGCGGCTTGTCCGAACTGGGAACCGCTGCCGTGAGCGACTCGCTCAAGCGCGCCGACGCGGCGCTCTACCGCGCCAAGGCCACAGGCCGCAACAGAATCCTGTTGGCTGGCGAAGGCATCTTCGACAGTGTCGACCCGATGGCAGCCTAGTTTCGACGCAGCTGCTCGTGCTGCTCGAACAGCGTCGCCGCCCAATCGATGAAGACCCGCACCTTGGCGCTGAGGAAGCGGTTCGGCGCGTAGAGCACATGCACGGGCATGACACTGCGGCTCCATTCGGTCAGCATGGGCACCATGCCTCCGGCCCTGATCGAGGCCAGCGCCGCATAGGAAGGCAGTTGCACGATGCCGAGCCCCGCCAGGCCCGCCGCCACATAGGCGTTGGTGTCGTTGACCAGCAGCTTGTGAGGAAGATTGAGCTCGATCTCCGTGCTGCCCTTGTTGAACCGGAAGGGCGCACCACGGCCGGCGGATCGCGCGGTGACCATGCCGACCGTCGGGAACTCCTTGAGCTCCTCCGGCGTCTGGGGCGTGCCGTGCCGCTTGACGAATTCGGCCGTGGCGCAGGTGCTGAAACTCAGGCTGCCGATGCGGCGCGCCACCATCAGCTGCTCATTGACGGCGCCGGCCCTGATCACGCAATCGATGCCATCGCCGATCAGGTCCGCATGCTTGTTGCTCGCGCCCAGTTCGATGTCGACGTCGGGGTACTCGGCATAGAACTGGGGCAGGGCAGGGATGATGACCATGGTCGCGAGGCCCGGCGCGGTCTCGACCTTGACCTTGCCTGAGGGCTTGGCCAGGGATTGCCGGGTTGTCGACTCGATGTCGCCCAACTCGGCCAGCAGGCGCACGACACGTTCGTAATAAGTCGCCCCCTCGGGCGTGACCGTGACCCGGCGCGTCGTGCGGTGCAGCAGGCGCACCTTGAGGTCCTGCTCCAGGCCCTGGATCAGCCGCGTGACCGTGGCGTTAGGTAGATCGAGGGTGTCGGCGGCCTTGGTGAACGTGCCCGCCTCGACCACGCGGACAAAAGCGTTCATCGCGGCGATACGGTCCATGGACGGGCTCCTACGTTGTCGATGGGCAGGCTTCTTGCGGCCCACCCTCGGCTCATTATCAGGCGCCGCGCCGCGGCAGCATGAGCTTGGCCGTCAAAGTCTGAACGGTCTCGCCACGTTGGTTGAGCGTGCGGGACCGCAGCAGGACCAGGCCGCGGTCCGGCCGTGACTTGGAGGGGATCAGTTCGAGGACCTCGCCCTCCACATGCAGCACGTCGCCGGCGCGCGTGGGCGTCTTCCACTCGACTTCGCCGCCGGCGCCGACGATGCCGCCGGCGAATCTGGGGCCCGATGTCACCAGCAGGCGCATCGTAATCGCGGCCGTGTGCCAGCCACTGGCGGCCAGGCCGCCGAAAATCGTGCCGCGGGCCGCCTCGTCGTCGAGGTGGAAGGGTTGCGGGTCGAACTCGCCGGCAAAGCGCTTGATGTCGGCCTCGGTCACTTCGTGGCTGCCGGTGAGAAAGCCTTCGCCAATCTTCAGGTCGTCAAAGTAGAGCAAGTTCATGGCGCGTCCTTGCCGTGAGGGGGTACCCGGACTTTAGAAGACCGCTCCAGCGCCACCAAGACGAGACGGTGCAATGCGTTGTTCCAATTTCGGAAAAAGTGTTTGCCGGCCGAATGACTGTCAGATCCGGCAAGGGCCACCTACAGTGAAACCATGCAAAGACGAAACTTCCTCGTGGCTGCTGCCGCACTACCCGCAGCACCGCGCGCGGCGCTGGCCCTGGACTGGCTGTCGTCCGGATCCGGTTCGGCGGCACCGCTGTCGGGGGCCCGGGAATGGATCAACGCAGCGCCGCTGGACCTCGAAGCGCTGCGAGGCAAGGTCGTGCTGATCGACTTCTGGACCTACTCTTGCATCAACTGCCTGCGCACCCTCCCCTATCTGAAGGCCTGGGCGGCCAAGTACCGCGAGGCGGGCCTGGTGGTGGTCGGCGTGCACACGCCGGAATTCGATTTCGAGAAGAGCTCAGCCAACGTCCGCCAGGCTGTGCGGGACCTGGCCATCGACTACCCGGTCGCTGTGGACAGCGACTACACGATCTGGAACGCCTGGCGTAATCGCGCCTGGCCGGCGCTGTACTTCGTCGATGCCGAGGGCCGGCTGCGCCACCAGCAGTACGGAGAAGGCCACTACGAAGAGCTGGAGCGCCTGATCCAGTCCTTGTTGCGCGAGCGCGGCGAGGCCAGGGTGCCTGTGGGGATTGCAACCCCCGCAGGAGACGGCACGCAAGCGGCCGGCGGCCCGGGCCGCGTGCTCACGCCGGAGACCTATGTCGGCTACGGCCAAGCCGAGGGAGCGGCGGTCCCGCTGCTGCCGGATCGAACGCAGTCCTACGCGCTGCCGCAGAGGCTCTCCTTCAACCAATGGGCGTTCGCGGGGCCTTGGCGGGTGGAGCGAGAACGGGCGGTGGCGCAGGCCGCCGGCGCCCGTGTGAGCTATCGCTTCGGCGCACGCGACCTGCACATGGTGCTGGGGCCCGGCGACCAGCCCGCGCGCTTTCATGTGCTGCTCGACGGAAAGCCGCCCGGTGCGAATCACGGAAGCGACACCGACGCGCAAGGCACGGGCAGCGTGGACCGCCTGAAGCTTTTCCAGCTTCTGCGGCTCGCGGGCGCCAACCGGGATCGTGTCTTCGAGATCGAGTTCCTGACGCCCGGCGTGCAGGCCTTCGCCTTCACCTTCGGATAGGCCGGCGCGTTATTCCAGAAAGCTGAAAAGCTTGCTGCCTCCAGCGCTCTTAATCCGCAAGACCATCACTCCTAGAGTGCGTGCAAGGACTTGATGTTCAGGTCTTCACAGAAAGGCATCACATGGAAACACATCGACCAGACTCGGGGGTCGCCCTGATCACAGGCGCCTCCAGCGGCATCGGCGCGGTTTACGCGGACCGACTCGCAAAGCGCGGCCACGACCTCATCCTCGTGGCGCGCGACGTCGCCAAGCTGGAGGCTCTCGCCGAACGAATCAATCGCAGCACCGGCCGCAGGGTTGACTTCATCGGCGCCGACTTGACGACACTGGACGGTATGCGTCACATCAGCGATGTGCTGGAGAGCGATGCGCGCATCACGCTGCTGCTCAACAACGCCGGTGTCGGCGCTACCCAGCCGCTGGTCGACTCGGAGGTGAATCGACTGTGCAAGATGATTCAGCTGAACGTCACCGCGCTGACTCGGCTCACGCACGCTGTGGCTCCGGCCCTCGTGGTGCGAGGCCAAGGCACGATCATCAATATCGCGTCCATCGTGGCGCTGGCGCCCGAGTTACTTAATGGCGTCTACGCGGCGAGCAAGTCCTACGTGCTGACCTTTTCGCAGGCCTTGCATCACGAACTCGCATCCAAGGGTGTGCGGATCCAGGTGGTCCTGCCCGGCGCCACCAGCACGGAGTTCTGGAACGTGGCCGGCCTGCCGGTGCAGAAACTGCCGCAAGAGATCGTCATGACGGTAGACGACATGGTCGACGCCGCCCTGGTGGGGCTGGACCGCGGCGAGTTGGTCACGATTCCCGCCCTGCCCGACGCGGAGGACTGGGAGCGCTTCGACGCCGCCCGCAAGGCCATGGGGCCCAAGCTCTCCCGCTCAGTGGCGGCCGAGCGCTACCGGCTCCAAACCGATTGACGCAACTGCTGGCCAGCGGCGCCGACGCAAGCTGAGCGCCGCGCTCCAGACATGCCACCCCAACCGCCTCTTGCGAAGACAGCGATGAACACCGCCTTCGTGTCCCGCATCGCCGCCCTGCTCATCGCGCCATTCATCACGCTCGGTGCCGCCGCGCAGCCATTGCCCACCTCGCCCGAGCCGACGCCCACCACCCGCGTCCTGGCCATTGGCACCATAACGCCGGGGGCCGATCCCGTCCGCCTGCGGGAGACCCTGCCGGCCGAAATGCGCGCAACCGCGCAGCTCTATCTCGAAGGCAAGATAGCCCAGTGGTACTCGCTGCAGGGTCGCCGAGGCGTCGTGTTCGTGCTGAACATGACCGACCCCGCCGTGGCGCTGGATCTGTTGGAGCGACTCCCGCTCGGCCAGGCGCATCTCATGACCTTCGAGCTGCTCCCGCTCGCGCCCCTGAATCCCCTGCGCCAGTTGATCCGCACGCCACCCGCCCCTTGAGCGGCGGCATGCGGCCGGACCGTTCGCCTTGGCCGTGACCTACTCATGGGAGGAAACGGACCAGTCGACATCGATGGCGTGGAAGTCGACGGACAAGATCACGCGGTCCTTCAAGGGGAAGTTGTCAGGACCGATGCGGAAGACGCGCCGCTTCGTGGGAAAGACGAGGCCGCCGAAGTTGCGATGCTCGCTCGCGTAGTTCGCGCTCGATGTCCCGCCGATCACATCGACGCTGTAGTCGTGCCGACGCAGCAACCCATCGGATCCGAAATACAAAGTCTGGACGGGGCTGTGACTCGCAATCGTGTCCGGAAAGCGAACCTGCAGCCTGCGCCAGGTCTCGCCGCCCTCATGCCATGGCGCCAATTCGTCGACCTCAACGCCCTGCATCGTCAAGAGGAAGGGCGTCGTCAGGTAGGTCCACATGGCATAGCCGGCGAAGTAGGCCAGATGCAGCGCATCCCAAGGCGTTGCAAGGCCATGGCCGGCAAAGGCTTGCCGAGGATGCTCGCGCACCTGCAAGGGCTTGTCGTTTAGATCCACGATCATCGTACGCCCAGGCTCGAACACTGCGCTCTGGTCCGGATTGCCGAAGGGTCGAATCCTCGTGAGCTGCCGATGAGGGTCGATTGTGAAACGCGCGTCGTCGAGCACACCAGGCCATCCCTTCAGCGCCAAGGTCCCGCCGCCGACGCTCGCGTGTGCCGTCAGCCGACTCGCGTTTCGCCAACGTTCCCATCCGCCGCGGGCCTTGATGGCCGATTCCAAGAGTGTTGTCATGTCAGTTGCCCTTTCAGTTCTGGAACTGGGCGCGAACTTCCGCCACGGTGCCGCCAGGATCTTGCAGATGCGGAAAGTGCCCGATGCCCGGAAGCACCTCGAGTTGCACGCCAAGCTTCTGCGCGAACTCGACACCCATGGCCTTGTCGATGTAGAGATCCTTCTCACCCCAGATGACTTTCACGGGGGTCTGCAGCTGGTCCAGATGGGACTCCAGGTACTCCTCGTCACGGTCGAACTGAAGGTAGTAGTGGAAGAACGCATCGACAACCGTCATGCCCTCCCGTTCCCAACCCTCGGACAGATCCTCATGGAGTTCCATCGAGAGGTCGAACTGGACGTCTTCGTCGAGACCTCGACGGTAGGTGTTCGCCAGGATCTCGTCGCGCGTCTTGTTCATGTACGCGCGAGTCCCCTCTGCGCCCGGCAATGACTTCAGGCTCTGCAGTGGAGCCCACATGTGCTGCGGTCGATTGAAAGGCGCGAAGTCACCGACCACGATGGACTTCGCGATCTGCGGCTCGTCCATCGCAAGCAAGAGCGCAGGCAGCGCTCCGATGTCGGTGGCGTAGATGACGAGCTTGGATGAATCAATGCCGGCGCGACGGATGTAGTCCTTCAGGAGCAGCGCGTAGTCGCGCGGTGCATAGCTGAAATGATCGGCGGAAGGCCTTGTCGACAGGCCATAGCCGGGCCAGTCGAATGCATGAACTTCGAATTCCTGCCCAAGCGTCTCTGCGATCCCCTTCCAGACGTAAGACGTCTCCGGGAAGCCATGGAGGAAGAGCACGATGCCCCTCGGATCCGGATGCTGGACGGTCATCGTCCGCAGCCTCAAGTCAGCCCGGACCTCCGTGAATCCGAATTCTGCGGTGGGGTGTTGATGGTCTTGCGACATGGCCAGGCCTCCAGTTGAAATGCGCATGAGGGAAATCACAAGAGCCGTCAGCTCAGTGACCGTGTGAGGTTCCGGTGACCGGGACGGTGAAGGTCACGGTCCGCACGCATTCCTTGCAGTCAGGAAACACCCGGTGTTGAGAGTTGACCAACTCGATGAGCATCTTGTGCGGCCCCGGCGGCAGGCCGGCCACGCTGATCGTGTTGTTGTCGCTCGCCTCCACCCATCCCCAGGGCAAGTCGTCCATGTGCACGTGAAGGTGTCCGATTCGCGGAGACACGTTGAGCCCCCCAGCCCCGAAAATCGGCACGATGTGCGCGTTCTCGACGCGATATTGAATCCAGACGATTCCGATTGCGAGCCCCTTGGGAAGCGGCGTCGGGTCCACGACAAGTTTTGGCGGAGCCTCGTTATCCAGCGTCACATACGGCGATGCGATCTCGACGCCGCCCCCGCTCTGAGCAAAGGCGTTGGTCAAAATCAGAGGGCCCGCTGCGACTGCGGCGAGCACGATAGTCTTGAGATGCTTGCGCATTCGCATTCTCACTTTTGATAGTCAATGGAGTGCCATGGAGAGGGCTGGCCACCGCCTGCCAGCCCTCAGGTGATGACGTACGCCACCTCGATGTTTCCCTTCGTCGCGAGCGAGTAAGGGCAGCGATCATGAGCGCCAGCGACCAGTCGCTGCTTGTCTTCTTCGGCCAACAGGGGAATGCGGATCGTCATCTTCATGGCCAGGGCGAAGCCCATGTCCGCCGCATTTCCCAGTGTGACCTCGGCGTCGATCTCCACTCCCTTGGGGACGGCGATGCCGAGTTCCGTGCCCGCACGTCGCATTGCGCCCATGAAACAGGCTGACCAGCCAATGCCTAGCAATTGCTCCGGATTGGTTCCTGGACGGCCGAGCGCGGGTGGGGTCAGGACCAGGTCCAGGTAGCCGTCGCTAGAGCGACCGCGACCGTCCCGGCCACCTTCGGTGTGAGTCTTCGCGGTGTACAAAGGCGTTTCAATCTTGCGCAGCATGAGGGCTTCTCCTGCGGGTTGGCGACCCGACGGACTCTATGGAATCCGCGCCCAAGGATTGAGAGGCGTATGCGCAGCACGCTATTCCTGATTCGGAAATAAGCCATCGAATGCGAACGACTCGATGCGCGAGGATCTCGACCTCTGGCGCAGGAACCTGTGTTCGAGTCCGATCGGCTCACCGGTCCGCGCGTCGCTCATCGCCAGCTCCACGGGCTCGCCGGTGCTCGTGTCGACGAGCCGCACGGGCTTTCGCCTGCGCATTTCATTCTTGTTTCCCCAGCACATCAGCGCCAACAACACCGGGCGTAAGTCCCGCCCTCTAGCGGTCAAAAGGTATTCATGGCGCAGAGGTTTCTCACCGTAGAGCCGCTTCTCCAGCGGGCCTGCGTCGACCATGGCAGCGAGCCGGCGCGTCAGCGTGTTCGTGGCGATGCCCAGTTCGATCTGGAATTCGTCGAAGCGCGAATGACCATGAAAAGCCTCTCGCAGGATCGGCATGTTCCAGCTATCCCCATGGCATCGGCAGCCCGCGCGAGCCGCGCATGGCATGGCATGGCATTGCATGGATTCGAAACTCATGCGTCGCAGGGTGCTCCTCCGAGGTGTTGGCTCTGCCCTTCCAGCGTTTGCATATTGGCAAACGATTTTTCGGATATTCACGACGCGACTACCCGTCGATCCGGAAAAACAGATTTGCTTGCATCGTGAAAGTTACGAGCCAGAACTCCTGCAAACTTCCCCGGGGGATATCGTCCCTGGAAAGGCTATTCATCATGCAGGCATTTGCAAATCTCAAGATCGGCACCCGACTGGGCCTGAGCTTCACATTGGTGCTCCTCCTCACCTCCGTTCTCGGCATCTGCTCACTGGTCGCTGTTTCCAGGGTCAACGGTTCGACCCAGGACATCGCGACCAATTGGCTGCCGGCGATCCGCGCCCTGGGTGAATACCGAAACGCCCTCAATCTCGTTCGGCGTGTGGGCGGCCAATACGCGGTGAGTTCGACCGACGAAGAGTTCGCGCGCTGGGACCAGCGCATGAATGAAGGCAAGGCCGCTGCCGCCGATTCGTGGAGCCGTTATCGAACGACGATAACCACCGCTGAGGAGAAAGCCTTGGCGAAGTCCATTGAGGCCGAGCAGGATCGGTATTACAAGGCACAGGAGGAGGTGGTGGCCCTCGCCAAGAGCGAGCGTCATTTCTCGGAGGAGCTGCGCAAAATGTCGCTCGGCGACTCGCTGACGAGCTTCAACGCCTTGTTGAACGACATCGAAAAGGACATCGCGCTGCAGGCGAAGGGCGCGGACGGTGCGTTCGAGCAATCGCAAGCGACTTTCCATGGCACGCGCTACCTGGTCATTGGCCTGTTGGCCGTGAACCTGGCGCTGAGCGTTGTGATCGCCCATCTCGTGACGCGCTCGATCACGACGCCGATCCGCGAGGCGGTTGACGTGGCCGAGACCGTGGCCGGCGGAGACCTCAGCTCGCGGATCGTCATCAAGAGCAGGGACGAGACCGGTCAGCTCCTCGACGCTCTGCGCCGCATGAACGGCAACCTGGTTGACATCGTCGGCGACGTTCGCAAGGCATCGGACTCGATCGCGACCGGTACCACCCAGATCGCGATGGGCAACGCCGACCTCTCGCAGCGGACCGAGGAACAGGCCAGCAATCTTCAGGAGACCGCGGCCTCGATGGAGCAGATGACCGCCACCGTGCAGAAGAATGCCGAGGCGGCTCAGCAGGCACGCCAGCTTTCGACCACCGCCAGCGACGCGGCCAGCAAGGGCGGCGAAGTCGTCGGCAAGGTGGTCGCCACGATGGCGCAGATCAGCGAGAGCTCGCGCAGGATCTCCGACATCATCGGCACGATCGACGGCATTGCGTTCCAAACCAACATCCTGGCGCTGAACGCCGCCGTGGAAGCGGCCAGGGCCGGCGAGCAGGGGCGCGGGTTTGCCGTCGTGGCGAGCGAAGTTCGCAACCTCGCGCAACGCAGCGCCGAGGCCGCGCGGGAGATCAAGAAGCTGATCAACGACAGCGTGGAAAAGGTCGAGATCGGGAGCGGACTCGTCGGCGATGCGGGCGCCGCGATCGAGGACATCGTCCTGCAGGTCCGACGCGTCAATGACCTCGTCGGTGAGATCAGCGCATCGAGCATCGAACAGAACCAGGGCATCGGTCAGATCGGCGATGCCGTCAGCCAGCTCGACCAGGTGACCCAGCAAAACGCGGCGCTGGTCGAGGAAAGTGCCGCCGCCGCCGAAAGCCTCAAACACCAGGCCGACCATCTTGCGCAGACGGTGGCCAAGTTCCGCTTGACCGGAGAAGCTTTAGGCAAGAGCGCTCCCCTTGCAGCTGCAGCGCGGGTCAGCGCCGCGCGGACGAAGGCTTCCCCAGGCGATGAGGCCAACTGGAAGGCGTTCTGATTTCCGATCACGGGAACGACTCCAATGTACGCGCCATTTCGAATCCAACGGCTCTGCATGGTCGCGAGTGCCGTCGCGATGTTCGAATTCAGCGCGGTCGGATCGTGCGAGGCAATGACCTTCTATACCGAGATCAGCGTACCCCAGACCTACTACCCCTCAGGACAGGAGACGCTGGCCGGCTTCTCCTTCGAGCTGGTCTCGGAGATGGCCAGGCGCGCCGGCATTTCTGCATCGTTCACGACGTCGGTGCCGTGGGCTCGCGCTCAGGCCATGGTTGCAGATCCCGCACAAAAGGATGCCTGCCTGTTCTCGGTCACGCAGACGCCGGAACGTCTGCACCGCTATCAATGGGTTGGGCCGATGGGCAAGGTCAAGTGGACCCTGTTCGCGCGGGCCGAATTCGATGCCCGGCTGCGCACTCTCGAGGACGCACGCCGCTACCGGATCGGCGGCTACAACCGAGATGCGCGAACGGAATACCTCAAGAGCCAGCTAGGGTTCCAGGTCGATGCCGCGCCCGACGACAGGATCAACGCCAGGAAGCTGGCGACCGGACGCATCGATTTATGGATCAGCAACTTCGACAACGGGACGCGGACGGCAGAGACCGTCGGCTTGCCTGGCGTGAAGCCCGTGCTGACCTTCCACGAGGACTACAACTACCTGGCCTGCGGACCCGGGGTCCCGAGAGCCGAGGTTGCGGCACTGCAGTCGGCGCTAGATAGCATCTGCGCGGACGGAACGCGCGCGAGACTGACCCGGCGGTACCACCTGACGAACTGAACAGAACCCGCCTGGGGACATTGGCGTCGAATACAACGAACAGTTCCTGACACGATAGACACTATCGCATGCACATCGCCATCCTCACCTTCGACGGCTTCAACGAGCTCGACTCCCTGATTGCCCTGAACCTGCTCAACAGGGTGGGGAATCCGAGCTGGCGGATCTCGATCGCGGGACCGTCGGCCAAGATCCGTTCGAGGAACGGCTTGGTGGTGGAAACACAGGCTTCCCTCGAAGAAGCCTGCAAGGCCGACGCCGTGTTGATCGGCAGCGGCGTGCGAACGCGCGACGTCGCCGCGGATGCCGCGCTGATGTCGCAGCTCAGGCTCGACCCTAGGCGCCAGCTGCTGGGGGCGCAATGTTCTGGCACGCTGCTGCTCGCCAAGCTCGGATTGCTCGACGGCGTGCCCGCCTGCACCGACCACGTCAGCAAGCCCTGGGTGGAAGAAGCCGGTGTGCCCGTGCTCCATCAGCCCTTCTTTGCCCGACTGAATGTGGCGACGGCCGGCGGCTGCCTGGCGTCACAGTACCTGGCGGCCTGGCTCATTGCCCGCCTGGAAAGCCTAGATGCCGCACGCAGCGCGATTCATTACGTTGCGCCCGTGGGGGAGAAGGATGCCTATGTCACGCGTGCGCTGGCCAGCATCTCGCCCTATCTCTGACACGAGACGTTCAAGGCGAGGCACCGGGAGCACAGCCGCACTCTCACAAGAGGCAAATACTCGGAGCCGCAAAGTCCCGGCCCACCATCGCCCGGGCGAAGAGGTAGTTGCAACGGCTGCGTTGCGACATCCGGTTGAGATCGACATGGCCTTCAGCATCGCAGGGAAAGGAGAAGCCTCGCCCGGCCCTGAAAAGGGAGCTGAATCGCACTTCGTAGCGGAATGGGCCCGCTGGCATCTGGTAGCTCATGACTCGCTCCTTGCGCAACTCCGATGATGTAAATCTAGGTATTAGAGACACTTTCCAACAGCCGACTCTGGTCAACAGACTCCTTCAAGAACGACAACAATCCCAGCCCTCACTTCAGCGCGGCGGCCACCACGTCGGCCAGTTCGGTCGCACCGAGCGGCTTGCGCACCAGTGCGCGCGCGCCAATCTGACGCACCCGCTGCTCCAGCTCCTCGCCGCCGTAGCCGCTCATCACCAGTACCGGCAGGTCCGGCCGCAGCGCCAGAAGCCGCGCCGCGAGCTGCACGCCGCTCATCCGCGGCATGGTCTCATCGGTGAGCACCGCGTCGAAGCGCGCCGGATCTCGCTCGAACACCTTCAGCGCCTGCTCGCTTGAGGTGAAGCCCACCGGCTCGTAACCCAGGCCCGCCAGCACCTCCTCGGTGAACTCTACGAGGGGCGCCTCGTCATCCACGACCATCAGCACCTGGCCCTGCCCGCGCTGGGCCAGCGCGCCCGGTACCGCGCGGGCGGGCTCTGCCTCGCCGGCCACAGGGAGCCAGACGCTGAACTCGGTACCCTGTGGGGAGGTCTGCACGTCGATGGAGCCGCCCATGTCAGAGACGATGCTGTGCACCACCGACAGGCCCAGGCCGGTGCCTTCGCCGACGGCCTTGGTGCTGAAGAAGGGATCGAACATGCGCACGTAGACCTCCGGCGCGATGCCATGCCCCTGGTCCGCCACGCGGATGCTGACATGCGGGCCGGCGCGCAAGGCGCCGTGACTCAGATGACGGTCCAGTTCCAGCTCATGCCGCTCGACGCTGATCCGCAAGACGCCGCCCTCGCGCATGGCACCGATCGCATTGCTGCACAGATTGCTAACGAGTTGGTGGATCTGCAGCGCGTCACCCATCACGGCGGCGGTGCCTGCGTTCAGCACCGAATGGAGTTCGACATTCGACGGCAGCGTCGGCACGACCAGCTGCAGCGCGTCTTCCACGGCCCGATCGACATTGACAAGGCCTTGCTCGCGCACGCCGCTGCGGCTGAACTCGAGAATGCGGCGCACCAGTAGCTTGGCGCGGGTACCGGCCTGCATGACGCGCTCCAGGTGCCGCGCCAGTGTCGCGTCCGAGCCGGCCCGCTTCTGCGCCATTTCGCCATGGCCAAGGATGGCCCCGAGCACGTTGTTGAAGTCGTGCGCGATGCCGCCGGCCAGTGTGCCCAGGGCCTGCATGTGCAGGGCCTGCCGCAACTCGTCCTGCAGGCGTTCGCGCTCGTCCTCGCTCGCCTTGCGCGCGGTGATGTCTATGGCCGCGCTGTAGAAGCGCGTCGCCTTTCCGGATGCGTCGCGCAGGCAGCGGCCGCGCGCGTGAACCCAGCGCCAGGGCGGCGTCGCCTGCGCCCCCCCGCCCTTGCGCAGCACGCGATATTCCAGGTCCAGGTCTCGTGTGCAGCCGCTGATATGCTGGGTCCAGGCCAGCCGTGCGTCCTCCAGGTCGTCGGGGTGCAGCGGCACCGACTTCAGCAGCCCCTCGGCCGGGGCCAGCATCTGACCCGGCTCCAATTCATGCAGGTAGAGCCATCGCTCCGAGGCGAAGAAGGTGCCCTGTTCCAGATTCCATTCCGCATGCCCTTCGTTGGCAGCTTCCATGGCCATGGCGTAGCGCTGCTCGCTGTGGCGCAAGGCCCGCTCGCCGCTCTCGATCCGACCCAGCTGGCGCAGCATCAGCCACATGGTCAACAACGCGGCCAGCGCCATGGCGATCGCCCGGCCGGCTAGGCCCACCAGCTCTGCGCGCCACGGTGCCATGGCGTCGTGGACGTCTCGGGTGACCGACATCATCAGCGGCCGCTGGGCCACCTGCATCGAGACGATGTACTTGTCCCGACCGTCCACCGGGCTCACGCCCACGCGCGGGGCCGAGCTCTGCTGGGAGGTCAGACCCGGGAAGCGCCGCCCGTCGGTGCGATGGTCGGTCGGCGCGCGGATCACCAGGGTGCCGTCGTCGAAGGTCAGCAGCAGAGCGCTGCCCGGGCCCATGTCGATGGCGCTGTAGACCTCCCGCAGATCGTCCAGCACCACGGCCGCGGTCACCACGCCGGTGAACTCGCCCGTGGGCGTCTCCAGCCGCCGTGCCGCGACCAGGGCGGAGCGTGGCTCGCTGCGCAACACCAGCGGCCGATTGATGTAGAGCCCCAGGTTGCGGCTGGCCTTCAGCGCGATGAAGTAGGGACGGTCCGACACGTCCGCTAAGGGCGTGCCCATGACACGCGAACGGTAGCGCTGCTTGCCGTCCGCATCGGTGATCGAGAGCAGGCTGACCTGCGGCGTGGCCCCAACACGCATGCGCAGGCTCGCCATGATGTCTTCGGGCGGCAGGTGGGCCGCATGGTCCCGGTACCACAGCGCCGTGTCGGTCAACAGCAGGTCCACGGCCTGGATGTTGCGCTCGACCTCCTCCGAAAGCGCGCGCGCCAGATTGCTGAGCTCGCGCATCGTCGATCGCTCGACCTGCTGGCGCAGCCGCCAGGCGTCGTAGGCCGACAGCGCGAAGAAGGCCAGGATCAGCGTGACTCCCACGCTGATGATCCATTGGCGCAACCGGACCGATTCGTTCACTGCCGCTCCAGCGTGCGCATCAGGCCGAGCAGCTCGAGCCGCTCGCAGGGCTTGGCCAGCAGGGCCTGCAGGCCAAGATCAGCCGCCACGGCCGAGGGGTGCGGCAGGCTCGCCCCGAGCTGCGTGGACATGCCGACCAGGGCGGCTCGCGCGAAACGCGAACGCACGGGCCCGATGGCGGCGCGCGCACCTTCTCGCAGTTGGGGCAGGTCGATCAGCACGACATCGATCTCCGAAGTCATGGCCGCGCGCAGCCGCGGCGCGTCAAAGACGAGGTGGCCGTCTCCGGCCAGCCATTCGGCCAGGAGCTCGCGGATCGGCACATTGTCATCAAGAATCACGACGCTGGACATCTTCCTCTCGGCCAGGCCCCAGGGACCGCCCAGGCTACGGGTCCCGATTGGGAGCGACTTATGTTCCCCCATCATTTCGTTATGGGCTCGAGAATTACAGCTGAAACAACAAGGACGTGTGTCAGTTGACATTGCGTGTTAGCGTTGCCGGCGACCACCATGAGCACGACCACGCCCCATGTCCTGGCCGTCGACGACGACCCCGCCATCCGCGAGCTGATCTCGGACTACCTGAGCGAGAACGCCATGCGCGTGACCACCGTGGCCTCGGGCGCGGAGATGCGCCGCACCTTGGAAGCGGAGGCCATCGACGTCGTGCTGCTTGACTTGCGCCTGGGCAGCGAAGACGGCATGCAGCTGGCCCGCGCGCTGCGCGAAACGAGCCAGATCCCGCTCATCATCGTGACCGGCAAGCAGGAGGAAGCCGACCGGGTCATGGGACTGGAACTGGCGGCCGACGACTACATCAATAAACCCTTCAGCTCGCGCGAGCTGCTGGCGCGCATCCGCGCCGTGCTGCGCCGCTACCAGACGATCCGAGAGTTGCAGCCAGCCCGCGATGAAAGGCGCCGTGCCTACC
>Ga0213872_10000942_pt1 | contig 20402 bp, 20 predicted proteins | sample VelepicomBERX_R2_FD_160071 | JGI IMG/M metagenome (GOLD analysis project Ga0213872, IMG submission 160071) | Rhizosphere microbial communities from Vellozia epidendroides in rupestrian grasslands, the National Park of Serra do Cipo, Brazil - RX_R2 | ecosystem: Host-associated > Plants > Roots >...
CGACGGCGATCTCGCGCGAGGCGACGGCGATGGACTGGCTGGTCTGGCGCACGTCGATCATGACCGTCTCGATCTTGGCGACGAACTGGTTGAAGGACTTGGCGATGTCGGCGATTTCGTCCTGGCCACTCGCAGCCAGGCGCTGCGTCAGGTCGCCGCTGCCGGAGCCGATTTCGTCCATGGCGTCGCGCACGCGGCCCAGGTCCTGCAGCAGTCTGCCCACCACCAGCACCGAGACCAGCACGGCGGCCAGCGCCACGACCACCAGCACCACGCCGGCGCTGCCGAGAATGGCCGACAAGGCGGCCAGTGCTTCATTGCGCTCGGCGGCCAGCATCAAGACCCAGTCCGTGCCAGGCACTGGGGCCGAATGCACGATAAAGCGTGCGTCGCCGATCTTGGCCTCGACCTCTGCATCGCTGCCTGCGCGAGCAATGAGCTCGGGCGTGAAGTCGCCCGACAGATTCGCCACCGGCTTGAGGGTCAGTGCAGCGTCCGGATGCGCAACGATGTTGCCTTTCTGGTCCAGCAGGAAGGCCAGGCCGCTCGGTGTCGGTTTGATCGACTTGAGCGTGGCGATGACATCGGTGAGCGCGACGTTGAGCGCGGCCACGGCCTGTCCCGACGCCATGGTCCGCGCAAAGGTGACGACGACATTGCCGGTCGATGCGGAAACATAGGGCGCCGTCAGCACGGCCGTGCCGGGCTGGCTTTGCGCCAGCTTGTACCAGGGGCGCAGGGTCGGGTCGTAGCCGGGCGGGCGCGAGAACAGAGGCACGGAGAGGAACTTGTGATCAGCGGTGCCGATGTAGGCCTGCTCAAGCCGGCCCGATTGCAAGGCCTGTGTCAGCGCAGCGTCCGGTGCATCGATTTGCGGCAAGGCCGTCAGGGCGGTGACGATGTCCTGTTCCTTGCGCACCCAGGCGCCCATGGACTCGGCCTGCGCCTTGCCCAGTTCCGCGAGCTGGCGGCTGACTTGCTGGTGCGTGTGGCGGCTGACCGTCACGTAGCTTGCGAGCGTCGCAATGCCGACGGCGGCAAAGACGATCAACATGCAAATGGCGATCAGGCGACTCTTGATGGTCTGAAGCATTTGATGGCGGGCCGTGTGGCCGGATTAGGGGCAGCAGGAGTTGCCGGCTGATTTGCGGGCAGCAATCGTCAAGGGCGATCAGCACCAATAACCGGCGAAGTATTGATGAGGGTTGGTACCTGCGCAACCCGGACCCACCAGAAATATCGTTGGATTGTGGATTTCTTGCCGATGCCCAGGGCAGCACCGGGTGGGCGCGGCAGCGTGGTGCCGCACGTGTCGTTCAATCGGGCTGCCAGGCCGGCAGCTTGTAGTTTTTCCACAGCGCCAGCAGGCGCAAGGCGCTGGCGGTGCCGCCGGCGGCCAGCATGGCGGCCCATTCGCTGGCGCCCAGGGCATCGGCCGCCACGAACACCCAGCCGCCCAGGAAGGCGCAGACGGCATAGGGCCGGTGGTCCTTGAAGGCGGTCGGAATCTCGTTGCAGACGATGTCGCGCAGCACGCCGCCGAACACCGAGGTGATCACGCCCATCAGCACCGCGACGATGGCCGGATCGCCTGCTTCCAGCGCCACCCGCGTGCCGCTGGCCGAGAACAGCCCCAGGCCCACGGCGTCCGGCCATTGCATGGCGCGGGCCGTCACCGCGAAGTGGCGCGCGCGCATGAAGAACATGGCGCCCAGCGTCAGCGCCAGCAGCGCCCAGAGCCAGGCCGCATGCTCGGCCCAGAAGAACGGGCGCCGGTCGAGCAGGATGTCGCGCACCGTGCCGCCGCCAAAGGCCGCCAGGCCCGCCACGACGCAGATGCCCACCACGTCGAGCCGCTTGCGCGCACCCTCGATGATTCCCGACAGGGCGAAGGCCACGGTGGCCAGGATCTCGACCACGACATGGGTGGTCGAGAGAGCATTCAAGGGGTGAATCAATACCATGGGACAGGACTGGAGCGGGGGGCTCATCAGCGTTCGGGGGACCGGGCGATTATCGGGGGCGCAGCTTGCGCCCAGCGTTCATGCGCCGGTGCTACGCTGGAAGGTATAAACCCCCAGACTTCGAGAGGCATAGCGTCACACCATGGGAACACGCCAGACCGAGACCCCGAAATCCGCGCCGCGCCTGGAGCCACGCTTGCCGTACGAAACCGTCGCGCTCGTGCTGCAGGGCGGCGGCGCGCTGGGGGCCTACCAGGCCGGCGTGTTCGAAGGGCTGGCCGAGGCGGCGATCGCGCTGAACTGGGTGGCGGGCATTTCCATCGGCGCGCTGAACGCGGCCCTGATTGCCGGCAATGCGCCGCGACATCGCGTCGAGCGATTGCGCGAATTCTGGGACACCATTTGCCGGCCCGCTGCGGCGCCGCTGCTGGCGCCGTTCGTCGAGCAGGCCATCTTCGACGGCGGCGGTGCCGCCCGCAACCTGCTGACCGCCTTCCAGGCCGGCAGCTCGGTGCTGCAGGGGCAGAACGGCTTCTTCCAGCCGCGCGTCCCGACGCCGCTGCCCTGGGTCGTGTCCGGGCCTGCGAAGGCCAGCTGGTACGACACTGCGCCGCTCAAGACCACGCTGGAGCGGCTGTGCGATTTCGATCGCATCAACGCCCGCGACGGCATGCGGGTGTCGGTGGGCGCGGTGAACGTGGCGAGCGGCAATTTCGTCTATTTCGACAACCGGCGCCAGACGCTGCGGGCCGAGCATTTCATGGCGTCCGGGGCCCTGCCGCCCGCCTTCGCGCCGGTGGAGATCGACGGCCAATACTTCTGGGACGGCGGAGTGGTCTCGAACACGCCCCTGGCCGAGGTCCTGTCGGCCACGCCGCGGCGCGACACCCTGGCCTTCCAGGTCGATTTGTGGAGCGCGCGCGGCGCCGTGCCGGACAGCCTCGACGCGGTGACCGAGCGCGTCAAGGAGATCCAATATTCCAGCCGCACCCGCATGGTCACCGACACCTTGCAACGCGAGCAACGTTATCGCCGCCTGCTGCGCGAGTTGCTGGAAGCCCTGCCCATGGCGCAGCGCGAAGACCTGCCTGCCAGCCGCGCGGCCCGGGAGCTGGCCTGCGGCAAGCAGTACAACGTGGTGCACCTGATCTACCAGAAGCAGGATTTCGACCACGACGGCAAGGACTTCCAGTTCGGCGCCACCACCATGCAAAGCCACTGGTCCGCAGGCTTGTCAGACATCCGCAAGACGCTGGCCAACGGAGCCTGGCTGGAGCTGCCGGACAACGATGCCGGCTTCGTGACGCACGACGTCCACCGGGCAGGGCGAGGCGCCTCATGAATCGGCCGCGCGCGGCCTGGCCTGGCCTAGCGCTCCGCTCAGCTTCCGCGTGTCACCGGCTCTCCGCTGACAGCTGCATGTGCCGCGCCAGCTCCAGCTTGGCAAGCGAAAGGCGGTGCACCTCGTCCGGGCCGTCGGCAAAGCGCAGCGTGCGCTGGTGGGCCCACATCATGGCCAGCGGGGTGTCGTCGCTGACGCCGGCGCCGCCGTAGACCTGCATGGCCCAGTCGATCACCTTCAAGGCGGTGTTGGGGGCGACGATCTTGATCATGGCGATCTCGGCCTTGGCAACCTTGTTGCCCACCGTGTCCATCATGTAGGCGGCCTTGAGCGTGAGCAGCCGGGCCTGCTCGATCAGGCAGCGCGCCTCGGCGATACGCTCCTGCGTCACGCCCTGCTGGGCCAGCGGCTTGCCGAAGGCGACGCGCTTGAGCGAGCGCTGGCACATCAGCTCCAGCGCCCGTTCGGCCGCGCCGATGGAGCGCATGCAGTGGTGGATGCGGCCCGGCCCCAGGCGGCCCTGGGCAATCTCGAAACCGCGCCCCTCGCCGAGCAGAATGTTGCCGACAGGCACGCGCACGTTCTTCAGCTCGATCTCCATGTGGCCGTGCGGCGCGTCGTCGTAGCCGAACACGGGCAGATGGCGCTTGACCGTGATGCCGGGCGTGTTGGCGGGCACCAGCACCATGGACTGCTGCTCGTGCTTGCCCGCTTCGGGGTTGGTCTTGCCCATCACGATGTAGATGGCGCAGCGCGGATCGCCGGCGCCGGACGACCACCATTTGGTGCCGTTGATGAGGTAGTCGTCGCCGTCGCGCGTGATGCTGCACTGGATGTTGGTGGCGTCGCTGGAGGCCACGTCGGGCTCGGTCATCAGGAAGGCCGAGCGGATCTCGCCGCGCAGCAGCGGCTCCAGCCATTGCTGCTTGTGGGCCTCCGTGCCGTAGCGCTCCAAGGTCTCCATGTTGCCGGTGTCGGGCGCCGAGGAATTGAACACCTCTGCCGCCCACGATACGCGGCCCATGATCTCGCACAGCGGCGCGTATTCGAGGTTGGACAGGCCCTCCGGCGCGCGCGTCGAGCGCGGCAGGAACAGGTTCCACAGACCGGCTTCGCGCGCCAGCGGCTTGAGCTCCTCGATCAGGCGGGTCGGGACCCAGGCATTGCCGGCGCGCCGGTTGGCCTCCACCTCCTCGTGGAAGCGCCGCTCGTTGGGGTAGATGTGCTGGTCGAAGAAGGCGAGAAGCCGGGCCTGCAGGGCCTGGACCTTGGGGCTGTAATCGAAGTTCATGGCGTCTGTCCTGGATGGGTCGGTGGGATCTGTGCAGCGTTCTCGCTTTGCTGGCGGTACTGCAGGTATTGGTTGTAGAGCGCTTCCATGGTGGTGTTGCGGTTTTCCACGTGCAGCGCGCTGGTGGGGGCGTAGTTGCAGACGCGCAGCAGCCAGTCGTCGGGCGTGGCGCCCATGTCCAGCACATTGATGCAGGCGGGCGACTGCACCATGGCGCCGAACATCTGGCGCTGCCCGCCGCTGAGCGCATGCGAGAGGATGGCGCCGTTGACCACGCCATGCAGCACCAGCAGCGCGCAGTCCCACTGCGGGTCGGCGCGCAGCCTGGCGATGCCGGGCAGCACGCGGTCCAGCAGTTCGCCCACGCTCTCGCCGTTCAGGAAGCGGGTGGACTCGGAGAGGACCCCGCGCTCCAGCCCCAGGAAGTTGGCCTCCAGGGCTTCGGGCGCGATATCGGCCAATCGGCCGCCGCGGATCTCCTGCCATTCGGGCCAGGCCTCCACGGCCAGGGCGCCCTGGCCGCAGTGCTGCAGCACCAGGGTGGCGGTCTGCGCGGTGCGCGGCAGGCCCGAGACGATGACGCGATCGAAGACCACGCCTTCGGCGGCAAAGGCCTCGCCGGCGGCCTGCGCCTGCGCGCGGCCGGTCTCGTTCAGGTGGACCTGTTCGGGCGGCACGGGACGCCCGCTGGGGTCAAAGTAGCTGACGGCGCCGTGGCGCATCAGATAGATGCGACGGCGCCGAGGCGCGGTGTGGGAATGCAGGGAAGTCATGCCGCGCAGTGTGGCGCAGCTCGGGCCTTTGCGCTGTCGCGCAGGTGGCAGATCGGCAATGGAATCGGCAAGGACCTCAGGTGTTCATCAGCTTGCCTTCGGCCAGCGTCAGCGCCTCGGGGCGGCCCGAGAGCACCAGCGTGTCGCCGCCGGTCAGCACCAGCTTGTCGTCGGCCTGCACCACGGCGCCATTCCTGCGCCGGACCGACACCACGCTGACGCCCACCGCATGCAAGGCCAGCAGGCCCAGCGCCTGCGCGTGGTAGGGGCTGGCCGCGGGCAGCGTGACCGAGAGCAGGCGCTCCTGCTCGCGCTCTTCGATGCCGTCGTCGTCGGCGCCATGGAAGTAGCCGCGCAGCAGGCCGTAGCGCTCTTCGCGGGCGTCCTGGGTCAGCCGGATGACGCGCCGCATCGGCACGCCGACCAGGGCCAGGGCGTGGCTGGCGAGCATCAGCGAACCCTCGATCGCTTCGGGCACCACCTCGGTGGCGCCGGCGGCGCGCAGCCGCTCCAGGTCGCTGTCGTCGATGGTGCGGACGATCACCGGCACGTGCGCCGCGTGCGAGCGCACCAGCTGCAGGATCTTCAGCGCCGACGGCGTGTCGTGGTAGCTGATCACCACCGCGCTGGCGCGCGCCAGGCCCGCCGCCATCAGGCTTTGCAGCCGGGCGGCGTCGCCGAACACCACGCTCTGCCCGGCCGCCGCGGCCTGGCGCACGCGGTCGGGGTCGAGGTCCAGCGCCATGTAGGGGATGTGCTCGCCCTCCAGCATGCGCGCCAGGTTCTGGCCGCTGCGCCCGTAGCCGCAGATGATCACGTGCGCGTCGGCCTTGATGGCGCGCTTGGCGATGGTCGTCAGCTGCACCGATTGCAGCAGCCAGTCGCTGGCGGCCAGGCGCATCACGATGCGGTTGCTGTACATCACCACCAGCGGCGTGGCCAGCATGGACAGCACCATGGCGGCCAGCACCGGGCTGATCCAGCGATCCGCGATCAGGTGCTCCTGCGCTCCCAGCGTCAGCAGCACGAAGCCGAACTCGCCGGCCTGCGCCAGGTACAGGCCGGTGCGCAGCGCCACGCCGGTCGGCGCCTTGAACAGCTTGGCCAGGGCCGTGATCAGGCCGAACTTCACCAGCGGCGGGACGACGGACAGCAGAATCACCAGCGGCCACTGGCTGATGACGGGCCGCCAGTCCAGCCGCATGCCGATGGTGATGAAGAACAGGCCCAGCAGCACATCGTGGAAGGGCCGGATGTCGGTTTCCACCTGGTGCTTGTACTCGGTCTCGGCAATCAGCATGCCGGCGGCGAAAGCGCCCAGGGCCAGCGACAGGCCGGCGCGTTCGGTCAGCCAGGCCAGGCCCAGCGTGACCAGCAGCAGGTTGAGCATGAACAGCTCTTCGCTCTTGCGCCGCGCCACCAGCGTCAGCCACCAGCGCATCAGCTTCTGCCCCCCCAGCAGCAGCGCGGCCAGCAGCAGCCCGGCCTTCACGCCGGCCCAGAACAGCGCCTGCGCCATTTCGCTGGCGCTGGCGTGCAGCGCCGGAATCAGCACCAGCAGCGGCACCACCGACAGGTCCTGGAACAGCAGCAAGGCCAGCACCCGGCGCGCATGCTCGCTCTCCAGCTCCAGCCGCTCGGCCATCAGCTTCATCACGATGGCGGTGCTGCTCATGGCCATGGCCGCGCCCAGCACCAGGGCGCCCTGCCAGTTCAGGTCCCAGGGCCGGCCCCAGGCCGCGAAGAGGGTCTCCAGCAGCGACTCGCCGGCCATGGTCCCGATGACCGTCAGCAGGACCTGCAGCGTGCCCATGCCGAACACCAGGGCGCGCATGCTGCGCAGCCGCGGCAGATTGAACTCCAGCCCAATCACGAACATCAGGAACACCACGCCGAACTCGGCCAGGTAGCGGACGCTGTCGGAATCAGCCGACAGCGCCATTGCATGCGGCCCGATCAGCACGCCCACGGTCAGGTAGCCGAGGACGGGCGGCATCTTGAGCATGCGGCAGACCACCACGCCCAGTACGGCCGCCATCAGGTAGAGCAATGCAAGGTCCAGTGAGGTCATGGTGGGGATGGTAAACGCCAGATAACACATGGTGCATTGCAATATGCGGGCCACTATGCACGCCCCGCATAGGTGCATGCGCACTTGGCGTCGCTTTGGCTGGCGCTCAGGCCGGAGTTCTTGATACCGTTCGGGCCACCAAAAAGTTACGGAGCATCACATGCCCAATCTGTCTTTTGTTTCTCCCACGCGCAACAGTCCCTGGGGTACCTACCTGTCCCAGATCGACGCCGTTGAACCGTACCTCGGTCATCTGGCACGCTGGGTTGAAACGCTGCGTCGCCCCAAAAGGGCCTTGATCGTCGACGTCCCCATCGAACTCGATAACGGCACCATCGCCCACTTCGAGGGCTACCGTGTCCAGCACAGCCTGACGCGCGGCCCTGGCAAGGGCGGCGTGCGCTACCACCCGGACGTCACGCTGGAAGAAGTGATGGCCCTGTCGGCCTGGATGACCATCAAGAACGCGGCGGTCAACCTGCCTTACGGCGGCGCCAAGGGCGGCATCCGCCTGGACCCCAAGACGCTCTCCAAGAAGGAGCTTGAAAAGGTCACCCGACGCTACACCAGCGAGATCGGCATCATCATCGGCCCGCAGCAGGACATCCCCGCGCCGGACGTCAACACCAACGGCCAGATCATGGCCTGGATGATGGACACCTACTCGATGAACACCGGCGCCACCGCGACCGGCGTCGTCACCGGCAAGCCGATCCCGCTGGGCGGCTCGCTGGGCCGCGTGGCCGCGACCGGCCGCGGCGTGTTCGTGATCGGCCGCGAAGCCATGCGCCGCCTGAACATCCAGATGGAAGGCGCTCGCATCGCCGTGCAGGGCTTCGGCAACGTGGGTTCGATCGCCGCCAAGCTGTTCGCCGCCAATGGCGCGCGCATCGTCGCCGTGCAGGATCACACCGGCACCATCCTCAACGAGAAGGGCTTCGACATGCAGAACCTGCTCGACCACGTGGCGCAAACCGGTGGCGTGGCAGGCTTCAAGGGCGGCGACGCCATCGCCAATGCCGATTTCTGGAAGGTCAAGAGCGACGTGCTGGTGCCTGCGGCCCTGGAAGGCCAGATCACCGCCGAGCGCGCGCAAGGCCTGCAGACCCGCCTGGTGCTCGAAGGCGCCAACGGCCCGACCACGCCGGACGGCGACCAGGTGCTGAGCGACCGCGGCATCGTCGTCGTGCCCGACGTGATCGCCAACTCCGGCGGCGTGACGGTGTCGTACTTCGAATGGGTGCAGGACTTCAGCTCCTTCTTCTGGACCGAGGACGAGATCAATGTCCGCCTGGACAAGATCATCACCGGCGCCTTCAAGCACATCTGGGAGACCTCCGAGCAGCACCGCATCAACCTGCGTACCGCGGCCTTCGTGGTGGCCTGCACCCGGGTGCTCGAAGCGCGCGAAGAGCGCGGCCTGTACCCCTGAAGCCTGCCCGATCCGGGCCATGCAAAGGCCGTCTTCGGACGGCCTTTTTGCGTTGGCGCGAGGACTTGGCGGGGTTCGGTCCGAGGAGGCCCCCTTGATACACTGCACCCATGACGCATGCCCTGCCAGTTCCCCCGAATTTTGATCCTCAGCGCGCCGTGCAGATGGCGCGCGAAGCCCTCGCCATCGAGGCCGCGGCGCTGACCGAGCTCTCGCCCCGCCTCAGCGACAGCTTTGCCCGGACGGTGCAGGCCATGCTGGCGTGCAACGGCCGCGTGGTCGTGATGGGCATGGGCAAGAGCGGCCACGTCGGGCGCAAGATCGCCGCGACGCTGGCCTCTACCGGCACACCCGCCATGTTCGTGCATCCGGCCGAGGCCAGCCATGGCGACCTGGGCATGGTCACGACCAAGGACGTGGTGCTGGCGCTGTCCAATTCCGGCGAAAGCGACGAGCTCAACGCCGTGCTGCCGGTGCTCAAGCGTCAGGGCGTGGTCATCGTGGCGATGACGGGCCGTGCCGAGTCCAGCCTGGCCAGCCATGCCGACCTGGTGCTGGACAGCTTTGTCGCGCAGGAGGCCTGCCCGCTCAATCTGGCGCCCACGGCCAGCACGACGGCGCAAATGGCGCTGGGCGACGCCCTGGCGGTGGCGCTGCTCGATGCACGTGGCTTCAAGCCCGAGGACTTTGCCCGTTCCCACCCGGGCGGCGCGCTGGGCCGCAAGCTGCTCACCCATGTGCGCGACCTCATGCGCAGCGGCGATGCGCTGCCGCTGGTCAGCGCCGGCACCTCCTTCACCGAGATGATGCGCGAGATGTCGGCCAAGAGCATGGGCGTGGCCATCGTGGTCGACGCGCAGCAGCAGGTGCAGGGCATCTTCACCGACGGCGACCTGCGCCGCCTGATCGAGCGCGGCGCCGATCTGCGCCAGCTCAAGGCCGGCGAGGTTATGCATGTCCGCCCGCGCAGCGTGCGGGCCGAGGCCCTGGCCGTCGACGCCGCCGACCTGATGGAGAGCGCGCGCATCACCGTCGTGCTGGTGGTCGACGAGGCTGGGCAGCTGGAAGGCGCGATCCACATCAACGACCTGATGAGCGCCAAGGTGATCTGATGGCGTCGATTCTCCAGCCCGCGCTGCGTTTTCCTCCCGAGCTGCTGCTGAAGGCGCAAGGCCCGGCCCTGGGCCTGCAGGCCGCGATCTTCGACGTCGACGGCGTGCTGACCGACGGCCGCATCTACATTGGCGAGGCGGGAGAAGGCGTCAAGGCCTTTTCCACACTGGACGGTCACGGCCTGAAGCTGCTGGCGCAAGGCGGCATCGAGCCCATCGTCATCACCGGACGCGACTCTCCCGCGGTGCGCCGCCGTGTGGCCGACCTCGGCCTGCGGCATGCCGCCTATGGCGCCAAGGACAAGCTGGTCGTGGCGCAAGCCCTGCTCGCCCAGCTCGGCCTGCGCTGGGACCAGGTGGCCGCCATGGGCGACGACTGGCCCGACCTGCCGCTGATGACGCGCGCCGCCTTTGCCTGCGCGCCCGCCCAAGCCCATACCGAGGTCAAGGCCGTGGCGCACCACGTCACAGCGGGCCCCGGCGGACATGGCGCCGCGCGTGAATTCTGCGATCTGCTGCTGATGGCCAACGGCCGCTACGCCAGCCTGCTGCAGGGCCACCTGAGCACGCTGGACGGAGGTGCGGCCTGATGCTGCCCTCGCTGCTGCCGGAAAGCGAGCCGGAGCGCATCAAGCCCCAGCCCGTGATCTGGCGCCTGCAGTCCATGCTGACGGCCTATCTGCCGCTCGTGTTGATGCTGTTCCTGGCCGCCGGCACCTGGTGGCTGGTCAAGAACACGCCCAAGCCGGACGGTCCGGGCGAAGCCCAGGCGCTGCGCCACGAGCCCGACTATCAAATGGAGAATTTCGAGCTGCAGCGCTTCTCTGCCAGCGGCGCCTTGAGCGCGCGCATCTCCGGGCGCGAATTGCGCCACTACCCGGACACCGACACGCTGGAGATCGACGGCGTTGAATTGCACGGCCTGGGCAAGGACGGCAGCCTGATGCAGGCCAGCGCCAAGCGCGCCATCAGCAATGCCGACGGCAGCAATGTGCAGATGCTGGGCGACGTGCACGTGCAGCGCTTCGCCAGCACGAATCCAGATGCCGGCGCGGTGCCGCAGTTGGACGTGCGCGGTGAGTTCATGCAGGCCTTCACCGCCGTGGAGCAGGTGCGCTCGCACCTGCCCGTGGTCTTGAAGACACCGCACGGCGAGTACAGCGCGCAGTCTTTCGATTACGACAACCTCAACGGCATGCTCCACTTTGGCGGCCGCAGCCACGCCAGCTTCGTGCCCGAAGCGCCGACGCGCGGCAAAGGGCGGCCGTGACGCGCCGGCTGGTCTACATCACTGGGGCGTCGAGCGGCATTGGCCAGGCGCTGGCCTTGCATTTCTACCGTGCGGGCTGGAACCTGGCGCTGGTGGCGCGGCGCAAGGATGCGATGACGGCCTGGGCGGCGGCGCAAGACCTGTCACCCGAACGCTATCGAGCCTATGGCGCCGATGTCAGCGATGTCGCGGCCATCAGCGCCACCGGCACGGCCTGCATTCGGCATCAAGGCCTGCCCGACGTGGTGATCGCCAGCGCCGGCATCAGCCTGGGCGTGGACAGTGCCTACCTGGAAGATATTGCCGTGATGCAGCGGATTTACGCCACCAACAATATCGGCATGGCAGCGACTTTCCAGCCTTTCATCACGGCCATGCGCGAGCGCCGCAGCGGCACCTTGGTGGGTATTGCCAGCGCGGCGGGTATCCGGGGTTTGCCTGGGCATGCCGCATATTGCGCCAGCAAGGCCGCGGTCATCAGTTACTGCGAGAGTTTGAGAGGCGAATGCCGGTCCGATGGAATCAAGGTGGTCACGATTGCACCGGGCTATATCGATACTCCCCTGACGCGCCAGAACCGCTACGCCATGCCTTTTTTGATGGCGCCGGATCAATTCGCCGCGCGTGCCTTCAAGGCGATCCAGGCGGGCGTGTCGTTCCGGGTGATTCCCTGGCAGATGGCCTGGGTGGCCCGGGTGCTGCGCGTGCTGCCGGACGCCTGGTTCGACCGCTTGCTGGCCGGGCAGCCCCGCAAGCACCGGGCTTCGGAATGACAAAGGCCCATCGCAGCGATGGGCCTTGAGCCGAAGCGTCAGCGAAGTCGGATCACTTGCCGATTTCCTGGCTGACCTTGTTCTCCTGCTTGTTCAGCACGCGCTGTTCGCCCTTGGTGATGTGGCCGCCGTTTTGCGCGGCCATGTCGCGTTCTTCCTGGCGGATTTCACGATCCTGCTTGTGCAGCTTGGCGGCCTTGGCCGCGCTCATGTCGCCGGCGGCTTCCTTGGCATTGATGCGCTCCTTTTGCTTGGCCAGGCGTTCGTTCACCTCGGCACGACGGGGGTGCTCCTTGGCCCAGTTGCCGCTGGCGGCGGCAGCCGGTGCTGCGGTCTGGGCAAAGCTGCTGGCGCTGGCCAAGGCGGTCAAGGTCATCAGGGCGGCAATCAGGGGACGCTTGTTCATGCTGGATCTCCGATGTGCTGACATCAACGATTGATGCAGTCTGAGTCCACAACGAAGGTCGGCTTGGCCGCGTTGACAGGGTTGGAGGCACAAATGAAAAAGCACCCCGGAGGGTGCTTTTTTCACTTGTGCTGGATCAGCGCTCAATAACCGCCAGAGCGACCGCCGCCGTAACCGCCGCCGCCGCCACCGTAGCCGCCGCCGCCCGAACGGCCACCGCCGCCGAAGCCGCCACCACCGGAGCGGCCGCCGCCGTAGCCACCACCGCCGCCGCCGCCGCCGCCGAAGCCGCCGCCACCGGAGCGACCGCCGCCGAAGCCGCCGCCACCGGAGCGACCGCCGCCGAAGCCGCCCGGACGCTCTTCACGGGGGCGAGCCTCGTTCACGACGACTGCGCGACCTTCCAGCGCTTGGCCGTTCATGCCGTTGATGGCCGCTTGAGCCTCGGCATCCGAAGCCATTTCCACGAAGCCGAAGCCCTTGGAACGACCGGTTTCGCGGTCCATCATGACCTTTGCGGAGGTCACGGAACCGAATTGCGAAAACGACTCTTGCAGCGATTCGTCACGCACGCTATAGGCCAGGTTGCCTACGTAAAGCTTGTTTCCCATGGGGAAGCCCTTTCAATACCAAAAAACCATGTGGAGCTTCAACCCATCGTGAACCATTCAAGCGAAGGCGCTGCATCCGAACACAGGTATTCGATTATGGGTGATATGTCCAGGCGTACGCAAAGCGCGCACCTACAGTGTTGTTTTTCGGTCTCTGAGAAAACCCTAATTAATCTGTTCCGGCAAATGCATTTTGACAGTTTGGTTAAACACTGGGCTGCTGCCCAAACTCAAAAAGTCGTTCATATTCATGCCATTGGAATCCAATGAATCAAATGGCCCGATGCGCATCCTGAGCCTGGTGCCCTCCATCAGTGAGCTGCTGGTGGCCTTGGGGCTGGCGCCGCGGATGGTCGGGCGCACCGGCTTTTGCATCCATCCGGCCGAGGTGATGGTGCGCTTGCCCAAGGTCGGCGGCACCAAGGACGTCAATCTCGACAAGGTCCGCCGCTTGGCGCCCACCCATCTCATCGTCAATATGGATGAGAACCGCAAGGAGACGGTCGACGCCCTGCGCGACTTCATACCTCATGTGCTGGTCACGCATCCGAACGCGCCCGAGGACAACCTGCAGCTGCTGGCGCAATTGACGGATGCGTTTGGCCACTGTCCAGGCGTGCGCGACAAGGCCGGGGTCCTGGCGCAAGACCTGCAGGCGGCGCTGGGTGAGTTGCGCAGCCTGTCCTGGCCCGGGCAGCGCGTGCTCTACCTGATCTGGCGCGAGCCCTGGATGACGGTGGCGCGCGACACCTACATTGCCCGCATGCTGGCCGAGGTGGGCTGGCAGACCTGGCCGGCGGTGGCGGGCGGCGAGGTCGGCGCCGCCAGGTATCCGGCGCTCGACGGCACGGAGTCGTGGCTGGGGGACGTGCAGCGCGTGCTGCTCAGCTCCGAGCCCTATGCCTTCGACGAGCACCATATCGAGGAGGCGCAGGCCTTGTGTCCCGGCGCCAAGGTGCAATGCGTGGATGGCGAACTGCTGAGCTGGTACGGCCCGCGCGCGGCACAAGGCCTGCGGTATTTGCGCGAGCTCGCGCTCGACTTGCGATGACAATCAAGCCATGGATATCTACAAGCCTCTCGTCGCGCTGCTGGCCATCGTCAACCCGATTGGCGTGGTGCCCTTTTTCATCCATTTCACGCAGAACTTCAGCCACGAGCAGCGCCGGCGCACCATACGCGTCAGCGCCATGACCGCGTTCCTGGTGATTGCGATCAGCGCCGTCGCGGGCCTGCGGGTGATCGAGTTCTTCAGCATTTCGCTGGCCTCGTTCCAGGTCGGCGGCGGCACCCTGCTGCTGATCGGCGCGATCCAGATGCTCAATGCCCAGCCCGCCGAGTCGCGCAAGGACGATCTGAGCGACGGTTCCAGCAAGGCCGATGCAGGCGCCAGCATCGCCGTGGTGCCGCTGACCATCCCGCTGCTGACCGGTCCGGCCACCATTTCCACCATGGTGATCTACGCCGACAAGGCGCGCCATTGGTGGGAGCTGGCCGTGCTGGTGAGCTACGGCGTGGTGGTGGGCCTGGCGACCTTCGTGGTGTTCTCGGCCTCCGGTCGCATCGCCAAGGTGCTGGGCAAGACCGGTATCAGCATCATGACCCGCCTGATGGGCCTGATCCTGGCGGCGCTGGCGGTGGAGCTGCTGTCGGAAGGCCTGGTCAAGCTGTTCCCGGTGCTTGCTTTCCACTTGTGAGATCCGCCCGGGCCCGGGCCCGGTCATGGACTATGACTACATCGTGGTCGGCGCCGGCACCGCCGGCTGCCTGCTCGCCAACCGCCTCAGCGCGGACGCCGCCAAGAGGGTCCTGCTGATCGAAGCCGGCGGGCGCGACAACTACCACTGGATCCACATCCCGGTCGGCTATCTGTATTGCATAGGCAACCCGCGCACCGACTGGATGTTCCAGACCGAACCCGATCCCGGTCTCAATGGCCGGCGCCTGCGTTATCCGCGCGGCAAGGTGCTGGGCGGCTGTTCCAGCATCAACGGCATGATCTACATGCGCGGCCAGTCGCGCGACTATGAGGCCTGGGCGCAGGCGACCGGCGACGAGGACTGGCGCTGGGAGCGCGTGCTGCCCTATTTCAGGCAGCACGAAAACCATTGGCGCCTGGACGAGGACGTGCCGCCCGAATGGGCCGCCAGCGACGACTTCAGGGCCCTGCATGCCAGCGGCGGCGAGTGGCGGGTCGAGAAGCAGCGCTTGCGCTGGGACATCCTGGACGCCTTCGCCCGCGCCGCCGTCGAGGCGGGCATCCCGGCCACCGACGATTTCAACCGCGGCAGCAACGAGGGCGTGGGCTATTTCGAGGTCAACCAGCATGCCGGCTGGCGCTGGAATGCGGCCAAGGCCTTCCTGCGCCCGACCTGCACCCGCCGGCCCAATTTCGAACTGTGGACGCAGGCCCAGGTGCGTCGGCTGGTTTTTGAGCACGCCGACGGCCGGCCGCGTTGCAGCGGCGCCGAGGTCCTGACGGCGCAGGGCCTGCAGACGGCGCGTCTCAAGCCGGGCGGCGAACTGCTGCTCGCGGCGGGCGCCATCGGCTCGCCGCAGCTGCTGCAGCTCTCGGGCATCGGGCCGGCCGCCCTGCTGCAAGCGCATGGCATCACGCCGCTGCAAGACTTGGCCGGCGTGGGCGCCAACCTGCAGGACCACCTGCAGATCCGTAGCGTGTTCAAGGTGCAGGGCGTGCAGACGCTCAACACGCGGGCCGGCAGCGCCTGGGGCAAGGCAGGCATTGCGCTGGAATACCTGCTCAGGCGCAGCGGGCCCATGAGCATGGCGCCCTCGCAGCTCGGCGCCTTCACACGCAGCAGCAGCGCCAAGTCCTGGCCAGACCTCGAATACCACGTGCAGCCGCTGTCGCTGGATGCGTTTGGCGAGCCCCTGCACCGCTTCAACGCGTTCACGGCCAGCGTCTGCAACCTCAATCCGAGCAGCCGGGGCACGGTGCAGATCCGGTCCTCCGACGCTTCGGTGGCGCCCGCGATTTCGCCTTGCTACCTGAGCACCGAGGACGACCGTCGGATTGCCGCCGAGAGCCTGCGCCTGACGCGGCGCATCGTGGCGCAGCCGGCGCTGGCGCCCTACCAGCCCGAGGAGTTCAAGCCCGGCGTGCAATACCAGGCCGATGAGGAACTGGCCCGGCTGGCGGGCGACATCGCCACCACCATCTTCCATCCGGTGGGCACCTGCAAGATGGGGCGCGCGGACGACGCCGCGGCCGTGGTCGACAGCCGCTTGCGCGTGCGCGGCGTGGCGGGCCTGCGCGTGGTCGACGCCAGCGTGATGCCCACCATCACCAGCGGCAACACCAATTCGCCGACGCTGATGATTTCCGAAAAGGCTGCGGCCTGGGTGCGCGAGGACGTCAAAGCCTGGTGAAGACGGCTTCGGCCGGCAGGCGCGACTTGGGCAGGCGGGCGTTGAAGTCACTCTCGGCCCGGTAGCCCAGGGCGCAAAGGGCCAGGCTGCGCAAGCCGCGCTCGCGCAGGCCCAGCTCTGCATCGAGGATGGCCAGGTCGAAGCCTTCGATCGGGGTAGCGTCGATGCCCATGGCACCGGCGGACAGCAGCAGCGTGCCTAGCGCCAGATAGACCTGCCGATCGATCCAGGGCTGTAGGTCCCGCAGCTCGGTGCGATGCAGGTTCACGAAGGTCTGGCGACCCTGGCGCTGGCCGTCCTTGGCGCCTTCGGCCTGGAAGCGGCCGTCACGCTCTTCCTGGGCGAGCAGGCGGTCCAGGTGCGCGGTCGTCACGTCCGTGTGGCTGGCAAACACGATCACGTGCGAGGCGTTGAGCACTTTGCGTTCATTGAAGTGGTAGGCACCGCGCGTGGCCGTGGCGACGCGGGCCTTGGCGGTTTCGCTGTCGGCGATCAGGAAATGCCAGGGCTGCAGGTTCACCGATGAGGGGCTGAAGCGCAGCACCGCCTGCAGTTCGCGGATCTGGTCTTCGGGAATCTTGCGGCTGGGGTCATAAGCCTTGGCGGTGTAGCGTGAGGTGGCGGCGGCGGAGATGTTCATGGCGAATTCAGTCGGTTGCTGCGGATAGGAAGAAGACGTTTTGATCTTCGCTCTGTGAACCTGCTTGAAAAAGATGAAAATCATGAAAATACTTTCACTGTTGGAGAGAAAGTGATTCGACTGGAAGACTTGCAGCTGTTCGTGCGTGCAGCGGCCCTGTCCAGCTTTTCCGAGGCCGCCCGCGAGGCGGATCTGCTGCCGGGCCAGGTCAGCGCCGCCATCAAGCGGCTTGAGGCCGCGCTGGACCTGCGGCTGTTTGCGCGTTCGACCCGCAGCCTGCGCCTGACGCCGGAGGGCGAGCGTTACCTGCCCTTTGCCCAGACCGCGCTCGACGCCTTGCGCGAGGGTCGCGAGCAACTGCTGGAGGATCGCAGCGAATTGCGTGGCGCCCTGCACATCTCGATGCCTTCGGACCTGGGTCGCCATGTGTTGCTGCCCTGGTTGACCGAGTTTCGGCGGCAGCATCCTCAGCTGCGCTTGCGCCTGTCATTCGTCGACCGGATCGCCGATGTCTTTCGCGAATCGGTGGACGTGGCGATCCGCTATGGCGAGATCGAGGACGCCAGCTTCGTCGCGCTGCCGTTGGCGCCATGGAACCAGCGTGTGCTTTGCGCCGCGCCGGACCTGCTGACCCGAAGCGGCGGGGTGCGGACACTAGATGACGTCGCTCGGCACGACTGTCTCGTGTACGCCTTGTCAGGGCGCATGCACGACAAGTGGACCTTCAACGAAGCGGGCCAGCGCCGGGTGGTCCACGTGCGCGGCGTGCTGCAAAGCGACGACGGCGAAGTCGTGCGGCGCCTCGCGGTGGCCGGCGAGGGCCTGGCCTACAAGTCCTGGCTGGACGTGGCCGACGATTTGCGCAGCGGGCGCTTGGTTGCGCCGCTGCCGCAACTCGCGGGCGAACTCTCGCCGCTCAATTTGGTGTGCCCGCACCGACGGCAGTTCTCGCCGGCCGTCCAGCAGTTGCACCGCTGGCTGCGGCAGCGCTTCGATGTCTTGCGCGAGGCTTCGCCTTGGCAAGCGGGTGAGGATCAGTTGGCGAAGCGCTCTTCGAGGTAGACCAGCAAGGTCCGCAGCGTCTGCGCTTCGCCGCCCACGGGTCGGCCCGGGCGCGCCTGGTCGTTCCAGGCGAACAGGTCGATGTGCAGCCAATCCTGCTGCTGCGGCACGAAATGTTCGAGGAACAGCGCGGCGTTGATGGCGCCGGCCAGCGCATTGCGGCCGGTGTTGACGATGTCGCCGATGCTCGATGCGATGCCTTCCTGGTAAGGCGCCCACAGCGGCATGTGCCAGAGCGGATCGTCCTGCTTCAGGCCCAGGTCGACGAGTTCGCGGCCGGTGTCCATGAAGCGCGTGAACAGGGCGGGCAACTGCGCGCCGAGCGCCACGCGGGCGGCGCCGGTCAGCGTGGCCAAGTCGATGATGAGTTCGGGCTTGTGCTCGGCGGCATAGGCGAGCGCGTCGGCCAGCACGACGCGGCCTTCGGCGTCAGTATTGCCGATCTCGATGTGCAGGCCCTTGCGCGACTTGATCACGTCGCCGGGCCGGTAGGCATTGCCGGAGATCGCGTTCTCGACCGCCGGGATCAGCACCTGCAGGCGCACCGGCAGCTTGAGCGTCATGATCATGGTGGCCAGGCCCAGTGCGTTGGCGGCGCCGCCCATGTCCTTCTTCATCTGGCGCATGCCGTCGGCGCCCTTGATGTCGAGGCCGCCCGAATCGAAGCACACGCCCTTGCCGACCAGGCTGAGCAGCGGATGGCCCGGCTTGCCCCAGGTCAGCTCGATCAGGCGCGGCGCGCGGCTGGCGGCGCGGCCGACGGCGTGGATGGCGGGGAAGTTATGCTTGAGCAGCGCGTCGCCGACGATCTGCTTGAACTTGCCGCCATGGTGCTTGGCCACCAGCTCGGCTGCCTGCGCCAGTTCCTCGGGTCCCATGTGCTCGGCCGGCGTGTTGACCAGGTCGCGCGTGGCATTGATCGCGGTAGCCAGCGCCAGGCCGCGCTCGGTGTTCAGGCCCGGCGGCAGCACGAGCGTGGCGGCTTCGCGCTTGCGCGGCTTGTAGAGGTCGAACAGGTAGCTGCCCAGCTCCCAGGACAGCGCGGCCTGCTCGGTGGGCACGCTCAGGCCTTCGTCGCTGAGGTGGTACTTGCCCACTGGCAGGGCCTGCGGCAGCGCCGACAGGGCGAACGGATGCTGCGCGCTGTGGACGCCGGCGAACACCTTCTTCAGCTTGCCGTCATCGCCGGGCAGCAGCGCGTAGGTGTCCGGGGCGCCGACAAAGCCCACGGTGGCCAGCCAGTTGCGCGTGGCCTTGGGCATCTTGGGGGCCAGGGCCTGGAAGCTGGCGCGGTCGAGCACAACGATGGGGGTGGCGTGCGCCACGGATTTCTTGAGATGCACGTGCATGGTGGGCGGGCTGTTTCAGCGGGAATGGGGCAAGGATGTGCTGCATTGTCGCTGCTGCAGATACATCAGCAGCGCCTGCGCCAAGGGCTCCTGCACGACGGGCCTGTGCAGCAGCACGGAGTCGAGCAGGCGTTGCGCCGTGCCCGGCTGGGGCATGACCGGTCCGACGAAGTGCAACTGGTCCTCGGTGCCGATCAGGAAGGTCGGAAAGGTCTCGATGTCCAGGTCGCCCAGCAGGTCTGCCTCGTCTTCGATGTCGATCCAGACGAAGCGGCAGCCCGGATGCTGCGCCTCCAGGGTCTTGAAGGTCTCGCGATAGGAGTCGCAGAGGCGGCACCAGTCGGCACACAGGCAGGCAACCAGGGTCGGCGATGAAAGCGTTTCAGGCATCCGCAGAGCTTATCCAGTTTCCGCACCGCACGCCAAGGCGCGACGGTACGAGCAGTTGCACGAAAATAGCACCAAAATGGTGCATATTGATGTAAAGAAATTTTGTCAAAAAATTGTCAACGGCGAGGAAACCCGCTGCGTTGTAGTGGCGAGGCCGGGCACGGGAAGCCCGACAGAGAGAAGAGGCAAATCGCCATGATGACCGCCATGTTGAAGTCGCAGAACCGTACCGAATCGCAAGCGCCGCGCGTGCCGATGGTCGAAGACCAGATGGACAAGGGCCGCAAGCACGAGGCCTTCGAATCCTGGGCCCTGGGTTGTGACCGTCGCAGCCAGGCCCGCGCCATCCGCTACGACCGCAAGCGTTGAACGCGGGGCCTGGCTCCAGGCCCTAGCTTCCTTTAGACATGATGGTCGCGCTCCGCCAGCGGTGACGGCCCATCCCCGGTATCGTGGGTTGCGCACCGAGGTGTGCCGAGCCACATACGGTCGGACAGGCCGGCCGTCGCAGTCAAGGAGATGGGCC
>Ga0213872_10000943_pt1 | contig 20392 bp, 20 predicted proteins | sample VelepicomBERX_R2_FD_160071 | JGI IMG/M metagenome (GOLD analysis project Ga0213872, IMG submission 160071) | Rhizosphere microbial communities from Vellozia epidendroides in rupestrian grasslands, the National Park of Serra do Cipo, Brazil - RX_R2 | ecosystem: Host-associated > Plants > Roots >...
GGAATAGTGCGCGAATCGGGGCGGAGCGAAACTTCGGGAAAAGCGGGCGTTCGCGATTATGTGATTGCCTTGCTGCAACGCACCGCTAAACGGAAGTTTATGTTGCATGCCGTTGCAGAAGCCGGCAACGTTCTTTTTACCTCTTGGGAATGCGACGTCGAATTTCACAACGGGTTGGCCATGTACACTTCCGGCATGACGCGTTTTCTTTTCGATAACGACGGCGTGATTCGCGAACTAGAAGTGATCGGGCACGAGCTGATCTAGCTCAAAGTTCCACCGAGTTCAATGGGGGTAACGAACGGCCAAATAATCTCCAGTGCGGACCAATCGGGATTCCAGGACTTGTCTGATCGAACGGATCGGTGTAGCTGTGCTAAATAGCACCATTGAGCATGTAGATCAGTCCCGGCGCGGCATTTGACGGTTTGGGTCTTTTATTCATGACGTCTACCATCCACTGCATCCCCATCGGATCCGCGCACATGTCGGCCGCTCCGATGATGTATTCGTTACCTGGGACGCACACCCAAGAGTTCGTTCCCTGTTGCAACACAGTGATTACCTTTGGCGTCCATTTCCGCGACCGTGGCATCTTTCGTGATGATTTCGGGTCCCGACGAGCGCGCTCGGCGAATCCTCTCTTGCGTCATTTTGTCAGCTGCCGCGTTCTTAGTGTCCATCGTATTGCTCCGTAAAGTATCGAAATGGAATACTAGAAGGCACCGCTCGAAATTAGTAAGGAGCCCATGCTGCATCGGACGAGAGAAACGCCGCCGACTGTCGCGTGAACGAGTCGTGGAACTGAAACAACGATCCATGGCCTGCGTCCGGATATGTCATTAGCACCGCGTTCGGAAGATGTGCACTAAGCCAATACGAGTTTTGCACGGGAATCATTTCGTCGAAAATGCCGTTGATAACGAGCGTCGGCTGCTTGATGTTCTCGAGATCCGAGAACCGCTCGCCTTTGTATTGCTCCCAATCGCGGAAAGCAGCGGTTTGCGCGCCCGCAACCTCCGGCCCCGAGGGCTTGTCTCGATCGTCCTTGCGAAGAGCCAGCCGATCGATGAATTGTTTGCCGGCTGATTGGCTCGACGGCGTCGGCGCGAAGAAAATCTTTTGCAGTACCTCGTAGCCTCGAAGCGTTGGATCGCCCAGGAACTTTTGTAGGCTCGGCTTCTCGAGGTGCATGATGTCTTCTCCGCCGCGAGGAGCTGTACCGACGAGAATCATTCTCCGAAAAACGGACGGCTTTTCTAGTGCCATCTGCTGCGCGACCATACCGCCGAGCGAATAGCCTACTACGTCGCAGGTATCGAGATTCAAGGCGTCGAGAAACGCGAACGCTTGTTGCGCCATACCTGCAACCGTTTTCGGCACCGTGCCGCTTGACTGTCCGATGCCCGCGTTATCGAAGAGGATCAGCTCCCGGTCGGTCGCGAGAGGGTCAGTTACAGCCGGATCCCAATTGTCGAGATTCCCAGTAAAGTGCTGAAGCAGTAACAAGGGAGCTGTATCCGCGCTAGCCTTTCCAAAGCGCCGATAAGCGTAGCGCTCGCCCTTCGTGTCGACGAACTGCGTCGGTGCCGAAACATTGCTCGCCATTTGCGTTGTTGTCATGACTGCATTCTAGCGAAGCTAACGAAGCCCGCCAGTGACAAAGGGTTCCCTCGCAATTAGACATTTTTCAGGGCTGTCACATATTCCCGATGGGTGATTCCGTAGGTGTTGTCCCCAAAGACGCTTGCTAGCTTCGGAGTGTTGGAGCGCTCGATGATGTATGCCCGGCGTTGCCGAACCGCTCTAAGACCATGGCCGAGAGCTTCGCGGACTTGCTTAGGCGCCATCGGGTCGCCGAAGGTCTGTCGCAGGAGGCGCTCGCTGAGCGCGCCGGCCTAAGCGTTGATGCGATTAGTTATCTCGAGCGCGGCGTCCGCCGTGCACCGCAAAAAGCGACGCTCGATCTTTTGATGGATGCACTCGCGCTTGACGACAACGCGCGATACCAACTCGAAGAAGCCGCGAAGGTAGCGCGATCGCGCGGACCTCAAGGGCACGGGCAAAGGTTGATTCACCAGTTGCCCCGACCGCTCACGCCGTTGATCGGTCGCGCCCATGACGTCAACGCGGTTCTCGATCTCCTTGAGCGCTATCGCTTGGTAACGATCACCGGCTCGGGCGGTGTCGGCAAAACACGCGTAGCTCTCGAGGTTGGTGAACGATATGCCGAGCTAAAGTCCACTGAAGTAGCATTCATCGACCTCTCGCCGCTAGGGCACGGATCACTCGTCCCCGACGCAATTGCAAACGTCCTCGGCACTCAGCAGGACGTGGACGCGACCACAGCAGATGCTTTGCCGCGCTACCTTCGCAATCGGACGCTCCTGTTGATCTTAGACAATTGCGAGCACGTGCTCGACGATGTTGCCGCCGCAGCCGGAGCAATGCTAAGCAAATGTCCTTTGGTCCGTCTGTTAACGACGAGCCGCGAACGCTTGGACATCGCCGGTGAAGCCGTGTTTCGTTTGCACTCGCTCGCGTTTCCCAGTAGCGAGCGGACGACGATCAGAAACGCTGCCTCCTACAGCGCACTGGAATTGTTTGCAGAACGCGCAAAAGCGGGAGACGCCAAATTCGCGCTCAGCGACGAGAACGCAAACCTGGTGGCGGACATCTGCCGCCGCCTGGATGGCATTCCACTCGCCATCGAGCTGGCCGCGGCGCGCCTTCCGATATTCGGGCTGCCCACATTGCAAGCGCGCGTTAGCGAACGTTTCGTTTTGACGAGTTCTGGAAGGGCCGTCCCGAGTCGACAAGCGACGATGCAGGCGACGATCGCTTGGAGCTATGACTTACTGCATGAGCCGCAACGTACGCTACTGAATCGGCTCGCGATCTTCGCCGGCGGTTGTTCACTCGACGCGGTCGAATTCGTCTGCCAGGGCGATGAACTGCGTGTGAGTGAGATAGCTGGTCTTCTGGCATCCCTGGTCGACAAATCCCTCGTCAACGCGTCTTTCGATACCGAGCCGGTACGTTATAGCTTGCTCGATTCGGTGCGTGATTATGGGCTAGAACAGCTTGCGATCAGGGCAACTTCGCATGCCGTGGCACGTCGGCATGCGTTATGGCTCTTGAAAACCGCCGAAGATTGGCATCAGAGCGGAAGCGATGATATCAAACCGTTTCTACTTGAACTCGACAACATTCGCTCGGCGCTGCAATCGGCGCTTTCATCGGGAGACGAAAAGGACGTTCTGCTAGCCGGACGCATAGCGGGTGCGTTTCGCCGTTTGTGGATCGAGACAGGTAGATTCGCGGAATATCGAACCTGGAGCGAATCGCTTATTGAGCGGATCGACGAAAACCGTCACCCTGAAGTCGTTGCGCCGCTGTTGGCGGGGCTCGCGCAAGTGCCGCGAGCCGGGCTTGTGCAAGTGCTTGAGGCGCGGGCGGCGACGATGGCTCGTATCGAGCACGCCATTTCGCTCTTTGAAGGCCTTGCCGATTACGTCAGCGTTGTGCACCTCCACGCTGAGTTGTGTAATGAACTTGCGGTTCGAGGTCAGTTTGAAAAAGCCGAGAAAGTAGGTACCGAGGCGCTGCAAATTAGCGAGATGCATGGCCTGGAACGCTCATACGCGTACGTGCACGTGCTAGGGGTGCTCGCAGAGTCCGCTATCTCTCAGCGACGAACAGATGAGGGGCGTGCCTACGCAATTCGCGCCCTGAAAATACTCCCGCCACACGATCGCCGTTGGCGACCATGGTTGACGGTGATACTTGCGATGGTTGAGTTCCGCGAAGGAAATACTGCAAGAGCGCTCGAGTTAACCGAGGCCACGTGGCGAGAATATTCGGATGGCTGGCCCGGGCGCGCCCTCGTGCGCATTCGTTCGAACTTGAGTAACTATCACTTGCTGCTGAACCATCTGGATGAAGCGGCAGCGATATCACGTGAAATCCTCGCCGACTCGCACGAGACGTTCGGAGACAGCATTGAAAACCTCGCTGCGATCGCTGCCCTTCGAGGGGAGGCCGTTTCCGCGGCTCGAGTACTCGGATTTTTAGAGGAATGGCGTACGCGAACGGAGTTCCACCGTAATGCGCTCAGCCAAGCCACGTACGATGTCCTCTTAGCCGCACTCCGAGAGCACTTGTCGGAAGACGCAATTGACCATTTGAAAGCCGAGGGGCGAGAAATGAGCCTCGATCAGACGATCGACGACATTCTTCGAGTGACGGAAGCGCTCGTATCCTAACGCCGGCTTTCGGCAGCGCGGCATGCTCCGCACAAAGCGACGCTCACTCTTTCGATTGATGGGCTTGCGCTACTCACCTAAGGCGGCAGCTAAAGCGACATCCTAGTTGTCGGGGTCATTTGTCTGGGTGGCGGTGTTTGGCGCTTCGGGTTTTTAGGAGAATCGTGTAGACGCTAGTGACAGCGTCGAGCCCAAAGCAAGTGGATCAGCCACGCGCCGGGCAAACCGCTTACCCTAGAACTGTTAGTGAACATGACATTTATCATGAATGATCAGTCCATCGGAATTAGCGCTACTTGGCAGGTGCAAAACGCGATCACGATCGGCAAACCGAGTTCCTCGACGGCCGATGAAGAGCGGCGCGAGAAACTGAAGGCATTTCTCGTGAATTCCCGCTCTCGGCTCAAGCCGAGCGACGTCGGGTTGCCTTCGACTAAGCGCCGGCGCGTTAACGGGCTGCGGCGCGAAGAGGTCGCTGAGCTCGTCGGCGTCTCTAATGATTGGTATCGTTGGTTCGAAAGTGGCCGCCCGATTCGTGTTTCAGTTCCATTCTTGGCAAACTTATGTCAAGCACTACGCCTCAGACCACTCGAACAAATCGCCTTGTTTTATTTGGCCGTTCCTGAGATTTACGAAGCGTACCTGCTGCAGCGCAACTCCGTGATCCAGGTGATGGATTCCGAAGCTAGCTGACGACGACTTCGCTAACAACCCATCGATGCGATGCGCTCTCATAGCGTACCTCGCCCATACTTTCCCATGCCGTCTATCAAGACGGAGAAAAGAAGGATCAATGAACGAACTGCTAGCCGACGTTCTGCAGGCACATGGTGGGTTGGAACGCTGGAATACGCAGGAGAGAATCGACGTCACCATCGTTTCGGGTGGCGGATTTTTCTTGCTTAAAGGTCAAATTCCTGATGCTCAGCCCCGCCGAATGACTGCGTCGTTACACCAACAAAAAACGTCCCTCACTCCTTATGGCGCAGCTGACCAACGATCAGTGTTCACTCCCGAACGAATCGCCATCGAAAAAGACGACGGCACGGTTCTTGCCGAGCGGTATGCGCCGAAGGACTCGTTTGCCGGCCATCAGATGAACACCCAATGGGATCCCTTGCACGGCGCATATTTCAACGGCGAAGCCATGTGGACGTATCTCACTTCACCGTTTCTACTCGCGAACGATGGCGTCCGAGTGGAGGAGACCGAACCGTGGCGCGAGGCCTCGGAGACGTGGCGCGTTTTGCGGGCATACTTCCCCGGTACAGTGGAAACGCATAGCCTCATTCAGGATTTTTTCTTCGGTGAGGATCTTATGCTTCGGCGCCACGACTACAATGTAAACATCGCAGGCGGATTTGGCGCCGCACAGCTTATTTCCGACTACGTCGTAGCCAACGGCATAACGGTCCCGACTAAGCGCCGGGCGTACACTCGCGGGCCGGACCGACGTCCCGTTCTGCAAATGCAGATGGTCACGATCGATCTTAGCAATGTCAATTTCACGCCGCGTGAGGCGCTTAAAAGCGACCGGCGGCGTGATGAGATGATAGGCGGTAAAATCTTAGCATCTTAGCCCGCGGCTAACTGTGAATGAGCCGCCGTAAGTATACGGCGGCTCGCGAACCCTTTACAGCGCTGTCTTTGGCGCTATTCAATGAGCTGAGGAGCTTGATGATTCGATCCCTGTCCACTGGCAACGATGAATGCCAGTCGTTTGATAATCGCGTGCTAGACGTATTGATTTCTAAGAAAGCGTACGCGAGCGACGGTACAAGCGGCGGCGATCGTGTTGATGTGATTGATGGTCCGGACGGTACCCTTCACTTCGTAATTCTCGACCTTTGCGGCCACGGCGAGGAAATAACGCCGCTCGCAGATATGGCGCTCCATACTGTGAAAGCGCTGCTGTGGCAAGGCTTGCGCCCTGGACGCGTCTTCGCCGTTCTAAATGCACTTCTTCTCGATCAAAGCGCTCCTACTACGGAGCACGCATTTGGATCGGGCACTCTCGCCACCGTTAATTCGGATCGGTCTGCGATAACATTCTGCTCGGCCGGGCATGTAGACTCGCTCCTCTTCCGCAGAAATGGTAGATCACATTTACACTTCGTTGCGAGCGGCCCGCTGTACGGCGTCGACCGTAATGCGCGCTACGAAGAACGAACATTTTCTTGTAAACCAGGTGACGTGTTTGTCATGTTGACCGACGGACTTGTTGATATCAAGCCGATCGAGCGCGAAGGGGCCAGACTCGGCACCTCAGGGGCATGCGAGGTAATCCGCGGCCTCATACACTCGAGACCTGGTCTTTCGGCTCATCGCCTAATCGCGGCTATTCGACGCATCGCGGGCGGCTCGTTCTCTGACGACACAGCGGCGCTTGTTGCGTCATTTTCCGACACGGGGAAACACCAATCGCTAACTTCATAGCACCGCAACGCGCAGCATTCATGCGCGAACGAATTTATAGCCGAAGCCGTGAATAGTTTGCACCATCGGAGGAAGCTTGGCTTCCTCTTCGATCTTCGCGGAGGCGTCGCACGTGCACGTCGACCGTTCGTTCATCGCCGTCGAAATCGAAGCCCCATACGCGCTCGAGCAGTCGCTCCCGCGAAAGTGCGATGCCCACGTTGTTCGCAAGTTCGAGCAACAACGCGAATTCACGCGGCTTTAGCCGGATGTCAGTGCCGTCAACCCGCGCTTCGCGCGCCGCCTCATCGATCTCCAGACGTCCGAACTGCAAGAGCGCCGGCGGCGCATCGATCGTGGTTCCACTACGGCGCAAAACGGCACGAACGCGCGCGATTACCTCCCGTGGGCTAAACGGTTTGCAGACCTCGACACTTTTGAGAGCGGTTGGAGGCCAAAACGAACGTCCACAATGAGCGAACAACGGGACAGAGCCGTTCCCCTTTCCGCATCACGCGACTTTTCAACAACGAGCCCTGGCGCTCGTGCGACGCTACAAGAGTGCACGCAACTATACAACAGATACTGATACGGCGCGACCGCGTCCGAATGCGCGATCACATGTCGGCCAAAACGGGTTCCCGTGCTGACCGCGGCGAGATGCGGCCGAGCAACCGTGTCTCGCCGCAGCGCAGGTTTTCGCCCCGCGCTAACGACGCCGTATTTCGACTTAGGGTAGGAGCAGTAAGTTGGCCGCCTCTTCCGCGTCATCGAGAAGCGTCTTACGCGGAATGCCCATTCGTGCACGCATCGTTAGGCCACGGGCAAGGTCGACAGCCTGGCTCGCGCGCGCGGCGACCGGAAAGGCAAATGGAATTTCTCCCGCAGCGATTGCATCTTGGAAACGACGTTCAATGAGCGCGACTGCGCAAGTTGCAGCATTTTGTAGGAACTGCCGAACTTCTGCGTCGTCGACAAGCGGGGCGACGCAGATGAGAAGACAGCCCGATGCGCTTCCTTCCTCCGTAGCACTGGTGACGGAGTAACGGAAAAACCCGACGAGCGACTCGCGCAGCGTCGGTGGTGAGAAGAGGGCGCTTGCGGTAAGTGCGCCCTTTCTCTCGGCGTACGCATACAGCGCGCGCAAAAATATCGTGCGCTTGGACCCAAAAATGGAATATAGGCTCGGACGGCCGACTCCCATCCCGGCGACAAGATCGTCGATCGTTACGCCGTCGTAGCCTTTTGACCAGAACACCTGTATCGCTTTTGCGAGCGCGGCGCTTTCGTCGAAGGTGCGCGGCCGGCCCCGCGGCCTGACCGCTTTTTGAATCATTTAGTTCGAAACTCCTTGCCCTAGGGACATCTGGTCCATTATAGTACGAAAAGGTTCAAAATTCAGAAGAGTGACCCTAGCAATGCCGGGATTCCTAGGTCGACCTAAACCTCTTCGCCACGGAGCCACCTATATGAAACAGTCGATCGCTCTCGTCACGGGCACCACCTCTGGGCTTGGTCAGGCAGCAGCCCGCCTGCTTGCGACCTCAGGCTACCGCGAGGTCATCGTCACTGGGCGAAGCCTGACCCAAACTCAAGAAACGGCCGCTCATCTAGAGGCTCAAACCGAGACGCAAGTGTTCAAACCCCTCTCGCTGGACCTCGACGCGCCGGGCAGCGTTCAGTTCGCCCTCGCGGAACTCGTCAAGCGAGGTCGACCGATCGATTTCCTGTTGCTCAACGCAGGGATGGTCCCAGGTCAGAAGCGGGTGCTCACCGCGACGGGCGTCGAGGCTTCTCAGGCTCCATTGATCGGTCACCATCAACTGACTGTCGGCTTGCTTCGCACCAACCTGCTGAGCCCCGATGCGCGAATCGTTATCGCGGGCGCGGAACCCGCTCGCGGGGACGTGCCCATGTTCACTTTGACCAATGTCGGAGACTTCGCGGCCCAGTACCACCACGGCGATCGAGCTGCCGCGATCGAAAGCCTGCTGCGCAACGGACCGAACGTGAAGTACGATCCCAACCGGGCTTATGCCGACGCGAAGGTTCTTGTTGCTTGGTGGGCCGCGGCGCTTGCGCGCCGGCTACCTTCGGGCATGGCCGTCTATGCTGTGGCGCCCGGCAGCGCACCCGACACCAAGGCGTCCCGTAATGCCAGCCCGATCCTGAAGTTGGTGTTTATTCCGCTTTTGAAGCTCATCCCCGGCATGACCCAATCTCCTGAGATCGCGGCTCGTCGGTACCTCCAGGCATCAGAGTTCGGAACCGACGTTTCAGGCCAGTTCTTTGCCTCCGCACCGAAAAAGCTCACGGGCCCGATGGAAGCAATGCATCACCCGCACCTTCTCGATCTCACCAACCAGGAAGCCGCGTGGAACGCCATCGTCAGAGTCTCCGGCGTCGACCTGTCCCCTGTTTCTTCACAATCAGCGTCTTAGAGAAGAAGCGTCGGCCCAGTGCCCGAGGATGTCATCGTCACGACTCACGCGATCCGCGGCCGCAGCGAACGCGTGCACCGTCTTGCGTTCGAGACGCTGCGCAGTGCGACGCAGAATTCAACCCAGTCGCTGCGTTAAAGCACACCTCGCGACTGGCCGCCGATTATTCGACGCGGCGCGGTTAACGTTCGGCCACAATAGGCCGCCGTTGCGGAAAGAAACGCGGTTACCACAACGTAAGCGCCGCAGTTAGCCGGCGAACGATTTAGCCAACGCGGGTTGGGCGACAGTTACGCGCGTACGAACTTATAGCCGAAGCCGTGAATTGTGTGCACCATCGGTGAAGGCTCGCTTCCTCTTCGATCTTTGCGCGCAGACGCCGGACGTGCACGTCGACCGTGCGTTCATCGCCGTCAAAATCGAAACCCCACAGGCGCTCGAGCAACCGTTCGCGCACGCCGGAGCACGGCGCGAACACGCGAGATGACTTCCCGTGGCGAAAAGGGTTCGCAGACGTCGACACTTTTGAGAGCGGTTGGAGACCAGCAGCACGGGCTTGGTCAGCAACCCAACCCTGGCAATCTGAGCCAAGCCTTTGACGGGCGCGATACGAACTAGCACACCTCGTTGTTAGTCGATGTGCCCCCGATGGATGTTTTGCAAAAACTGCGCTCTTCGCGCAGTAGACCGAATTTCTAAAACCAGCTACCTCACCATTGCTCACTTTGGCAGCTGCGAGTTGCGCATCGGGGATACATCCTTCCGCAAGGAAGGCTGTACGATGGGTTCTCCCAGGTCCCAGCGGAGGAACGCCACGTGACCACAACCACCGATGGCAACAGCAAAACTCTGACGCCATCCTTGCACGGCACTGAGATCAAGCCCGGCGCGGCAATGTATCCCGATCCAAACGCCAAGCCGGTCCAAGGCCGCTATGGCTCGCACTTTCCGCATACCGTCGTCAACGGCTTTACTTTGATTTGCCCGATTAAGCCGGGGCATGCAAATAACATCCGTGAAGCTGGAGCGCGCATTGCGACTCAGGTGATTTCCGACCCGTATTTTCTCGCGCCCCTGGCTCTGCACTCGTTACGTTGGGTCATCTTCGACAACGATACGAAGTTTGCGTATATCGGCTGGTTTGATACCGATTTCGATAAGTACGTCGAGGATGCGGTCATGTTGTTCAACCAGAGCGGCGTTGCGACAGTCTTTGAAAACCTTGAAGGCTTCCCAACGGATTGGCGAACAAATCCGCGGGCATTTGCGGATTATTGCCGCGCACACCAGTGCGAATCGTTCATGGAGTACGTCGAATATCCCGACGTAACGGCAGTGGAAGTCATCAAAGCGCTGTCGCTGAAAAAGTCATTCGGCCACATGTTAGATCGCATGCAATGACGATGCCGCTCGAGCTTAACGACATCCAGTTCTTCCTCTGGTCGCGGCCACGCGCGCTCGCCGGCCGGTATGAATTCCTATCTTTCAACGACCGCGCTCATGCGCGATCGTGGCTATCCGGATTGCTTGATAAAATACAATCCGCAGAAGCCGCCGCCAGCGCTAACGAGATTGATTCACGCTGGGTCACCGTGGCGTTCACGTGGAATGGCCTGCGCGCGCTCGGCGTTGACGAGGGGTCACTCGAGACGTTCCCGGAAGCCTTTAAGCAAGGGATGGCCGCGCGAGCACAAGTCAATGGCGATACGGGTGCAAACGCACCGGAACACTGGCTTGGGGGACTTGCGAGTAACGATCTCCATGCTATTGCAATTCTGTTCGCGCGCGATGCGGCTGAACGCGACCGTTGTGCGGAGCAACATGCTCACTATTTAGAAGAGTGCGGTGGTGTTGTCGCGCTTTCGTCGCTCGATCTGGAAGCTATTCCGCCTTACACGTACGCGCACGAGCACTTCGGTTATCGCGACCGTCTTTCGCAACCGGAAATCGAGGGTGCCGCAGTAACGCCAACACCGGGTTCCGGGCCGCCCCTGAAGCCAGGCGAGTTTTTTCTCGGCTACGAAGATGAAATGGGCACGATTCCTCCGCTTCCTCAACCCGACATTCTGTCAAAAAACGGAAGCTACATCGCGTACCGGCGCCTGGAAGAACACGTCGGTGCATTTCGCGACTTCTTGAGGGCAAACGGCAAGACTCCGGAAGAGCAAGAACTCGTCGCCGCAAAGTTGATGGGGCGGTGGCGCAGCGGGGCACCGCTTGTGCTCGCGCCGCAAAAAGACGACCCCGACTTAGCGAGCGATCCGCAACGCGTGAATAATTTTAACTACGGCGTTCAAGATCCGCACGGTTATGCCGCGCCTGTCGGCAGTCATATCCGACGAATGAATCCGCGCGACACCACCGTCAACATGAACCGGCGCCGCGTTATTCGCCGCGGTGGCACGTATGGGCCGCCCTTACCTGAAGGCATGGCCGATGACGGTGTCGAGCGGGGCATCGCTGCGTTTATCGGCTGTGCCGATCTTGCGCGTCAATTCGAATTCATCCAGAACGTCTGGGTCAACGATAAGGAGTTCAAAGAACTTGGCAACGAGCACGATCCGATTTGCGGGTCGCAAGACGGCACGATGGACTTTACGATGCCACGGCGTCCGATCAAACGAGTCATCAAAGGTATACCCGCGTTCTGCACGGTGCGCGGCGGTGCGTATTTCTTTTTGCCCGGGTTGCGCGCGCTTCGCTATCTCGCCGAGCAGCCCGCGGCAGTAGCCGCAGGAGCAGCCACATGATTGACGGCGCAGCATTACTATCGCGGACCTATACGGCGGGCAAACGGCGTATCACGGTCTACGTTTCTTGGAGCTATCCGGCGGAGACGCAGTTTCCGCTGCACGAGCTTGATAACCGCTTTTCCGCGTTGTGGGAAGTTCGCCGAGTCGGATGGCCCAAGTTCGAAAACATGGCCGACCCGGCGAAGCATCTCCAGGGCATCGACGGAACGCTCGAACTCTTCTTTCGCGATTGGGAACTGTTTGCGACGATCGCAGCGGATGCTAGCGGCTTTCCCGTCCCGTTCTACCAGCGGTTCGATCCGCGCGGGCGTTTCAATCCGCTCGACGAGCGGATCCTGGATCAGACCGATACGCTGCTCGTCTTTAGCCTCGATCATCAGCGCACACGACAAACTGCCTCACCGGAAGAGATAGCGGCGCTCCGCGCCTTTGTCAACCGCGAAGGAACATATCTTGTCGTCGGCCCTCATCACGACGTGGGCGCATCCGATGATTTAGCTGTGCGGCAAGAGGAGTATCGCCATCACGGCGACCGCCTCGTACCGCGCCAACAACGCTTCGGTACCTTCGGACTCTCGGTACTGCGCGGGCTCAATATTCCGGTGATCAATCGGTACGGGCTCAACCCGGCGCGCGCGGATTCAGGCGAAGCGGCACCCCTGAATATTGCGCGCGATCTCGACACCGCAGGTTTACTTGAGGGCGTCACCAGTTTCTCGCTTCATCCGCATCTGCCGCATTACGCGCTGACTGGCGAGCCCGGCGCAACGGTACAGGTTCTCGCAACGCAGAAAATCAATCCGAACGCGCGTCCGCACCCGTTCACTGACGCAGGCAATGGCGAATTCAACGCACTCGTCGTTGCGCCGCCGGCCGGTGATCGCGGCGGAACGATCCTAGTAATGGATTCAACGCACTTCACCGGTAGTTTGTTCGGTAGTTCCGAGAGCCTCAAACGCTTCTGGCGGAATCTCGCAACAGTTCGACAGCCGATCGCTGTGCCATGAGCGAGCGGTGTCGATACTGAACGCGGTTGCACTTGCAGTAACCCTGACCGACCCGTGCGGCGGAGCGCAGGAGTTGCTCAAAAAGTATCTCTCGGCTTCGCCATGTGTATTCGTCTATGGACAAGCCAGCGTGCAAACGATCTATAGCGGGTCGAATGCGCAGTCCTTTACACATACTTATGGCTATCCCGCCCCACTAGCCAACATAGGTATAACGTCCAACGCACAGATCACGATCGCCTTTCCATCATTTCAGAGCCGCAACGGCCTCGGTGGAACGACTGATACCGAACTCAGTTACAAGCAACTTCTTTACTGGAATCGCACGCACGGCATCCTTGGCGGCGTACTCGTCAGTTATCAGATTCCAAGCGGTTCACCGCAACTCGCGGCACCAGGACCCGGATATTCCGTCAGCCCGTTGTTAAATTTTGCACTCAATAAGGCGCGCACGATCGCACTGAACGTGTCACTACCGGTAACGAATACGACGAACCCCCAGCCACAAGAAGGTCGTGCATGGGACTTCATTCCGCAAGTTGTGCTCGTTTGGCGATCCCCGGGCGGAACACTCCTTGCCGGAATCGCGCGCTATGATTTTGCCGCCCATGCCGCGACGACAACGATCAATTTCGCGCAATTGCTCTCGCGTCAATTTCAAATTCAAGCCACCGTCAGCCAGGTCACGAATGCCTTCGACTACGTGGACCCGATTGAAGGCGTTCCGTACGGGACCGTTTCCGTACGGACGACGTCGTTCACGCTAGGCGCGAGCTACCTCGTCGGCCGGAGTGAATTTCCGCAATGAAAAAAGCAGAAGTTCTGGTCATCGGCGCTGGACCCGCCGGTACGATCGCCGCGATTCGCGCGGCGACGCTCGGCGCACGCACGGTACTGATCACAAGCGGACCCTTCGGCGGCATGGCGGCGAACGACGGTCCTATTCCCGTGCGCACACTCGCGCATGCCGCAAGGCTCGCGCGCGAAGCTCGTCAACTCTCGCGATATGGATTGACGGCAAATAATGTCTCCTTAGAATACGATCGGCTGATACGACGCGCTCACGAAGTCGTCTCCGAAGCGAGCGCCCATTCTACGTTTCGAGGTGACGTCGACCGGGCTGGCGTCGAACTCATCGAACACGCCGGCAATGTTCGCTTCATCGATCCGCACGCGGTGATAACTCCGGGCGGGGAGGTGTTCCGCGCTAAGAGCGTCATCATTTGCACGGGGGGAGTCAGCCGGGCAATCGCCGCTCCGGGCAGCAACTTCGCCGTGACGCCGGCAGCTGCGTTCACTTTAACGTCCGTTCCTCGCTCGATGATCGTGATCGGCGCCGGTGCTACCGGTGCGCAGGTAGCATCAATATTCAATGCGTTCGGCACGAAGGTTCATCTCTTTGAGTCGGGCGACAGGATCATCAAAACCGAAGACGCTGACATCTCCGCGGAAGTGGCGGCCGCGTTCCGGGAAGACGGCATTACCATTTACGAACGATTCGGAGAGATCGAAGCATTTTCACGCACTGCCGACGGCGTAACAATGCGTTACGGCCGCGGCCAAACGATCACGGCCGAAGTCGCTGTTGCAGCGGCGGGGTCGATTGCCGATACAGCAGCACTTTCGGTGCAAACGCCCGGCGTAGCGTTGACACCCCGCGGTTTCATCGCAGTGAACGAATACCTGCAGACGTCTTCCAAACATATCTTTGCTGCCGGCGACGTTACCGGACGATGGATGCTCGTCCCGCAGTCCGCGTACGATGGATATGTTGCTGGAACAAACGCCGTTGCACGCGAGATGATCCCTGCTGACGAGGACGTGAACCCAATCGGCAGCTTCACCGACCCGGAATACGCACGCGTCGGCGCAACGGAAACGCAGGCGCGTGCGTCGCGGGAAGTCCTTGTCTCCGTCGCTCGTTACGACGAGACGACACGACCGATTATCGATGGGCGAACGCGAGGATTTTGTAAGGTCATCGTCGATCGTGACTCCCGCATGATCATCGGGACGCACGTGGTGGGCGAGCGCGCCGTTGAAGTTGCACAGATGGCGGCAATTGCCATGGCGGCCCAAATGACGATTGACGACGTGATGCGCGTTCCACTTTCGTTTCCGACGTACGCAAACGTCTTCGGAAGAGCGGTCGCGTACGCCGTCCGTGAACCGGCCTCTTCAGCACCCTCGCCGGCATGAGCGACCGGAGTTAACTATGACTAACGACCTGCCAATTGAACTTCGCACTCTGATCGAAAAACATATCAATGCCTTCAACGCGCAGAATAACCAGCTCTTCAGCAGCGTTTTCGGCAACGACGCAATCATCGTCGACGGCATTGCGCCGTATCGCTGGTTAAATCCCGATGCTCCAGCGAAATGGCTGGCCGACGTCGAAAAATGGCGTAATGGCCTCGGCGTTACGTACGAGCATTTATCTTACGTGATGGGATTCTGGAATGTTGAAGGCGCGCATGCATACGCGGTGGTTGCAGGAACTCTCACCGTCACGATAAGTGGTACCAACGTCGTTCGGACAGGGACGCTGGCGTACACCCTCTCAAAACATGGCGACGAGTGGAAGATCGACGCGCAAGCGTGGGGACGTACTTCTTAACGGTAGAGGTGCGCTTTACGGATACGCCTGAGGCGCACGCCCTGTTATCCTGAAATCGTGAACGATAAGGTACACGGCAATGCTCATTGATATGTTGAGTAAGGCAGTCCAGATTTCCATTCTGATTTTTGTCGTTTCCAGCATGCTGGCGATGGGCTCTGCCCTTACAGTTGCGCAGATCATCGATCCGCTCCGAAACGTCCGCCTGATCGTTCTGACCCTGTTGGCCAACTTTGTCTTGATGCCCTTAGTCGCCGTCGCCCTCGTTAAAATCTTGCGGATCGACGCGCAGCTTGGAGACGGACTGTTGTTGCTGGGCTGCGCCGCAGGCGCTCCATTCTTGCCGAAGCTCGCTCAGTTTGCCAAAGGAAATGTGGCGTTTGCAGTTGGCGTAATGGTTCTGTTGATGGTGATCACCGTCGGTTATCTTCCAGTGGTTCTGCCCCTGCTGCTTCCCGGAGTATCAATCGATCCGTTGAAAATTGCGCAGTCGTTAGTGTTGAGTATGCTGCTTCCATTGGCTGCTGGTCTGGCGTTGAAGGCATACTATGGAGAGCTGGCAGCGCGAGTGAAGCCTGCACTCGATTGGATTTCGAGCGCTAGCTTCATCATCATGTTGGTGCTGATTACAGTTGCAAACATCGGCAAGATTATCGAAGTCTTCGGTACGCGCGCTATTCTCGCGGGTCTTTTGTTCCTTGCTCTTGGTTTTGGCATTGGATGGCTCTTTGGAGGACCGGGCGACGACACGAGAGGGGTCTTGGGGTTAGCTACTGCTCAGCGCAACGTCTCTGCTGCTCTGCTGGTTGGGAGCGAGATGTTCAGTAACCCAAAAGTCGTCGTAATGGTTCTCGTCGTTGCGATCGTCGGAAACCTTACCCTCGTGCCGCTTTCTCGCGCTCTGGCTAATCGTCAATCGACCGTAGCGCAATCATAAACCTCGCTCCGCCAAGGTGCGAGTCCGTGACATCGATCCGCCCTCGAACACGGTCCACGATCGCGAGACCAACGCTTTTACCTCGTACGCCGTCCAGTGTGTTCTCACGCTGCCCGTAGGAGAACATTCGATCGCGATGGTCACGCGTAACGCCGGTGCCAGTGTCATCGACGCACACTAAAGAAGTGGATCCCGGCGGCAGCAGGCGACGCTCCGCAACGCTCACAAGCGCACAAACTTGTAGCCGAAGCCGTGAATGGTGTGCACCATCGGTGGAAGTTGCGCTTCTTCTTCGATCTTCGCGCGGAGCCGCCGCACGTGAACGTCGACCGTTCGTTCATCGCCGTCGAAATCGAAGCCCCAGACGCGCTCGAGTAATCGTGCACGCGAGAGCGCGATGCCGACGTTGCTCGCAAGTTCCAGCAGCAACGCGAATTCTCGCGGTTTTAGCCGAACATCGACACCATCCACGCGCGCTTCACGCGCAGCTTCGTCGATTTCCAGCCGTCCGAATTGCAACAAGCAAGGCGGCGCATCGACCGTCGTTCCGCTTCGGCGCAACACCGCACGCACCCGCGCGATCACTTCTCGCGGGCTGAACGGTTTGCAGACATCGACACTTTTGAGAGCGGTTGGAGACCGGCACGAGCGTTCTCAGTGAATCACAAGACCAGCGCCCGCTCGGCGTGGGGTGTGAAGCGTCGCTGAAGTTTGAGTTCGTCGCCGTTTTGGTGTTCGAGCGGCAGTGATTATCACATTTAAAGCCGTCGCCTTTGGTATGCTAGATGTATCTGTTGCATGAGCGGCGACTGCACGCCGTTCCGCCTGCTTGACTTCCAAGAGCCGTCACTCTGCAATGAAAAGGGACGGTTCTTATGCATTCGCGTGTCTTGGCTTTCAATCTGCTCGCGTTTCTCGTAGCGTGCCGCAGCGCAAGCAGCGTGACCCCACCGTTTTACTCGACGCAAATCGTCCATATCGAGCCGGCTGCGCTGCCTTCGACGTTGAGCGGCCATCTGTACGTTGCCGATCATGCGGGAATACAACGCTTTCCGATCGCTCGTGGCTTGCTGTCGAGCCGGGCCGATTTATTATATCCAAACGTAAGCACGCCGATCATTCTCGACTCAACAAATCACCTGTATGCAACAAGTGGCATGAAGATCTACGTATATGTGCCGGGATCCACGAAAGTCGCGAGAACGGTGACCGTGCCCTCCACTTTCTCAGTCGGCGTCGACGAGGTAACGGTGTTTGGTGTAAAGTCACTCGCTACGGATAACGTCGGGCGTCTTTACGTTGCTATCGGAGCGCGATTTTGTCATGCAGGATCGGTGGGCTGTTCCGGTCCTTACGGAGGCGAGTTCGTCCTGGTGTATGCGTCAAACGCAAACGCAAACGCGTCGCCCGCTAGTATCATTCAGGTAAGTGGATGTACGGGTAGTGAGTTCCACGCACTCCTCGATGCTTCCAGCTTGGTCGTCGACCAATATCGCTATGTGATCGTTGGAACGACTGTATGCACAACGGCGATCTATACCATCGCCGGCACCTTTTACACCCCTGAGACATACCTACGAACGGTTACCGGTTCGTGGTTGGTGAAGCCTAATGGAATAGTGCTCGCGTCCGGCGAGCTCTACATTGATATTACGAACGGACCGAGTTCTTTCGTTGCCGCTATTCCGGCAACCGCAAACGGAAGCCCCGTTCCTCGGGAAATCTCCGTTTCAGGAGAAAAGTCGTTTGGACGTGGAATAGCAATCGCAGACGGTGTGCTGTTTACCGCGGATCCGACAGCCAACGCCGTCTATGCCGTTTCCTCTCTTGCCAGCGGCGTGCAAAAGCCGCTCATTCTATTGCACATCTCCGCCGGTTCGCCGACCGATGTGAAAGTCGGGCTGTGATTTCGGTACATGCAAAAAGAGTCGGTTAAGCTCCCAGCGCTACGTCGCGCGGCGATTGGATACTGAGGCGCGCAATTGGCGTTTGCAGCCCCGCTTTGCTGGCATCAAGTTCGTACACCGCGTTCGCCTCGGGATCGGGCATAAACAGGCGGCCGTCCATCGTCGTTATCCCAGTCCCAGCCGACATTGCGTTACGAGGAAGCAGCTCGCGATCCGGCAGCTGGTTCCCGCTAGCCGTCGCCGGAAAGGCTCCGACGACCGGGCTTGGAGCGAAGTAGGGGTTCGGGCTGACGTGCAGTTCGTTCGAGGCATCGATGGCAAGACTGCCTTGAACGAATCCCAACGATGCAAGTGAACGAAGGCGCGTCGGACGGTGGTGGGTGACGAAAACGTGTTGATTGCACTGCCGTTATAGCCGTCAGTTCGGGCCGCGTTTGAAACGACGAGATCACCGCGACCGTTCGTTCGTCGCCGTCGAAGTCTAATCCCCAAACGCGCTCTAAAAGCCGTTCGCGCGAAAGTGCGATGCCGGCGCTGTTAGCGAGTTCCAGCAGTAGCACGAACTCGCGCGGCTTTTGCAGATGTCGCCGCTTTTGAGAGCGGCCGGAGGCGAGCGCGAAGGACCGCCCTAATGAGCGCCCAGGACGGGGGGCGTCCGTTTCGCTTTTCGCATCATAGACTGCGAGCTCTCGGAGAAAGCGCCCAAGCAGTGTCTCGTGGAAGATCGTCTGCCGTGCCGGTCGAAGGAACGGTCATGACCGACGCGCGGCGCAATTTTACACGCTGGTTATTACCTGCGTTGGCTCTCCTGTTCTTGGGCTTCTATTATGTGGGGGCGTTTCTGCCTCGGTACAGGCCCGCGCTCTACGTCGCGCATCCCGCTTCGATCGCACTCGAAAAAATGAGCCGAGCCGATTTCGTTCGTCTCGACAACGGGACGCCGCGCAACTACATCTTTCACCTGCAGCTTGCAAACGGCGGCGCCGTCACGCAGGCGTCGACTATCGAGGTACCACGCGACCATGTCGCGATGGCTGCACTCGAATCGCTGTTTGCGACATTCTCGTTCCTGCTTGCAGCATACGTCGGTTTCCGCCGGCCGGGCGCGATGACGGCTGCGTTTCTTTTCTACGTCGCCGGGCTCATCGACGCGCCTCTGATCGCAACGCTCGTAACGCGGCTTCCCGATTCACTCTATCTCTTGGTCGTGCCGATCGTTGCACTGTTCGGCTATTTCCCCAATTTCGCGCTTGCATCATTTGCCATACGCTTTCCAGAAAGCGTCCCCACGCGCGGACACCGGATCGCCATGCGGATCGTCGATACCATCGTTGCACTGGCATACATCGAACAAGTCCTGCAATATGCCGGTTTGGTTGCCTTGCGGTACGATAACTTAGCGCGAGCCACGGAGTGGTATGTGATAGGATCCGTATTGCTGACGTTCACAGCCACGATGCTTTCTCTGTTGTTTGCAAAGCGCGGCGAGCGAAGCCGAACCGCGATCGTCTTCGCAGCGATAATGCTCGGCGGCGTCGGATACGCGTTGGCGGGCGTCATTGAAGCGCAAACCGGACTGAGTGCGCTAAGCCCCACGTGGCTGTACGACGCAGCGGTCGCAGCAGTTACCGTTGCAGTCGCGTACGCGATTCTCAAGCACCGCGTCTTGGATATCGGTTTCGTCCTCAACCGCACGATCGTTTTTGCGGCGACGTCGGCGATTGTCGTGACGGTACTTGCGGCGTTAGAGTTTCTCGCAGAACGCTATCTGGACTCACTCACACGGGTCGAAAGCATCCTCGTTCAGTTCGGCATCGCGCTCGTCGTAACGTTCGGAATCCGTGTCGTGCACGCTCGCGTCGACCGCTTCGTGGACACGCTGTTTTTCCGCAAACGGCACGAAGATGAACGGGCGATTCGCACATTTGCGCGCGAGGCCGCGTACATCACCGACGATCGGACGCTGCTGGACAGAACGCGAGAGACTCTTGAGGGCACGCCAATGCCTCCTTCGCCTCCGTCGTGCTCGACGGCGATGTAGATGAAAACG
>Ga0213872_10000944_pt1 | contig 20385 bp, 22 predicted proteins | sample VelepicomBERX_R2_FD_160071 | JGI IMG/M metagenome (GOLD analysis project Ga0213872, IMG submission 160071) | Rhizosphere microbial communities from Vellozia epidendroides in rupestrian grasslands, the National Park of Serra do Cipo, Brazil - RX_R2 | ecosystem: Host-associated > Plants > Roots >...
CTTCGATACGGGACCGATAAAATGCAAAGCCTTCTTTTGCGTGTAATAGTTCCGCTTCTATGGCTGTTCGTGCGGACTCTAAATTTGACATGACATTATTCTCCAAAGGGAATTCAACGCACCTAAACTATGTCGACGCGAATTTCGCAGCAAACTACAATTCATGGTAATCCATCGGACGCTTTTTTGCTCATCGTGAGTTTTTCTGCTCGCATCGGGAAATTTCTCAATCAAACTCGGGAAAGACCCCGAATGCGGCGCCGAAGATCAACCATTTTCTGACCATGGAAAAAAATTCTCGGAATAATCAGCAGGCGCAATTCTCGAACTGCTTCGAGTGCAAACATTACTTCATTACCTGGGATCCCAAATTCCCCTACGGCTGCCACGGCATGAACTTCAAGAGCAAGAGGCAACCGCGATTGGAAGTTCTGGAGGCATCAGGGCAGGTCTGCCTGATGTTTGAGAAAAAGAAGCGCGCCTGAGGGCCGCTCGCACCAGATCACAAGCAGGTTTTAGCTATCGAAGAAGAATTCGGCCGATGCCTGTGCCATTGCAACCTGCAATTCTCCGCTCTGCACCAATTCCTCGAAACTGCACACTCGATTCCGGCCGTTGATCTTTGCGTAGTAGAGCGCCCGGTCGGCATTGCCGAGCAACATGACGGGCGTTTCCCGTGCGTTGATGCGCGCAAAACCCAGGCTGACGGTCATGCGTCCGACCTGTGGAAACTGCTGCCGCTCGACCTCGGCCCGAAATCGTTCGAAAGCCTTGCGCGCATCGTCACGCGAGGTCGAGCGCAGTAATATCACGAATTCTTCTCCGCCAAAGCGGAAGATGCGATCGTGGTCGCGAAACGAGCGGCGCAGCATATTGGCAATCAAAATCAGCACTTCGTCGCCATACAGGTGGCCAAAACGGTCATTGACGCTCTTGAAGTGATCGACATCGGCCACCGCCAACCACTGCTCGGGAACATGCATGCCCTGCCTGCGCTCGCTGCCCGCATGATGATCGGCCGGCACGCTCTCCATGGCCATCCGGGCGAACTTCTCGTCGAAGGTTTTGCGATTGAGCAGCCCGGTAAGGGAGTCGCGTTCACTGTAATCGAGCAGGCTATGATAGTTGCGATAGACGCCAATGATGCCCTCTATCACATCGCGCGCGGATTTCGAGAAAGGCATGGGATTGGAAATCTGCAGACAGGAACTTACCTTGTCGTTGAGCCATATCGGCAACCACAGAACGCTTTCTCCTTCGGCTGTCGTTTCTTCAGCGCAGTTGACGTGCCCGGAGATGCAGGCCTGCAATGCGGGAAAAGCGGCGATCGAATCGCCGCCGTGGTCTTCGCCCGTTGCCTCTTCGCTGCTGATGATGCGGCCGTTTTGCATCCACACGCGCGGCCGCACATACAGGTCCTCGTCGATATTGAATATCGCGAATGCACGCACCCTCGCAGCCTCGGCCAGCTCGTGCAGAGCACGCACCACCGATATTTCCAGTAACCGATGGTCACGTTGACCGGTGATACCAACCATGTGTCTGATGAGCGCGTCCATCCAGGGCCTGTGAACATCCAGTAGTTGTCCGATTCGCAGAAAGGGCGGCGGACCGCAACGAGTACTTGACCGGAGCATGCACCGTGCTCGTCAAGTCTGCCGGCGTCCGCGTTTAAATCATAGCGCGAATTCGCGCATACTGTCCACGCGCCGGAGTACGCGGCACAGAGGGAATTTCCCGTCAGCCGGACTGTCTCGGAGTGCAGTCCGCAGTCTTGGAACAAGTGGGATTGCCGTCCAACGGCCGTATGCTGAGAATGGCCTTCCCTGGCTCTTCCGGCAAAACCATCATAGGAAATTTCATGAAATATTTCGTGTCGCTTCTTTACATCATGTCCCTTTTACCGCCGCCTTGATCATGCGAGCCGGAACGGCACGGTCACTGCGCATTTCTGGAGATAAGTGAACTGAAGACTTTCGCGGAAATAGACACCATCTCGCCTGGACGCAAAGTTTCCGCCTCGTTTTTCGATACGATCACGTCGACTATGTCGGCACCGATCAGCAACGAAGCGACGGCCACCACCTCCTCGCGCCGCAAGGCCAACACCTGCGCCTGTACATTCAATCTGCCCGCCGGCTGTTCCGACAAAAAAACTTCGGCCGGTGTCCCGCCGTGCGCGACACGGCCGCCATCCAGGCGCAACACTTGCTGTGCGAGCCGAAACACCTCTCCCAGATCGTGACTGACCAGCAACGCGCAAAATCCCAGCCGCTGCTGCAAGCTCAACAGTTCCTTCTGCAATTGCGCACGCGTGCGGATATCGAGCGCCGATAGCGGTTCGTCGAGCAGCAGCAGCTTGGGCCTCCGGGCGACTGCGCGCGCCAGCGCGACGCGTTGCTTCTGTCCGCCCGAGAGTGTCGCCGGCAGACGCTGCTGCAAGCCGCCCAGGCCCGCCAGCTCGATCAGTTCGTTCAGCCATTCCTGTTCTTCGCGTTCGAGCGCATAGGCAACGTTCTCGCGCACGGTCAGATTCGGGAACAGCGCCGCGTCATGGAATACCATGCCTGCAGAACGATGCCGCGGCGCCAAATCAACACCCCGCGCAGAGTCGAACCACACCTCGCCATCGAGAACAATGCGGCCGCCGTCGGGCGCCGTCAAGCCTGCCAGCATACGCAATACGGTAGTCTTTCCGGCTCCGGATAGACCGGTCAACGCGACAATGCCCACGGAGGGCAATGTCGCCTGAAAATGCAAGTCCAGCCGCCCACCAGCGCCTTGCAATGCCTTACGGAGGTCAATATCGATCAATTCAGGAGCCCTCCAGAGCCGCGCGCTCACGCCAGCGCCGATTGAGCAGGTACACACAAAACAGGATCGCAAACGATACGCCCAGCAATACCGCCGCATAAAAATTTGCGGCGGCATAGTGCAGGCTCTCGACTTCGTCGTAAATGGCGATGGAAGCCACGCGCGTCACGCCCGGAATATTCCCGCCTATCATCAGCACCACGCCGAATTCACCAATCGCATGCGCGAAACTCAATACCGCTCCTGTCAATAAAGACGGCTTCATGTTCGGCAGCAGCACGCGCCGCACGGTTGTCCATTCGGATTTGCCAAGCGTGCGCGAAGCCTCTGCGAGCGAGGCCGGCAAAGCCTCGAATCCCGCCTGGATCGGTTGCACCATGAACGGCAGACTGAAGATCACCGATCCCAGCACCAGCCCGGCGAAGCTGAACACCAAACGAATATGCAGCCAATGCTCCAGCCACAGTCCGAATGCGTGCTGGGGGCTGAAAGCCAAAAGCAGATAAAATCCCAACACGGACGGCGGCAACACCAGCGGCATGCCGACCATGGTTTCCACCAGCGGCTTGAGACGCGTCTTCGTAAAGGCCAGCCAGTAGCCGAGCGGGACGCCGATCAGCAGCAGCGCCAAGGTCGATGTCATGGCCAATTGGAAAGTCAGGAGCAAGGGCTGCCAATCCGGCCTCATGGTGCCACATCCTCCACCACATGCATTTCATTGGCTTTGACCAGACCTTCCACGCGATCGCCAATTGCCAGAGCGAGCATATCCAGCGAACGGCTTGTGATGACGGCCGCGACCTCGATCCCATCTACGTCAAAACAGACCCTGCTCAGCACTTGCCCACGCTCCACCGCCGTCACGGTCCCCGGCAGGCGATTGCGCAGGCTGATCAAACCAGTCAGGTTTTTGGCAAGCGCCACCTCGGTTTCATTGAACAGCAGGCTGATGGCCTGCCCCGGCCGCCAGCTTGCCGCCTTCCCTCCCGCGCCGAGCAAGGTGGCTGCATAGCGGCGTTCGCCGACGCGCACGTCGACCAGGGCAACGCTGCCGCATGACTCAATCGCGGAAATTTCCCCTCTCAATCTATTCATTGCGTGTATCCCGCATTGGCCAATATGGTGCGCGCGGCTCCGGAGAAGAGAAAATCGACAAACTGCCGTGCGAGCGCCGCGTTGGCCTGTTGACTGTGCTTGAGAATCACCACTCCCTGGGCAATAGGCTCATACGCGTTCCGCGGCAGCGCGACCCACTTTCCCTTCCCGGCCAATTCGGGGGACAGCACCACGGATTCGGCGGTAAACCCCACGTCTGCCACACCCGAATAAATATATTGATTGGTTTGTGCAATGCTTTCGCCAAACACCAGCTTGTCCTTCACCACAGCGTCGAGTCCAGCGCGGCTCAGCGCCGTCATGGTGGCGCGTCCGTAAGGCGCGGTCTGCGGATTGGCCACGGCGATCTTACCCAAACCGGCGGCACTGACGGTCCTACCCCAATCGCGCAGATCGAGATTCTTCATGGTCCACAATACCAAGGCTCCGAAGGCATACACCTTGGGCTTCTCGACCGCGAAACCCGCTTCGTACAGTTTTGCGGGAAATTCCACGTCGGCCGACAAAAATACGTCGAACGGTGCCCCGTTCATGATCTGGGCCGCAAATTTGCCGGACGCATTGAAACTCGCGTGCACGTCCTGGCCGCTGACTTTCTTGAATTCCGCCTGCAGGTCCTTGAACACGTATTGCAGACTCGCGGCCACAGCGATGTTGAGCGGGTCGGCGCAGACGACGGCGCTGGTGCACAGCAACAATATGGCGGCAATCGCTTTCGACGCGTTACTCTTCATCGTTCAGTTTTTTTGTTGCAGCAGTTGCAAAGCGGGTTTAATCTACTTAAAAGTTCTTGCGCGAGGAACCGATGTCGACCGCCATACATGAGAAATTCGAATCGTTCGCCGAATTCTATCCGTACTACTTGAGCGAACATTCCAACCGGATCTGCCGCGAACTCCATTTCGTCGGTTCCACACTGGTGCTCGCCTGCCTGGTGGCGCTCATTCTAACTGCAAATCCCTGGTGGTTCCCAGCGGCTCTTGTGTGCGGTTACGGTTTTGCCTGGATCGGCCATTTCGCATTCGAAAAGAACCGTCCCGCCACGTTTCGCCACCCGCTTTATTCCCTGATGGGCGATTGGGTCATGTACTGGCAGATGCTGACCGGCCAGGCATCGTTTTGAGTCGTCCAATTTGGATTCTGCTGGAACCTGTTCAGGATCTGTAGCGAGCGGCCCTCAGTTGTCGCCCGCAGCGCAGCGTCAAACAGTGCGGAAAACCGGAATGTACCGGAGTACATGAGGATTTTGATCACCGTTTGGCGCCGCGCGGGCCAGCGGCGACTGAGGGTCGCGCAGTAAAATACCAAGAGGCTGTTGCAAAATTAGCCTGGGTAGGCGCCGCGACGCAGACAGTACATGTAGTACGGCAAGGAGCGGCAACATCGCCAGGGTAATTTTGCAACAGCCTCTAAGCAGGTTCTCAGGCTTGCCGCGCAAAATGCGCTGTCAGCGTTTCATTGAGCCCCTGTTCGATCGCATCCTCGACTTGGCGCGCCAGGGCCGGATTGCCAGCCGCGTTGAACACAAACAGCCTGTAGACATCGGCCACCCGCAATTGCTGCGGATTGGCCAGCAGAGCCCAGCAATCCAGGCCTTCGGTCAAACGCTTGCCCCATTGCGTGCGGCCCGCCGTATCGACCTTGATCCGCCCGACCCAGCCGGCGTCGAGCATGGTTTGCAGCAGACGCTCGGATTCATCGAACCCCAACCGGGTCTGTTCCCTGATCATCGCCGCATCGGCGGCGGCGCTCGCCCCGCCGGCCCGGACATCGGCAAGTACCTTCAACACCGCCATGGCGTCGACGAAGGCACTGCCGGGGGTCGGCCTATGCCACCAGCGCTCGTATTTGACCACCGGCAGTGCAGCGACAATGACCGCACAAACCAGAATGATCAGCCAACAGGTGTACACCCAGACCAGGAAAATGGGGATCGCCGCCAGCGCACCGTAAATCACGGTGTAAGTGGGGAAGCGCGCGATGAACACGGCAAATAAGCGTTTGGCGATTTCAAAGGCGACCGCCGCCACCAGACCGCCCCACGCAGCATCTCGCCTGTCGACGAAACGGTTGGGTATGACCATATAGGCGGAGGTGAACGCAATGGTAGTCAAGGCAATCGACACCAGCGTATAAAAAACGCCGCTCAACAGCGGAAAAGTCGGCACACTGGTGATTACCCCTTCCGTCACACGTGCCAGATGGGAGGTCAATGTGATCGAAGCACCGACCAGCAGCGGCCCCACAGTAATCGTGGTCCAATAGACCATCAGCCGCTGCATCAGCGGGCGCTTGGTCTTGACCCGCCAAACATGGTTGAAGGTGCGCTCCACCAGCGCCATGGTGGTCATGGTCGTCACCAGCAGCGCCACAGCGCCGACCAGCGACAAACGGCTGGCCTTGTCGGCGAACACACTCAGGTAACCGAGTATGGTATTGGATATGGTCGCCGGGATCAGGTTGTGGATGAAATAGGCTTCCAGCGAAGTGCGGAAAGTCTCGAACATCGGGAAGTGGGTGAAGATTGCGAACGCGATCGTCAACATCGGCACCAGCGCCAGCACGGTGGTAAACGTCAGGCCGCCGGCCACTTGCGGCAGGCGTTCCTCTTTGAGCCGGCGGCGGCCGAAGCGATAGAGATCGTAGAGATCGGACCAGCGGGTGGACGAAGGATTCGGTGAATTCATCAATCAATGCGTAGGCGGACAAAGTCGCAGGTAGTGTAGCCCAAATGGGCAGGTGCAAACAGGCTGCTACAAACAGAGTACTTCAACCGCAGGCAATGCCGGGGATTTATAATACCGGCCATGAAATCCGCCATCACCCTCCTGGTTTTGTACTACTCACGCCATGGTTCGACGCGCAAGTTGGCCGAATATATCGCGCAAGGCATCGAAAGCGTGCCGGGTTGCGACGCCCGCCTGCGCACGGTGCCTGCAGTCTCTACCGTCACCGAAGCCAGTGAACCCGATGTTCCGGCAGACGGCCCGCCTTACGTCGAATTGAGCGACCTGGCCGAATGCGACGGTCTTGCACTGGGTTCGCCGACCCGCTTCGGCAATATGGCCGCTGCCATGAAATATTTCTGGGACGGCACCAGCGCCCAATGGCTGTCCGGCACGCTGGCAGGCAAACCGGCCTGCGTCTTCACCTCTACCGGCAGCTTGCACGGCGGGCAGGAATCGACGCTGCTGTCGATGATGCTGCCGCTCATGCACCACGGCATGCTGCTGCTCGGCTTGCCTTACACCGAAGCGCAATTGATGACGACCGCGAGCGGCGGCACGCCCTACGGCGCCAGCCACTGGTCGGGACTGAACGGCGCCCAGCCAATTTCGGAAGAGAGCCGCCAGCTTGCCGTCGCTCTGGGGCGCCGCTTGGCCGAAACCGCGCGCAAGTTGCGCGGCATGAAGGAATAAGGGAACCGAACCACATGCAAAATACGCAAAAGATCTGCCATTGGGGCGCCGTCGTGAGCCTGCTGGCGCTGATTGCCTTGTGCGTTGCCTGGGAGTGGGTATTGGCGCCGCTGCGTCCGGGCGGCTCCTGGCTGATCCTGAAAACGCTTCCCTTGCTGCTGCCGCTGGCAGGCGTCGTCAAGCGCGATGTCTACACCATGCAGTGGTCGTCCATGCTGATACTGCTGTATTTCTGCGAGGGCATCGTGCGCGCCACCAGCGACAAGGGGCCGTCCGCTACAATGGGCTGGTTCGAGGTCGGCCTGAGCTGCATGTTTTTCGTCTTTATCCTCTCCTATCTGCGTCCGGTCAAACGCGCCGCCAAGGAATTGGCGCGGCAGGCCATCAGCAAAGCTTCCGTCCCCAAGGTTTCTGAATGAGCGAATTTCTAGAGCAATGCCGTGCCGCCATCGGCGCCACGTATGTATTGACCGAAGCGGCCGACATGGCCGGCTATCTCACCGATTGGCGCCAGCGCTTCACCGGCAAGGCACTGGCCGTGGTACGCCCCGGCACGACCGCAGAAGTTGCTGCCGTGGTGCGCCTCTGCAATGCCTTTCGCGTGCCGCTGGTGCCGCAAGGCGGCAATACGGGCCTGGTTTTGGGCAGTGTTCCCGACGACAGCGGTACAGCCATCGTGCTGTCGCTGACCCGCCTGAATCGCGTGCGCGCCGTCGACACGGTCAACAACACCATGACCGTCGAATCGGGCTGCATCCTGGAAAACATGCAAAAAACCGCCGCCGAAGCCGGGCGCCTGTTCCCGCTGTCGCTGGCGGCAGAAGGCAGCTGCACTATAGGCGGAAACCTGTCGACCAATGCCGGCGGCACTGCTGTGCTGCGTTACGGGAATACGCGCGAGCTGTGCCTGGGACTGGAAGTGGTGACGCCGCAAGGTGAGGTATGGGACGGCTTGCGCGGCCTGCGCAAGGACAATACCGGCTACGATTTGCGCGACCTGTTCATCGGCGCGGAAGGCACGCTGGGCATCATCACCGCGGCCGTGCTCAAGCTGTTCCCGCAGCCGAAAGCCGAACTGACCGCGCTGGCCGCGCTGTCCACGCCCGACGACGCCTTGAAGCTGCTGACACTGGCGCAAGCCCATTGCGGTGCCAGCCTGACCGGCTTCGAATTGATGTCGGACATGTGCCTGCAGCTCGTTGCCAAGCATTTTCCGCAAATCCGCCAACCGTTTGCCGAGCGCCATCCGCAATACGTGCTGCTGGAACTATCCGACAGCGAATCGATAGAACACGCGACCGGCATCCTGGAAGCCGTGATCGGCGCCGCGCTCGAACAGGAAATCATCGTTGACGCCGTGCTGGCTTCTTCGCTGGCGCAATCGAACGCGCTGTGGAGCTTGCGTGAGCACATCTCGCTGGCGCAGGCGACCGAGGGCAAGAACGTCAAGCACGACATTTCCATCCCCATCGCTCGCATCGGCGAATTCATAGGCGTCACCGACCGGCTGCTGCAGAAGGCTTTCCCCGACTGCCGCATGGTGACCTTCGGTCATCTCGGCGACGGTAACCTGCACTACAACGTCTCACCGCCGGAAGGCACTTCGGACCTGGCCTTCATTGCACGCCAGCCGGAAGTCAACTTGATCGTCCATGACAGCGTGCACCGCTTCGGCGGTTCGATATCGGCCGAGCATGGCTTGGGCGCGCTCAAGCGCGACGAGATCCAGCGTTACAAATCAGAGATCGAATTGAACTTGATGCGCACCATCAAGCGCGCGCTTGATCCGCTCAACCTGATGAATCCCGGGAAAGTGATTTGATGGAGGCCTTCAATGTCCGCGCTATTCGGCGTTCCGACCGCGCCGCCTGGCAGCCACTGTGGGATGGCTACAATGCTTTCTACGGTCGCAGCGGAGAAACCGCGCTGGCCGAGGAAATCACTGAAACGACTTGGAACCGCTTTTTAGACGCTAGCGAACCCGTACATGCACTGGTGGCCGAGCGCGAAGGCACATTGATCGGACTGGTCCACTACCTGTTTCACCGTAGCACCACCGCACTTGCGCCGGTCTGTTATCTGCAAGACCTGTTCACGGCCGATGCAGCGCGTGGTCAAGGAGTTGGTCGCGCCCTGATCGAAGCTGTCTATGAGCAGGCTGGCGCAGCGGGGTCGCCACGCGTATACTGGCAAACGCATGAAACGAATCTGACCGCGCAGGCGTTGTACAACCGTGTGGCCGACCGTTCCGGATTCATCGTCTACGGGAAAAGACTATAGAGATAGGCCATGCGCGCGACGCTCACATTGCTGGTCCTGTTGGTCCTGACGTGCATGAGCGGTGCCGTTTTTGGCCAGACTTCCCCTGCAACTTCCCCTAGTAGCGCAACCCAGACTGCCGACAGTGCCAACCCACCCGTCATCGCCGGCAAGGTGGAACTGCTGGAAGGCGACGTGCGCATCTTCGACAATCAGAAAAAGCGGCGTACCGTACAGGTCGGCGATACCGTCTATGAAGGCGACAGCGTAGTAACCGGCGCCGACGGCGAAATCCATATGACCATGAGCGATGAAGGCTTCATCGCCGTACGCCCCAACACCAAGCTGCGCATCGCCCTATATCGCGCCAACGGCGACGCGCAAGACCAGGGAATTATCGGCTTGCTGTCCGGCAGCCTGCGCTCCATCACCGGCTGGATAGGGAAATACAAGCCCAAGGCTTACGTCATCCGCACCCCCAACGCCACCATAGGCATACGCGGAACCGACCATGAGCCCAAAGTGATTCCGGAAGGCAGCAGCGAGGGGGATCCCGGAACCTACGACAAGGTCAACATCGGCGGCACCACCATGCATACCCCGCAAGGCAACGTGGACGTTGTCCCCAATCGCGCAGCCTACGCGCCCCGTCCCGGCACTCCCGGCGCCGCCGCCGGCCCGCGCCTGCTCGATCACATTCCCGGCTTTTTCCGCCCGACCCGCAACGAACATCTGATCGAAGGCAAGCACGCGCAAGTTCAGCGCACGCTGGAGCAGAAACGCAACGAACGGCGTCAGCAAGTACAGAACAACCTGCAAGGAAAAGGACCGGCCGGGCACGCACAGAACGCCGTCAACACAAGAAACAGGGCGGAAAATACCGCGGCAAACAAGACCGGCGATAAAGCAGGCAGCACGGCCGGCAACAAGGCCGCGCCAGAAAACGCAGCCAACAAAGGCAAAGCGCAAAACAAGCGCCGCAAGCCGAAACAGGCGCCGGACGAACGACGCTGAGCGGCCGCTTACATCGCCAGGCCGCCTCCGCATACGATGGTCTGCCCGCTGATGTAATCCGATTCCGGAGTACAGAGCAGGTACACCGCGCCGGCCGCGTCTTCCGGCGTGCCGGTGCGGCCAAGCGGAATCTGGCGCTCGACCAAGACCATCAAATCCGGATTGACGCCCACCTTGATGTCGCGCCCGCCTATGTGCACCGTGGCATCCCCATCGGCGCTGGCCTCGGTCAGCCGCGTCTTGATGAAACCGAAAGCGACGCAATTGACGTTGACATTCATGCGCCCCCATTCTTTCGCCAATGCCATGGTCATCCCCATGATCCCGGCCTTGGCGCTGGAGTAGTTGACCTGACCCGCATTGCCGCCCAGGCCGGCAATCGAAGAAACGTTGACGATCTTGCGCAGCACTCGTTGGCCGCGCCCCTGTTCAGCCTTGCTCATCTCGCGAATCACAGGCTGCGCAGCGCGCAAGATGCGGAACGGTGCCGTGAGATGCACGTCCAGGATTGCATACCACTGCTCGTCACTCATCTTCTGGATGACGTTGTCCCAGGTATAACCGGCATTGTTGACAATGATGTCCAAGCCGCCGAAGCAATCGACGGCAGTCTTGACGAAGCGCTCGCCAAAATCCTCAGTGGTCACGCTGCCGCTGCAAATCTCGGCTTGTCCGCCTGCATTTCGGATTTCCCGCGCAACCTGCAGCGCCGGCTCTTCATCAAGATCGTTGACTACGACGCGCGCGCCCTCGCTTGCCAGCTTCAGGGCAATGGCGCGGCCAATGCCACGACCCGACCCCGATACCAGGGCCACCTTTCCTGCCAACTTGGACATACGGCCTCCTGTTGTACTGTGGAACCAATTCAGCATGCGCCGTCTGCCGCGATGGCGCAAGCACTTGTCGGGCACTTATAGGTCGATTGACCGACTTGATCTTTGACGCGATAATGAATTCGTCACAGCGTTAACATCAAGCAATATTATGAGCATTCTCGAAGCGGCTTTGCGCAACAAGGAATCCAGCACTACCAATAAAGGATATGAGCGCGCAGGCACAATACTCACCGTGGCGCGCCAGATTCTGGTGAGCGAGGGCTACGCTGCACTGTCCATGCGCAGCGTCGCGGTCGGCGCCGGCATCAGCCTGAGTACCGTACAACATTATTATCCTAGCCGCGAGGCACTGATCGAGGCCCTGCTGTTGCAAACATTCAATAGCTATCAGGCTGCTATCGATCAACGCATGGCGAGCCTTGGCGACGGCTCCAAGCTGGACTTATTCAATGCAGTGATTGAATATTTCCTGGAAGAATTGAGCGATCAGGTTTCGACAGGCTTGTTTTTCGAAGTCTCCGCACTTGCCAATCGACATGCCTTTGCTTCTCAATTTTTCGACACCATGTTGACCCGTGCGCGCAAAACGCTGCGCAACCTGATCCGCGACATGGTTCCAAGCATGTCGGCACAACAATGCGAAGTGCGTGGTGCGTTGATCGTTTCGCAAATGATCGGCTTGATGTTGTTTATTTCGGAAGTTCGTCCGAAACACAAAGAATTGGCGGAACTGCGCAAGGAAGCGACCGCCGCCATCATGCGTATCGCGCTGGCAAGCTAACAACATTCCTTCCACGCAAAACATCCCTTTCCTTCCGCATCAACGCATTCACAAAATCCCTTCACATTTCCTTCCCACAGTTCACACGAAGTTCGAAGAAAAGCAGACCAAGTTTCACATCGCATCCGACACCATTTGTACTGGAACGACGTGACAATTTTTCTGTCGATTTTGCGGTGTTTTCCCTAGCACCAATTTACAACACATCGCACCAACAAGAGGCGAAATTTATTTTCCCTGTGCTACTCTAGATTGAGATTGCGCAGGAAAAATATCTTTGTCCGGATAGAGAAAAATTTTGTCCGAATTAAATAATTTACGAACTTAAATTAAATTTTTCCTGCTGCGCTTGCATGAAAATCTAAATTTATTTTCAGCAAAAACTATCTGGACGGAAAAATGAAATTAGATGAACGTCCATTTACAAAATTAATTTGTGCGAGGCTTGGTTACGCGAAAGTTGATCGCACTCTCCGGCAACAAACTCTCAAGACAGCGCCATTGAATGCGAACAGATTTTTCGGATTCGATTTAAATCCATCGCACTGATCGGGTGCTCCTCATGGTTTGAGAAACCACAATTTTTTTATTACTCACAAACAATTTATTACTTCCATTCATTGAAAGGAAATCATGAAAAATTTTGCTCTCGCTACTGTGCTGGCCGCCGCCTTCTGCACCAATTTGGCACGCGCAGACGATGCTGCAAAACCCGACAATGACCTGAGCTTCAATGTCTCGCTCACTTCGGACTATCGCTATCGCGGCATTTCGCAGTCGCGCCTCGATCCCGCTCTGCAAGGCGGCGCAGACTATGTTAACAATCCGACCGGCCTGTATGCCGGCACCTGGCTTTCGACCATCAAGTGGATCGAAGATCTTCCGGGAGGCAGCGACAGCATCGAATGGGATCTGTACGCCGGCAAGCGCGGCAACATTACCGCCGACTTGTCTTACGACGTCGGCTTTCTGTCCTACGTCTATCCCTCGAACGGTTTGTCGCCGAGCGCGAATACCACGGAGATCTACGGGCAGCTTGGCTTTGGTCCGGCCTACATCAAGTATTCCGATTCGCTGACCAACTTGTTCGGGAATCCGGACAGCAAGAATAGCGGCTATCTTGACGTCGGCGCCAACATCGATGTCGACAATGGTTTCACCATTAACCTGCATGCAGGGCATCAAACTGTTGCGAACAACTCCTCCTTGAGCTACTCTGATTGGAAGGTCGGCGTCACCAAAGATTTCGGTTTCGCCAGCGTCGCCGCAGCAGTAGTCGGCACCAATACGCGCAATTACGTTGGTCCTTCGCCCGACAATATGAATCTCGGCAAGACAGCCTTGGTGGTATCGGTCAGCAAGGTATTTTGATTCACGCCAGTTGCAGAAGTGCTCCTAGCATGAGAAGCACTTACGGCCGGATCGGATCTCATTGAGATTTTATCCGGCTCTCTTTCTTCTATAACACCTCTAAAGAGATATAAACATGGAAGTTTTGCGCAAACTGAAACTGGCCCAACGCTTTGCACTGCTAGTTGGCGTATTTGTCCTGGGCTTCATTATCTATGGCATCGGATCGATCAGGACGCTGAGCGAACTCAAAGTCAACGGCCCGGTTTACGAACACATCGTTCAAGGCAAGGATCTGGCAGGCGATGCCGAGCCGCCGCCTGTGTATATCCTGGAATCCTATCTGACCACCTTGCAATTGGCGCGCGCTGAAAACGACGCGGACGTCGGCAAACTGGTCGAGCACCTGAAAAGCCTGAAGAGCGACTTTGACACGCGCAGCGACTACTGGACCAAGGCAGGCCTTGATCCCGAACTCAATGATGCGCTCACCAAGCAGGCCCATGAGCCCGCCGTGGAGTTCTACAACATCGCCTTCAACGAACTGGTGCCGGCGGTTCAGCAGAAGAACCAGGACGGCGTCAACGCGGCCTTGACCAAGCTGGCAGATTCCTACGCCAAGCACCGCGCAGCGATTGACAAGGTGATCGATCTGATCACCAAGCAAAGCACGGCGGCCGAAGAGCAGGCCAAGTCGAAAATCACGTCGGCCAATACCGTTCTCTTGATCGTCTTCGTGCTGTCTCTCGGGGTCGGAATTTCTGCTGCATTCTTCATCAACCGCAGCATTATCGGTCCAATGGATGAAGCGCTGCACATCGCCAGGACGGTCGCATCCGGCGACTTGACCAGCCACATCGAAGTCGAAGCCGACGACGAGCCCGGCATGCTGCTGCAGGCACTCAAAGACATGAACAAGAACCTGGTCGATATCGTCGGCAAGGTGCGCAGCGGTTCCGATCTGATCGCCACGGCTTCGGCGGAAATCGCTCACGGCAACCTCGACCTGTCCTCGCGCACTGAGCATCAGGCCAGCTCGCTCGAGGAAACCGCTTCGTCGATGGAAGAATTGACCTCGACCGTCAAACAGAACGCCGACAATGCCAGCCAGGCCAACCAGCTTGCGCGCTCGGCTTCGGAAGTCGCAGTCCAAGGCGGTCAGGTAGTCTCGCAAGTGGTTGAAACCATGGGTTCGATCAACGAGTCCTCGCGCAAGATTGTCGACATCATCAGCGTCATCGACGGCATTGCCTTCCAGACCAACATCCTGGCTTTGAACGCGGCTGTGGAAGCCGCGCGCGCCGGCGAGCAAGGCCGCGGCTTCGCGGTGGTGGCTGCCGAAGTGCGCAACCTGGCCCAACGCTCCGCCGCAGCGGCCAAGGAAATCAAGGAATTGATCAGCAACTCGGTCGAAAAAGTCGAAGCCGGCAGCAAGCTGGTCAATCAAGCCGGCTCGACCATGGACGAGGTGGTCAACAGCGTCAAGCGCGTATCCGACATCATCAACGAAATTGCGTCGGCCAGCCACGAACAGACCTCGGGCATCGAGCAAATCAATATTGCGGTAACGGAGATGGATAACGTTACCCAGCAAAACGCAGCGCTGGTCGAAGAGGCCGCAGCCGCAGCCGGCTCACTGCAGGAACAGGCAGCGACGCTGACGCAGGTTGTCAGCCTGTTCAAGCTCGACATGTCGATGATGTCCAAGCCTGCTGCCAAACCCAGGGTCGCCTCCAGTGCGCAAACTGCCGTGGCCGTCAAAGCGCCGGCAGCGCCAGTCGTCAGAAAGGCGGCGCCACGGGTGGCCGTCGCCTCTTCCCGGCCTCCACTCAGCGAAGTCAGCAGCAGCGGTGACGAATGGGAACAGTTCTAAGCTTTCAGAACTCCCATCAATAAAAAAAGCGGCTTGCCTAACACGCAAGCCGCTTTTTTGCCGGTTGATCCACGCCTACTGCAACTGCCAGGTCAATCCTGGAATTCCTTGTCGTCCCCTGCTTCCAGCTCAGTCTGCACCATACTGACCGGACTACCCTTGAGCCGGCGCCAAAAATAATATACGTAGCCGGACAAGCCGTAGATCACGAACAGGGAAAACATCACCTTGGGTGGATCGGCCGAAATCAGCACAAACATCAGCACGATCAGGAAGATGGCGATGAACGGCACTACCTTACGGAAATTGACATCCTTAAAACTGTAGAACGGCACATTGGTCACCATGGTCAGGCCGGCAAAAACCGTAATGGCCCAGGAAAACCAGCTCAGTTCATGCCCGGCAAAGCTGAGGTCATCCATCGACCAGACAAAGCCGGCCACCAGAGCAGCGGCAGCCGGGCTTGGCAATCCCTGGAAAAAACGCTTGTCCACCACCGCGATATTGGTGTTGAACCGCGCCAAGCGCAACGCTGCACCGGCGCAGTACACAAAGGCCGCCAGCCACCCCATCTTGCCCAGGCCGCGCAACGACCATTCGTACATCACCAGAGCCGGAGCCGCGCCGAACGACACCATGTCGGACAGGCTATCGTATTGGGCACCGAACTCGCTTTGTGTATTCGTCAGACGTGCCACACGACCATCGGTGGCATCGAGGATCATGGCTGCGAAGATCGCAATGGCAGCGTGCTCGAACTTGAGGTTCATGGCCATGACGATGGCGTAAAACCCGCAAAACAGGGCCGCCGTAGTAAACGCATTCGGCAACAGGTAAATACCTTTGTGCCGTGCCGATACCGTACCTGTCGAGGCAGCCAAACCTTCGCTACGCGTCTGCACAGTCAGCTTGGCTCGCCCAAATTTGGTAAATCCCAGCCTGTTCTTGCCCTTGCTACCCTTACGTCGAGTAAAACCTGCCATGCGGTCTCCCCTGCTTATTCGTATTCTTTATGCGTATTCTTCATGCGTAAAACCAAACCCGTCTAAAATTCGGCGAGCACGGTTTCTGTAGCCGATACTTTGTCGCCGACCACGACCTTGGGCTGCGCCGTCAGGGGCAGATAGACGTCGACACGCGAACCGAAGCGAATGAAGCCGTAACGTTGGCCGCGGCTCAGTTTCTCGCCCGCCTGCACGTAACACAGGATGCGGCGGGCGATCAGACCGGCCACCTGGACGAAGGTCACTTGCTGACCGTTATCGGCAGTCACGACCAGCGCATTGCGCTCGTTTTCGCTCGAAGCCTTGTCGAGATCGGCATTGACGAATTTGCCGGGAAAATATTCCACCTTGTCGATCTTGCCATCTACCGGGGCGCGGTTCGAATGAACGTTGAATACGTTCATGAACACACTGATCTTGAGCGCTTCGCGATTGGCGTACGGGTCCATGGCCTTGCCCACCACGACAATGCGACCATCGGCAGGCGACAACACGGCATTCGGGTTTTGCGGAATCGTACGGGCCGGATCGCGGAAGAATTGCAACACGAACAAGGCAATGATCCAGAACGGAATCGACCATGCGCCACCGGCGAAATAGGTCACGGCAGCGGCGACCACAACGGCGATGCCCAGGAAAGGCCAGCCTTCGCGGGCAATGATGGGGTGGGGATAATTGTTCAAACTGACTCCGAATAGTGAAGTGGGCGCTTCGGCGCACAGAACCGCGGCCCTTTGCAAACGATATGTACGACGAAGCTAGAGCGCCGCTATTTTAACGCGCCTGACCGGCAAAACCACAGCCAACCCCGGCAAAGCCGGTTTTGCCCGCTTTTGCCTGCTTTTGCCCTCTTCGGCCATGCAAGCGACCATCACTTGGTGGCTTCGTCGGCCGCCTTTTTCTGGTCGTCAGCCGCTTTTTGCTCCACTGCACCCACAGCCTTGGCCTTTTGCAGGTCTTCTCGCTGGGTCTTGACGATGTCGGGCGGCGGCCCGGAGGGCTTGCAGCCGGTTATGCCCAGTACCGCGGCACAAATAATGATTTTTTGCCAAGGATATGCCGGCCTCATCGCTTCACCTCACATAATTCATTTGAATTTGACTTTCCCGACCAAGCCCATTTGCAAGGTGGTTTCGCCAGGTTCGAAGCTTGGCTCCTCCACCGAAACATCGGGCGCGTTCGCCCTGAAAGACATTGCCGCAGGAGCGGCCATCGGCTGCTTTTGCACATAATTGCCGCTGCCCTCGAAGTCCACGGTATCGAGTATCGCATCGGCGCTACTGCGCCCCATGGCGTGCGCTATCGCGCCTATCCGCTCGGTCAGGTCGTGGTAAGCGGCATCGATGCGTTCGCGGTCGAGTTTTCTCACCGTCGCCGGCGCCAGGCCGAACTGCAAGCCGTTGAGCGACAGGATTTTTTGCGCCGCCGCCACGGTTTTGGGCAAACCATCGAGATTGCCGGTGGTCAGATCCACGTACTGCCCTACGCGCCATCCCACCACGGGCCTTGGCTTCCCAGCAGACAGCGACACGCTGTTGTCATACACCGGATAGGTATAGTAGCCGCGCGTCTTCAGCATCGCGCCCGGATCTTCCCGCTTCAGGATTTCCAAGCCCTGCTTCATCTTGAGATTGGCGCGCGATGCGGCGGCGGTCTTGTCCCTGTCCTGCTCTTCCACCTGGAAAGTGGCATGCCCCTCGTCGTTCGCATGTGTCACTTCGCCATAAGCAGGGATCACCACCAACACGCCGCGGGTGGCGATATCGGCCTGGTTTTGTGCACACGCCGGCGACGACGCCAATACCGCTGCCATTAAGCCCGGAACCAGCTTCTTTACACTCGCAGACAACATGGCACTCCTCCAGAAAGGTGCAGCGGGTTTCAGTGTGGCCTAAGTGTACGCCGGATTAGGGCCTTCTACCGCCCGCGGACTTTTCTCCGGACAAAAAAAAGCCCCTGGGGACAGGGGCAAAGGACCAAACTGCTAGTTGCTTTTAGACGAACAGCGACCTGATTCAGTTGCTCAGTCGGCGCAGATTGTCGGCCGTAAAGAAGCCTGATTCGAGTTTGATGTTGAAACGCATGGGTTTTTCCTGGCTGGTGAGACCGCCGACTACGTAACGGCGCGACTGCAGGTCGTATTCCACTTCGCAGGCCAACCAAAGAGTCGGCACGTCGTAGTACTGCACCGCGTCGACTTCATGCACACGCCACAGTTCACCGCGGCCATCGTAGGCGTCAGTGTGGGCAACTTGCCAGCTATCCTCGTCCACATAGAAGGTACGCCTGGAATAGACGTGACGCTTACCTGGCTTCAGCGTTGCTTCCACCACCCACACGCGGTGCGGCTCGTAGCGCACCATATCCTGGTTCATGTGGCCCGGCTTGATGATTTCGGCATACTTCTCGCTCTTGCTGGTCAACCTGTAGTTGTTATAGGCAATGAACATTTCCTTCTTGCCCACCAGCTTCCAGTCATAGCGATCCGGCGCGCCGTTGAAGCCGTCGTAGTCGTCCGTGGTGCGCAAACCGTCCGCTCCCTGCCCCGGCGAATCGTAGGCGATGTCCGGCGCCCGCATCACACGGCGTTGCCCAGGGTTGTACAGCCAGGCTTGACGCGACTCCTTGACTTGGTCAATCGGTTCGATCACGAGCAAGTCTTCACCCGCCACGCTGGACGGACCGGTAATCAAACCCATGTAAGAGAACAGCCGGTTAGGCTCGGGATTGGACGTACTCGATGCCAACAGCAGGTTTTCCGTGATAGTCACCGGCGTGAAGTTGCCATTGGCCTGAACCGGGAACGTCGCCGAGTAGCGCTCGAGACTGTTGCCGCGGTAGCGCATCACGTGGTTCCAGATCACTTCGACGCCGCTCTTGGGTTCAGGAAACGGTACAGTCGAGTGCACCAGGCCCTTGACGCTGTTGCCACCGTCACCAAGCGTCACCTTGCCCGCTTCGGACTTGACCGCGTCGTACAGACTCTGCGGGTAGGCCGCTGTGCGGTGGCTGGCATACACATTCATCTTGTAGTCCGGAAAGCGTTTCAGCATTTCCATCTGACCGGCAGAGAGCTTGTCCTTGTACTGGGCCATGTTGGCGGCCGTGATCGTGAACGAAGGTTTTTCGCCGGCGAACGGATCGGCATAGCCCTTCTTGGAGTCAAAGCCAGCCGGGGCCTTGGAGAGGCCGCCATCCCAGGCCGGAACCAGACCGTCGGAACTGCCAGCCTTTTCCGCCCCCATCGGTGTAAGGTCGGCAGCCGCAACCGATGCCACGGCAAACGCCCATCCCATCAACACTGCCAACGGTTTGTACAACAATTTCGTTAGTTTCATTGCTTCGTCTCCTGCTTCTCGCATTCTGATATTTAGAAATTCACTCCAGCCACCACCGCGATGTTGTCGTGGTCATGCCAGACGTCGTAGGTCGCATCGTGGTTGAAGGTGGTGTAGGTGACTTGCGCGTAATACTTGTTGTTGTAATCGGCGCGCATGGACAAGCCCAGCACTTCGCGGTTCTGGCTGAACAGGCCGTCGGCGGAATAGCCATGCACGTCCTGCGACCAGAACACGCGCGGCTTGAGATTCCAGCCGGCGATCACGTCGGGGTAGCTCAGTTCGCCCAGGACGCGGTAACCCCAAGCCGACGGTGTATCGAAGCCGGCGGCGTTGCAATAGCCATTTTGACCACCAGGGTTGTTGAGGGCGGCACAAGCGGCGGGATTGTTGGTTGCATAACCGAAGGTGAAGCCACGTCCATAGCGCAGATTACCCGGGGTATTCGGGTCGCCGATGCCGCTCCACTTCTGCACACCGATTTCGCCGACCAGGGTCAGCGATTCGGCGCCAGCCACTTGCGAGAACACTTTGGTGGTATTGGCCTGAATCTGCGCCTTGTTATGCAGGTCGTAACCTTT
>Ga0213872_10000945_pt1 | contig 20364 bp, 22 predicted proteins | sample VelepicomBERX_R2_FD_160071 | JGI IMG/M metagenome (GOLD analysis project Ga0213872, IMG submission 160071) | Rhizosphere microbial communities from Vellozia epidendroides in rupestrian grasslands, the National Park of Serra do Cipo, Brazil - RX_R2 | ecosystem: Host-associated > Plants > Roots >...
GCAAGTCGATTCTGGCTGAAAAACAATGGTGCGTCGAGTTATTCTATGGCACAGTACTAATATCTCGATCTTTACCTTCCTCATTCCAGTCAGTTTTCAGCGTTCTGATTCTCGGACACACTCCTAGGGTGCATGAAGCGGCGCAGGCGACGGTTCCCATCTCGGTGACCGAGACGCAGTTGTTGAAAAGATGGAGCGGGAGACGAGAATCGAACTCGCAACCAACAGCTTGGAAGATTGCACCTACATTGAAAACAAAGGATAAAGGCGTCTAAGGCGTTGAAATCCGGCCATTGGTTTTCAATGGGTTACACGGTACCTGCCGATTTTCGCGCACTTACGGCGTAATCGGCGTACAACGATTGCCCTGCCCTTTCCTCCTTCCGGACTGCCCTGAACCGGCTGCCATTTGCAGCCTTCGAGGTGCTCTTTTGTTTCAGTGCGCATCTGCTAAACAACACCTTTCTATTCAGTCCGGCTTTCCAAGCGCTCGGCAGATTCTGAAGGGATCGAATTTTGAATTCTCCGTTTCCAGGCAAACACGGAAACGGATGGAAATCATTGAGCTCGTTCGGACCAAGCGTGAGAACGCGAACCAGCACCTCGGATTCGCGTCACGACCATTCGTGCTGTGCGGTCTTCCGGTGAAAAGGCCTCCGAAAGGAGCGCTTTTGCATGAACGCCGGAACGGTCAGTTTCTGCTCCAAGTAACCGGGCATCCTCAATATGGCGTTCCGTGGGGACAGGATCGGTTAGTACCAATTTTTTTGGCCACACTCGCCGTACGTCAACAGAGCCAAAGAATTACGTTCCGAAGTGCGGCAGAGATGCTGGACTTGTTTGGCATGCAACAGGGTGGATCACAATATCGGCGCCTCATTTCGGCGTTTCAACGGGTCTTTGGTGCCACGATCTTCTTCGGAACCGACACACAGCGGGAGAAGGCAATAGTGATGCATCGTGGCCGGTTCAACTTCATGCGCGAGGCTCGGATTTGGTATTCGCGAAATCCAGATCAAGAGATGCTGCCCGGCGGCTTTGAAAATGAGGTCGTCCTCAGTGATGAGTTCTACCGCGAAATCCTGGACCATCCTATTCCGGCAGATCTCGAAGCCGCCAAAGCGCTCTCGTGTTCTCCGGCCGCATTGGATTTATTTATGTGGCTCTCCTACCGTTGCTTCACCGCCCAAGGCAAGGAGCGGGTTTCTATTTTCGGTGATTTCGGTCTCGTGAATCAGCTGGGGAGCGCCGAATATGCTCGCCCACGTAGGTTCCGAGAGCGGCTCGATCAGTGGCTGGATTTGGTCCGGGTGCTATGGCCTACCTGCCCGGCCAGGATCAGTTCGGATGGCAACTATATCCTAATCGCTCCGGCATTAGCCGTGGCAGAGGAGCAGAAATAAGATGGCCTCATCTCAATTCTTACCGGATGTCTTTTCTCGCCGCCGAATCTCGCTGGCCGATATCGACGCAGCGGTTTCCGCGCGCCTGGGTCCAACACGAGGACTCGGCAACTCGCAACCCGCTTGTTTCAACCGGCAAGTTGGGATGTATCTGGCCAGACACGTAGGCCGATGGAGCACAACCGTGATCGGGCGCTTCTACAACGGTCGCGATCACTCGACGGTTTGTTATGGCATTCAAAGGATCGAAGCGCTGCGTGAGAGCGATCCGGATGTTGACGCTCTTATAACCGACTTGAAACACGAACTCAGCATCTGCGGTGATTCGCCGGTCGCGAAACCGGACACAAAGCCGCATCGTTCGGTGAGTCTCAGTCATTGTGATCTTCAAACGTTGGCGGACCTGATCGCTGACCGGCTGTATGCGCGTCTTGAGAAGAGAGCGCCCCTTGATGGGAACGGTCTGGTTGATCGCTTTTGAAATGGCATCACCTGCAAAAAACCGAGACAATCCTTTTTAGTTCGGGTCTGGCATTTGCAGTTTGCAAACAGAAAGATTACGTTATACAGCCGGAACGGTCTGTATCCGCATTGAATTGCCCCGAGATCTATATCGCAAGCTTCACGGAATTGCGGCTACGCACAGTTGTAGAACCAAAGTCACTCAGGGCGAAGTGATTGGCAGGCACTACCATCTGAACTGGCGCGGCCCGGAAGGTGCCGGGCAAGCAGGCGTGACTTTGATCCAGAATTCGACGAGTGGATTGGATCACTCCGTGATGAGCGGCCGGAGTCGGTGGCGGACCGTTGACAGCGGCACGGGGCCGAAATAGCGCGAATCGAAGCTGCGGCTGTTGTAGGACGAGATCACCCAGACGTCACCGGCCGGGACCCGGTAGTCACCGAAAGCCCAGTGCACGAGCCGTCGGTTCTTGGTATCGAACGCGAGTGGCGCGCTGTTCTGCAGCAGTGTGCCGTTCACCGCAACGCCACGGTCAGACGTTGTAACGATATCACCCGCCGTCGCTACAAGTGGCTTCATCAGCGGTTCGGCACCGTCGGGGCAATTTCCTTTTCCACGGTAGGCGCGGCTAGCAGAGAGTGAACCGAATGGCTCCGCCGGACAGAATTCAATCAGCGTCGCGGATGGGTCTGAAGTAATTCGGTATAGACCAACCGGCAAGGATGCTGAGGTGTTTATTCGCAAATTGCCGAAATCAAAGATCCCGGCGATTCCCGTGGCGGCAAGCGCAGCACTAAGCGGGGCCAACAGGCCACGAGGGATCGTCATGGGTTCCTCCGTCAATTGTTGCGTCATCCGTGGCGATCGATTCGCCAAGTAGAAGATCTCCCGACGCTATTCTGTGGCAGCTTCGTGCATGTACTTCATGGATTGTTCGTGTCACGCCATCGGCGGGCGTGAACTTTCGCTGCTGCAGCGAGCCTTCCACGTAAATGTTGTCATCCTTGTCATAGGACAGCGCCACATCGGCCAAGTCTCCGTAAAAGACCAGACCGTGCCAGTTGGTATGCGTCTGCTGTTTGCCGTCCGCGCCCGTGAAGCGATAGCTTTCTTTAAGTCGAGCATTAGCGACCTTTGTGCCCGATGGAAGGAACCTGGGTTCTGGCTTTGTTACCAGATAACCCGCGAGCTCAATTATGTTTTTCTGCATCTAGCCTGCCGTCCCCTGCTTTGGCGTTTTACTGGCAGCCTGGAGTTCCTCTAAAAATCCGCGTTCCAGATGACTCATAGCGTCTTCGGCAAGCGCAGTTTCGGCTTTGCTCAGTACGTTAGGGGTTCGGTCAAGCGGTTTCTGTTGTGTGATCGTGGTCCCTTCTAGACTCAGCAATTCGGTCGGCGGCGGAATGGCAGCACGGCGTTTCAATTCGGGGTCGAAGAAATACAGCATCTGCATGCCAAGGATTGGAAAATGGCCTGAGACGAAGATCAGCATGTCGCCAGGCGCGGTGATCTGTTCGGAAGAACCACTGCCCGACTTCTGTGGGAGCCGCAAACGCATCACTTCATCTGGAGTCATCAATGGGCGCTCGACGTGGTCCACGCTACCGCTCACATGCGACATTACCGGCGAAAAACGTGACCCGGAGAAATTGAAACTCGCCTTCTGAACGGTGGTGGTTCCAGTCATCTTCGACAGTAGTTCCGCAGTCTCGACTTGATTGGGCGCGTACGCGATGCGCACATGGCAGTTCGAGACGATACTTTCGTTCTGCCCGTAGGCATCCACGATTTGTCGAATGTCCTGGGTGATCAAGTAAGCTTTGAGCCCGTATCCGGCCATGTACGAAAGAGCATCTGCGAAAATTTCCATCCTGTTCAGGCTTGGGAATTCGTCTATAAGAAACAGAAGGCGGTGCCGATTGCGTTTCTGCTCGGCTCCTTCGAACGCCATCTGCTCGGTGAGGCGATTAACTACCATGGTGAACATCAATCGGATTAGGCGTCGTAAACGGATCTTGTCGGAAGGCGGTACCACCAGGTAAAGCGAAACGGGACACTCGTGGTTCACGAGATCGTTAATGGTGAAGTCGCTGGCGCTGCTGTTCTGGGCCACCAAGGGGTCGCTATACAGAGCGAGCGCCGTTTTCGCCGTCGATAGTACGCCCGATAATTCCTTGCTCTCCTTGTCGAGCATTTCCTGCGCCTTTTCCGAAACGACAGGATGAGTTGCGGTCTGCAGCCCCGACGTTGTGCGCCAGCCGCGCTTCAGACTCGGATCGTGCGGATAGCTAAGCATTTCGTTCAAGGTCTCGCGGAAATCAATTCCCGGGCGAGTGAACTGGCCGGCGAGATCGGCTAAACAGGCGACGCGGCCTTCAGACGCCGCGCTATAGCAAACATGCAAAATCATGCCCGTGGTCAGAGATGCGGCAGTGTCTTCCCAATGCCGTTCCATCGGGCTGTCTTCCCCACTACGGATGATCATGTCCGCAATGTTCTGAGCATCGGAGACGTCACGTGCTGTGAAAAGTCTAACTTCTGCTAGCGGATTGAACCGCGATGATGAGCCATCCTCGACCGGAGAAAACTTGAAGCAGATATGCCCGTTGTTCGAGCGAAAACCCGCAGTTTTCGCGTAGTTCTCACCTTTGATGTCGTAAATGACTGCGCTCTCATCCCAGGCCAGCAACGTTGGAATAACCAGTCCCACGCCTTTTCCTGACCGTGTCGGTGCAAACGCTAGAATGTGTTCCGGCCCGTTATGCCGCAAATAGACAAGCTTATGGTTGACATTGTTGTACCAGCCGCCAACGTAAACGCCAGCTTGCGCCCGCGTTAATCCGGTGGCATCAACGTCCATAGACATCGCCCAGCGTGCGGATCCGTGGAGGTCTTCTGCGTTTTGCGACAACAGCCGCGCTCTTCGATTTGCGGCGGCAAAAAACACGAACATCGAGAACACGGAACCGGCCGACACGATCATTTCTCCTTCGAATAGCGGTTTTCGAATCCGAGCATCGCGTGAGGTCGAATTACGAAAGCCCCAGACACACCAGGCGAATGGTTCATAGAGCCCTGCTTTGCGGGTGCGTAGAAGCGGTTCCCCCAGAGCTGACTGATAGTGAAACCGGAAGGCGATGTACTGTGTCGCCGCGAAGTTGAACAAGACAAGAAAGGCGAGCCCGGTTAGAGTGGCTCGCCAGTTGTATCCAAACGGAAACCCGCCGGGGTCAGCCGGGGTTCTGTAGATGCTCACCGTGCTAACTCTGCGGTTTTGCTGCGCTCGGGAATATCGCGGACACGGGCCTTTTCGCCTCCATACGAGATGGACACGTTGCTCTTCAGTTTTGGATTTTCGGCAAGAAGCTTTTTTAGGTGAGCGACCGCGGTTTGTCCAGACAGGCGCTGTACGACGTGATGATCCGTTTCGCCGATAATCTTCCCATAGTAGACGCCGCTAGCGATCTGCGCGATATATATGCGGGCCTCCCGGCCTAGTTCCTTGATAGCAAGCGCTCGTGCCTCTTGGAGCGATTCGCTTACCTCACTTCGATTGTTGTGGTTCGCTCGCCCCTCCTGGGAACTGCTTCCCGCGTGATCAATCGGCGTGTGATGATCGTTACCGAATCGCTTGTCGTGGACGCCTACATCTCCCGAGCCGGCGTCGAGGCGTGCCACAAACCGGCTCATCTCGCGCTCGGGTTCCGACTGTCGGTGCTCTTCTGCCACGTTGACCCGTTCGCGATCCAGCGAGAGCACGAAATCAGCGGCGGCAGATGCGTCGTGAGCAGCGCGAAAGATCTCATTCTTATCGTCCCGAAGCGCTTGAACTAATCGCAAGGAGAGAATAATGTGAAGGAGCGTTGTAGCTCCCTGTTGTGATGCGGCAATCATTGACAATCTCCTCCACATTATTTGTGTCTCGCAGCTAAAGCGTATCGAGCCAGGCGAGGACGCTCTCGTCGCGTTTCCACGACGGAGGCTTGCTACGGCGCGATGATTTTTCAAGTCGCTCCAGTGCTTTTCGTTTGGTCTCAAGATTAGCCTGCGCGTAGTGATTCGTGGTATCGAGACTCACATGCCCGAGCCAGCTTCTGATTACCGTAATGTCAACGCCCGCCGCAACCAGATGCACCGCGGTCGCGTGGCGAAAGCTGTGAGGAGTCACGTGCTTCGATGCCAGGTTTGGCACGATTTTGATTGCTGCCTTGACATATTCGGCCAGTTTGAAGCGCACACCAGAGGCCCCCAACCGGAGTCCGTACCGATTAACGAAGATCGGTTCGTCATCGTTCCTGGGCTGCTGTCGAAGCAGCGATTTAAGCAGTGACACCGTCTCAGGCCACAATGGGCAGATTCGCTCTTTTCGTCCCTTGCCATAAAGGCACACACAGGTCGGGGAATCGAAACGGATCAGCCGCGGGCATACACTGAGCGCTTCCTCGATGCGTGCACCGGTGTTGTATAGGAAGGAGAGCAAAACGTGATCGCGTTGGCCGGTGATGGTCGAGCGATCAGGCTGGGCCAGGATGGCTTCTACTTCTTCCGGTTCCAGATAGCAGGGCGCCTGGATGGGCGCTTTCTTGGTCGGAATGTGCAGGATTTCGGCGCATTGTGCGTTCACCGTCGGCTCTCGTCCGGCGACAAAACAGAAGAAAGTTCGCAAAGCCGCAAGGCGGCAATTGCGTGTGCCGATGGTGTCTCCGCGCTCCTGCTCGGTATGTTGCAGGAAAGCACTTACTTCCGAGGCAGTTAGGTCGGCCAATACCAGCCGGGCGACCGTTCGCTTGCGGCGTTCGGCCACGAATCTAAGGAACAGGCGCCAAGTGTCGCGGTACGAACGAACCGTGTGAGCGGAAGCATTTCGCTGCTGAACCATCCACTCGTAAAAGAAGGCATGCAGCAGTCTGGGGAATAAGTCGACTGGCTTCATGGTGTCACCTCTTCCGTGATATGCAGGCAATGCGCTGCGAACGTTCGAAAGCGCTCATTTGCTTGCTGCAGGAGCTCCTGCGTAACCGTGATATAGACCAGCGTCGAATTGATGTCGCGGTGCCCGAGATAAGTTGCTAGGAATGGAAGCTTATCCTGCGGATTGATGCCGGCGCGATACCATTCCAAGATGCGATTTACGACCATTGAATGACGCAGGTCGTGAACGCGAGGACCCGTCTTGCCTTTTGGCGGTTTGATCCCGGCGCGCCGAAGAATGTCGACGAGCGCCCATGCAATGCTCGCACGCGAGTAGCGGGCGTTTCCCTGATCGTGCCAGAACAAACCTGAATCGGGACTTTGTGGTGCCTTCGCCCGTCGCCTTGCCGCGAGATATTCACGCAACGCCGACACCGCACTCTTGGTCAACGGCAGGATTCTGGATTTGAAGAACTTCGTCTGTCGAACGGTGATCGTGCCAACCCGCAGATCAACATCACCGAGATTCAACCTGGCCAACTCTCCGACACGCAAGCCAGCGCAATAGGCCAATACCAGCATGGTGTAGAGACAGATCGGGCGTAATCGTGCGCGTGGCGATGGATAAGTCCGGGCGAGATCGAGAAGCTTCCTGACTTCTTCCGGGCTGTATATGTAGGGCCGACGCCAGCGTTTCGCGACCTGCTCCTGAGGGCGCGAATCCGGAGCTTTCAACGCAACACTCCGATTGAGGTGATGTTGAGCCTTGGTCAAGGCGCGAGCCAATCGCTCGCACTCAGCAATGTGATTGGCGGTCGGACTCTCGGCCGACCAGCGGTGCAACATCACCGATACCGGCTCTCCGGCGAGCTCCGGATGAGCCTGCAGAAAACGATCGAAACGCCAGAAGTATCGAGCTTGGGTTTCGTATCGGAAACCCCTGGTTCGCATCAGCTCGATATGGTTGTGCATCAGGTCTCCCAATGCGCTGCCGAAAGGCGGGGGCTGTCGAAGCTCTTCGAGCGCTTGATCGGGACCGGGGGCAAGCAGGGCTCGCAGGATTGCTTTGCTGCTCTTCACGTGGTACGCGGCGCGAAGATCGCTGACGGGATTGCTGGTGATCGAGCCTTCCTGAACCAAAAAGTCCAGGAAGCGATTCACGATGCGGGCCCGGTGAAGCACAGTGGATGTATGCCAATCCAGCGTACGTTCATGCAACCAGGTTTTGACCGTCTCCCGACTGACCTGTGAGTGTGGACATTGGTGCTGATTCACAACTTCCCGGAAGCTTTCGAGCGTCTGACGATAATAGGTGGGGCTTATCGGACAACGCAGTCGGAGTTGGCGGAGATAACGAGCGATGGCATCGCTGTCAGCGGCGGGCCAGTTTTTCATAAACGCGCCTCCTCTCCCGGAATATCCAACGCTACGGCGCGCAAGTCCTCCGTGGCCAACTTCAGATAGGGGATCGTCGATTCTGCTGAGCGATGCCCCAGCAGATCGCCGATAACTTTTTGCGGCACAGCTGCACGTAATAAACTGACGGCACGTGCGTGCCGGAATATGTGAGGACCGCGTTTGCCGCTCGGCTCAACGCCTGCCGACATCATCCGTCGGCCAACGGCGCTGTAGATGCAAGTTGGGGATACTCGACGATACGGCGCACGCGTACGAATGAAGATCTCCCGCACATCGGTTTTCGGGCGTCCGCGCCGTAAGTAACTGATCAGTGCTTCCCCGACTTGCTCCATTAGCGGCAACAGTGAGTGTGCACCGCTTTTGGAATGGCGAATGCGTAAGGTGTCCGCACGCCAGTCGACGTCGTTCATCGTTAGGTGCGAGATCTCCCCGGAACGTAATCCGTAGGTGGCCAAGAGCTGCAGGATCGCATAGTCCCGCAATCCCTTCGGCGACTGATCTTTCTGCGCTGCTTTCAAAACGGTCGCGATCTGATCCAAGCTCAACGCAGACGGGATCGTCTCGTATGCATAAAGCATCGGAGCAATGAGTCGTGAGGCCAAATCGTCGGAAATGTGTCCCGCCCGGTAAAGGTGTCGCATGAATGAACGGAGCCGTTCATTCACATCTTTCAAAGATCTCCGCCTCAGTCCGCGCGCCCGCATGTCGAAGTACGTATCCAGATGCCGAATACCCAGTCCCATGAAACTGGCGTTGCCGGCATGCGCGATATACCAAGCGCAAAAATGCCGGGCCTCCCACATCAAGGCATAGATCGATGCAGCTGCCAGCCCACGCTCTTCACGCAGCCACGTTTCGTACTGGTTGCATACCTCTCGACAAACACGTTCGCGACTGTCGGACGTGGCGGGCTCGGGCGGCCAGCGTCGCAGCGCAAGACGCAAAAGTGAGTGAATCCCGGATCTCGGAATGCTCTCCCAACGAGGTGCAGGAGAGTGGCCATGACGTTTACGAAACTGCCCAACGGCGAGGCTGAGATATTGCGAAACCGTTGCCGGAATCACAGCTTCAGGACTGATTCTTTGCTCTTCCAGATAAGACAGAAAGAGATCGGCATTCCGGCAGTAGTTGTGCACGACCGTCGGGTTATATTGCTGCTTCGCCAAAGTCTCTTGCAATTGCGAGATCAAGGCATGGTGATCATTGGACATGACAGCCTCCTTTGACTGTTTTTGAACAACAGCCAAGGATGTCAGGTCCAAAATAATGCGCAGCAAATCAACCGTGGCCCACCAAAAACGCACGCTTCTTGCAGCCAAAGCAATGTTCCTTCACATAATTGCGTGCTGGTGATTAATTAAAAAATCGTCAGCTCGGCATTTCCGAATCCACGAGCCAACATATGCGGTGTGGTTGGTTGGGTCATGCGGGATACCAGTCTCGGCTGCGATGAAAAGGCTTGCAATTTCGGCACGCAGTTCCTCTCTGGCGTAGGCGGGATCACCGAATCGGTAGGACTCGTTAAGGGTCGATCGATTCAGCCGTGATGGATGACCCGTCCAATGTGATAGCTCGTGAAGCGCGGTTCCGTAGTAGCCGGCCGCCTCCTTGAACGCATCCTTGGGTGCAAGGTGAATGCTATCTGTGCCGCGATTATAAAAACAACGGTCCGTCTGGTCGTGGCGGATATTTGCGCCGGAACTCGCGAGAATGCGTTCACCGGCTTCTATTGTTTCGAACGGCGTTCCCTGTTTCGGAGCGTACGGCGGAATGCCCTCGATCTGCTGTGCATTAAAGACTGTGTAAATTTTGTGAATGAACCGGCGCTCTAATTTCTCAGCCGTGGCGGTGAGCGGTTGGCTGGACTCTTGCCGTTCGTTTGCGGAGTTCTTCACTTCCCAGAACTCGATTCTGGTGCCTTTTTCTCCTCTCTTGACTTGCCAGTCGTGCTCTGCGGCTTGTTTGTAGGTCATCCAGCGAGGATCACGATAGCCCCGCTGAAGAGCCATCGCCATCAAGTGAACGGCATTTCCGCCTCGGTATGCCTTTTCTGTGGTTGGATTCACCGGGATTCCGATGCCCTCCCATGGCTTCTGCCACGGCGCGACGCCTTGTTCGAGAAGACTGATGATCGAGTCAGTCACGTCTCGCCGGTGATCTCGCTTGTGTTGTTCGGGATGTTGATTTTCGCCTGGCGCTGCGGGGGAGCTCACAGTTCCTCCTCTCGCTGATCGAACGAACCTTGAACGACGACTTCGTCTTCTGTAAGCGATTCTTCGCTTTCAAATCCGGAGCCTTCGAGCGGCTCGCCGCCGATCTCGTCCAAGAGAATGCTTTGCTGCTTTCCCTTCATGTGCCTCCTTTGGCCTGGGGTGCAGAACCCCTAATCTGTAAGCCACGGCGGGCGTCATGCGTGACAGGACACGTTTGCGCTGTTGAGAATCCGTCGGCTAAGGAAGCGTACAGGGGCGAAATCGGAGAGCGAGGTAACGGAGTCGCAGGTGGACAACGCGCGTGCTGTATCTTTCGCCGCCTATCGCTAATCGAGAGGGCATCGGTCTGGTCGAGATTCTCGACCGCATGACGATGCAATTCTTCGTCCGGTAATATCGCACGATGAGCGCAACAGCCGTCCAATGTGACGTTGATGGAATACCGGAGTGGTCGCATTCCACAAGAGTAATGCCGATGGGATATACGAGTCCCCAGTCGATGGCATGCGCCATCATCTGCTTTACGAGCCGTGCGTACAAAGCCGGTGAGAGTGTAGGCGGTCGAAGTCCTGCGCTTCCAGTCTGGCCGCTCCCACGGAGGTGCTGCATGGAGAGTATCCGTCTGTCACTGCCCAACAACGATGGCCATTCTGTCAGTCTATGGTCTGGCTACCCAACAAGGAAAACAATGACGCGGTTTATACCTCTAGTAATCATCGAGATAGCTCTCGCCTCTGCCTTCTCTGAGGTTTACAACGGTCCTGGCATTTTCATCTTCGGCATTGTTGCTTTTGGCCTTCTTTTTCTTCTGGTCCAATCTTGGCCGTGTCCGAGGTGCGACGTTACTTGAGCTTGCTAAGAGATGGATTACTCTGCGTCCCAACCACCGCCCAGAGCGCGGAACGTACCTACAGCAGCGCGAGCCGCATCCGCACGCGTGCCTTCGACCTCGTCGCGGGCAACCAGAAGTTGCCTGTCCGCATCCAAAACATCTGTTAGGGTGATCGCTCCGGCTTTATAGGCTCGTTGTGAAAGGTCGCGTGCTCGCGTGAGCGACTCGACTTCATCTTCTAACTGCTCGAGCCTCGCTCGTGCCTGCGCAAGCTCCATCATCGCGTTCTCAATATCTTCCGTCGCTTTCAAGGCGGTCTGCCGATACGCCGCCAGCGCTTCCGCGTATGCACCACGCGCCTGGGCGATTTCTGCTTTCACCTTGCCGAAATCAAACAGGCGCCATCGCAATGCACCCCCACCGATGGCCTGGAACGCCCGCCCATTAAAGACAGTGCCGGCGTTTATGCTGTCGAAACCGAGCGCGCCGGAAAGGGAGATCTTGGGATAGTAATCCGAGATCGCCACACCAATGCGCTCGTTCGAAGCGGCAAGCCTCCGCTCGGCGGCGATAATGTCGGGCCGGCGGCGCAAAACGTCCAGCGGCTGATCGGCATCGCCGATCGCCGGGACTTCGGGGATCTTGCCGGGCGTCATGAGCTCTTTCGCATACGTTCCGGGCTGAACGCCCATTAGGACGTCGAGTCGATTCAATTGTGCTTCGAGCTGCACGCGTAAAGGCGGCACGGTTGTTTTTGCCTCTTTCAGAAGAGCTTCCGCTTGCGCGACTTCCCGGCCGTCTGCTGCACCTGCTCGCCGCCGTGCCTCCACCAATCTCAGAAGTCCTGCGTCGGTATCAATGAGCTGCTGTGCCACTGCGAGCCGCGCCTGGAATTCCCGCACCTGGACGTAGGCATCGGCAGCTTCTGCGGCGACTGTGATTCGCGTCCCGACATGGTCGGCTTCGGCGGCCTGCAATTCATCCCGAGCGGCGGCTTTCCCTCGGCGCAGCCCGCCTGAGAGATCAATCTCCCAGCTCGCTGCGGGGCCAATCGTATATTCGCGCAGATTTCTGCGGTAGCCGGGAAAGCCGTTGCCAATGACGCCAAGCAGATTCGCACCAGTTTGATGTTGAGCAGTCACCGACGCTTCCAGATCGGCGGTGGGCAGAAGTTGAGCACCAGCCTCCGCGGCAGCGGCGCGCGCTTGCGTGACACGTTCAAATGCAGCAGCAAGGTCTAGATTCTGTTTCAGTGCCCGCTGGACCACTGTCACAAGCACGGGATCGTCGAAACCGGTCCACCAAGTGTCGAGCTTCGGCGCAGGCAGCCCACTCGTCGCCGCCTGGGCGCTACTGAGGTTGTGGAACGGAGCCACATTCATGGGTGGCTTTGCATAGTTTGGCCCCACTGGATGCCTTCCAACGGCGCAACCGGCCAAGGTCATACTGAGTGCGAGGGCCAAGAGGATATGCACATTTTTCATACGTGTTTCCTTCGGACCAAATTGCGGACAAAAGAGTAGAGCACCGGCGTGAAGAGAAGACCGAAGCAGGTCACCCCGAGCATCCCGAACAGTACCGCCGTCCCAATTGACCGCCGCATTTCGGCACCGGCGCCGGTCGCCACCGCCAGCGGCGCAACGCCGAGGATGAACGCAAAGGACGTCATCAAGATCGGACGAAGCCGGGTGCGTGCGGCATGCACCGCGCCTTCAAGGGGAGTAGCACCTTCGTCTTCCCTCTGACGCGCAAACTCGACAATCAAAATCGCGTTCTTTGCAGCCAAGCCGACGAGCACAACAAAGCCGATTTGAGCCAAGATGTCGATCGGCATGTTGCGCGCGAGCAGGCCGGTAACCGAGGCGAGAAGGCACATCGGAACGATCAGTATGATCGCCAGCGGCAGCGTCCAACTCTCGTACTGAGCGACGAGCACAAGAAACACGAAGAGAGCGGCTGCGCCAAAAACAACCAGCGTCGGAGTTCCGTGCTGCTGCTCCTGGTAGGAGAGGTCGGTCCATTCGAACCCGATGCCGTGAGGGAGAACCTGGTGAGCAAGTTCCTCCATGCGTTGTAGCGCCGAGCCGGAGGCGACACCCGGAGCAGCCACGCCTTGCACCTCTGCGGCCGGGTACAGGTTGTAGCGCGGTACCCGATACGGAATCGTGCTGTCCCTCATCTGAGCCACCGTTCCGATCGGGACCATCTCGCCCGATGCGTTACGAACCTTCAGCCGCGAGATATCGTTGTGATCTCTCCTGTAATCCCCATCTGCCTGAACTACCACCTCATACGTTCTGCCCAGAAGGTTGAAATCGTTCACGTATTGAGACCCGAGATACACTTGCAGCGTGGAGAATACGTCAGTTGGTGTCAGGCCGACTTTCTCCGCCTTTACGCGATTGATGTCGGCGTAAACAGAAGGCGCACCCGCGTTGAACAGTGTGAACACGCCGGCGAAATGAGGGTCTTTGTTGGCAGCGGCAGCCAGATCGTTTGCCGCGTTCACAAGTGCTTCTGAACCCAGGCCTGCTCGGTCTTCGAGCATCATCTTGAAACCGCCCGCGCTGCCAATGCCTTGCACGGGCGGAGGCGGAATCGTCAAGACGCGAGCACCCGTGATGACCGAGAGCCGGGCGGTCAGATCGGCTAAAACCGTCTTCGCGGTTACGCCGGGAATTTCGTGGTTATAAAGAGACGGCAGACCTGTGAAAACCGTGCCCGAGTTAGAAGCCACCGTTGAAGTGATGGCATCTAGCCCCGCAAAGGGCGCGGCGTGCTCGATGCCGCGCGTATTCAAGGCGATGTTCGTGGCCTGTCTCACAACCGCTTCCGTACGCGCCAACGTCGCACCCGGCGGCAACTGCACCAGGCTGATGAGATAGCCCTGGTCCTGCTCGGGGATGAAGCCCGTTTGCGAATGCGAGAACTCCCATCCGGCGAGGCCAATCAGTCCGACATAGACCACGAGAACGATCGCCGTGCCGCGAACCAGCCGGCGCGTTGCATTTCCATACCCGTGCGACAGGCTCTCAAAGCCGCGATTAAACCGATCAAAAGCTCCGTGAAACAACCGTTGAACGAAATTGAGCGATGAAGCATGGTGTGGATTGTGATCCTTGAACAGGATTGCGCCCAGAGCTGGGCTCAAAGTTATGGAGACAAAACAGGAGATAACGGTGGAGGCCGCGATCGTGACCGCGAATTGCTTGAAGAATAGTCCGGAGATACCGGAGAGAAAAGCCGAGGGCACGAAAACGGCGCACAAGGTAAGCGCGATGGAGATCAGCGCGCTACCGACCTCGTCCATCGTCTTGTGAGCTGCCTCCAGCGCAGACATGCCGGAACGCATGTTGCGCTCTACGTTTTCGACAACAACGATCGCATCATCGACAACAATTCCCACCGCCAAAACCAAGCCGAAAAGCGAGAGGTTGTTAAGAGAGATGCCGAGTACATAGAGAATGGCGAACGTTCCGACGAGAGATACCGGAATTGCAATCACGGGAATAATGGCAGCTCTCCAGTTCTGGAGAAACAGAAACACGACCCCGAGCACCAAAAGGATTGCCACGAAAATCGTGATTACCACCTCGTGGATCGATTTGGAGATGAAGATCGTCGGATCGTAGATTATCTGGTAATCGACGCCGACCGGAAAGTTTTTCGCGAGCTCTTTCATGGCTCCAACGACTTCGTGCTCGACGGCAAGTGAGTTCGCGCCTGGCTGCGCGTAAATTAATAGGACCGCGGAGTCGTAGCGGTCTTTATACGCTGTGGAACCGTAATCGGTCGCGCCGACTTCCACCCGGCCGAGGTCGCGGATGCGTGTCACCCTTCCTTGTTGGTCGGACTTGACTACTATGTTGCCGAATTGTTCGGGTGTGGAGAGCCTCCCGAGAGTTTCCACGTTGACCTGGTAAGCCGCGTTCCCGGGGACGGGCGGCTGATTCAGAATGCCCGCGGAGACCTGCAAGTTTTGCGCGCGCAGCGCCGCTAGTACTTCGCTGCCATCGAGATTGTTTGCGGCGACCTTGTCAGGCTCCAACCAGATGCGCATTGCGTATTCGCGCGCACCCTGGAACTGCACGTCTCCCACGCCTTGCAAACGAGCGAGCGCGTCCTTAATGTGCAAGGTCGTGTAATTGGAGAGGTATAGCGTGTCTCGCGAGTTGTCAGGTGAGTAGATGTGAACAGCCAACAGAATACTCGGCGTCGCCTTCCTGACTTGGACCCCCAGCCGTTGTACGTCCTCCGGCAATCGTGGCAACGCATCTTGAACACGGTTCTGAGTTAACATCTGTGAGATGTTCAAGTCCGTGCCGATGCGGAACGTGACTGTGATCGTGAGCTTGCCATCTCCAGTCGATTGGCTGCTCATATAGATCATGTTTTCCACGCCGTTAATCTGCTGCTCAAGCGGAGTCGCCACCGTGCGCGCTACAGTGTCGGCGGACGCTCCGGGATAAGCAGCTGTGATTTGTACCGTGGGTGGAACGATCTCGGGATACTGTGCAACGGGCAGGACCACGAGAGCGCCAAGCCCAAGAAGCGTTACGAACATGCTTAGGACGATCGCAAAACGTGGGTGCTCGATGAAAAAGTGTGCCAGGCGCATGTTCTTTACTTCTTCCTGTCCTGCACGCCCGCAGGAGTGATTGCGCCGTCTTGAGTCGTGACCTTGGCTCCTCGCCCGGCGTAGAGCAGTCCGTCGATGATCACTCGGTCATTGGCCGTGAGCCCCGATCGAATCACTCGCAAACCGCCTTGAAGCTCCCCAACCTCGACCTGTTTCGGTACTACCGATCCATCCTCGGAAACCGTCAGGACGGCATGTTGGGATTGGTCCGGCTTTACGACTGCATCCGGCACTAGGAGCGTTGGCGAAGGAGCCGCGACGACCAGTTGCACACGAGCGAACTCGCCCGGTACTAGCTCAAACTTGCGATTCGCAACCGTTGCGCGAGCGTGGATGGTGCCGCTCGACCGGTCGAGGACGTTGTCGAGGAAATCGAAGGTTCCTTTCCGCGTGTAGCCCTTGTCATCGCCGACCGCAAGCGCGACGTGCTGGATATGCGAACCCTCCATCCGCTCACGGTATTTCGAATAGAGCAGAAAATCGGATTCGCTCATATCAAAGTCGAAATAGATTGGGTCGATTGACACCAAAGTCGCGAGGAGCGTCGTCGGACCGTTTGCAGTACGACTGCCGCCGATCAGATTGCCCACGGATACCAGGTGCTTCCCAATCCGCCCCGTGAATGGCGCGTAGATGCGACAGTGATCAAGGTCAAATCGCGCGTCCCGGATGTGTGCTTTCGCCTCTTCTACCGAAGCCAGCGCTGCGCGCTCATCGCCAGTGCGTTGGTCAACGTTCTCAATCGTTCCAGCATCGCTATCTTGCAGGTTCTTGGCACGCGCAAGTTGTCGTTCAGCCAGTTCGAGATGTGCTGTCGCAACACCGAGTTGGGCTGTCGCCTGAGCCAAGGCGATCTCGTACGGTTGCGGATCGATCGTGAAGAGAAGATCTCCTTTATGAACGATGTCGCCGTCTTTGAAGAATATGCCTGTGAGTGTGCCTCCCACCTGCGCGCGTATCTCGACTTGCGAAACGGCCGAAAATTGGCCGAGGAAGCTCAGACGCGTATCAAGATTTTGTATTAGCGGCTTACTGACCACGACGCGTGGCACGGAAACCGCTGTCGCACTTAGCGGTTTAGCCTGAGCGTGTGGCGCATACTTGAGCCAGGCAGCCACCAGCGCGGTCACTGTAAAAACCGCACCAATCCACACAGCGGCCGGCACACGACGTTTTGAAATTGCTGGCTTCTTCTCTGCCAGCCCCGCTGTCTCTAGTTCTTCTCCCGAAACCATGCTATTTGTTCTCCCATTTGCCGCTTTCGCCTTCTAACCGGACATCGCCGCCCTGGCCGGGGATCTGGCCTTTCTCGGATCGGACCACTCGATACGGTTGCACGTGCGTATGATCGGTTCCGTCGAGATGCCGCTGAGCGTCAAAAAGCGAAACTTAAAAACGAGATCTTCCTCATCGCTCTCCGTCCGATGAACGCGAAAGGAATAAAGGCCTTCTTCGTTCAGAGTGTCGGGTGCGGATATGCCCATGTCCGCGTTGGTTGTGAGGGCCATCGCTGTGCTCTCGGCCTGTCCGCCGAACAGGTACATGTCAGCCACATTGAGACGCGGATCTTCTTTAGCGAGCGCGGTATCGGAGTGATGCGACATTTCAAAGGTCCTCGTTTCGCTTCAGAAATCTTCCACCGTTGGCCGAATGACCATCAGGTTGATCGCTACCTCATCCGGCTGTTCGAGCGTGTAGGCAATGGTTCGCGCAACGGATTCGGCGGGAATGGCGATCTTATGCAGCTCGTCGAGACCTTTCGCGGAAGTTTCATCCGAAGTACCGGCTTTCAAATTTGAGCTGAAGGCTCCGGGCGCAATGGTGGTAACGCGGATGTTTTCGGAATGAAGCTCTACGCGCAGACCTTCTGAAATGGCGTGCACCGCGAATTTTGTGGCCCTGTACAACGTGCCACCGGGGGTAAAAACCCGCAGCCCGACGACTGAGCCGAGATTGATGATGTGCCCGCGCTCTTGACGCCTCATGTGCGGAAGGGCCGCGGCGATTCCATACAAACGCCTTTGATATTTACGTCGATCTGACGATCCCACTCTTCGACTCTCAAGGCAGCCATAGGCGCCATCGACATGACACTGGCGTTGTTCACGAGGGCATCGATGCGTCCAAAGTTTTTTACTGCACCGTCGACTAGCGTTTCCACGTCTGGACGTCTGGTCACGTCGGTGGCGAAACCCAACGCCGTGCCGCCTGCGCTCCCGGTTCATGCGATCCTGGCATGGAGCACCGAGCACAACTCTCGCGCCCTTTTCTGCCAGCAGCCGCGTGGTGCTTTCTCCGAGTCCGCTGCTCGCTCCCGTAATGACGATAACTTTTCCTTCAACATTGCTTATCGAGTTCATAGTTCCCCCTTCAAAAAATCAGCGCACAGCGATGTTGAAACACACTTCTCTTGTGGCGTCGTTTTGCCGTCACGCCTTTGCCGCAGTACTGGTTTCAGTTTTGGTTAAGCGATGGTCGCCGGCCCTGCTTCGGCTTTGGCACCTAGATAGTGCGGCCACCTGCCAGCAAATAATTGCTGGAGTTTGCCATGTGCCATATAGCCTTTGGACATCGCCTTCGAATCACCGGTCTCGAGAAAGTGACGCGCGAGCTCCGCCGCATGCTGCCACAGTACTTGAGGAATACCCGGCCCCGCGCTCAAGCGGCGAACGCCCAACTCGCCGAGCACGTCCGCCTTCGGCAGGCCCGGCCAAGCCAGGACATTGAGCGGCATTTGAATTTCCTGAGCGATCATGGTGATCTCTTTCGGCTTCACCAGCGCTGGAACGAAGAGACCGTCCGCGCCTGCGCTCCGGTAGCGGGAAGCGCGTTGATAGGTCTCTTCTACTCGCCGCTCCTCCGGTACGAGCTCCTGGAGATAGACATCGGTACGGGCATTGATGAAGAGCTCCACACCGAGTTGGGCGGCACTCTTCCTGATGCTTTCGATCTTGGTGGCGAGCACCTCCGGAGCATCCTTGCCGTCCTCGATGTTGATGCCAACCGGCCCGGCTGCTAGTACGGGCTTGAGCACTTCGCCAACGTTTGCCGGATCCTGGGCGTAACCCGCTTCCACATCCACCGACAAAGGAATCCGAATGACTCGCACGATATTGGCTGTTAGTTCCGCGAGCAAGCGTACGGGCAGTACATTGCCGTCTGGATAGCCGAACGCCCAGCTGACACCAGCGCTCGTGGTCGCGATTGCGGGCGCCCCAAGGTCCTCAAATATTCTTGCGCTGCCGGCGTCCCAGGCATTGGGAAGCCGCAACGGCGTGCTGTTCTGGTGCATTTCACGGAATGCAAGTGCAACGTTTACCATATCTTTCTATCTCCTCCCACGTTTCTTGAACTAAGCCGAAGTCAACGACCCAGCGTCTTTTGTTACTTCGGTGCTGCTGAACTCCTCGCGTGCAATGTGAATCATTGCGCGATAAACAGACTCGTTTTATTTCCTCGATCCGTTGGCCCAGGATCGACACGCATATTTCGGACTCGCAGCAACGAACACGCATAGTACAAAACTCAGCAGGCATCTGCGATACCTGCGCCAGTTCCGGGGGAAGGTCAAGTAGCGAGTCTTCCTTTCTCTCGTCGCTGCTCTCTTAATGTGTCGGGCCTTCGGCATTCGCAACGCAAGCTCGATTCGCTTTAAGAGCCAATCGCCTTGCATCTCCGGCAGTAGGCGGCTCGCAATCAATGGCCTCCAGGACTGCTTCTTCGGCCAGGGCAGCGCTACGTGTAACGAGTCTCACCGCTAAAAATGCCTGGCCGATCACATCGACATAGAGTCCTGGCTCTTTGTTGTCCCAGTATTCGTTCTGAAAGATCACCCCCCGGCTGTCGCCAGCACAGCCGCCGCAGGCTGAACGGCGGCGGGCGTGTACCAGTTCAAGCGGTCGGCATAGATGAGATAGTGGTGCCAGTCGCCCCAACTCGCGTGCGGCGACCCGTGCGGCCCCCAGGCGCCCAGCCGGTCGCCTACCGCGGACAGGAACGCAGTCGCGAGACTCAGTCGCAGGGCCCACTCCGTCCGTCGTGCTGCTCCGGCGCGCGTCACTTCCCCTCCACAACCGGACGCCCTGGCGGCGCCACCATGAAGGCGAGGATCTTCGCGGGCATCCCAGGCTGCGCATTCTCGGATGTGGAATGGAGCGCGCCCGTAGGTTCGTAGAACACCTCGCCCCTTCGCAGAACCCGTGGAGTCTCGTGATTGATTGCGAAACGGATTTGCCCCTCGAGCACAAAGCCGATGATGAAGCCTGGATGCCGGTGCTCGGCCGAGCGCCCCCGGGCGGATAACTGACTTCCACCAGTGAGGCTTCCATTCCGGCGAACGGGCCAGAGAGTGCCTGCTTACCGATTTCCCGAACGCGCGCGTCGGCCGGTTGCGCGCACGCCTTGCGCCCCTTCAAAGCGGCAGCCGCCAGAATCATCTTCCACAGAAGCATCCGTCGCGATCTCATGCCCCATGCTACGATTGC
>Ga0213872_10000946_pt1 | contig 20355 bp, 12 predicted proteins | sample VelepicomBERX_R2_FD_160071 | JGI IMG/M metagenome (GOLD analysis project Ga0213872, IMG submission 160071) | Rhizosphere microbial communities from Vellozia epidendroides in rupestrian grasslands, the National Park of Serra do Cipo, Brazil - RX_R2 | ecosystem: Host-associated > Plants > Roots >...
TTCGGCGTACTTCTAGTCATGGCATTGTTGATGAGCAATGGACGGTGCCGACGGATCCCATTAACGATGATACGAAGGTCAGCTTTATCGGTGCCCAGGTACTGCGTTTGGTGCGCTCGTCAGCCGTCGCCAACGAGGCCGAACCCTTTGTCGCCGCGCAGGCCATTCAGTCGCCTCCGCTCAAAGGCATGGAGCGCGTCATTCAGCCCTTTGCCTCGTCCGGTGGATGTATTGCCGAGCAAGCGACCTTTGCTGGCGACTCGAGCTTTTATGGCCGGGTTGCGGAGCGCCTCCAGCACAAGGACAGGGCGGCATCCAGCAGCGATTGGCTTGCCCTGGTACGTGAGGCGAATCCGGACGTGTACTACGCCGAAGCGACATGTGACGACGAGGTTCCGGGCGGTGTGCGCGTATTGGTGGTGGGCAGGCGCACGGATGCGTCGGCCCCGGACGCTTTCCGCCCCTGTCTCGACGGTGCAGCCTTAAAGGGTATTCGCGACTTCCTGGCATCGCGCGTATCGCCTTATGTTTCCACCATCCGCGTGGCGAACTTCAAACAGGTGCCCGTTTGGGTGAACTGCAAGATCGTCGCCACTGACACAAACCCTCAACAACAGCTCAGGACGACGATCAACGAGCAGATTCAACTGTACTTCGCGCCCTGGGTGGGCACCAGTACGTCTACGTTCAAAATGAGCGCCATGAGAGTGGATGACGTATTTGAGATGCTGAAGCGTATCCCAGGCGTCAAGGATGTGACGTCCTGCAAGATCTTTTGCGAAGGTGTCAAAGAAGGGTTGCTTGATGGCGACCGCTTCGAATTCGCCGACAGCATTTTTGTTCCTTATGTTGGCAAAAACGTTACGCAGTTTGACGATCCTTCGGTTCTCGGAGGAGGGGCGCAATGAGCGACGAGGCAACGTACATCGTTGATGAAGCGCTCCCCGAATACGTTGATTTCAACGTACTAAATGCCCGTGCGATCGAATTTCTCAAGCAGAGTGCTGGCGAGGTCTGGACCAATTTCAATCCGGCCGACCCCGGTGTGACGATTCTGGAGCAGCTTGGCTATGCCCTGACCGAACTTGGCTACTGCGCCCAGTTTCCGATAGAGGATGTCTTGACGGGGCCCGATGGCACGATCCAGTTCGACGGGCAGTTCTTTCAAGCGCAAGACATTTTGACGTGTTCGCCTGTGACGGTGGATGACCATCGTCGGCTTGTTCTGGATGCGTTCAAGCAGGTTCATGCCATCTACATTGACTTCGAGCGGGACAAGGGCGGTACGCCGACGACAGGGCTGCTTCGGTCACGGGTTGCGCTTCGCCGAGGATCGAGCCCGGTCACGACCAAAACGGTGCTCAACCAGTTATACGTGTTCCTCAACCAACAGCGCAATCTGGGCGAGATGTTCGCGCCCCCGATCGAACTTAAAGAACGGCAGATCATCATCACGGGTGAATTGGTACTGGCTTCTGGCGCGAACCAGGCAGCCGTCATCGAGGACTTGTGCGCGAAGCTTGATGACTATGCTACGCCGCGGGCTAGCCAGCAAGGTTTTACGGCATGGGTGGGAGCAGATGTTCCTGCCGACCAGATTTTCAACGGACCTACGCTTCAGAATGGCTGGATGCCAGGTTCGGCAGGGCCGCCTCCAAAGCGCTTGCAAATTGTTCGCACGGAAGTCGCACAGATTGTTGCTTCAGTCAGCGGAGTGGCTGAGGCAAGGTCGATTTCGCTTACAGAGGAGGGGAAGGAGACTGGCGAAGAGATCGTTACGGTATCGTCTGACGAAATAGTCAATTTTGCCAGCAAGCTTACAGTACGACACAGCAATGCATCGTCGGCAGCAAGTGCCCAGGCTAGTGCGGTGCTCAGCGTTGCCGCGCTGCAAGCGGGTCACCGGGCGAGGGCGGCGCTAGGTGCGATGGATATCGCACCACCCATACCCGCGGGTCGTTACCGCGACATCGCTTCCTATGTTTCCGTGCAGTGCACCATGCCGGAAACCTACGGCACTGGCCAAGACAGCACGCTCCCTGACGACGGCACCTTTCGCGATGCGAGTACGCGGCAGCTCAAGGGCTACCTGATGATGTTCGATCAGATGCTTGCCAATGAATTCGCCCAACTCGCCCATCTTGGTGATCTCCTATCGTTTGGCCACGGCGAGAGCCACACTGGGCAGCATGAGCGGCAGCGGCCATCTATGCTTGTGTCGCGAAATTTTGTGACTACCTATTTCTGCCGTCCGCTGTATGACGTTCCTGGTGTCATGCCGCTCTTGCGCGGCAACGACATGTTCAATTTCAGCCTTGATCGCGATCAGCCGCCTGCGCTCAGGCAGCAGGAGGCATGGCGGAAATTCCAGGGGTGCGAATTCAATGAATACATCGAGGGCCTGCACCAGGCGCTTGAGTCCGATGAGTCGGCCTGCGCTCGCCGCGATGCGATCCTTTCCCATCTGCTCGCGCGCCATGGCGTCGACCCCGTTATATTCGACATGATTGTGGATGCGAACCAATGGTATGGCTCGCGCGACAAGACGCGCATTCTTGCGAAAAGTGTGTGGTTGCAGAATTTCCAATTCTTATCGTATTACCGGAATCGCGCGTGTGATGTCGTGACGGGTTTCCGGCACGAAGCAAGTAAATGGAAAGATCAGACAACTCAGCAATTGTGGGAAGAGGTCTTTCCACATCGCGCAGGAGAGCTTGATAAAAATGCATATTTCAAACTTAATAAATTGACTCCTGCTGCACTTCAGAAGTGCAGTACTTATGAATTAATTCTTGAATTGATGCTTGGACTTACCAAGCGATACCGCGCAGTAGTGGCTCAGCTGACGCTCTTGATTGAGGAGCATGGTTTCAAAAGCTGGCTCCTGCGGGCCAACCCCGAATCGGATTCATTCGTCCATCCGAATGGGGAGATTCAAGTCAAGCGAAAGGAGCGCGTGGATGAGGTTTCTGTCGGAGGGCAACTACTTATTACAGTGCTGCGCCAGCCCGATGTTTCCGATTCGTTGGATGACTACCGCAATCATATTGATCAGCTGGAATGGTTAGCACGGCGGCGTACGGGTTGTTTGCTAATCGAACATGTGCCGCTCGGTTTTCCGGAGTTTGCTGCCTCCGCTGCCTCGGGTAAAGAGCCAGACTTATGGTATTCGGCGGTTACGCTGATTATTCCTGGCTACATCAATGCCTTCTCAAGCGATCAATTTCACCATTGTCTCGAATCGCTTAAGAAACAATACTGGCCTGTGCATTTGGTGCAAAAACTGAAATTTGTCCGTTTTGATAAGCTAGATCAGGTTATCTCTGCATATGCAGTATGGTGTAAGCAGTACGCAAGATATTTTCGTTCACAATTTGAGAACGATGTCCACCCGGTGGAAGAGGAAAGCACACTACCGGGCGAAGCGTTGAGCGTTGCCGCTCGCCAGCTGCGCGAGCTGATTGAGCTGATCGAGCCATTGCCGGTACCGGAGGAACGGCCATGAGCGCGCACGTGGTCTCCCGCTGCACATGGGAACATACGCTTTCGCTGAGCGATGGCGCGGTAGACGTGCAGAACCTGCTCAGCCGCTGGAGCCGGGATTCCCTACCTGCGGTCGTCGGCCAATGCCTGGATGCTATCTGCCCGTCCAGTTTGCGCTGGCGCGTCGATCGGATCGAGTTGGATTTGGGCAGTATCGATCAGGATGAGTTGCTGATCGAATTGCCACGGCGTATTGCCAAGGCGCTGCGGGCGGAGCTATCTGAACGCTGGCAGACTCGGGAGCCCGATTCGATGCCAGGTGAGCGGCCTGCCGATCCTGCCGTCCGCGATGAGGAGCTTGTCGCCGAATTCCTAGTGACCGGCATGATGCCATGGTGGCATACGTCGAGCGCCAGGGCGACCGATGTCTGGGACCGGTTCCGCCGTCTTTCGCGGGTGCGCGCTACTGTCTTGTTGCGTGAGCTGGGTGGATTGACGCAGGTGCGGCGACGGTTCGTCAGTCAGTTTGGGGAATCGCGCACGCGCGACGCTGTCTCCCTGCTCGAACCTTCGTACAGCACATTGATCTGCGAATGGGTGGACCAATGGCTGATGGCGCATCGAAGTGGTGAATTTCCGACGGGCCGGCATGAGGACTTCCGCCGCGAGACGTGGCATCTGTTGCTGACACATTTGCTGTTGGAGCGCCGCAGCCTGTTCAGCCTGCAGCGCCTTGCGAGGGATATCTGCGCAGGGCTTGCAGAACGGTACAACGTGGCGTTCAGCGTGCTTCTATTACGCATGTCGGAAGCGGCATCGACACGTTCACCCGCCGTGTTCCTGGCGACTTTGCGCGCGACGCAAGCAGGTTCGGTTGGAGCCTTGGGTCCTGGTGAGCACACGTGGGAAGGCGGGGCCAGGTACTGGGGCGAACTGCGCCGCGTGATCGAGGCAGGTGAGGGGTGGCTAGATGACGGAGAGGGCCGGCACTCGCTGCACGAAGTGATGCAGCTGCTCAAGGCACAATCGCCGACGAGACTTTCTGCACTGTTGCGCGATGCGATAGGTGACGCGGTCGTGCGCCGTGCGCTCATCCAGCATCTAGGCGATGAGGGGTGGCGGACGCTCGTTGAAGTACTCGCGCCGAACGACGATGGCTTCGTCAGGCGCTTGACCCACGGTGCGGAAAGGGCGGGGTTGCCGACCCACTGGCGCGCGGAGATGATCAGGGACGCTGCTCTAAGCTATCTGGCCTCACGCCGTGACGGCAATTTCCGGCGTGACCGTTTTGTCCACCATATGGCGGCGCAACTGGGTCGAACGGCTGGTACGCCCTATGCACAGGCGATCGATTTACTGCGCTATGGCGCGACGCATGAATTGCCGGCCGCTGATCGCGGCGCATTGATCGAAATTGCCCAGCGGCTGCGCACGCGCCACCTGACGCGCCAATCGATGGAAGCCAGCTGGCATACATCAACACGCGCGGCGCTCCTTGCCAGGTATCTGGCTATGGATGGCAATGAAGACGACGGCCGGCGCAGAACGGTGCTGTTGCGCAGTTTGCTGGACCAACCGCTGTCTACGCTGGGGATGGGCGTACCTGGCACCTCGAATGCTGTGCGTTGGCCTGGTGACGCGTCGGTTGCGAGAAGGCTTGCCCTGTTGGCGGCGCCCACCCAACTACCCCAGTTGTTGCACTGGCTGGCGCCCGACGATGCTGATCTATGCGTGCAATTACATGAGGTGTTGCACGCCTCGGCACAGGCCGGCTGCTTGCCGTCCCTAGGGGCCGACGGGGCATTGGGCGTGAGTGCCGCCATTGTCGGCGCCTTACCTGCGCTGAGGCGCATGAACGATGGGGCGGACGAGGCGTTCGATGCGATGGGCTTCTGGTCCCGCGTCAGGGCAGGTGTCGTCGGTGCCGATGAGCGGCTAGCCGCTTCATTTGCGGATGACTGCGCCGCAATTGTCAAACAGCTTGAATCTCGCGATACCGATTTGCTGGTGCGCTGTTTGTCCCAATGCCAAGAGGCGTCGATAACGGCGACCGCGGACGACGGCTGGCGCGCAATGTCGTTCGATGCGCTGTGCGATTGCCTGTCCTTCGGGCTTGGTCGTTACCCTGCCGACGTCGTTCTGGCAATGGCTGGGCGGTTCTGGCACATGCTTGCCGGCGACGATGGGGAGACGTGCCGGAGACGGCTGCGGCGGCGAGCGGACCGCCGCGTGCTCGTGCGGCGCCTTGCCGCGAATTTGCCCTGCTCTGTGCTCGATTCAATCGATAGCGTGCCATGGCTGTCGATGGCGGGGAGTGCCGATGCCTGGATCCAGCGCTGGCTGGATGTCCTGTCGGTCGCCGATGGTGGGCACGGCTCAAGCGCCGCTCAGCGCAGCGTGGTTGTTGAGATCATGTGGCAGATGGCGCTCGGTGTCGACGTGCATTCGGGAAACGTGCGCAACGGACCCTATGGCTACGGCTTGGAAGTATGCAGGCGATTGTCGATTTCCCTTGCTGCCTGTGCCGATGCAATGCTTGATTCGGCCTCAAGGGATAACACGGCAGCATGGACAGCCTTGGCAGCCGATCTGTCGGCGCTGGCCACGATGGGTTCGGAGGAGGGGCGTAGATCAAAGTACACCAAGCCGACCCGTCGGGATGCCGTCAAGCAGGATATGTATGGCCGCTACCTAGCGCACGAGGACATCGAACACATCCTGTTGCACCTCCTGCGCACGGGGCGCATGCCGGACGGATGGGGCGGCGAGCCATGGAGCCTGGCGCGGTTGCTGTACGATCTGGCGCTGTTCCGGCCGGCATGGCGGCAGATGCTTGCACCGTGCATCGATCATTCGGGAGCATGGTTCCGGCTGCTGGCCGCTATGCCGGTTACCGTTCTCGTGGCTGCCGCAGTGCGTTCCGGCACGCTCGGGCAACTCGATGCGACCCTTGTGGAACGTTGGCATGCCGGCCTGCGGCAAGCCGCCTGGACGAACACTGAACGCGCGATCCTGGCCGGGCTGCTGCATGAAACGCTCATGCGGGCGTGGCTGGCAGACAGCGCAGGGAAGATGACAGTCCCGGCATTGGCCGAGGCATTCCTGTGGGCGCTGCATGATGCGCAGGTGGCGCTGCTGAAGCGCTTCCTGCAAGCGCTGGCTGAGGCGACGATGCCCTTGCCACCGGCTCTGCGTGAGCACTTGCTCGCGGCTGCCCAGCGCGTGGGCGGCTCGGGGGGCGCCGCGACGCCGAAGCCGGGCAAGCCTGACTTGGCGCAGCGCGCCCAGCGGCTTCTTGACCGGTTCAATAGCCGATCCACCGCGCCTGTCCTCGTCCACAATGCCGGGCTCGTTCTATTGCAGGCCTATCTGGCTGCGCTGTTCGAGCGCCTGGGCCTCGTCACGGATGGGAACTTCGCGTCGGATCAAGCGCGACAGGTGGCGGTGAACTGCCTGCAGTTCCTGGCCACTGGCAGCGAACAGGCGCCCGAGCACTACTTGCTGCTGAACAAGCTGCTCTGTGGGTGGCCTCTTGCCGAGCCCTTGGACGATGCGCCCTTGCTATCGCCCGATGATCAGGAGACGTGCGAGGGCATGCTTGTCGCCGTCATTGGGCACTGGGATGGCATCGAGGGCACGTCGATCGATGGCCTGCGTGGCAACTGGCTGGTCCGCAACGGCACGCTCAGCGAAGCGCCGGACCGCTGGCACCTTATCGTCGAACGGCAGTCCTGGGACATCCTGCTGTCGAGATTTCCATTGTCCTACTCAGTAATCAAATTGCCTTGGATGGAAAAGCCGGTCTATGTGACATGGCCGATTTAACGAAGCAAATGAGCACGGCCATCCACGGCCTACTCAACCCTCAACTTGTGATGGAAGGGGAAGTGAAATGAGTATTTACAGTGATGAACTCAGGCAGACCGTGGTTGATACGCTTTCGGCGCTGAGTGATCAGAAGGCGAAGCTGGATGCTCAGGAAAAAGGCGCTCGATTGAATTGCTATTATGCGATTGGCGCAAGGCTGTTGGCTGAGCAAAATCTAGCAGGTACAACGGAGATTCTTGAAAACCGTAAAGCGGCCTCCAAGAAGGCGACTTGCTGTGATGACGGTGCCATCAATTTGCTGGCGACGGTTTCGCAGACGGGTGACGATGTGACCACCAGCACATCCAATATGGCAACCGTCGCGGCCAATACGCAGATCGCTGCCAATGCGATCATGAAGGTCGCGGCCGACGTCGGTGCCGCACTCAATGCGGCAAAAGCGGAGCTGGATGGGACGCCGATATTTCACCAAATCAAGGACGTCAATGAAATTATCAACGCGATCGCAAACGAGGCGTGTGCCATTTCCTTGCGTGCGATGAATGCAACAAGCGATGCTGCGGAAATCATTTCCCAGGCAACGACGGCCCAGGCGGCACTGGTCAAGACCCAGGTGGATAATGTCCTGGCGGCCGTTGCAGCGGATTACAGCCAGATTGCAAAATTGCAGGCCTCGGAATTGCAAGATACTGCAGATGACGGTCGCCTGGAAAATAAGGCGTTGGGCGTGTTTGGCGATGCGCTGAAGCATAAAGGAGCAATTGACGTGGCATGGCACGCATGCGTCAAGGATGTCAATCTTGATCTGCTCATAGTGGCGTATTCCGGGAGTTCAATTTCGGTAAAGTTCAAGAGTTTGCCTGATCCGTATCCCGGTTTTAAGCAAAAGGCGCCGATTTCTGTGCGGAGCGATGCCTTCAAATATTATTTAACACTGGTGTCTGCCGATAAACTCGCCATGCTAACGGCGGATAAGGCTTGTCAGTTATTTGGAATGTGGGACGGCAAGTCGTCGCAATTCATTCCGGCTGAGCCGTCGGCAAAGCAGTCCTTGATCAATATAGATGAAAAAAGCTTGGATGTGTTTGGTAATAGGCTGAAGCAAGGGGGCGGATATGCTGTATGTGTTTATATACAGGTTAATTGGTCCGATGCGAGAAGGTTTGGCGAAAACCCGATCGCTAACATGCTAACGGCGCCGAGCGAGATTTTTAATCTCGTTACGCAGTTTCCTGAGGTAAAAGGGTCTGTAACGCGTCAGCCTGATCAGTCGGTGATTGTTGATTTTGATTCTTCTCAATTTCCAGGAAATCCAGAAACATCTGGAAAAATTGAGTTCAGAGGTATTTTGGTGGGCGATGATGTTAATGCCGTTCAGACAGTTTGCGGTGATGGAAAGACGGATAAGTTATTCGATATGACGATCGCGCTGCAGGTACCGTCGACCAATTATAAGGCAGCGCATGGTAAGGGGAGGATACAGTTCATATTTGACAAGAGCTCTGTTGACTGCTTGGGCGGTGTTGTTCTGCCCAAAACGCCATATAGAGTCTACGTGCTTGCAGTGCCGGATAGTGATATCGCAAATGTGTGGTCGAGCAGTTTAACGGAACTGGCGAAGCCATTTGAGTTTCCGGGTGACTCTGACGGAATCGAACCAAGTGAAGAGCACGCGATTCCATCGAGGCCTGCGCCGACGGGGGGGAAAGGTGCCGCTCCGGTGGAGCCGAAATAGGCCGATGCTTGAAACGTTGAAGCGCATGATTGCTCATCACCAATTTGGAGGTACTCAAAATGTCGACCGATATGAAGCTGAAGCGTGATATTAGCGACTTGGCATTGGCTAAGTTCAATGAACTGACTGCCAGCATCCAGGTTGCCAATCTTGCCGTCGCTGAAAAGCAGGCTATTGCAACGGCGCTGGCGGCGAAATCCACCCAAGTTATGGGTTATCTCGGCCAGGCGCAAACCACCATGGAGACCGCGCGTGCGAACCGGACATTGGTTTTGCAGGCGCAGTCGAGCACGGATGGTTTGGATAGATATCTGCAACAGGCCAAGACGAAGACGGACAGTACTACGCGTGCGGCTGCCGAGCTGGCATCCGCTTTGAGCAACTTGGTGCAACAGCTCGTTTTTGCCTGCGATATCGTGTGTGGTGTCAGCGCGAACGTGAATGTCATAAAGACGGACAAGCCGATCACGCCCAACGAACTCGTTTTACATACCGGGAATGCGGCTACCGACGCCAACGATGCTATTGCCAAGACCTTGTTGGCCTTGCAAGGCAGCTTTACGGCCGCGGCGACGCTCGAAGAGGCAAGAAAATCGGTAGGCTTGGGCGCAGGTCAATCCGCGAGTTTGAAACAGTGCGTTGGTGATCTGTCGACGCAACTCGTGGACACATATGACGCTTCGGAAAAGCGCTACAAAGCACTCTCGGCGGCCAGCGAAAACATCGCAACGCAATTGCAGATTGCACAATCCGAGCTTGCTGCCGCGCAGACCAATTTGGATTCCCTGAAAGCAGGCCTCGCGGCTGCCAATGCGGCTGCCTATGCGAAGTGAACATGGCTTCTCTCCCTAGTGGGGAGAAGCCGGCTGTCTACTTTTCGAAAGGCTGAACATGCAGGCATTTCGTGAGTCTTGCTATCGCTGCAATGGTTGGTTGCCGGCGACGGACCCTTGTTCACCCTTGGTGCCGGGCGATGTGTTCGTCATCAAGGGTGGTGCGGTGTTGCCGCTCTTGAATATCTACGACATCCGGCTGCTGGAGCGCCTGGATGTGAGCGACCCCAGGACCTTGGTCGGTGGCGGCTGGGCACTAAATCGGGGCCTGGCGCCGGTCTTGACGGAGACGATGATGGAAACGGATGAGCAGGGGGAGTCCGTCCGCGCTGTCCTGCGCCGACTCAGGTTTGGTGCGCCGGGTGATTTCGTTTTCCGTGCCGGCGAGATCTCCGCGCGATATGTGCTCAATTGGCCGGATATCCAGCGTGATTTGATCCTCAAGCTGACGCAGCTTCACTACACGTTTCGCGATGTCTGTGTCGTGACGGCGGTGGCGAAGGCCTACAACTGGATGCTGGCAATCGCGGGAGGCTCGGGGGCGGTACTGACCTCGCGTGCGGTGGAGTCCGACGGTGGGTGGTTCGATGACGTGCTGCACGAATCCGCATGCCGCGTGCTGGAGGACGGCATGGCGTATCTGGCGATCGAACGTGACGTCAAGCGGCCTGCCCATTTTTTTCAAGCGCAGCGATTGCGGCTGAGCGATGCGGTGGAATCGCGCCTGCTGAGGCAGGTGCTCGAGCAGGGCCAGCAGTACGGTGACCATATGCGCTCGAATTGGCTGCAGGTGGATCGGACGAGTCTGATGCGCGGGAGTGATCTGAATCTGAACACCGCCATGGATACGTTTACGTGGCGTCCGGTGATGCCGGAGGACTTTGCCGATACAGGGGGCTGAGCATGGATGGTCGCGGCCTCCATGATGAGGCGGGGAACCTTGCGGCGTTGATGGCCGAGCTGGATTGGCTGGATGCAGTCGTCGCGCAGAGTATTGCGAGCTATCTCAAGCATGCGGGGCATGAGCGGCATTGGGAGAGTATCCCCATGCCTAGGCATGATCCCGGTACGAGTATCTATGGCCGGCAGATCGAGCATTGGCGGCTGGACCGCTTCGAGCGGCTTGCGCTCGTTCTCGCGATGGCGCCCCATTTACGGCCTGAGAGCCTGGACGTCCTATTTGGTATCAACGCTGCCACGCAGCGGGGATTCACCGAGTTTGGAGGACAGACGGATGGCAGCTTCAGCGGGTTTCTGCCGACAGGACAGACCTTGATGTTCCTGATCGCGGGGAGCCGGCCGCAATGGCGGGCGTCCGTATTCCACATTCTGTCGTCCCAGCACCGATTTGGCGCCGAACAGGTGTTTCAATACGCCAGCGTGCAGGACTGCGTGCCGGGTTTGGCCAAGGTATTGATGCTGTCGGACCAGTGGCTTCACTACTTCATCAACGGCGAAAAGGTGCGCCCGGAATTGGAGCGAGGCTTTCCTGCCATGCCGATTGCCACGCCGCTCGCGTGGCATGACTTGGTGCTTGGGCATGCCGTCATGTCGCAGGTTGCGGAGATTCGTGCTTGGTTGACGCACGGCCACGCTTTGATGCATGGATGGGGGCTTGCGAACAAGGTTACGCCCGGGTATCGCGCTGTGTTCTACGGCCCGCCCGGCACCGGCAAGACGCTGACCGCGGCGCTGCTGGGCAAGGTGACTGACCGGGAGGTGTACCGCGTCGATCTATCGATGGTCGTCTCCAAATATATCGGCGAGACGGAGAAGAACCTTGGACGTGTATTCGATGTGGCGAGTTACAAGGACTGGATACTTTTTTTCGATGAGGCGGATGCACTGTTTGGCAAGCGCACGCAGGCTGTGAGCGCCAATGATCGCCATGCGAACCAGCAAACGGGGTATCTGCTGCAAAGGATCGAGGAGTTTCCTGGAACGGTGATCCTGGCCACCAATCTGCGCGCCAATATGGATGAGGCGTTTACACGGCGGTTCCAGAGCATGGTGCATTTCACCATTCCGGAAGCGCCGCAGCGATTGGCGCTTTGGCGGAATGCATTCGATGGAGTCTGCGAGTTGGCGCCTGATGTGTCCCTGGAGCGCTTGGCGGAAGAGCATGAGTTGGCTGGTGGCGCCATTGTCAATGTCTTGCGCTACTGCACGCTGACGGCGATCAGCCAAGGGCGACGGCACGTCTGCCGGGATGACATCCTGACCGGCATACGCAGGGAGTTTCGCAAAGATGGTCGCTCGGTGAAGATGGACTGACGGAGCTGCAGATGCGCGAACCGGTCTACCAGGCAAAGAAGCGTACGTCAAAAGCAGGCTCCGCTGCCGCGGCAACGCGCAAACCCAGTGTGGTACTGGCAGACCATCGACGGTCGGTACAGGGAAGCGGCGGCGGCGATCCTGTACAGCACGTAGCGGCATCGGAGGCTTCCCTTGAGGCAGAGCTGTCGCGGCAGCATCCAACAGGACATGGGGCACCCAATGCGTTGCCAGCGCCTTTGCAAGCTGGCGTTGAAGCGTTGTCCGGGCACGATATGAGCGATGTACGTGTGCACCGCAACTCTTCGTTGCCTGCGCAGTACCAAGCTCTGGCGTTTGCCCAAGGGCGCGATATTCATCTGGGCCCAGGCCAGGAACAACATCTGCCGCACGAGGCCTGGCATGTCGTACAGCAGGCCCAAGGGCGTGTCCGGCCCACGCGACAGATGTTCGATGCCATGCCGGTGAATGATGATGCGGGTCTTGAGCACGAGGCCGACCAGATGGGTGCACGTGCTTCCAGCCTTGGTATACCGGCGCGCACAGGTTTCACGCTTAGTGCGCCGGGACCCGCAGTGGCGTCGTCGCCCATGCAGGCACAATGGATCGACCATGCGCTTGGCACGATGCAATTTGAGGGTGTCTCGGTCGACGTATTGAACCAGGGTGGACACTTCGTTTGGGGATACATGAAGGCTACGCTGCGGCAAAGCGCGGTAATGCCTTCCGTGGCGGCGACAATCGAGGAGGCTTGCTTATATCTGCTGCAGCCGACGCAGGTGATTGCGACGATCGAGTCCCTTACTGGGTTCCTCAATCCGTATCTCAAGATATTGCAGACAATCAGGACGGTCGTCTCTCTTATTCCTCAGGCGATCCGTACCCTGTTGCTGTATGGCGTTGGATGGGCCATCCACCGATTTGGCGAGGCTTACGTGCCGGGTGCAATCAGCGAAAGCCAGATTGCTGGGTTGTTGAATGCCGGTGCAGATTTCCCCGCAAAGCTGGGCAATATCATCGACTTTCTCCATAAGCTCTGTACCAATCCGACCAAGGCTCTGTACCAAGGTTTGTGGCAGGTGGCCAAGGCTGCGGGTTGGACTGCTGCTGGTTCGCTCACGGATTGGTGGTATGGATCGAGTGGTGCGAGTGGTCAGAAGCCGGCCGTTGGCACCAGTGCGCAGCACGACAACGGTCATGCGGCGAAGCGCTCTCAGCAAAAGATGATTGAGGCGAATCTGGGTTGGTTCTGGTTTGAGGCATCGGAGCCCAAGATCACGCAGTGGGATGACAAGGAGAGCAAGAACAAGCGCGGCGGGCTTGCGTTGGATGTGCATGTGGGCGCAAAGCTGTTCAACCATGCCTTGGAGGCAAAGAAGGCGGAGCTGCGTGTGCCGTTCAAGGGGGAGTGGAAAGCACGGATTGAAGGGGTGGAGCTCCTGTCATCCACGATTGGGCTTGGTCCTTTCCTCAGTCTCGGCTCCGTCAGAGTGAGCAACCTGGTGATCAGTGAGAAGGGCCTCGATGGCGCCGAACTGGAAATCATGGCCCTCAAGATTGCAGGCGACCTGATCGATGTAAAGCAGCTCTCGGCAAGATACGCGGCGGCTTCAAAAGAGCTTGCCTTTGATGGGGCGGCGGCTATCAATCTCTACGGTGTAAAGCTCGCCAGTCAATTTGGGCTCGCCTTGAATGGGCACGGCGGTATTGAGTCGGGTAGCGTGGGTGTTATCGCAAAAGGTACGCAGATCAAGCTGTTCAAGGACCGGCTGTTGATCACCAATCCCGCGTTCGAGGGAAGCGTCATCAAGAATGCATCGCCGGAGGTCCGCTTGGGGGCGGATGCCGCTTTGCACTTGGGTGCGCTGAAGGTGGACGGGCAGCGCATCGGCCTCAGGTTTGCCAAGGACAAAAGGTTGGTGGGCGAGCTTCCCGAGCTCACGCTGCGCGCCGATATCGATGAGCGGAGCTATGCGACACTGGTCGTGATCGGTGGACATGTTTCCGCCGATGGGTTTGTGGCTTCCTCGGTGGCCCTTACGTACTCATACGGTGACAAATCGTCGGACGAGCAAGGGAAGCAGGCTGGAAAGCCGCCTGAGAAGTTGGACAAGACCACGCTGAGCGACTTGATTCCTGGCTTCAATATGGATTGGTTGCGCGCAGCTGGCCTGGAGACGCTGGTAATCGAGGCCAGCGCCCGCGACGTCGAGCTTGGCGAGAAGGGCTTTGAACTAACCAAGCTTGACAAGAAGCCCGATGAGAAGGGGGCGAATGGTGTTATCAAGTCCGGCGAAAAGCGTGCGGACAAGAATCGGACTTCCGTTCACCTGAAGAAACTCAGCGCGAATGTCTTCGGTTTGCATGCGGGTTTCGACTATGAGAAGGGAGAGGGTACGCTCGGGGGAAAATATGCTTTCAAGTCCAATATCCCTGGCTTTGGCTTTTACGTCCCCGTTCTTCCCGGCGTTAGCGCAGGCGTTAGCCTGGCGGCCTCATTCCAGCTTGACGCCAGCGCGCAGGCGACGATGACGCGTATCGCGAAGCTCGAGCAGTATCCCAATGACGTACCCTGGGCGCTTGGTGGGAAGGCCGGGCTTACGGCCGAAGGGGAGGTCAAACTCAGCGCCGGCCTTGGCGTGGGTGTGCCGATGCTGGCCAGCGTGCACGGCGATTTGTATGCAAGCGTGAAGGCGAAACTTGCTGCCGTCGCCGACGCGGGCGGGATGCATGGCATTGTACTGATCAACAGCAACAGTTACGCGATGAAGCTGGCGCAGACGCCAGGGAACACTCCACACATCGATTACAACCTCTCGGCCGGTATTTCCGCCAACATAGGCGCTGAAATTCGCGGGAAGTTTCTGTTTGTGTTTGAACGGCGCTGGTGGCATTGCGAGATCGGAAAGTGGGATCTCGGCACCTATCGCCTCAAAGGCAAGATATTTGCCGAAGAGGGCGGGCACTACCGCATTCAATCGGAACAGTCAGGATTCGATAAGCAGCCCGAGCCTCCTCAAGTCGAACACAAGGAGCCCAAGGTTGCCGACATGGTAACCGCGCTGGAGTCGAGTAAGTCCAAGATTGAGGACCCGTTGGCACTCTGGCGAATGGTGCATGACACGGTTGATCCGACCTCCGAGCTTCATCCCGACACGCGCCGCGACTTGTTCTCGCGGATCAAGCAGTTGAACGCGAGCGGCAAGGATGTCGATGAGTTCGCCCACAATGTGAATGAGCACGTTCAAGGACGTACGCGGGGCCTGTCTATCTCATTCCTGATGACGCATAGCGAGTGGGTGAGGTACTCAACCACACACGGCATTGTCGGCGAATCGGCGCGCAAGGCGATTCAACCGATCGACAAACTGGTCGAGGAATACCATCGGGCGGCGCAAGGCCAGCAAGTGGGTGTTCTCGATCGGCTGATCGAAGTTGCGGGGAACTACATGTACGAGCGTTCTAAGAGTCGATACCCAATGGTTGCCAAGCTTATCAATGATGCGAAGCGTGAAAAGGCCCGAATTTCCCAGCCCGCGGGAAGATAACTGTGCGATGCAGGCTTGATCCGCCAAACCATTGTAGGTAGCTCGTCAAGTGAAGGAATAAAGCGGGGGAAGCCGACGATCCATTCAACACTGTTGCTGGTGCGGCAGGATATCCGGAGGAGTCACGTATGAATCTGAAGATTACGCGCTTGCAAGATAAATCGAGCAATACTGGCACATTTGGGTACATGGCTATCGACGGCGCAGACTTTTGCTGTACCTGCGAGCAACCATGGGACGATAACAAGCCCGATGTCTCCTGCATACCGCCAGGGGACTACGATTTGCAACCCTATGACTCACCCAAGCACGGACCCACCGTGGTTTTCCATAATCCTGCGCTGGGCATCTACGGCACGCCTGAGCAGATTCCAGCGGGCGCGACCGGGCGCAGCCTGTGCGAAATCCATATCGGAAACTACCCGTCGGATGTTGAAGGATGTGTGGCGGTGGGGCGCGAGATCATTGATGGCTCGGAAAAGGGGCGGATGGTGACGCACAGCGCGGAGACGTTTGCTTCGTTGAGGCAGAAATGGGGCGACAGAAAGAGGATGACGGCCACCATTGCCTGGGATACGCCAGCGTAGGGGGGTTCTTCCAGTCACAGGCGTGAGACGGGAACAATCAAGGTCTCCGGATGAGTACCCGGCGCCCGGTACGCTGTATCAAGAAGAAATGGACAGGAGGAGCCCTATGATTGAATCCAGCAATCTTGAGCGCAATGGTGCGCTGTCGAATTGGCTTCAAATTGTTATCTCCTTCTTCTTTGTCCTTTGCTACGAGGCTGCACTGCCTTTGCTGGCGGGACTGGTCGCAGGGCTCCTGCTGTTTGCTATTCCACAAGCTCAAGAGGTACTTGCTGGACTCCTAGGGCCTGCCGCTCGCTCCTATGCCAAGGTGAGCTATCAAACCGCACATCAGCGATTTGTCATGCCGATCGGGATATTCTTCTTTTCGACACTCGTGTTGTCTGGAACGAATTGGTATACCGCGCGATTACTTGTGACTGTTGGTGCTGAAGTACGACGGCCGGCAGGCCTAGCCGGCAGTCACGTCGATGAATACATGAGGGCTTGGCGAACCTGGGTCCCGAGATTTATTGGCTGCATGAGCTGCAGCTTTGCCATCGCGGCATTCCTCAGTGCACAGCGCATAAATCCAGACCAAGTGCTGCAAAGCGACATCCTGGCCTTGGCTGCTTGCGTATTGCCGTTGGCTTACTTTGTGCTGCGCAGACGCCTGCGTTTGCCTGCCCCTTGGGATGCGCTGGCCTGGTTCACCGTATTGGCGATTGTCTCCTTGCTTGTCATGACAATTGGCATCGACATTTACGTGAACTGGGTAAATTGGTTGATGTGGGCCGCCCCAGCGCTACCCACCGTGCTGCTGGCAGCGTTGACAGCGCGCCGCTCGTGGCTTGAGAAGATCTCGCGTAAGAACATCACCGACCCAGCTGATTCAATCCCTTTTTCGGCAACAGCGTGGAAGCTCGCAGCGATCGCCGCCAGCTGCACCATTGTGCTCATAAGCCTTGCCATGTTCGTCGGCCTGGCAAGAGAAGCTGGCTCTGCGTCGATAGTTCTATTGTTTCTCGCAAGCATCACCGGACTGTTGGCGGCGGCGCTCCTCTACATTCGTCATCTATCTTGCGGTACTCCAGGAACGGCTTGGTTCGTTGTTGCGGTTATCGTCTTGATAGCGTTCGTTGCGGGCGAGCCGCTAGGTGACGAGGCACCACCACCGACCCACGCGGTGACCGAAAAGGCATCCGAGCCGGAACGGTCAAATGCCAGACGCGACATTGTCGTGAACGCGTACGGAGGGGGCCTTCGTGCAGCCGTCTTCACGGCAATCGTCCTGGCAAACCTGGATGACCGAAGCTGTGGGGAGTTTGGTGATCGGCTCCATAGCGTGAGTAGCGTTTCAGGCGGGAGCCTCGGCGTGGGCACCTACCTTATCGCCAGACAGGAGTTCGTGCATGCCAACGGCGGCAAATTCTGTCGTCCATCAAAGGATGGCAGCTATGTTCCGCTGACCAATGTCGTTTCCAATGCGTTGCTGCGCGACCACCTTTCTCCCGCACTCGCAAGATTGCTCACTTTCGATCTGCTGCCAGGCCATAGCGCAACGCGCGGCCAAGCTTTGATGAACAGTTGGCAAGAGGGAGTCGAAGCCGCACTGGCGGAGTCACCCAACACAGCCTATGTCTCTTCGGCAGGCTTCGCGCTACCGCTACAGCAGCTCAATGGTGGACTGTCGCCGGGGCCGCGAGTGTTCTTCAATACGACGAATGTCGACACCGGCAAGAGAGTATGGTTTTCCAATGACGGTACATGGGCGGAAGATGGTTCACAACCACATCAGCTGTCGGCGCCTCTATCGGTCGGTCAAGTGATCCTGCATAGCGCCCGCTTTCCGGTGATTTCACCGGCGGGTGAAATTGACCTGGACAACCAAGAACTTCGATTTGTCGACGGAGGTTACGCTGACAACAGTGGCGCAACCACATTGATAAAACAATTTGAAGGGGACGAACAATCGCTAGGCTGGATTGATTTGAACGGAAATGCGCCCGATACCGGTTGTGCAACTAACGCAGAACCCGATGTCGATGCGAAGATTTGGACCGGGCTCGAGGCTTTGTTAAAGGTCCGTGAATCGCAAGCCGATATTGCCATTGATCACCTCAAGGACGCTCACAAGAATTGGATTTTTGCTGACGCGCGTTTCGATATCAACGCGGCCTACAGCAAGACCTATAACGACGATAAGGTGCGCTGCATGGCTGTTAAACGACTTAGGAGTGCACCGCTGGGCTGGTATATGACATTTGATTCGTACGAGCCGATGCATACGTCCATGTTCGACGTTGTTGCAAAGCTATGCGAAAAACTCAGCTTATCGTGCGTGAGGGGGGGTAAGAATCAACAAATGGAGTAAAGGATATGGGTTTGGTGCGCCTTGTCTATACGCCAATCGGCTCGTACGTCTTTCCGTGACCGTTCGTCTCAGTGTCCAGATTTTCCGCTTGCTCCCAGGTGCTGTCGGAGGCCGCGTAAATGTCTTCGGACCAGATTCCTATGACGTACTGAGGCTTATGGTCGGGGCGATGCCAAACCCATTGCCCTTTGAGATCGCTCGCATCGGGGACACCAAGGCCCTCCAGGATTTCAGTCAGCGACGCGCGGTGGCCGCTTAGCCGTTTGTCTTCAAGCCAGCGCTGAACATCAGGCAGAACTTCATGAAGCATACTTAGCTTTCCTTATCAAACTCGTAAATAGGTTGTTAGGTAGTCCTGCAAACCAAGAGCAATTGTCCGTAGCTCGGCGTCGAGCTGGGTCGCGCCGAACGCCGCCACTAAACCGATCGTTTTTTTGATCGCCGCAGAGGTGGTTGTTTTGGCAGAGTTCAGCGCCTTTGTTGCCGCCGCAATTTGCTTGGACTGTTCGGAGGCACCATCGATCGCCCGCTTGTGCATCGCTTCACACCGCTCGATTTCCTTCTGCGCAGCGTCTGACTCGGAGCCAAGCAGCAGAATCGGCTTGAAGTGACTGCCCGCGAAGTTCAGATTGTCAGCGATGAAGTCAGTGTTAAAGACGCGAACAACGTGAGACGTCGAGCCGAAGTTTGTCTCCGTAACATTGCCAGCATCAGTCGCAATGGTGAACGAACACTGGGGAAGCTCTGGATTGAGCGTCTTCGATTCCAGCATCCCAATGAGCCGTGATAGCGTTGTCTTACCCGAGTAGTTCCATCCATAGATGAGGTTCTTGACGCCGAACTCGGCTGTGTCAGCGGGTTGAGCGTAGTCGGAGAACACGCCAAGCCCCTTGATACGCTGGATACTCTTCAGCATGGCAATCCCTTGAGTCTTGAATCGTGGACCAGCGTCCGCACCGGCTCCGCTGCTCTTCCATGTAGAGTGGGGGTGGTTACGACATGGATAGCATGCGAGTCACCGCGCTGCATCGCCTATTTAGATGAGTGCATACTCAGAAGTCTCTAATCCTTCGGGATAGTCGTCGCAGCCGCGTAAAATGGCGAAATTGGTGCTTGCGGGGCCTAAATACACCTGACACAGCGATGGCAACTTTATGCTTCCCATATGGTTCCACTCTGCACGAAAAGCGGCAACTTTATGGTTCCAGTCGTGAAATTGCGGAGCCATAAAGTTGCCGTTTTGCGAAAAACGAAGCATAAAGTTGCCACGAAATCGGCGTAGATTGCGAGGCCGCGTGATCTTGGAGTGGGTCGCTGGAAGCGTTGCTGGGGATGGATTTGCCGCTCAGGAGCGCCTGCGAGTGAGAGGTCAGGAAGGGCTAATTCTTACGGGGATTGTAAGAATTCGACGAAAACTGGAAGCATATCCCTGCCGCAGCGGCAAGTTTATGGTTCCCGTCACAATCGACGCTAATCGGCGCCAAGCGCTGGCGGAGGCGGTGAGATTCGAACTCACGGATGGGTCACCCCATCGCTGGTTTTCAAGACCAGTGCCTTAAACCACTCGGCCACACCTCCGCGGAAGGACGGTGGATGCTACCGCAAGACGGGTTTTTTGGCTACCGGGGCTGTTTGGAGGCGCTTGGGGCTTGAAACTTTGGCTGGTTGCCGTAATCTCATGCACAGAACCTTCACTCAAGGAGTAAGCACTATG
>Ga0213872_10000947_pt1 | contig 20312 bp, 15 predicted proteins | sample VelepicomBERX_R2_FD_160071 | JGI IMG/M metagenome (GOLD analysis project Ga0213872, IMG submission 160071) | Rhizosphere microbial communities from Vellozia epidendroides in rupestrian grasslands, the National Park of Serra do Cipo, Brazil - RX_R2 | ecosystem: Host-associated > Plants > Roots >...
ATTTCCATGAGTGTCGACGATTACCTGAATGGAAACAACTCCCTGAACCTTGGCGCGGCGAGCTTCGTCCGTGAAGTCAGGATCGACCGCATGAATAACCTGGGGCGCGGAAACGCCACCACCAACGCTCATGATGCCGCCGCCGTATCCGCCACCGCTCCCAGGGCCAATACCCCCGCCACTGCCGGAGCCGATGCCGCCGCCATGGCCCGAGCCAAATCCTGAACCACCGCCGCTCCCCTGCGAAGCCATTGCAATCTGAGGTGATTGCGGCATGCCAACGTTGGGCATACTGCTATCCGCGATTTTTACTTCCTGAGGCATCACCACGGTTGGTTCAACTGCCATCTTGGGCTTATCTACCAGCAGGATTTGTGGCGCTACCGTTTGTGTTTTTGCAATTTTGGGCAGATGTCCCTTGATCGGCTCGACAATCTCATGCGCGCCGCCTCCGCCACCGCCACCCATCACCTGCTGGGCAGGTGCAGTTATAGGGATGAATGGCCTGATGTCGACAGATGTGACAGCGGGTTTCTGTGCAGCTACTGCGGGTTTATGCGGCGATAGCGCCATCCACAGTATCAAAGCGATTATTGCCGAGTGCATCAGAAATGACAGCGCGCTTGACGCCGGACTGTGTCTCACACGCAGTGGATCGTCGACGGGCACGGGTCTCGAAGTAAGTACGAGCGGTGGCTGCTGCTTGCACGAAAACAGGTCTGCCAGATTCGAGAAAAGCGATGACCAGATAGAGGTATCCGCCTCGAGGAGCAGACCGTTCGCATTGCTCGAACCCTGTTCCTCGCGGCTTTTCAGATTCGGATTCGTGAGTACCAGATTGCCCATAGCCCTCTCTCAGGTTATAGAAACCCCGAGCCCTCCCCCTTTTCTTTGCCGGCAGATTGGCGTGCCAGTCGAGACCTGCGCGCCAATTGCCCAGTTACCAAACGCCCTTATCGCTTCCGGTAATCTTTTGGCCAACCACAGCAGCGGTGGCGAGCCATGGCAGCAGACTTAGTCGTGCGGTGCTCTCGAGTTCCCGCCTACGAAATAACTCAGTGAGCTGCGAGCCGTACAGACTTGTGGATTGTGGCACTATTGGAATGCGTAGGAAACCTCGGCTGTAATAAAGCTCTGCGCCGCCAAACTGAGCCGAAGCTAGCACGAAGGACGGTAACTCGAGACCGGATCCTCTATACTTCTCCACATAATCTGAGACTATGGCGAGATAAGTTGCCACACCTTCCCAAATGCCAGCAGCGTGAGCCAAGTCACGAAGTTCGAGATAATCTATATTCCCAGCATCTGCTAGCGCTGCCGAGTCCACTATGTCGCATAAACGGAAGTAGAAGTGCCGATACATTCTTTGCAGGGTGGATATCATCAGCCGATCTGATACAGACGGAACTCGAAATGTCCGCTCGCCTACGACGACAAGCCGGGCCCGGCCCGGTAGGTGTGCCGCAATTCCAACCTGTTCCCCGGTTTGACCAAGGCGCCCAACATGGACCTCAACTGCTTCGGGAAGGCCGGGGACCAGGAAATTCCATTTGCGTGCCAGCCGGTCTCCCCAGCTTCGAGACGCAATTTTTGCCTTGAAGCGGTTCAGCATCAGGGAAATCACTTTTTCCGAGTTGGCATTGGTATATAGGTCCAGGTCGCTACCGAGGTCGGGCCAGTGATCGAGAGACTTGATCACCGTCACGTCATATTTTTCCTCTTCAAACGCAGCGCGAATCTCTTCCAGAAAGCAAAGGGCGTTTGTGATTCGCGCACCCTCAGCCGTGAGGGCCTCGTACGTCCAATCCAGTGGCAGATCAGCGCCTGTCTCGCGCACTCTTCCAAGGAAGGCCCCGAGTCCCCGGACAATGACGTGATTGGTGCTCGCAAGTTCTACAAGATCAGCGAACTGCTGGCGACTGATCTTTGTAAGTCTCTGATCCAATTCGGCTGTCGCAGAGCGGCTACCTACGTGCTCTTCCAATAACAGCTGCGATAGCAGATGCATCACTTCGTTCGGCGGACACGTAGTGTGGGTCTTGAGCATAGGCGCAAAGATCCTCGAAAATTATTGTGGTAGTTGGGGGGGCGAAGGCTCAGACGGAGGCTGAATATCGGTAGTACTCCCCGGCTCCTCTTCAGGAGGCGCTGGACGATTGTCCCGGCGCTTCAGTTCGATCGGGCCTGGCTGACCGTGTCGGGCCTCAGTGTATGTAGCTAGCTCATCGTCGACCTTCTGGTCGTTGTCGCCCGCGACCGAAGAAAGGTGTCTACCCTCGGCCACAGTTTGCGTTGCCAGACCAACACGCGCATTTGCATCATTAGCCGTGCGCGCCTTGTCGTAATAAAACTCCGCTGTCTCAGGGTCGCCATCTCTCTCCGCGACGTAACCGAGGTTATTGAGTGAGAATGCGCTGCGAGGATTGAGCGAATAGGCCGCAACGAAATCTTGGCGAGCGGAGATCCAATCGTTTCGGTTTACAGCCGCGACTCCACGCCATGTGAGCATTGCAGCACGTGCTTCTGAGTTGTCCATCTTTTGCAATTTACTCGTCAACCGACGGAGGCTGTCCTCTGCCATCTCGCTCACTGGCTTTCCCCTCCAAGAGCGGTTCAGCGTCACGACAATCGGCTCCTTTGAGCTCAGATCGGAGGCTTCGCGGTAATACTTCAACGCAACCTCATAATCTCCAATCGCCTCGTTGGCTACCCCCAGATTGTTCAGAGTGAAAACATTGTGTGGATCCAGTGAGAGCGCACGCTCCAGCACAGCATTCGCCTCAAGGCCGCGGTCCTCAGATAACAACTCGATCGCCTGGACATTCATGCGATTTACTCGCATGGGCGAATCTTTCAAGCCTCCAAGCGCGTAGCTGATGGACCTTCCCTGCAGCTGCTTATCGCTGCTCCTGTCCACTTGTGCCTGGCTGCCTTGCTCGGATGCGAGCGCATAAAATTCCTGAGCACGGTCCAACCGTCCTTGCAGCTCAGAGACGTAACCCAAGTTGTTCAATGTAAAGGGATCGGCAGGGTCATATAGGTAAGCCTTATAAAAGAGCGCTTCTGCCTTGTCGTACTGCTTCTTGCATATAGCTCCCACTCCCTCACGATTCAACCGTTGCACGGGAGTGAGTTCGCTTCGCCGTGGAATGGTGATTTTCACGTCGCGTGCCCAACCGGTGACGCATACTGAACCCGCAACGGTGGCTACCAGTAAGGTTGCTCTGAACCGCCTGACGAGCGAAACGCGAAGATCTCCTAAATTGACCCGCAGGGCAGTCATACAATACTGGGCTGTGATGCAAGTATGCTGGAAGAATGTTTTCTCGCGTGGTATGTTCTGCATGCAGAAATTGTTGAGGCTACCCCAAAGCGCGTCTCGACATCTAAATTTGCGCGAGTCAGGATCGCAGAATGGGACCAGTACTTGCTCTATTGATATTTGGCAGTGTGACGATTGGACAGGTCTCCTCCAGTGGTTCGCAACTGGGGCCGCCCGCGAATACCCGCTTATCTGCGGACGCTTCTCGCGCGGTTCCCGCAACGCTATCGGCCCTGCCGCCTGTTCCTCGTGGCAAGAGCACTGTCATAGGCGGGGTAATTCATAATGTGGATCCCATACGGGATCAGCTAACGCTGAACGTTTATGGTGCGAAGCCGATTAAGATACTCTTCGACGAACGTACTCAGGTTTTTCGGGACGGAGCCAGGGTGTCACTTCGCGACCTCCGCTCCAACGATCGTGCTGCTGTTGAGACGGTGCTCGATGGAACAAAGATCTTCGCCCTCAGCGTTCACATGCTGTCGAAAGCCCCTCTAGGTGAATGTCAAGGTCAGATACTTAGCTACAACTCTTCCAATGGCGAACTTAGCGTCAACGATTTGCTATCCAGCAAGGCTATCAATCTGCGTCTTCCAGCCGGAACGGCGATTGTTGTCGCTGGTCAACGCAGTCCTTCCGGCACTACAGGTTCATCGGCCCTGGCCAAGGGCACGCTGATCTCTGTAAAGTTCGAATCAGACACCAAGGGTCAGGGAATTGCCCGCGAGATTCGAGTTCTGGCCACTCCAGGATCGCCATTTGATTTCAGCGGGACCATCACTCATATCGATCTTCATTCAGGAATCCTAGCTGTCATGCCTTCAAATGCTGACGGTAGCTATAAGATCTCGTTTGATCCTGCTCAATTTCCGTTGAGTATGGATCTGCATGAGGGTTCTTCTGTCAGGATAACGGCGGTCTTTGATGGCACTCGCTACGTGGCCAGCAAAATCAATGCCGAATAGGGCAAGGCACAAGGTGAGCCTCCAAATCCAAGGAGTCAATCTTACGGATGCACGGGAAGTAGCAGCATTCGTCCGGCCTCTTTCTGGTGGGCTTCTCTCACGATGTGAGGCGTAATGACAACGACCAACTCTGAGACGTCGTTCTCGGTCTGGCTATTTGTTGTTGACTGAAACCCGGGCAGGTCGCTGAGTCCGGGAATCCCGGTAACCGCCTTCGACTGTTGTTTAGAGAGCGTGCTGACCACGAGCGCGCTCTCGCCGGTCTTCAAGGTGGTGATCGCGGTGTACTGCTGGTTATCGAGCACAGGGATGTTGTTCAGCGAACTGCCAGCAAGGGAGGTGATCTTCAGGTCCAGGTTGAGAGAAACATCACGGTTCTTCTGGATCATCGGCTTCACCTTCAGAGTGAGTCCGAGGTCCTGATACTGCACCTGCGGAATAACCGAACTGCTGCTCGCCAGCGCTGAACCGCCGACTCCAAGACCGGTAAGGGCGCTTGAGACTCCAGCGGAGGACAGACCCGGAATCGCTAGCGTGCTGCCCGCCAGAGCGGAATAGCTCGAGGTGATGATCGGGTAACGCGTGCCGCTGCGTATCGTCGAATCCTCCTGGTCGAGCACGCGCATCGTGACGGAGTCGAGGATCCGGGTGTCCGACGAGTTAAGTGCCAGATTTGCGGTGCCTGGCCCGGAAGTGATGCCAGTGAGCGTCTTGCCGCCTCCAAAAACAGCGAATCCCTGGCTGAGAATCGAGCCGCTTACCGCCCCGGAGCTGACCAGGATGGCAACAATTGCCGCATAGTCGCCCGCCGGAGCCAGCCCGCTGGAGATGATCTGTTGAACCAGGCTCGGATTAGACGAAATGATGCTGTTTAATTGCGAAGGCACGTTGAACAGGGTGACGGTCTGTGGTAGCTGCACGCCGATGTTCTGCATGCGGGTCTTTGCGATGCTGTAAAGGCGCAAATCGAGTTGGATTTCACTGCGCCCTTCGAGCATCTCGGCCAATGTGGAGTTAAGGGCGGTCAGCTTGTCCGCCGGAGCCCGAACCGTCATTGTTCCGTTTCCTGCCGAAACGCTGACCTGCTGGGCCTCAAACACATTTCTTGCGACATTACCCATCTCGGTAGTTTCAGAGGCAGTCAGTCCAGGGAAGTAGACAGTTTCCGTCGCCAATCGCTGGAATTTGGTGCGATTTTCCTTCGTATCCTGGGCGACGAGCACGCGCTTGGGATCAAGCGGTACGAAGAATGTCCTCGTGACCAGTTTGGCCGCCTGCACGGCCTGCTGAAAATCAACATCGTCGAGGTCGAGGCGAACGGTCTGGCTTTTCACCGAACTATCAAAAGTCGGCGTGATTCCGTATGCCGTCAACACTTGGCGCAGCATGTCGTTTGCACTTGTGTGCAGGTGAAAACTGCGGCGTGCCTGTGTCGGAGTGAGTTCGACGGGGGGCCCGGCTTTCACATCCTCGGCTGGCAGCGAATCGGCGTCAGGTGTCGCGCCCAAAATTTCGTCCATATGCTGGACGACCATAGGATTCTTTGGATCCAGCAGAAAAGCCTGGCGGAGATCCGCCTCCGCTTCATCCGCCTTTCCAGTCAACCTTGCCTTCTCGGCGGCTTGGATCAGCGCTGTGACCTTATGTTGCCTCGCGATCTCGCGTGCAACGGAGTATTGCTCGTTTCCGGGAACCAGCGAAACTGCCATGTCGAAGTTTCTTTGAGCAGTCTCGTAATCCTCGTGTTCGAGGGACTTAGCGCCGGCTAGATATGCCTTCTCCGCATCGCGCTGCTCCCGCGCCGTAGGGGACTTGCCCGCTGGAGCCTGCTTTTGGTCGGGGGTGAACGATGCCTGAGATGCCTGATTAGCCGAAACCTGCTGTGCCTGCCCATGCAGAAAAGCAGCGGTGATCATGACCGCTAGGACTACTGTGAAGCTTTTGCAGCGAGTCATGCAGTACGGCCCGTATTTACGGTCTGAAGAAGGGCCTCTAGCGACGTAGCGCAGGCTTCCGGTTCATACGACATCAGCTCATCGAATCCAAAGTGGCCGGTGGCCACTGCGATGGTTGGTAGCCCGTTGGCGCGTGCCGCAGAAATGTCGAAAGGCGTGTCACCTACGACACACACTGTAGCTCCGTCGCCGGCGTGACGGTGTGCTTCACGCGTGGCATGGGCGATCATGTCCGAGCGGACGTCATAGCTGTCGCTGAAGCCACCAAATGTAAACCAGTGGCGCAGACCGGCCAGTTCGATTTTCAGCCACCCGATCGATTCCAGGTTGCCGGTACCGACACCCAACGCAGCACCTTTGCCCTTAAGGTAAACGAGCATCGCGTCGACGCCCGGCATCTTAACCAGCTTCATTTCCGACCGACGCGCTGCAACCTCGCGACGCATTGCCTCGAGGACGTTCGGAAGGTGCGGCTGCCAATGCGTGTCCTCGAGCTGCGCCAGTCGAAAGGCATCGCGCAGAATGCCGGGATCTGTATTGCCACTGAACGTCACGCCGTCAAAGCCAACCTCATGTCCCATAACGGAGCGAACGCTCGAGTAGAACGAGTCGAAATGGATGCGGTCGCGGCTGCGCAAGAGCGTGCCATCGATATCAAATAGATAAGCCCCCTGCTCGTCCCAACGAAAGCCGGTCCGGATAAAGACACGACCAGTTTGTGCGGCAGCTTCGTCTGTGGGCGGCTGCGTAGCTCGAGAAGTCACTTGTTCGTTTGCCCTCACAATTAAAACTATAAAAGCAGAGAGGGCGTTTGAGCTGTTCCGGCCCTAGCGCACCGCCCTGTTCACTTCCAATACAGGACGTTCGCTGCGGGGTGGCCGCTTGAGAATTCCTCGAATTTGTGAGGGGTCCAGTTCGAGTTCGGCCATGGTGCGGCTCAGGGTATTGCGATGCATTCCCAGCTCCCTGGCCGCTTTGCACTGGTTGCCCTTGTGATGCGAAAGCACCTCCAGCAGAAAGCGCCTTTTGAATTCGCGCACAGCTTCGGCATAGGTGATGCCGCCAGCGTGCATCTGACTCACGAGGTTATCCAGTTCACGCTTCACAGAAGTCCTCTTTTCCGTACGCCCGGGTTTACCCGAGTCGATTTTGGTTCGCAACAACAGAAGTCCGCGGGGAAATAAATTGCGGGAACGCAATGGCTGAAGGCTTCAGCCATTGCGGCTGAGCATTTCGTATTATGGCTACTCCTTGTCGAATTCGCTCGCCGAATTCATGAGGTGTGACGATTGACGCCTGGTGAGCCGCACTGAGAAAGTACGGGGCCAGCCGCGACTGCTGAAACCACGTGGCCCTGGGCACGAAGGCGGCAATGGTCAGCACTGCCAGCGTTATCAGGGCGCATCCCTTGAAAAGGCCGAAGACCGCGCCTACAAACCTGTCCGCCCATCCTAGCCCGACGGAATGAACCGACCAGCGAATCGCGCGTCCCAGAACGGCCGCCGCGATCATGACACCGAGAGCTACGAGCAGGAACGATAATGCTTCTGCGGCAACCAAAGAATGGATCCAACGGACTATCCACGGGAGCAATCGCTGGTAATTCCAACTTGCGATCCACAGAGCTGCGATGATTCCTAAAAGCGAAAATATTTCCAGAAAAAATCCGTTCTTTGCCGCCGACAGGACTGAGACCAACAAAACCACGAGAATGATCCAGTCGACAAGAGCCATCCAGAGACCTACAGGACGAGAGGCTTTCCTGTGAGCAAGCGAAAGGCCTCAAGATACTTTTGTTGGGTGCGTGCCACTACTTGATCCGGCAATGCGGGCGCGGGAGCCTGCTTGTTCCAGTGGATGCTCTCGAGATAATCGCGCACGTACTGTTTGTCGAACGATGGCTGCGAGTGGCCTGGCTCATATTGATCCAGTGGCCAGAAGCGCGACGAGTCCGGCGTAAGCACCTCGTCGGCCAGTATGATGCCCTCCGCGTGTATTCCGAATTCGAATTTGGTGTCGGCCAGAATCAAGCCTTTCTGCGCAGCGTAATCAGCGGCCTTTCGATATATAGACAGAGTGAGGCTTCGCAGGCGCTCGGCATTATGACCACCGATACGAGCTGCCATCTCATCGAACGAAATATTCACATCGTGCTCACCGTCCTGGCTCTTGGTGGCCGGCGTGAAAATCGGCTCCGGCAGCTTCTCAGATTCCCGCAGGCCCGGAGGGAGCGCGATTCCGCAGATCGCACCTGTGGCGAGATAGTCCTTCCATCCTGAACCGGAAAGGTACCCGCGCACCACGCATTCGGCAGGGAACATCTGAGCGCGTTTGACAAGCATGGAACGGCCCTCAAGTTCTGCCGCATACTCACGCAGCTCGCGGGGATACTCCTGAACGTCGGCAGTGATGAGGTGATTGGGAACAAGATCGTTGAGGAAATCGAACCAGAATAACGAAAGCTGCGTGAGAACCTTGCCCTTCCCGGGAATTCCGGTAGCCAGTACATGGTCAAAAGCTGAAATGCGATCCGTTGCAACGATGAGCAGATACTCGCCGACCGAGTAGACGTCGCGTACCTTGCCGCGAGCGTACAGAGTGAGACTGAGCTCGGTTTCGGTGATTGTCGACACGGGAGCCTTCATGGACGGTCTGAGTTCCGATTCTGATGTTCGGCGGAAGCTTTGTCAATGCAGCGCAGACTCAGAACCCACGCGGATTCTAATGCGCCTGACATGCTCAATCGCTGCTGTCAAGAAGTAATTCATGGATGAAATCTTTCGAGGCGAGAAAGATTACTAACGTGACGCTTGACTTTTCCCCGGATGCTGGAGTGCAGCCCCTTATGCTGTGGCGCGACGGAATTCCGACTCCTTTTCCTGCCCGGTGACACGTACGCTCACCATTTTCGAAACTCCTGGTTCCTGCATCGTCACGCCGTAGATCAGATCTGCGCTGGTCATCATTCGCTTGGAGTGCGTGACCATGACGAACTGAGTATCCACGGACATGCTATGCAGCAAGTCGGCCAGTCGCCCCACGTTAGTTTCGTCGAGTGGCGCGTCAACCTCATCGAGGACGCAGAAGGGACTTGGCTGATACTGAAAGATACCGACGAGCAGCGAGAGCGCCGTAAGCGCCTTTTCGCCACCAGAGAGAAGAAGAACGTTCTGCAGTTTCTTGCCGGGTGGTTGCGACACAATATCGACGCCACTGTCGGCGGAGTTCTCTTCGTCCGTGAGCCGCATAAACGCCTGTCCTCCTCCGAAGAGCCGGGAGAACGTGACGCCGAAGTTTTCGTTGATGCGTAAAAAGGCTTCGTCGAATCGGGTGCGAGAGATCTGGTCGATTTCCCTTATGGTGGCTTGCGTATTCTCGATCGAATCAAGCAAGTCTTTGCGCTGTGTTTCCAGAAACTGGTGCCGCTGTTCCGTTTCCTTGTACTCTTCGAGAGCCATCATATTGACCGGCCCCATGGACTCCAGTTTTTGTTTCAATCCGCGGCAGGCCTCGTCTTCGACGCTGAGCGGTTCACCCTCGAGTTGCTGTAGGTCTGCCTCGGCGCGGAGGGTTCCGGCCTCAATGCCCAGATCATTCACGCAAGCCTCTTCGAGATGAGCGAGATCGGCCGCCAGGGTTGCCGCCCGTGCCGAACGCTCACTGCGGGCATCGCGCAGGCTGTCGGACTCGGCGCGCAACACTTTGAGCTTCTGATCAATGGCAGCGAGGCTGGCCCGCAGGTCCGTCGCCTCTTTTGTCAGCTGTGCAATTTCAACGAGTGTCTCGTCGTGCAAACGAGTGAGTTCCTGGGCCTTGGCAGCGAGTTGTTCATTCTCCGCGCTACGCTGCTCTTGTTCGGTGACTGCACCCGACAGTTGCTTCTCGAGTTGACTCACTCGCTGGCCCAACTCAACATACATCCGGTCGGTGCGAGCAAAGGCGGCCTCAGCGCCACGACGGCGCTCTTCAAGACCTGCCAACTCAGCCGAAGCCAGGGCGACCTGCTGCTGCGCTTCCTCACGCGCGGCGCGCAGTTCCTGGATCGAGCTCTGCAGTTGCGCGAGGTTTGCCTCGGTAGCCTCATGCTGGGCCTCCAGGCTCTTTGCCTCCTCGCGCATTTTCTCGATGAACTGCTGCTTGGATGACCGGGCATCCTTGTTGCGTTCGCTTTGGAGCGTCCATTCCTGCATACGGCGGTCCAGACGCTGCACTTCAGACTCCATCTGACGGAGTGCAGCTGATTGATTCGCACTTTCGCGCTCTGCAGCGCGACGCTCCTCACCCTTCGCTTCCAGCTGGCGAGTAAGCTCATTGAGATCTTTCCCGAGCGTTGCAAACTTCACATCGCATGCGCTAAGCTCGCGCTCCACGCTCTCGAGTTTCTGCTGAGTTGCGCGCAGTTCGCGCTTCAGAGCCAGGGGGCCTTCGGCACGCGGTTTGCCCCCAGTGACGGTCACGTTATGGAAGCACTCGCCAGACGGGGCCAAAAAAAATGCGTGCGGATTCTCGAGAGCGAGGGCACGAGCCGTCTCTGAATCAGGCGCGACGTAGCCCTCACGCAACTTGGGCAGGATAACTTCGAGGGAACTACCGAAGCCATCGAGCACGCGGATGCATTCCTTCAGCCTGACCACGCCCTGCTGATGCTGATAGCTCGGCGGCACGCTGTCCGCGGCAAAAGAGAACTTGGCCTGGGAGTCCTCGGGATGGACAAGGAATGTGGCGCGGCCATCCACGTCTGTCTTCAGCAGGCGCATGCCCTCATTCGCGGCGTCCCAGCTTTTCACAACGATGTAATTCAGCTCGTCACGGAGGAACTCATCGACGACGCTTTCGTACTGGTCGTTCACTTCGAGAAAATCGGCCAAGGTACCAACGAGAGCCAACCCGCCTCCGAGCGAGTTCGAACGGAATAGCTTGCGAACGGTATCGGTCGAATAGCTGTGCTCGCGTAACAGTGCATTCAGAGAGGTGCAGCGGCCAGTAAGAGTGGCGTGTTCCGCGCGAAGCTGGTCGCCCCTCCGCTTGGCTTCAGCTTCTTCACTGCGCTTTGCATTGATGCTGTTACGCAGGGAAGCAATTTCTGACTCTAGGCGCTTCAGGCTCTCCGTGATCGAATCGAATTTCATCGAAAGCTGGCCGCGCTCTGCCCCGAGCGCTTCCAGGTCCCGCTTCGCAGCTGAGATTTCAGCGGCTAGCCGGTCGGCCTCGCGTTCGAGCGAGGCCAGCGATTCTTCCCCCTGGGTGGTCTGATTGCGGACCTGACCGAGCTGCGAAAGGAGCTGCATTGCTTGCCGGCGAGAAGCTTCAACCCGCTGCTCGGCTGCGTTGACAGCGGCCACCGCCTCGCGTGCCTGCCGCTGCCTGGCCTCAACCTGCTGGCGAAAGCCGATCGATTCCGCCGCAGCTGTTTCGAGAAATACCCGCTGGGCGTCTCGCTCGCCAGTCAAGCTGCCGAGATGTTGCCTGGCCTGCTCAAGCTCGGCCGCTCCGGAAGCAGCACGGGTCTGAAGCTCAAGGATGCGCTCCTGATTGCCGTTCCGCCGCGCCGTCACGCGCTCAAGTTCAACGGCGCACTGGCTGGCCCGGGTCTGCGCATCTTTCGCTTTCGATTCGAGTTCGTAGCCCTGAGCCGTGCCGGAGGAATGCTCGGACGCAAGGCCTTCGATTTGGGTGTCGTGTTCGGCCACCCCGGTGGAAAGAGACTCGATCTCAGAAAGGACCGCGCTTTGTTCGGAGTCGATCAGTCCGATCTTGCTGGCCAGAACGACCCGAAGGCGACCGCGCATTTCATCGCGAATTGCCGCGTAACGTTCCGCTTTCGCCGCTTGACGCTTGAGAGACGACAGCTGACGGGTGACTTCTTCGAATATGTCATTGACCCGGGCGAGGTTCTGCTTCGATTGTTCAAGACGCAGTTCGGCGAGACGCTTCTTGGTTTTGAACCGCGTGATACCAGCGGCCTCCTCAATGATCGCCCGGCGATCATGTGGCTTAGAACTAAGCAGTTGACCGATTCGTTCCTGGCCGATGATCGCATAGGACTCCGGACCTAAACCCGTACCCATAAAAATGTCCTGGATGTCCCTAAGCCGACAGAGTTTTCCATTCAGCAGGTACTCGCTTTCGCCGGTGCGGAACAATCGGCGCGTGACGATGATTTCACCTTGCCGCGGCGTTTTCTGGAACTTTCTGCGGCGGATCTTCAACACAACAGCACCGGAGCCATCGCTGTGTTCTGCTTCTGCTTTCTCCGCCGACGGCTCGGGCTTCGCGGAAGCCTCAGCCTCCAGTACTTGGCCCGGCTGCGATTCAGCAATAATTTCTTCGACTTCGGCCGCCCGCTCGGCGCGGAGCTTATCCTCGTCCCAATCCGGGTCATTCTCAATGACGACTTCAGGCTCGGCGAGCAGGGGCCCATCCGCGTAGGTGTCGGGATCGATGAGAGTGATGGAAACTTCCGCCATGCCGAGTTGTTTGCGGTCGCGGGTTCCCGCGAAGATGACATCCTCCATCCTGCCGCCACGAAGACTTTTGGCGCTCTGTTCGCCAAGTACCCAGGTCACTGCGTCAAGAATGTTGGATTTACCGCAGCCATTCGGTCCCACGATTACGGCAATTCCCTGACCGGGCAGAGAGATTTCCGTGCGGTCGCAGAAGGACTTGAAGCCCAGGATCTGGATTTTTTTCAGCTTCAGCACGTGTCGTCACACCTCAGCTTTCGGAACCGGGAATATGCGGATAGGGCCGGGATCTGCATCAAGGGAAACTTTAGCTGCCGGTCGAATCCGGGTCAACATTACTACCCCAACATATTGTGGATAAGCTGCCCGCAATTCAATTCTTTGGACTTGCAGCGCAGAAACCCCACCTACCGCACACGCAAGTAATGACACCCAACCTTGCGGGCAGCACCGCTCTCGCTATTTGATTGTCGCTGGAAATCGCCGGAGTCTTTAGGATAGTTGGCAGCCGAGTCGATAACAACCCAAAAAGCCGCTGCGGAACCAGTAAAGGCACCCTCCGCGGCTTCTTCTCCCTATTTAGCATTCCCATTTATGAGAACCCTGGCTAACGCCGATGATGCTCAATTGATCGTCGAAAGGCTAAATACTGTGCGTCCGGACGACGCAGGCCGGTGGGGGAGGATGAACTCTCACCAAATGCTCCGCCACCTCGCTGGCTCCATGCGGGTTCCCTTGGGGGAGATTAAGGTCAGCGACGCGGAGGTGCGTCACCTCCAACGAGTAGTGCTCAAGTGGGCTGCATTATATGTACCACTCAAATGGAGGCCAAATTTTCCGACGCGTCCGGAGATTGACCAATGCAGTCTGAATCCGCATTTGGATGATTTTGAGGCGGATCAAAGAACAGCCACCGTCCTCTCCCATCGTCTCCGAGAGGCAGAACTTGAAGGCAAGCGTCACTCGTATTTCGGAGCGCTCACGCGGGCTGACTGGCTCAGATGGGGATGGCTCCACGCCGACCACCATTTACGCCAGTTCGGACGTTAGGAGCCGCTCAGGACGTGCGCGCGGGGCGCACCAGCACCTCACTCACGAATGATTGCGGAGATTGTGTCACCAGCATGGCCACAATATTCGCAACATCATCTGGCTGTATTTTCCAGTTGGCGTCTTTCGTACTGGATCCAAAGCCTGTATCGACGGATCCGGGCGCGACCGCCGACACCCGGATGCCGCGGTCCCGCAATTCCTCGGCGACTGAATAGGTGAGCCCGTTAAGCCCCCATTTGGAAGCGGCGTAAGCAGCACCATTTTTCAGAGGATTATGGCCAGCCAGCGACGAAATGTTAATAATATGTCCGCGACCCGCCGCGATCATGAGAGGGGCCACCGCTCTGATCATCAGATAAGGAGCACGGAGGTTCGTGCCCATCATTGAGTCCCAGTCCTCGGGGCTGGTTTCGAAGAGCGGCTTGCCCATGAACCCAATTCCCGCATTGTTGACCAGAATGTTACATCGACCGTGGCTCTCCTTGAGCGCGGATGCAAAGTTACCAATAGCCGGGTCTTGAAGCAGATCGACGGTGTGAGTTTCCGCTTTCCCGCCTGCGTCCTCGATCTCTGCGTGAACCTTTGCAAGGCGCGCAGGATTCCGCGCAACAAGCAAGACCAGTGCACCCATTCTGGCAAGCCGCTTACTGATTGCCTCCCCGATGCCGTGCCCGGCCCCCGTAACAATTGCGATCTGCCCATCCAGTTCTGCCATTGAACCCCTCTTTCGCTCCCATTTGGCCGCATCAGAGGCTCCGGGCCGTCTCCAACAGAATTCTGGCGTGTTATCCGAGGATCGGGACTGATTCCCTGATCGTATGGTCCGCCAACCGTGACCATGCGGCACTTGTCACAGCGACCCGCTGGTTTCTATAATCCAGCAAATTGCATGGCCGCGCGCACAATTGTGGATTTTTGCGGGTTAGTGTGGTCCGATGCAAAGGGTGGGCATCCTCCGCCGGCTCGCACCTGCTGAGTGCTTAATTTTCAGGAGTTTTCTAGGAGCGTTGAATGAAGAAGGTCGTTTTTGCTTCCCTACTGGCCGTTGCGACCAGTGTCCTTTCCCTGCCAGTAGCTGCTTTGGCGCAGGATCAGGGTTCGCAGTCCAGTCAGATCACTATTAAGGATCCAGCCGAATACAACGCCTACACGAGCGCTATTGGTCAGTCGACGCCGGCCGCCAAGGCAGCTGCGATCGAAAGTTTTCTGCAGCAGTATCCGAATAGCGTGGTCAAGGCGGAAATGCTGGAACAGCTTGTGGGGGCTTATCAGGCAACCGGGGATACCGCGAAGACTTATGATGCAGCCAAGCGATTGCTACAGGTCGATCCCAACAATCTTCGCGCTCTCATATTTGTTGTGTATGTCGAAAAGCAGCAAGCCAATGGCGATCAGGCTAAGTTGGACGAAGCTGCGGCCCTGGCCCAGCGCGGTCAGAATGCGACAAAACCGGCCAATATGACCGACGCGGATTTTCAGAAGCTCAAGGACGTGTCCGGACCCATATTCGGCAATGTCATTGGCGCTGATCAGGTCGCCAAGAAGGACTATAAGAGCGCCATAGCGACCTACCAGGCGGAACTGCACGCGGTGAAAGAGCCGGCCCAGACCACTCAGGGGCTAACACTGGCCGATACTTATGCTCTCGGTAACGCGGAGGTGCAGCAAGATCCAAAGGATTTGGTGAACGGCATCTGGTATCTTACCCGCGCGGCACAGTACCTCCAAGAGCCCTATAAATCCAACGTAGAGAAGGCGGCCGAATACTGGTACAAGAAGTACCACGGCAGCATGGATGGCTTCGATCAGATAAAACAGCTTGCCCACGACAACCTGTTCCCGCCCGATTCTTACAAACCAGTTCCTGCTCCTCCACCCCCGTCTCCGCAGGAGTTGGCACACAACGCGGTTGCGAGCACTACGGATCTCGATAAGGGCCTTTCGCTCTCCGATAAGGAGTTCGTGCTGGCAAACGGATCACCGGATGATGCTCAGAAGGTCTGGGCTGTTCTCCAAGGCAAGACGACTGAGGTACCTGGCACCGTTATCCAGGCTACGGCCGATTCCGTGCAACTCGCCGTATCTGAGGATGCCAAGCAGTCTCAGAAGGCGGATTTCACGATCAATATGAAGACGCCTCTGAAGGAGGTTCCTGCTCCAGGCACTCAGGTGACTTACATTGGCACCTTTGACTCTTATACGCAGCAGCCGCCGATGATCGTTATGAAGGATGGCGAACCGAAGCAAGCGCCCAAAGCGCCGGCTCATCATACAACCCGCAGACCCTCCGGTAAGTGATAGCCTCTACCTCACCGGCATAACAACGGGGGGACAGCCAAACGGCTGTCCCCTTTGGCTTAAGCAGCGAATGGTAAAGTGAAATGGGATGAGAGTAGTTTTCAAGGCAATTGCTGGCGCCGTTTTTCTATTGGCCTGTGGGCTCTTTTCGCAATTGCAAATGGGCGCGAGCGGGTTGACGGCCCAATCCACAGAGTCCCAGCATCCTCAGCAGATCAAGTACTTCTCTCTTCAGCACCTTACGCGGGACGAAATGAATAGTGCTGACCGTGAACTACTTCGCGCGCGCCGAAAAGAACTCATCGAAGAGGCTCAGTTCTATGCCTACGACATTTCCGCGGGTAACTGGACTTACGATCAGACCATCTGTCCTGCACTTCCGGACACATTGCTTCTGCACTACCTTGAGAAGTTTCCCGACGGCTCCGAGTCGCTCTTCACGGCTTTAATACCGCGTCGTGAGGGGAGGGTGCGCATCGTGCCCGTTCTTTATCGAAACTCATCTCCCTACATCCCCGCGGTAAAGAATACGCGGAGTTTCGAGCTTTTCAACTCGCTCGTTCCGGCTGCCATCGCCAAGAAAGATTCAAACCCGGAGGGGCAGTGGCTCTCTCTTGGGGTCTGCTATGCAGAAGTTGTGGGAGGGCGTCCAAACGTTCCGGATCAACCCAGCCTCGACGCTGCAACCATCAAGGCTCCTGTCTCGACTTACCGCTTCGACGCTGCGACCCGACAACGGCAGATTCAGTTTTCCGACCGCGGCGCCGCGAAGGTGTACACGATCTGGACTATCTCCCTCAACGAGAGCGGGAGAGTAATCGGAGCGGTGAATGAAGATTATGCAACCTACGTAGCTCATATCGTGCAGCCTCCGGTACCAGCCGGAACTATTACGCCCGCACCTCCACCGGCAGCTGTTACACCACCCGCGCCGCAGCCACCTGTCAGGGTGACGCCGACTCCGCCTTCTCCAAAGCCTTAGACGCTCGTCGTCTCTGACCCGCGTCTCAAGTGTTCGCTTTGCTACCGAGCCTGTGTCAAGGGCTCGCTTCTGAACTGTTGCCCGAAATTCCCAATTCCGCAATTCTTCCAAGCCCATTCCCGTTTCGGTCTACGACTGCTTTCTCTCGGCATTCTGCTGTTGTCTCCGATTCTCGGACGCGAGAAGTTATTTGCGAGCGGCGAACTCTGCAAATGCCGAGCGCTCGATTGAATATTGGGAGAAAACATGCGCTTTCTGGTTGCGGATGATGATCCTGCACTTGGGATGTTCCTGGCGCGTGGTCTGGAAACCGAAGGCCACACAGTCAGGCTGGCCAGCGATGGACAAGATGCGGTCGAAAGATTCGTTCATGAGATGCCGGATCTCACCATCCTCGATCTAAACCTTCCCCGCAAAGATGGAACTGAGGTCCTGCGCTTCGTCCGCTCAGTAACCGAAGATCTTCCGATCTTGATCCTCACAGCGCGCAACGATGTGGAGACGAGAGTCAAATGTTTTGACCTTGGGGCCGACGACTGCATGATGAAGCCTTTCTCTCTGGCAGAATTGCGAGCTCGCTGCCGGGCTCTTTTACGCCGCAGGCGCGATAGGAATCTGGTGCTTCGGCATTGCGATCTCGAAGTGAATCGCATAGAGCGGACGGTGAGCCGTAGCGGAAGCGCTATTGACCTTACCAAGAAGGAGTTTGCCCTGCTCGAATATCTGCTTCTCAATCGCGGACGTGCCGTTTCGAGAGCCACCTTGCTCGAGAAGGTCTGGAACATGGCTGCAACATCAAACACGAACGTGGTGGACGTCTATGTGAACTACTTGCGGCGTAAGCTCGGCGATTACGACACAAATCCGCTAATTCACACAGTTCGCCGCGAGGGATATGCGATCGGCCTGCATCCGGTTGCACCGCCCGCGTGAGCAACGCGCAAGCGTGTCCGATGAACACTTATCCTTAGGAGTGATATCAATGGCAACTGCCACCACACGACCAGCGACTCCGATAGCTAGAACCGCAGTCTTGGCCAGCGCCGACCTCTCCTTTCGCCAGCGAGTGCGCGATACCCTTGCCGGCCTGCGCTGGCAGGTGCGTGAGGCCGCCGGAGGGGCCGAAGCTCTTGCGCATCTCGAGTCGGCGGGCGCGGAAATAATGATTGTCGATTCCTGGTTACCCGACCTGGAGATTCGTGAGTTCATCACGGATTTCGAGCGACTGCATCCCGGCGTGGATCTGGTGACTGTCGATGACTCTTCTGCCGGGAGAAACACATCCAGAAGCCCACGAAGAAATGAGGTGCTCTATGCCTTGCGGCGCGGCCAGGAAAATGACGGGGCAGCCTGGAATTCGGCGCCGCTGATCGAAAGAGGTGCTGACCGGGAGGCAAGTAAGTCAGGCGCGGTTGGCATTCCTCTTTCGGCTCTGAAGCGGCAGCCTGTCTCTATTCTGCCGAATACGGCCGAGCAGAGGATCAGCCGTAGTTGCCATGATCGAGCTATGGCTTCTACTTATCAGCTTCCGGAGTTCATTGGCGAACATCCCTTGATGCTTGAGGTGAGCCGAAGGATTCGTCTTGCGGCGCCGTACCCTACGCCGGTCTTGGTTCAGGGGCAGACAGGAACAGGAAAGGAATTGGTAGCCCGCGCACTACATCGACTAAGCGCTCGCTCTTTGCAGCCGTTTGTTGCGCTCAATTGCGCCGCGATTCCCGAATCACTGCTTGAGGCGGAGCTGTTCGGCCACACGCGAGGCGCATTCACCGGGGCCGTGCAGGGCCGTGTCGGCCGGATCGAGGCCGCGCACGGAGGCACGCTCTTCCTAGATGAGATTGGTGAGATGCCGCTGGCCCTCCAGGCCAAGTTATTGCGCTTTGTCGAGAGCGGCGAGCTACAACGTGTCGGCGAAAACGACCCGAGCAATCTTCAGTCGGTCGCGACGGAGCTGACTGGGATTCGGGATGAAGTTTTGTCGCTGGCCAACTCGTCGTATCTGGGGACGTATATTTTTTCGGGGAGCCAGGGGGGCACCCAGCCCTTCACGCTGAATTCCGCGACCTCGCCGAATACCGTCACCTATAACGGGGACGGCAATGTCAGCTTCGTCCAGACGCCGTCGGGGCAGAAGATCCAGCTCAATGTTCCGGGCAACCAGATCTTCACGGCGGCCGGCGGGAATGTGCTGGGGTCGCTCAATGCGCTGATCGCAGACTTCTCGAGCGGGGTACCCTCGGCTAGTTCGGCTGCCGATCTCGAGTCGCTGACCTCGGCGCTCGGTGCCATGAACCAGCAACGGACGGTGATCGACAACTCGATCAATCGTCTGACGGCCTCAAGCAACTATGCCTCAAGCGAATCGGTGCAGTTGCTCTCGGCACAGGACAATCTGATCCAGACCGATACGGCCAGCGTTGCGACCCAGTTGAAAACGGCCGAGACACAGCAGGCGGCGCTCACGCAGGTGATTGCCTCTATCGAGCAACAGGGGAACCTGTTCCAGAGATTGTAGGGCGTTCCGTTCTGGAACCCGGGGAGGGGGTTACCCCCTCCCCCATTGAACCTGTTACCCATTCATTCCATTGGAGTTAACTAATACGTATGCTGTAACCCATTCATTCGAAGCTAGTTGCGGTTACGTCATCAGAAACAAAGGAGTTACGCGCAGTAATCTCCCGCTTCAAGGAATGATTTGACCCCAAAATGGAACGCCCGGCTGGAGGTTCAGCCGGGCTTTTTTATCCCTAATTCCATTGTAGCTGGTTTGCAGAAATTCTCGGCCACGTAGAGGCAGGGATCAGGGAACAGGGATCAGCGAACAGGGATTAGGGATTAGGGATTAGGGATTAGGGAAAAGAAATACCAGCCCAGACCTGCGAAAGCGGGTCCTTCGACTCCGTCCGTCGCGGCGGACTTCGCTCAGGATGACATCGATGTGTGTGGCTATCGCCTGGTCAGTAGGCGATGGTGAAGCGCTTGCGGACGTGTTTCGGGGATTCGAGTTCGTCGACGAGGGCGACGGCGTAGTCTTCGGCGGAGATGCGGCTGTCTCCCAGCTCATCGGTGAGGAGCGCGTCGCCGCCTAAGCGGAATTTTCCGGTGCGCTCGCCGGGCTCGATGAAGGCAGCGGGCGAGAAATAGGTCCAGGCAAGATCGGACTCGCGCACCAGGTTGAAGGCGTCCCGGTGGGCGATGGCGATGGCCTTGTGCTCCTCGGGCAGTTTGCCGGAGTCGATGAGGTCGACGCCAGGGCCGGCGAGGAGGCTACCA